>Ga0307931_1001515_pt1 | contig 15304 bp, 5 predicted proteins | sample OrgLakmetageno47_FD_201816 | JGI IMG/M metagenome (GOLD analysis project Ga0307931, IMG submission 201816) | Saline water microbial communities from Organic Lake, Antarctica - #47 | ecosystem: Environmental > Aquatic > Non-marine Saline and Alkaline > Saline | place: Antarctica: Organic Lake... | reverse complement strand
CCCCTGAGCCATAAAAGGCTTTGACGGGACAGGAACTCCTTCCTCGTTCGCGGAGTGGCAGTGAATAGAAAAGCCCCCCCTCAAAAATGCAAACAACAACATGCAAGCGGGCCGCTTGTGGCCTAGCAGTCCCTCCCTATCAAAGAGCTAAACCCATATATCTTCCATCAAACGCCACGGACGCTAGTCGTGGTCGTCCTCCAGCGTTTTTCGAAACCCACAACGCAATACTGCTTACACTACAGTAGATGTGGAGCAGATTTTGATCAAAAGCACCGTTTTTGACTTGGCCCCCTTTCGCAGAAACAAAGGCCCTGTTTTGGACATGGCCAATTACAGTGAAATTCTAGTTGTGAGAGCGGGCTAAAGGCAGTTGCCACCTTTTACAAAAATCATACGTAGACCACCTTTCATACTCGGCCCCCTTTTGGAAAAATCGCACAAAGGCTACCTTACAGGATTACTGACCCCCTTTAAAAGCAGTCGCACAAAGGCCACTTTTCAAACACGGCCTCGTTTTGTTATAATCGCATCTTATCCGGGAGACTCTGTAGTAGACGCCGGTAAGACGGCACCCAGTCTCTTAGTTACTAAATCCAGTCCCTCCTCTGGGGGGGGGGTTAGAAAAATCATACTGAGGCCACATTTCAGACTAGGCCACCTTCTGCAAAAATCGCAATTCAATGGCCACCTTTTTACTGACTTGGCCACCTTTTGCAAAAATCGCACAACATTGGCCACCTCTTTACTGACTTGGCCACCTTTCGCAAAAATCGCACAACATTGGCCACCTTTTTACTGACTTGGCCACCTTTCGCGAAAATCGCATAACATTGGCCACCATATCAGACTTGGCAACCGTAGGCGAAAATAAGAGTACAGAGGCCACCTCTCCAGACTTAGACTTGGCCACATTTTCAGGCTTGGCAACTTTTTTACGAAAATGTGTGTACAAAGGCCACATTTTCAGGCTTGGTCACGTTTTTAGGCTTGGCCACCTTTTTGTGAAAATAGTACAAAGGCCACCTTACAAGCTTGGTCACTTCTTGCAAAAATCGTACAGAGGCCACCTTATTACTGACTTGGCAACATATTTACGAAAATCCGGCTTCCGAGCCGGGCCAGGGTATTCTTATGATGCCGCCTAAATGGCACCCTTCCCCTGTATAGCTACTAACACCAGTCCTCCCCTCGAGGAAGGCGCGAAATATGAGTACAAAGGCCCCATTTTCAGGCTTGGTCACGTTTTCAGGCTTGGCTACCTTTTTGTAAAAATCGTACAAAGGCCACCTTTTCAGACTTGGCCACCTTTTGTGAAAATGAGTAAAGAAGCAACCCTCTTACTGACTTGGCCACCTTTTTCATGATCATACAGGGCCACCTTATAAGCTTGGCCACCATTTGAAAAATCGTACAACATTGGCCACCTTTTTACTGACTTGGCCAACTTTTGCGAAAAACGCACAACATTGGCCACCTTTTTACTGACTTGGCCGCCTTCCGCAAAAATCGCACAACATTCGCCACCTTTTTACTGACTTGGCCACCTTTTGCGAAATTCGCACAATTTTGGCCGCCTTTCTACTGACTTGGCCACCTTTCGCAAAAATCGAACAACATTGGCCACCTTTTTACTGACTTGGCCACCTTTTGCGAAAATAACAGTACAAAGGCCACCTTTTTACTGACTTGGCCACCTTTTGCGAAAATAACAGTACAAAGGCCACCTTTTTACTGACTTGGCCACCTCTCGCAAAAATCGTAGAACATTGGCCACCTTATTACTGACTTGGCCACCTTTCGCGAAATCGCATAAGATTAGCCACCTTTCTACTGACTTGGCCACCTTTTGCGAAAATCGATCATCATTGGCCACCTTTCTACTGACTTGGCCACCTTTCACAAAATCGCTTCACATTGGCCACCTTTTTACTGGCTTGGCCACCTTTCGCGAAAATCGTATAATATTGGCCACCTTTCTGCTGACTTGGCCACCTTTCGCAAAAGTCGTACAACATTGGCCACCTTTTCACTCACTTGGCCACCTTTCGCAAAAAACGCACAACATTGGCCACCTTTCTGCTGACTTGGCCACCTTTCGCGAAAATAGCACAATATTGTCCACCTTTCTACTGACTTGGCCACCTTTCGCGAAAATCGTATAACATTGGCCACCTTTTTACTGACTTGGCCACCTTTCGCAAAATCGAACAACATTGGCCACCTTTCTGCTGACTTGGCCACCTTTCGCAAAAATCGCACAACATTGGCCACCTTTTTACTGGCTTGGCCACCTTTTGCGAAAATAACAGTACAAAGGCCACCTTTTTACTGACTTGGCCACCTTTCGCGAAAATAACAGTACAAAGGCCACCGTTTCAGGCTTGGCCACCTTCTGCAGGAATCATACAAAGGCCACTTCATAAGCTTGGCCACCTTTTGCGAAAATCGAATAACATTGGCCACCTTACTACTGACTTGGCCACCTTTTGCGAAAATCGTATAACATTGGCCACCTTATTACTGACTTGGCCACCTTTTGCAAAAATTGCACAACATTGGCCACCTTTCGCGAAAATCGTATAACATTGGCCACCTTTTTAGTGACTTGGCCACCTTTCGCGAAAATAAGAGTACGAAGGCCACCTTTTCAGACTTGGCCACCCTTCGCGAAAATAAGAGTTTTCAGACTTGGCCACCTTTCGCGAAAATAAGAGTAAAGAAGCCACCTTTTTAGGCTTGGCCACCTTTTGCGAAAATCGTATAACATTGGCCACCTTTTAAAATTGGTGGCCCCATGCCATAGAAATCGGAAGCTCCATTTCAGAAATTGGTGCTCCGTTATTCGGATATTCGGAGAGAGCTCCGCCTCAAAGTTCGTGACATCGGTCGGCAGAAATTGGGCTATGCCTCCTTCGGAAGAAATCATGCGAAAGCCCCATTTCTGAAGCAGTAGCTTTGTTTGGCAGAAGTTAAGGCCGCCTCAAGCCTGCTGTCCGTTTTAAAACGAAACCAATCTAACCTTGATTTAGCCTTAACTCACTTTGAAAGAGATCTCGCGAGTATTTCCCATGGATGTTGTTTTATCAAGAACACCGTCTAACACCGAAGCTCGAAGCCTTCCGTCACGTTGTCAGCTTCTTCAATCACTACAGAGCACACCTCTAAAAGCTCCCTTGACTTCAGGATCTGATAGAAGGTAATTCTGTGCGACATTTCGAGATTTACAGCATATCGGAGAGTTCTATTGAGGGCAAGTAAGCAAGCACGCACGCGCACAAGCTAACAAGCAAGAAGGTCTAAGGCAAGAAGGATGTATACGCGCACGGGTGTTTGAAAACAAGAAATTCTGAACTGAAACCTTCGACCAATCAGATCAATGAGAGACTTTGTTCAAAATATAAGCCAACGGGTACCTGCTACACCACAATTTTACCTAGTGATTTTACCTCGCATGAGCGCATGTTGTGACCACTGACCACTACTTGACCACCCAAAAAATAGTATTACTCCAGCCATAGAGATAACCGTGGGCGAAGAGAAAGAGAGGTACTAACACTGCTTAGTGCTGGTATCAAGCACATTTGAGTGGCTCATAAGCCTGCATACGTAATCCTTCTTGGCTTACGTCTATCGCTGGTCTGGGAGACCTTGCAACTCAGGGTTTAGAATGGCTGAGATCACACAGACAGATGCGTGGTCAGTAATTGATGCCTACTTCGACGAGAAGGGATTGGTGCGCCAGCAGATTGACTCATTTAATGAGTTTGTTGGCGTTTCATTGCAAGAGATTATTGACGACTCGGGCCAGGAAATAATCAATGCGCCCAACCAGTTTGGGCTGGGGCAAGACCACTCCAAGAAGCTACGCGCCAGAGTAGAATTCGGTCAAATCTGGGTAACTAAGCCGACTTTCCACGAAAAGGATGGACAACTGAATAATTCGATGACGCCACAGCAGGCGCGCCTACGGAACCTGACGTACAGTGTAGCTTTGTATGCAAACGTGCGCATTGAAGAGGAAGAGTTCGACGAAGAGCTCTCTGCGTGGCGCTCTGTCGGCAAAGACGACGACGAAGACGCCGGCGATGAGGCACAGCGAGAGCTGATTGGAAAGATACCGATGATGCTTCGGTCGGACCACTGCGTGCTGAAAACGATGGAGCTGGACGACAAGGGCATGACTGAGCTCGGCGAGTGCATCTACGACCAGGGGGGCTACTTCGTCATCAACGGCTCCGAAAAGGTGCTACATACACGCCGCTTGTCTTATATTTATAAAATTCATTCGACCGGAAGTTGGCTACGATCACTTGTGCTTTCTGGGCAATTTGAATTTCTTTCTCTGCCTGGCTTTGCGATCGGTCCGATGACTTTTTGCAAAAATATGTGGATGCCATGTTGTGCCGTCGTCCTTTTAGGTTCTCGTCGCGCAAGAGCGCATGAGCAACAACCACGTCTATTGCTTCCAGCGCAAGGCTGACCACAAGTACTCGTGGACGGTGGAGTGCCGCTCCCACGTGCACCAAGGCGGCCGTCCTACCTCGACCATCTACCTTCAAATGTACCGACGAGTCACCAAGGGCGCTGACCGAGAGGTACCCGCTGGTTTATGTCTATCGAGCATGTTGATCCGTAAAAAGTCTCTCGCTATATGCTTCTTGCTACTGCCACTATTAAATAGTTTTATTTGCCTTTCTACTTCTTTTACTTCTGTTCTACAACCTCAACTCATCTCCTTTGTTGTTCCGATTCTGGTGGACGTGGGTTTGTCTCTTGTTTCCAGTTCAAAGACAACATTCGCACAACGCTACCGTACATTCGGGAGGACGTGCCTGTAATTATTGTCTTTCGCGCGCTTGGCTTCATTCAAGACCGCGAAATTGTGGAGCGAATCGTGTACGACTTCAGCGACTCGGAGATGATGCGCAAGCTTCGCAATTCCATGGAAGAGGCGAGCATCATCAGCGACAAGGAGGCGGCGCTCAACTTCATCGGGGTGCGCGGATCTGCAGAGTACGCCAGCAAGCGAGAGCGCGTGAAGTACGCCAAAGACATCTTGACAAAGGAGTTGCTGCCTCACGTGGGGTCAGACGAGTCTGCAGACACCACCAAGTCTTTCTTTTTGGGGTACACGGTGAACAAGCTGCTCATGTGCTCTCTGGGGAGGCTCGAAGAAGACGATCGCGACCACTACGGCAAGAAACGCCTCGATCTCGCGGGCCCGCTCCTTGCGCAACAGTTTCGTCTCCTGTTTAGGCGCCTGACCAAAGACATGCGCAAACTCATCGAGAAAGATTTGATGGCGCACAAGACTTGCAACTTGGCCGCGTCTATTAAATCGCGCATCATTGAGAGTGGCGTGAAGTATGCGCTCGCGACTGGCAACTGGGGCGATCGCAAGAGCCCTACTCGGGCGGGGGTCTCGCAGGTGCTGAACCGCCTCACTTACGCGTCAGCTTTGAGCCACTTGCGGCGCCTCAACACCCCGCTCGAGCGGTCGGGCAAGCAGGCGAAGCCTCGGCAGCTGCACAACACCCACTGGGGCATGGTGTGCCCCGCTGAGACGCCCGAAGGCCAAGCGGTGGGGCTGGTGAAGAATCTAGCGCTCATGGCCGAAATCTCCACCAATTCGCCCGCGTCGCCGGTGATTGAATTCCTGGATGAGTTTGGCTTAGAGCGGTTCACGGAGATCAGCGCGTCGGATCTCGGGGACCCTCGAGTGACTAAAGTGTTCGTCGACGGGAACTGGGTTGGGATCAGCCGCATTCCTGACGAACTCACGCGCCATTTGATTGACATGCGGCGGAAAGCGGCGATCGACTCGGAAGTGAGTGTGGTGCGCTCCATCAAGGACAGCGAGCTTCGAATCTATACCGACGCGGGCCGAGTGCTTCGGCCACTCTTTGTCGTCGAACGCGACGCTGATGAGCAGCGGCGCCTCGCAATTAAGCCCCAGCATCTGCAAGAGCTGGTTGACAATAGCATGAAGTACAGCGACTTGCTTGAATTGGGCTTAGTGGAGCTCATCGACACAGAGGAGGAAGAAACGACTCTCATTGCCATGCAGCCTGAGGATTTGGTGATGAACACAGGCAACAGCCTGAATTACACCCACTGCGAAATTCACCCGTCCATGCTCCTTGGCATCTGCGCGTCGATCATTCCATTCCCAGACCACAACCAGTCCCCTCGTAACACTTACCAATCCGCCATGGGGAAGCAAGCCATGGGCGTTTACGCGTCGAACTTCCAGGTGTCACTCTTTTATCTTTTTCACCCCCTCTCTACCCCACCTTTATGTGTTGATTCTCTTGCCCAAGTTCGACGCTCCCTCTGGCAACGCGAACATTGAGCTTGTCTTTGCCTTGTCGTCGTGGTGGTGTAGGTACGCATGGACCAAATGGCGCACGTGCTGCACTACCCTGAGAAGCCCCTGGGAAGCACGCGCAGTATGACCTACTTGCATTTCCGGGAGTTGCCTTCGGGTGTGAATGCTGTGGTGGCCATCATGGTGTACGGCGGCTACAATCAGGAAGATTCGCTGATTCAGTCCATGGCAGGCCACGATTACGGGCTCTTTCGAAGCAGCGCGTACAAGTGCTATGTGGAGAAAGAGGCGCGCAAAGCCGGCGACGTGTGGGAAGCCAAAGGCGTTCGCTTTGAGCGGCCAAATAAGGACGAGTGCGACTCGCGCATGGACGGCGACTACGAGAAGCTCGACGAGGACGGCCTCGTTGCGCCGGGCACGCGTGTCAGCGGGAAGGACATTTTAATCGGAATCACGTGGCCGAACGACTTGGTTGGGCCTGACGGGGCCGCACTGCGCTACAGCCGAAAGGACAAGTCGCATGCCATGAAGAAGACTGAGAATGGTGTGGTGGATAAAGTGATGATGACCGTCGACGGCGACGGGAACAAGTTTGTGAAAGTGCGAGTGCGCAACGAGCGTTTCCCGCAAATTGGCGACAAGTTTGCGTCGCGGCACGGTCAGAAGGGCACCATCGGTATGACTTACCGTCGCGAGGACATGCCTTACACTTACCAGGGCATCACTCCTGACATCATCGTCAACCCCCACGCCATTCCTTCCCGCATGACCGTGGGGCACTTGATTGAGTGCTTGCAGTCGAAAACGGCGTGTCTCAAGGGCACGGACGGCGATTGCACTCCTTTCATGCCCGTCACTGTGCACGACATTGCCACTGAGCTTCACTCCATGGGCTACCAGCGCTACGGGAACGAAGTGATGTACAGCGGCCACACCGGCTTGCCCCTCGAGGCCAAAGTATTCTTGGGCCCCACTTACTACCAGCGCCTCAAGCACTTGGTCGACGACAAAATCCACAGCCGCGCGCGAGGCCCCGTTTCGATGCTCACGCGACAGCCCATGGAGGGTCGGAGCCGCGAAGGCGGGTTGCGCATGGGCGAAATGGAGCGCGACTGTTTGGTGGCCCACGGCACTTCGGCCTTCTTATTTGACCGCTTTTACGAGCAGAGCGACGCGTACCGAGTGCACGTTTGCTCCGAATGTGGGTTCATCGCAATTGCCAACCTGAAGGCCCAGGACTTCCGGTGCGAGCAGTGCAAGAATTCCACCATTAGCCAGATCCGAATTCCATATGCATGCAAGCTTCTCTTCCAGGAGCTCATGAGCATGTGTATTGCACCCCGCATTTTCACCGATCGCCTGCGGCCCATGGTGTATCTCGAAACCGCTGAGCGGTCAACCACATGAGCGAGGTTGCGTACGTCTTAACTCCAGCGCCCGGATTTCGTTAGTGTATGGGAAACGAACTAAACTGGAGAAAAGTTCGCCTATTCAAATATAACGAACTCAAACGGAACATAAGTTCGCTTTCGCCAGAATTAGCGAACCCAAACGAACACAGGGTTCGGTTTTCGAAAGACAACCGAACCCGGCCTAAACGAACAAAGGGTTCGTTAATATCGCCGTGTTCGTTAACGTTCGGCGAACGCGCACGCCAAAAAAAAACGGAATCCTGCCTCGACATTCCATGATTCGAGGCGGCCGTTATCTGCTCTCACGAAATTATGACCGTAGGACAAAAAGCATCAAATTTCGGCCACTTCATAGCCATAAGTGGTGCTTTTGCGCAAACGACGACCAGCTGGCAGGCGGGTTCTGTTACCCAGGAATTATCGAACCCGAACTGAACAGATGTTCGCTTTCGTAAAAATTAACGAACTCAAACGAACAAGGAGTTCGGCTTTTGAAAAACTAACGAACCCGGCCTAAACGAACAAAAAGTTCGTTAAAATCGCCGTGTTCGTTAACGTTCGGCGAACTCCACTAACGAATTCCGGGCGCTGCTTAACTCTGCTGGTTGACACTTGGGTGGAACTTAACTGATTTCCTTGAGTCTCCTTGAAGGTCTCTTGAATGATTCCCATAACTAACGTTTTACCAATGCCAATGTAAACTAGACGTCCCTCGGAATTCTACTTGTATTTCTGGGGAGGGGGGGGGGGGGCACTAGCCACGATAGGTCTCGGTCTGAGGTCCCCACCGACAACCACAACCAGGCTCGTCGACTACACTGCCACTGCCGTACTGCAACTGAGAGGCGAAGGACTACATGTTTATGTTAGCGCCTGGAAGCGAATCGTCAACCACCACCATCTAACCCCAATGCGCACATGGAATACAAAGAAATACTCCGCCTCCTGTGCTCTTTGGTCTTTAATAGTAATTAGCGAGAAGTATTAACATATTATTAACCGTCAATTATTTTTATTATAGCACCCAACCCCAGATACGACTAATTGACTCCGGTACCTCCGAAATCAGAAGTACTGGGTTGAGTGCTGAGTGCTAAACTGGGTCAGCATTTGGGTAGAGCCTTTTCGCTTTCAGCCATTAAGCCTTAAGCGTTGGCCGACCCTTCGATGAAAACAAAAAGACAAAACAAAAAGACAAAGCAACAGTGGCCAGAAGTGGCTTGATACTTGCCTATGCCAATGCCACTACATTTTCAGCTATAGTATATCAGCGTAGCACAGTACAACACAGCCATCCGTATTGTGCTGCGCGTAGCCGCATAAAGCTATTCTTTGGGATATGTTTTGTATCTGGTAATCTCCGACTGCCCAAGCCCTGATATATGACATCACCACAGCTTACGTCACCCCTCTTTTTACTGCCTTGTACTTTAAATTTTAAACATTTGGGTTTGGAATTTATTCCTTCCGGTGTGGGTGTGTGGGCGTAGGCTCGTAGGCTTAGGGCTTGTGCGTTACCCGGCCAAATAACTTTTTATCGCACGGTAGAAGAAGCGATACAGAAGAACTCAATGTTCATTGTGCTTAGATTTATATAAACTTCAGATTACGAATAACCGCATATCCATGATATCCCTAATCGGAACCACCTGCCTATACACACATTTCAAATACAATATCTGCCAAGGACTAAGTTTATTCTGATAAGAGTAAGAAGCCGAGAGCCGAAAGCACACAAGAAGGCCTAGTACATGTCCCATATGAGTCGCTCAAAGACCAAATTAGGAATAGCGCCATCATCTTTGACGGACCTACGCCAGTTGAAGCGCGCACCTTTCCTCTGCCCTTGAAATACTTTCATGTCTGCGATTCAAACGGCTAAGTTTCCTTGCTTCTTCGCATACGCCCAATTAGAGCTCATTTTTGCTACTACGCTTGCTGCTTTTTTTCGATTCGTCGTGCTTCTTGAGAGAGTCCTTTTCGAATGCCACCACGGTCTCCTGTCCAAGAGTTTTGCCCTTGGGGAACAAATACTGCGTGCCCTGAGGCTTCTCTTCGCTTGCACTGCGCATATCAGAGAACACCATAGTTGGAAGTGACGCTTTTGGCACACCAAAGTACTCTCGAATCTCAGCAGTAGCTTCATTTGCCGGCATGAGAATGTGCAGTACTTCACCACGATGGACTTTTGCGACGTCAACTAGCCAAGTCTTCATGGCCTCGAATAGCGATTGGTCCTTCGGGTCGTACACTACTATGGAGTGCACCTGGACAGGTCCCTCGAAGATCATGTGCATGTTCGGTTCAGTAAAGGGAACCAGGAGTGGGAGCATCATCGTTTTAAGCCAAGTGCCCAGCGCTTTAGCGTCCTTTGACTCAGGAATTAGCTTCTCTGCTTCAGCAGGAGGAACACCCATCATTTTCTCCATGATTTCAACCAGCCCCTTTCGTGACTTTTTCGAACCTTCTAAAGGTTCCTTCAGGACAAACTCAGCTCGGTCCTCGTCAAAGGGCTTGCGGAGCACGGCAACATTGGGTTCCGATGTTTCAAGGCGCAGAGTTTCCCTAGCCCCGTCCACAACAGCAGTGCTCACCCAGCCGAACCGAACTGGGTATCGGAAAGACGTAGCAAATGCCACAAACATTTCTGCATGTTCAGCGCTCTCGAATACACCTACGACTGAAACTGTGCCTGTGGTGCTCTCAACAAACTCATGAATGGCTGACGTTGTTGTCAATTCCACGATTCGATCAGGAGCCGTCGCAATTTTTTCTGCCCACGCAACTATCTCCGCTTTAGTCCGGCCAGCTCCAGATCCGTCAATTGCCTGAGGCTCGCGATCTTTGAAGTACCGAAGCTCCGGTAGAACCTTGACCCCATACTTCTGCGCAATTTCTGCATTGTCAGCAGCATTCATCTTCGCGAATCGAACATTTGAAAGCTCGTCTGCAGCCGCTTCAATCTCGGGAAGTAATTCCTTGCATGGTGCACAATCTAGCTTATAAAACATCACCAACAAATCGCCTTCTTCAGCAACGGCCGAGTCAAAAGTCTTTGCAGTGAGCCGACGGATGCTTGCAGCACTTGACATGGGCGTCGCAAGCAATATGATCCAAGCACACAAAATCAACATATTCTGAATGTAGTTCATGTCCAGTGCAACTGCGTTGTCGAACTCGAAGAAGAAAGCTATCGATTAATTGATTAATACGAAGACAAGAACTCCGTCGTAACGCGTGATACAGAAGAGATTACAATGCAGTAGAGATTTTGCTGCCTCTACGACTCCTTTTCGTAGCCTTGCTTTCGATCGCACAAAATATGCGCTGCGAGATGGGTAACGGGAAGATAGAATGGTCAGGACTCAGTTGTGTAGTGCTCTTCTCAAAAATCACGCTTATCCTCAACAGCTAGCCAATCCGCGGGCAGCCCGGCAGTAATTAGTGAGAAGCTAGTCTAGGTCTGATGACTTAGTGTGGCTAGCACGCTTTGTAGTAATCGCTTTCGGTAGCTACAAGCTATGCTTCGTGACTTGTTAGCTCATTAGTTACAACAAGACTCGTGCAGACAGAGTCGTCTCTAGATTCTAGCTAGACAGACTACAACTCGTGCCGCTTCGCCGCTTCTTCCTTTCCACCTCAAAACATTTTGGACGAGTGGCAAAAAAAACAAGCTCGTCCCTGATTGGCAAGTTAGCTGAAGACTATTCTGATCGGTGATTGGTCATTCTGGTACCACGCTGTTTGGAATGGAGGTCCATTGATCGCACCCCGATGCCCTCTCTCTGATCATTTAGCGACATGGATATTGTGGGGAAATTGTACATTAATCACTAGCGAAGATATCGTCGGATTATACCGTTAGCGATCGTGCTCTAATCTCCAATCTCGAACTTCTTCGTCCTAACGCCTTGAGAACTGTCGTCTCCACCTTATTCACGCGTGTCCGATTGAATTAAAACGTGTTACAGGGCTCCTCGGAAATGGGCCGACAGCTCGCGGCAACGTCAGGGGAAGATGATCTAGGGGCTGGCTTCGCTTCCTTTTTGACGGCCCTCACGCTGGCATTTATACTTTATGCCGCCATGGTGTTGTTGTTGATGGTGAGGCGGTGAAGTATGCTCTGGTTGTATCGACGATGTCGTGCTCTTTTGTATGCTATAATCAACATCAGTGTTCTTACCTTTCCTATGCAGATTAAGCGATGGCTCTGAGTTTCTTAAAACATTCGTGTCTGTTTTGAAATTGTCTAGTACGCGCACGCAGCCCGGCGGACGCAGGAAATTGCCATCCGTAACGATGACGACGGGCGCGACGTGCGTTACAAGCGACGCAAGCGCGAGGGCTTACCGGACGACTTCTTCCTTACAAATGGCTACAGGTTCGTTCAACAATATTATCTCTGACTACTTCGGTGATCTTTAGTACCGTGCGACCCGGCGTGAAGTCTCTCACACACGCACACTGTTTTGTTGTGGCTCATGGGCTCGTTGCTGCTGCAGCTACGACTGGGTATTCGTGTTTCAGGTTCGCGACGAATGGGACGACCTCAATGATTTCCAAAAAGAGTTTTCAATGAAGCGGGTCATCAACGCGCTCACTGCCGCTGGCTTACACACCTCGCAGTTTTATTCTGTGCAGCGTGATGAAGTCTACTGCAAGATCCGATGCCCCAGAGATCGCCTCGTCGCGCAGGCGGTAAGAGCGTACAGCTGCCTCGCCGGCTGTTCAGCAATGTCCATCTTCCAGTATACATATCCCCTTGTGAAAAAAACGTGATGAAGATGAACTCTCGCCCACGCACCGGAACGTTACACAATTGTTCTATCTTTGATTTTTTTGCTCACCGCGTTTGTTTCTTTTGCCCCATCCTTATCCCTTGCGCGCCTTTAAGGATGCGATCGATTACAAATTGCTTCTAGACGCCGGTGAAGCAGAGAAAGAAATGAAAAGTGGGCGCAAGGAAAGTCCGGCGGAGCGCGGCGAGGAAGAAACGTGGATCTGGAAGCCACGATTTATTGAAGATCAGTTCTCGCAGTCCATCTATGGCGTTTACGATTTCATTTACGGCAAGTACCAGGCCGCTCCTCCAAAACCGCCGAATGAGCTTCCCAGTGAGTCTCGCTTTCCGAAGCTCTACAAACGCCATGAGCTGGAAAATGGCGTTATGAGTGAATTCAATTCCGTCGACCGCATCAAGCTGATGCTAACTATTTTCGAGGGTGCGAAGTCGGACAACTGCTGTGGAATGAACCTTTCGCAGCTGGTTTCAAACGAGTGCATTCTAGGGGCGCTGCCACTGCACAACAACAAAGAAAAAGTAATGCTGGAAAAGAAGTGGCTGCGCGCGCACCAATTGCCGTGGAATCAGCCGATTTGGGACGTGAAAAGCTACTTCGGCGAAAAAGTGGCGCTCTACTTTTCCTTCATCGGGCACCTCAATGGTTGGCTCATGTTGGCATCGGTGTTTGGCCTCATCGTTTACGCCGATATGGCTGCTGAAAGCTCCTACTCCGTTGGATCCCAGTTCTGGTTTGGCATATTTCTAGCGTGTTGGGCGACGCTGCTGCTCGAGTTCTGGAAGCGGCAGGAGTCGACCCTGGTGATGATGTGGGGCATGACCGGGTTCGAAGAGGCCGAGCCCGACAGGCCGGAGTTTGACGGCGAAATGATCTCTTCCCCTGTCAACGGCCAAGAGGAAACGCATTTTCCTGACCGAGAGATGGCCAAAGCGTTGTCCAAAACCATGAGTAGTCTCTTGGGGCTGGTGGCGGTGTCAGTGGGGGTCTTTGCGTCCGTCTTTGCCTTAAGCGGATTCATGAACCACGACTTAGAAGCGCACTCCGACTTAACCACCGCCTGGTTCGACTTTGCCCAACTGATCCCTGCCCTCCTCTGCGCGGGTGTTATCATGATTGGCAGTCGCGTCTTCTCCAGCATTGCTATTCGGCTGACGGACATGGAAAACCACAAAACGGACACCCAATTTGAGGACTCGGTTATCATCAAGACTTTCGTATTCGAATTCTTCAACTCGTACTCGGCTCCTTTTTACGTTATATTTCTCAAGCAATACGCGCCTGGAGATTCTTGCGTTGGCGGTTGTATGCGCGAGCTGCATTACCTCATGGGTGCGATCTTTACTTGCATCATCCTCGTGCAGTCTGCGGTGCAAATCTACACGCCTGTGACGCGGGCGAAGAAGCGCGAAGAGGAAGAAAAAGAAGGTGCCGACCCTTCCAAAGTCCTTTCGGCGATTGAAAAACAATTCATGCTCGAAGAATACGACCAAATGTTCGGCGCCTTCAACCACTTCAAAGAAACCGCCATTCTCTTTGGGTACGCGGTGCTGTTCTCGACTGCGTTTCCGATCGCACCTCTGCTCGCCTTTATTTCGACCTACTTCGAGATCCGTGTCGACTCCTGGGTGCTTTTACAGAAGAGCCGCCGCGTTGTGCCTTCGGGCGTTGAGGACATCGGTACTTGGCAGTCGGTCTTTGAGTGCCTGTCAGGCATCGCTGTCGTCACCAACATGGGCATCATTTTCCTCGTCTTAGAGACAGGCGTCAACACTACTTGGATGTGGCGAATCATTCAATTTTTGTTGTACGAGCATGGCGTCTTCTTGGGTCAAATGTTTTTTGCACTGCTTGTTGATGACGTGCCAATGTCCACTGTGACTCAACTCGAGAGGCAAACCTTTTTGCATTCAAAGCTCATTGAGAACACGCCAGACGACGAATTGGAGGCCGTCAAAGACGATGGTGATGAAGACGAAAACCTCGACTTCATCGACGAAATCTATGATGATGACGAAGACCCGGTGTTGTGAGATTATATAATATGTTTGCCCTTCGTGTCACTTCGTTATAGTTCTCCTTACTCTTTTGGACCTCTTGACTTACCGACTTCCCATGCGCACGTTTCCGCGTTTCGAGAATACCTGCTTTATTCCTTCTTCCTATTCCATTATTCAACTACTAACTACAAATTCCAACTAACTATAAACTATGAGCTATGAGCGAGAGAAGCTGTAAATCGTTTATCTGATAAAAAATTTTAGATGAGGATGCGCAATCCACTTTATTTTTACCCCTACTGCTAGGCCCACCGGACCCAAAATCTCAATTTTTCAACCACCTCCGATTCACATTTTTATTTCTTTAATGGTATCTTTGGGGGTTGGAAAGAGCCAAACAGACGAGGTTTCATTCAAATCGGCCCGTATAAGCCCCTAAAAAGAGCTCCTAAAGATGATTTTTTTTAAGGAGCTACGCGACGTCGCGCTTTTAAAATAATAGCTCTAATATAGTAAATACACACTGCGAAATGAAATATTCTGCGTGAATTCAAGCTTAGCTAACCTTTCGCAACCCGCGAGGCGCGTGATAGCTCCCAATAATGCCGCTGCCTTAAGGATTCAGCATGATAGAGGTTTTCGTGACGACCATGTTAGTAGAGGAGAAGTTGAACCGTCGCCAAGAGGTGCTGCTGCAGAGAGCCAGAGGGGCTGAAGTCCACGACGAAGCCTGCACATACACTCCCGCACTGCCATCAATGT
>Ga0307931_1001513_pt1 | contig 15308 bp, 15 predicted proteins | sample OrgLakmetageno47_FD_201816 | JGI IMG/M metagenome (GOLD analysis project Ga0307931, IMG submission 201816) | Saline water microbial communities from Organic Lake, Antarctica - #47 | ecosystem: Environmental > Aquatic > Non-marine Saline and Alkaline > Saline | place: Antarctica: Organic Lake... | reverse complement strand
TGATCAAACGAGAGTCCCACGGATAATTCAAGTACCAAGCGGTGCTGCAAATTCATAACGGAAGGGTTCATCATCTGTCGGTGGCCCGAAGTTCCTAGGAATCCGTTCCCTCCCCTGATGCCCACCTGTGAACCCAAAAGTGGAGATAAGTTCAGAAATCGAAAAGTTCATTTACGGTAAGTGAAGTTTTTTTTCATCACTTTTCATCACTTCTTCATCACTTTTTCTGTGTATAACACTGGTGTAAGTACTGTACAGCTGTACAGTGCTGTGACCTGACTGACCTGTGACCTGTGACCTGTGACATGTGATAGCCTGCCTGTGATGACAGACATAATATATTGCAGTACGGCATCCGCTTTTATGGCCGAGTCCCTGACTTTCTGCAACAACAGCTTGCTTTGCTGTAGCAAGTGTAGCTCGTAGGAAGTACTGGTCGAACTCTATTGAATCCACTTTCTGTAGTTTGTTGTCATCTGGCAAGTGCCTTCTCGTTTAGTCTATAGTTTGAGCGTTCCTCTGGCTGTAGCTTGAATGTTTCGCGTAGCACGCGTTGTACCGCGAAGAAACACTCGAACCGCGTTGGTGCGCGCAGCACATGCTTCAGCCGAAGACCACGCTCACTGTGCTGCACTATTGCGGCAGAAAGATTATGACTATTGGCTGACCGGGCTAATGATGCCAGCTCCAGCTCGGCAAGCCTTTTATGCGGTGCGTAGCTTTAACGTGGAGACGGCCAGTGTTTTGGACAGTGTGCGGGGCAACTTAATGCCAGGTAAATTGCGAATGCAGTGGTGGCGCGATGCAGTGCATGCATGCTACATGGAGCCTCACAATCTACCTCAAGGATACCCGGTGCTAGCTTGCCTCGCTGATACCGTGGCTACGCATGGCCTCACTCGGCGGTGGCTCGATCGGTCGCTTGACGCTCGGGAGAGGGACCTCGAAGTTGGCCAGCCTGAGAGCATGGAGGTAAAACACAGCTGCCCTATTGCGCGTAGCAGATCTGGTGTATTTCAATGTTCTAGCTTTTCTCTTGACATTAAAGGTATTGTTGTAGGACTAGGCTCATTCTGCCAACACATTCTCGTCCTTCTCCTCTCTTTCTCTCCAGGAGCTAAGCAAGTATTGCGACGAGGCACATGGCTCCATGATTCTCCTAGCCCTTGAGTGTCTCGCCCAACCGGGCGAAGCACCCCCAGCAGCGGCTGATTTAGTGGCCTACCACGCAGGCCAAGCCGTAGGACTTGCCACCTTATTGCGCGGTACTGCCTTGCACGCTGCTGGTGGCCGCCTGTACGTGCCTCGGGATGTGATGCAGCGCCACAGGGCTCGCGCTCGTGCGGTGCTCTTGGGGCCGGAGCCACCGGAGGACGTGTCTCTGGATGCAATGTTGGACGAGTTCGAGCTTGACGCTCGCCGGAAGCGCCGCAAGCAGCCAGTCTCAGCCACCGAGCGGGCGGCAGCGGCAGCAGCTGTAGGGGAATACTGCCAAACTGCGAAGTGGCATTTGACTGCGGCTGACACCATATCGCGCGGCTCGCCTCCGCCTGGGTTTGAACGCACTGATGGCCTGCCTGTGGCGGGGTGGTATGCGGAGTCAGTAGCAGCGGCAGAGGGGCAGAAGGTGGGAGCACCCTGGCGGCTTGCGTTTCTACCGGTGGCGCGAGCAGCGCAGTACTTCGAAGCACTCGAAGACCGGGACTACAACTTGCACCACCCCGACCTCTGGCCGAGCCCCGCACCGATTGAAGGAAACAGCCCCCTGCCTTTCCAATTGAAAGTCCTGGGCTCCGCTTGGGGAATTGCATCACCTTTCCTGGCGTAGTGAAGTGCGCATTTACTGACCCTGCCAATCTTTAATGCGCCATTGCGTTGAACAACGCATTTGTTTATGCATCTACACTTCCTTATAGTACTATTACTATTATCTGGAAACGGAGGGAGGAAAGTAATTTAAGACAATTTATGGAGGGGCGAAGGGAGGGGTCATAAGTTCGTTTGAGATTCTTATATGGCCGAAGTCTAAAATTTTTGGAATTCCCCGGCCCTCCCAACTCCAAACCACCAAGTGAACCATTAATATCAAAAGTAGATGTGCTTTTTACACTCAAGAAAAAGAAGACAGGAAGCACATGCCCATAAGCACTCTTAGCTCACAGGGCTTGATAGCGAACGTCCTCTTTTCTCTTTGCCTTCGTTTACTTCCGTGCTCCGCCCGAGCCACCCAGTGTGCGTGGCATAAGGGGGTTCTCACTTAAGGAGGAGTCGATGGAACCCATCATGGGCGCTGACCTTGCTCCCATGGGTGGCGAACTTAGCCGGGTCTCACTCTGCTCGTTTCGGCTGTTCCCATTCCCAAGAGCGGGAAGTCGCAACTCCAGCCCTCCTGCTCGCCCTTCCCACCGCGCCTCTGCATCGCGTGCGCGCTGCTCTTCCTGCCGCAACTTCTCTCGGTGCGCCTTTTCTCGTGCTCGCTCTGCTGCACGCAGTGACTCCTCCTTGGCGCTCAGAGGGGCCGAGGACTCCTTCTTCTTCTTCCCTTGCCCGCCCACCTTCAACTTCGATGGTTTCCCTTCTCCTTGCGTGCTGTTCGGCAGGGCAGCTTGCGTCACATTGCTCGCGGCTTGAAGCATGTTCCGCTCCGGCTGCATTCCGCTGTCTTCCATCCCATTGTTGCTCAAATCATCAGGTGGCGCAGCATCGGAGGGAGTGTTCTCTCGCACATCCACCACGCACACTGTCTCCACCGTGACCAAGGGCGCTGCACGAGCCTCTGCATCGGCGTCTCCCGGCCGCGGGTTCGCCCAACGGCCCGTGCCCAGAGCCTCGATCTTGCCGCCCGCGTGTACATAGACGTGCCGCACCCTTGCCGACCGCTCGAGCGCCTCAGCGATGGTGCGCAGGCCCTGCTTCCCCACCCGATTGCCCCGGAGGTCCACGGACCGGAGCGCGCTTTTGCCGCCAAGCACGGCCGACAGTGCCCGGGCACCTTCATCGGTGATGAGGTTGCCTCGGAGGTTCAGGTCTGCAATGGAGGTGTTCCCCCGTAATAGGGCGGCGATCGCGTGCACTTCCTCGTCGGTGATCCCCGACTCTGGCAACTGAATGGCGCCTCCACCGGACGAGTCCTCAGCCCCAAGGCCCTCAGTGTTGTTGTTGGCGCTCGCCTGGGAGGCCGCCCCCGCCTTCACCGCGTTCACGTACCTCAGCAAGGTGCGGCGCTTGGCGTCCTCCTCGGAGCCCAGCCGGTCCTGCAAGTATGCGGTCTTGCGTGACAAGTGCTCGATGTGCTCTTCTCGGGCGCCGATTTCAGTGCCTAGGCGCGTGGTTTCTTCTTCTTCCACCATCAGGAGCGCGTAGACTTGGGCCAGCCTCTCAATCGATGCTTCCTTGAACCGGTTGGTCTTTTGCGCGGTGGTCAAGAAACCGTTCACGCCGTGCTTCTCCAGCCACGCCCTGTGAGCTGGTTTCTTGCCCTTGAGCAGGACCAAGCCCAGAGATGGTTTGGACTCCATGTAGAAGCGCCCACGCCCGCCCGCTGCTTTGACTGCCTCCCGGTCATCGCCGCCGCCGTTGGACTCCCCGCCGTTGGTCTCAGGGCCCCCGTTGGTAATGGCGAGGGCATCGGAGGCGTCTTGCTGCACCCGTGTGAGGGCTTCGCAGCGCACCGTCAACTCCTCCACTTCCCCTTGCTTGAGTCGCATGGCTTGCGTGATGACGCGGTTCGACTCTCCCGTTTCTTCCACTTTTCGGCTCAGTTCCTCGCCCCGCTCCGAGAGCGCCTTGATCTGCGCCTCCATCTTCTTCATTTCTTCGTTTCGCACTACTTTGGACTCCTCGTCCGCCTGCATCTTGTTCAACAAGAAACTCAAGCGGCCGCCCAGCGTTTTCACCTTTTCTTCGGCCTGCTGCCTCTCCTCGTGCTCCGACAGTTTCAGCTGCACTTCTTCGCGACAGCGCTGTGAGAGTTGGGCGTTGTGCTTTTTCAAGGCTCGAATCTGGTCCTGCAACACCTTCTTGTCCAATTCCGCCTTGACCCGTGCTTTGCCTTCTTTCGTGGACTCCTTGATAAGCCGGCTGTTTTTCTTCTTGAGGGCAATCATTTCCATTTCCTTCTTTTGCAGCGCCTCCATCGCCTTGGTCTTGCCCAGCTCCGCTAGCTTGAGGCGCTCCAGCAACTGGAACACCTTCTCCGCCATCTCCCGCAACTGCTCCCCGCTGTCGCGCGCCTCGGCCTCCATGCGCAGCCGCTCCTGCTCGGACTTCTCAATCTTGGTTTGGAGCTCACGGTTGTTGTCGATGGTGTTTTGGAGCTCCGCAGTCATGACCTTGTTCGCGTCTTCCTGGTTGCGCCTTCCCCGCGTCTCCACTTGCAGCTGCGTGTCAAGCTCCACGTTCTTCGAGTGCAACTGCCGCAGCTTGTCCTCCATGCCGGACACCTGATCTTCTGCTTGCCGCTTCGCCTCTTCCTGGCCCTGAAGTTTCTCCAGCAGCTGGTATTGCTTTTCCTTCCGCACTCGAAGCTGTTCTTGCAATGCTTCGAGTTCGACCTGAGTCTTCATCTTCAGCTCGGCATTATTGTTCCGTAGTTGCTCGCACTCAGCGCGCAAGATTCGGACCTCTTCGGCGCGCAGCTGGCCTTCTCGTGCAGCGCGAGCGGCCATTTCTTCGTGTGTCTTAGCCGTGGTTAAGAGGGCACCGTACTTGCCTCGCAACGCCTCCAACTCCTTGCGAAACGCCTCGTTTTCCGACGATATCTTAGCCGTCTGCGCCTCCTCCGTCTCAAGCAAGCGTAAGAGCTCTGCATTCTGATCCGTCATGATTTTCAGTTGCTTGTCTTTGTCTGCGTTCTCAGCTTGAGCCTTTTTGAGCTGCGAGTCTGCTGCCCGTGCTTTGGACTGAAGTTCGAAGTTGACGTCCCGCAGACTTCGGCTCTCTTCTTCCACCGCCAGCTTTTCCATCTGGATGTTGTTTGCATCTTCTTCGACTTTGTCTAGGTTGGACAGCAATTGCGCGTTTTGGTCTGACAGGATACGTAATTGCTCGTCTTTCATTCTTAAGGCCTGAAGAACACAATGGGTTTGATAGCACGCGTGGAAAGAGTGTTGTCTTAAAACGCACTCTGCTACAAAGAGTAAAGTTGCTAGATTGAGTAAAAGCCACAATATGGCAGTTTCAACATTATACAGATTTATCTCAAACTTAGGATGAGTTCCGATTGATAATGGGGAGTCCGTGCAATGCGGGGGAGTGTGTAGGGGGGTAGGCGACAATTTTGTATTTTAGGTAACTCACCTCTCCAGCCCGGCTTTCTCTGGCCGCGCGCAAATCGGTGACAGAAGTTGGGCCCCGAGTAGTCCCAGCTCCAGCAGCATTCTCGCTTGACGTCTGCTCCATATTTTAAAGATGCCTCCACGCAGCGGTGGATAAGCAGGTACGTTTATCAGCAACCGTCCACAACGCTCCCTATTGTTTGCGAGCGTGGCCCAAAGAGGCGCACAAGCGTTCCTCCAGAAAATAAATTTACCCCCAGGATCGCTTAGACAGATTTAGCTATTCCTCAGGCCTGTCTATAAAAGTTCGTTGTTGCTCTAGAGGAGAGTGGTTGTCAAGTATCCCCCAAAACCGCGCGTTGGCTGCGATGTCCACAACGACGAATGTGAAATGTGAAGGCTGCTCGAGAAAAAGGGTAACCAACTTTCATGGAAGGACTGGGTTGATCACATTGCAGAAATATTTTTGGAAGGACTGGGACATGCATTTTACAGGAGGTTCCACTTTCTGCTCATGTCCGTGATTGCGATTTGGGAGATTCGTCAAGTTCGAGTTTACAACCTTCGCAATCTTCGCCGCCCTTCCGGTGAGACCAGCGCATAAGCACCCCCCTATTGATATTGTCAAAAGTACATACATATCCACTCAATTTTTGCGTTAATTCCCTCTAGATGGCCCACATTATTTCGGCCCTGTCCGGCGATGCCGCTGACCAATGCAAAGTCAAGCGCGCACTGCTCTCCGTGTCCGACAAGACCGGCCTCGTCGAACTCGTGACCTTTTTAGCCTCACAAGGTGTTGAGCTTCTTTCCACAGGCGGCACTGCAGCCGCCATCCGCGGAGCCGGTGAGTAAGAATTGCCCAACATCACTGTATTGATCGAGATTCTCGGTGTACTCAATTTACGGTAACTCCTCAGGTCTAAAATGCATCGACGTTTCGGAGTACACGGGATTTCCGGAGATCATGGATGGACGGGTGAAGACATTGCATCCGAAGGTTAGTCAGCTATATAATTTTGCGTTCATTTCTGCGACTGTGTCATTAGCTGAACCCACTTGTTCTATATCGTGGAACTAAGACGCTGGCTTCTCATTAAGGTTCATGGTGGCATCATGGCTGTGCGCGGGAACAAGGAGCACGCTGCAGCCGCTGAAGCAGCGGGCATCCAAGAAATTGATCTCGTTGTGCTAAACCTGTAAGCGTCTCTCATATTTTACCTAGCTCCCTTCATCTTCCTCACCTTTCTGAAAATGGTCTGAAGTTGTGCTTCTTTCTTTGAACCCAGCAGCGCTTCTTGTTTTCCGCTTCTTCTCTTCCATACAACAGGTATGCCTTTGAAGCTACGGTAGCGAAAGGGTCGGACTTTGGCACCTGCATCGAGAACATCGATATCGGCGGCCCCTCGATGCTTCGCTCCTCGGCCAAGAACCATGCTTACGTCACCATTGCCACCGCGCCCGCCCAGTACAAGGAGCTCATGGCCGAAATGGCCCAAAACAACAACGCGGGCTGCACCTCCCTCAAGCTCCGGCGCCGTTTCGCATCTCGTGCGTTCGCGACCTCTGCGGCCTACGACAGCGCCATCGCAGGGTGGTGGCAGAACCAGCTCGAGCCTGAGCCAGAGACCTCGGCTGCGGCGGAAGCGGCACCACTGGTGGTAACGCGCGCATACACGCACGACCGCAAGCTCAAGTACGGCTGCAACCCGCATCAGGTAGGCGTGATTGATGCCGGAACCTACTGTGAGGCTAGAAGATGATTAACACTTTCGTTTTGACGCACCCGTAATGACATGTCACTTCTTCATTTGCACATATCTATCAGGCGCCTTCGAACATTTTCACCCCGATGGGCCAGCCCGCGCCCTTCTCGGTCCTAAATGGCAACCCGGGCTACATCAACCTTCTGGACGCTCTCAACGCATGGCAGCTGGTGTCGGAGCTGAGGCAGTCCCTGGACCTCCCGGCGGCCGCGTCCTTCAAGCACGTGTCTCCTGCGGGCTGCGCGGTGGCCGTGCCCTTGACCGAGGTGGAGTGCGCGGCCTACGAGGTCGAGGACGCTTCGGCCCTGACTCCTCTCAGTGTGGCCTACCTGCGCGCGAGGCAGGCGGATCCTCTGTGCTCGTTCGGAGACTTTGCGGCGGTCTCGGATGTGGTGGATGAGGCAACGGCCAACTACTTGAAGGTAAAAAGTAGTGATGCAGGCAATTAATTTCTGTTCACATCATTTCTTTAAGCTGTAGTCTGCTCTCTATGTGAACTGTTTCAAAATACCATCGTATCGTTTCTTTGAACTGTGCGCACTGCGTTGTCTGTCAATCTTGCTAGGGAGTGGTGTCGGACGGCATCATTGCGCCCGGTTACGAGCCCGCAGCTCTCGCCATTTTGAGCGCCAAGAAGAGTGGCAACTTCATCGTGCTGCAAGCCACGGCCAACTACACGCCGCCAGACGTCGAGTACCGCGAGGTGCAGGGGGCTGTGTTCGCTCAAAAGCGCAACAATGCTCTCGTGACTTTGTCGAATGTCTCGACCTTCGTGACGCAAGCGAAGGAGGTCTCCGACGGCGCTAAACTCGATCTGGTGGTTGCCTCCATCGCCATCAAGTGAGCCATGATATTCTGATGGACTTTTGCTCACTTGTTCTTCAAACTCTACTTTTATACTTTTTTTTGTCCTATCTTATATCTGGAATACCTTTTACTCACCTCCTCGTCGTATTTAGGTACACCCAATCGAACTCAGTGGCGTACTCCAAGAACGGTCAAGTAGTGGGCGTGGGCGCGGGCCAGCAGTCGCGCGTGGACTGCGTCAAGCTCGCAGGCCGCAAAGTAGTGACGTGGCACCTCCGGCAGCACCCCAAGGTACTGGGCCTGCAGTTCAAAGCGGGCACCAAGAAGCAGGACCGGGTGAATGCGCGCGTGCGGTACATCGAGGGTGACGTCACTGCGGCCGAGCGGCCTTTCTGGGAGGCCAACTTCGCAGTGGTGCCCGAACCTCTGACCACCAGCGAGAAGGAGGCGTTCATGGCCGAGCTCAAGGGGGTGAGCCTCTCGAGCGACGCGTTCTTCCCGTTCCGGGACTCGCTGGACCACGCCTCCAAGTTTGGGGTGCAGTTCGTGGCTCAGGCTGGCGGGTCCAGCGGCGATGCCTCGGTGACGGCCGCGGCCGACGAGTACGGCATGGCCATGTGCCACACGGGCCTGCGCCTCTTTCACCACTAGAGTGGAGGCTTAAATGCGCTCTCTGCTGCCGTTTTATCGCACACATGGGCGCTAATGGAAGCAGCATGTCCTCTATGCTAAATGCCCAGAAAGCCCTCAAGAACAGGCGCAGTTTTCTTCATTGGTTTCCTGATGTGATGTATTGATTTCCCGCGTGTTTTTTTGTCTCTTGCCTTTGAGCTATGAGAATTAATTGAAATAGGCAAGAATTCGAACCGCACACAACACACAAGGACGCAAGGAATTCGCAAAAGGAAAGGCACAATTCTACATTCGGACATCTGGGAATACACATAAGTACGGGCAACATGCTTGGCTGGGTATTACGGTATTACGATAAATCGTATCGTCAAAATTTGCCGTGTTTTTCGTTATTTCGCTGAATAACGCCCGATTTCGCGTTATTTCGGCGTTATTACGTGCTCTCTTTTGACGAAATCGAAACGAAATCTCGTATCGTTTATGAAAAACGGGCGTAATCCTCAGCCAAGGCAACATGTTGATGTATGTGGGAGGTGTTATGTTATTGAGGAATTTCCCCTTTGTGGGGAAGCTTCGACTTACCGTATCAACGATATTTAGAGAGCGGGCGATACGTTCTTTCCGGACAATCGACAGGGTGGGCCCTAGTAAACGCGACTTCACGTCGCAGTCTAAGGTTATTGTGTTGTAAATATGGGTAAATTAATCGCCAAAATTTGTGTGCCATTTGGTTCAGAAACCGTGGAGAACGACCCATGTACCGCCGGGACGGCGAGAAATTACACTGCCGGGACGGGGAACAGGCAGAAAACTTCAGCGCAAGCCAAGGAGTGGAACAGGCAGGCTTTTCAGCGCAGGATGGCTCAGAAGACGTCGAGGATTCATGTCGCCGAGCGGGCGACGTCCCAGGTTTTTGGAGCCGAGCCGAAGACGTCGGGTATTTCTGGAGCAGAGCCTTGGCTCCGGGCCGCGCTTGTTGCTCTCGAGGAGATGAAGGTGCTTATGGCTCGCGTCACGGTTATACTTCATGCACTTCAGTTTACAGTTCCCTGTGCAAACTCCGAGGTGCCCGCAGCAACCAACAATGGACCCTGCTCTCGCAACAGTAGACATTGCCCAGTGCCCTGACCAGGGCTACGATTCGATTCCCATGCGGGCGTCTAGCTAGTAGCAAGGGAAGGGTTACGAGCGAGGGATAAAGAAAATCCCGCGCCTGCGCCAGCATAGCACGACTAGCACCATCAAATAATTCGAATGATAAATAAGACTAAGACTTAGTACCGTATTTCCGTATTTTGACTATACATGTACGGCACGTGAATTGCGCATTTATCACGCGTAAATCACGCGCGAGGTGAATTTAAAGGCCTAGTAGGGTGTGAACCGCGCGTGGACATTTATCGCAGCCGTGTGCATTGCCTGGCCCTGACCCTGAGGCCTGGTGGCTGGTGGTATAGAAAAAAGTATAGTTGATAGTAGTATTTATTTTTTCCTACTATTTAATATTCAGTTCAATTAAATTTCAATTTCAATTACCAATTACCAAAACGAGGATTACCATCACTTCCATGGCCACTCGGGCATGTGCGCCTGATTAGCTTCTTAGGTCTAGTCTGCGCTGCTTTGCTTTTCTTCTCTACCTGTTAGTCTTCTAATTCCGGCCCTTCGGGGCCTGTCTCAAAACGAGGATTACCCGAAAGTAGTTTAGAAATACAGAGAAATAGCGCATTTACGCGTTCTTGGTTTGAATTTAGGCATGTGGTGTTCACTTTATTTCCATTTTCGAGGACTGGGATGGGGATTGAAACTTTAAATCGTAGTAGATAGTGATAGTAGATAGTATACAATCGTGCCTCTACTGGCTACTACTTAGCTACTAGTGCGACCTAGAAGGGAACTAAATATCTTATGTTTCGTTTCACTATTCATGTGCAAACGGATGGGGGGATAAAAATTGCAGATGCGCTCAAGAGAAGTAGGGTGCTTGTTCTTTGCGCTCGATATGCTCCTCTTGTTCGTTGTTTCTCCGGCAGTCGGCAGTCCGGCAGTCGAAGGCGTTCAACTTACGAAAAAAAAGGTGCACCTTGGTCGGCTCTACGCCACCCTTAAAGATCGATGATTTCTTTGATCTTATAGGAAACAACTTTTTCACCGCCATCACGCGCCTTGAGACACACGTAGCACTCATCGGCGGCTTTTTGAAGGTAGTCGCCGAGATCAAGGTCGTTGGCGTCGGTTCCAAAAGGATCCTCGAGCTGAGCACCGACGTTATCGAGCCCAAAGAAGCCAAGCGTAATCATGGCCACCGCAAAGGGCGTCCATACTGACATGGTTTGAAACAGGGCCACGGGCAGGCTGAGCACGAAGAGCAAATTGAACACGGTGAGAGCCTGAAGGTAAGGGAAAGGAAACGGGTACTGGGCTACTTTGGTGGCATCAGCCCACGCTGCCACCATCCCCTTCATCCCAGCGTCAACATCCATCATCAAGTTCCGGTGAATGTAGCCCGCCTGAAAACCTGCTTTTAATTTCTGCGAAAACATGGTTGCGCAGACGTTTGGGTAGCTAAGGCCAGCGTCCACCAGGGTCTGAGCTTCTTTCTCTGTGAGCACGCCCGCCTTCCACGCTGCCCTAATTTGATCCTCATCGCCTGGTGGCAGCCACTTATCCGTTGCCCCAAAGTCCATCTTTGTCAAATCATGAAACTTGATTAAGTCAGACGCCTCCTTTCGGATGTGAACAGTCATCACCGTGGCAGTCGCTAGCGTCAACCGGTAGAGTTCAGCTCGACACGCCACTTGCTCGTCGCTATCAGCGTCGAAATAGGTCGAGATATCGGTTACAATGGTGGTCGCAAAGCCGCACATGTTCCCTATTGCCAGCCGCCCTGACCAAAAGCGATCATATGCGAGCTTCGATCGGAATACAAGCAAAAAGACCAGTACCTTGCCTAAAATGCCGAGGTAGGCTTTACCTGAAGCAACACATTTGTACCGGAACCGTTCGTGAGTCTTCATTCAAATAACAGCTTGGATTTGATGCCAAGAACACGAACCTTCAAATTCAGGAGCTCCGTAGTAAACGAAGTATATCGACTCGAGGATATTAAAAAAGACGAAGAAAAACATTTTGGGCGCTGTTAAAGCTGAGCCTTCTATCCTGCAAGGGGAAAATACTGTAATGAATCGAGCGTAGTTATGCGAACACTAGCACCATAGTTAAAGTCAGTATAGCTAACCTGAAGACGATGTCGCTCGTAGACCTATTATTATAGACGATCATGGTGCCTCGTTGGTTGCCCCTTAAGTCCCACAGTTGAAACTCTGGCCCTCAAACCTCTCCTATCTCGCAAATGATTGCTCAGTCTAGCTAGCTAGCTAGTTGTCTCTTGAGAAATGAGAATTTGAGGTATCGGGAATTAAATTATTCCTCAAATTTTCGGACGTTCAGCCAACCAATGATGATGGTCTCAATTATTGCGTTTGCTGTTGTATGAGGTTCTGTTCCGCCGTCGTGCTCCTCCGCTAAGCTCCGCGAGTACTGGTGATAGGCTCCGCAAGCCCTCGTAAAAACACACACCAGCTTTAAGCGGTATATCATCAGTGCGACTTATATCCCATCATACCACACTGATGCCTGCTCTGTGTTTGTGTATGTTCTGGCAAGGTCTTCCTTCTCACTGAGGGCAAGAACGCCTCTCGAGCACCATGCCGAGCAAGGTAAGCCTAGGATTGACATTTAGCTCCGTTTAATTGAATCATCGTGGGTGTACTATATTATTGCTGCTAAAGTTTCCTGCCTCCTTTCTGACATTGTCTTGCATTATTCAATGTGCCGGGCTCGGGTATCAAGGCCGAGTCGTCAACGAAAGTGAGCCGGGTTATCAAGCGCCCGGCGGCAACAAAAAAGGCAGCATTGCCTCCTCCTGGCTCTGGCGATGAAGAAGAAGCTACTACTGAAAATTTTAGGTGCGCCACGCTGCGTGTTTTGCATTACTTTCAACGTAGCTTTTCGCATGCCTGACCTTGGCTTCGCTTGTGCCTATATTAGTACGGTGCTGTTGGCCACCAAAAAAGTCATGGAGCAGCTGTCAGCAGTTTACCCCGAACTCGGTCGTCCTGGCGTCACTATTCCTGCTGCCAAACCTGATGGCTCTATCAAGCGCGAAGTGAGCTATATACTTCCCTAATGATACCTCTGTTGCCACTGTTTCTCGACGAATTTCATCTCTCACTTAAATGCTCGCTGACCATCCTTGCCCCTTCGATTCCAACGCACTCATTCATTTATTTTTACTTGTTTGCAGGCTCGTCCGATGGACTTCGATCAGATTCGCGACAATTACTCGGCTCCCGTAGGAGAGCGAGACATCCGCGACGCCGCCAACGAAGGGCCCAACCCCGCTGACAATGGCATGCTCTCCTGGCTCGGCTTTGGGAGCGACGCGAACCGCGGCCTCGTCTCTTCCGACGCCATTGGGGAGCGCGACCTGCTGAGCCTCTTGGAGGGGATCACCTCAGTCACCACGCGGGCAGCGTCAGCGGGGGAAATGCCGAGCCGGCACATGCGGGAGTCCGCGCCTGCGGGTGGCGCATCTGGAGTGATCGAAGAAGAAGGGGAGTCCTCGGAGGAAAGCGGCGAGGAAGAAGAAGAAGAAGCGGAAAAACCCAAGCTGCAAGACTTCGTCGTGGAGTGCGGGCTCGGTACAGGCGGGTTTGCGGCGGTGGTGCTGGTGGAGCACTCCAAAACAGGCCGAATTTACGCGTGCAAAACGATTCTCAAGTCACGCATAACCCGTGAGAAGCAAATACAGCGCATTGGGACCGAGAGACGCGTTTTAATGCACAACTCAGACCACCCTTTCATCGCGACCATGTATTACGCGTTCCAAAACCACCGGCAGCTGTTCTTTGTGCTGGACTTTTGCGCTGGTGGCGACTTGTACTATCACTTGACGAGGATGAAGAACAGCCGGTTCAAGCACTTTTCCGAAGAAGCAACGCAGTTTTACCTCGCTGAGCTCGTACTTGCGTTGGAGCATTTACACAACCAAGGCATCGTTTACCGAGACCTTAAGGTAGGAGCCAGTACTGAGTACATTTTTGAAAAGTACAGTGTGGAAGGTAGCTTGCTACATTCAACTTTTTTTCGTATTTCTGTTACATTTCACTGCCCTTCACGTACTTATGTTTTGTTTCCCTCTTTTGTTTCTTTTTCTACGCGTGCGTTGGACACTGTTGCCGTCTTAGCTCGAAAACGTGATGTTGGACGAGGAGGGGCATGTCAAGTTGGTGGATTTCGGCCTCTCCAAGGAGGGCGTGGAAGTCCCCTGCGAAGAACCTCTGAGCCCGTGTGGCAGCATCTTATACATGGCGCCGGAGCTGTTGGAGATGACCGGCGGCACCTCGGTGGACTGGTGGACCATGGGCATCTTAATGCACGAAATGCTCACGGGCCGCTCTCCCTGGAAGTCCGAGACTCAAAACGCGGTCCTTGCCGAACTGCGAGGCAAATCCAACGTGAAGTTGAGCAAAGAGTTGAGTCCTCGAGGCAACGCCATCATCAGCGGCTTCGTGACTCGCAACCCTCGGAAGCGGCTCGGGCACCGCGGAGCGACAGAGATCAAGAGCCACCCTTTCTTTTGGCCGCGCCTCAAGCAGAGCAGCGACTGGATAAAGCTCTACAATCGCGGCTTTCAGCCCCCCATACGCCCTTGCAAAACCAAAATCAAGCCGCCGAGTGCTGCTGATCGGGGCGCGGGGGTGCGAGAGTCAGGGGAGCAGGCGGATTCGCTCTCCCCAAAACAGGGGGGAACAAAGAAGGAAGCGAAGGAGCGCGAAGATGCGCGTGAGCGTGAGAAGGCGGCCTTTCAGAAACAGTACGGAACACAGAATTTCGAGAAGAGCCAACGGAACTCGGCAATCAAAGCCGTGGCCTTTCCGGACCCAAGCAACGATGGCTCAGTGGGCTACGAGTTTGAAGGCTTCACGGTGGCTGAAGGGGGGCCTGATGCCTGCCTTCGCATCAAGGACAGCGACATGGTCGAAATCAAGCGCCTCGTGGCGAAACATGGGTAGTTTATAGTTCAAGAATAGATGGCCACTAGAACGCGCAAGAGGCATATTTTCTTTGGCCTTGATTTCCTATAAGATGATACCCTTCCCATTCAAGTAAAGGTCAGTGTGGCGGTGTCGGGGAATAGAAAGCGACTGGAGTTCTCATTTGTTTGTTTATGAGCCTATTTCCTGCTCTAGTAGTCTATTGTCTATCGCCTATCGATATTTTTATTCTCGAAATAGAACAGAGAATAAAAGAAGCCCCCTTACTTTGCGTGCGTCTTGGTCGGCTGGTCAGCTTCAAATTGATGGTTGATGGCGCAGATATTCAACGATAATTTAGGATGTAATGCGCAATGCATGTTCGTCTGCGACATATGGCAACTGAAAAGTGCACCCTGAACCAAAATCCTGCTTGCGATAACAGCTGATGGTGCCATCTCGGCGGCTAGGGGGCTCCATATGTACAGTGGTACATACAGAATGCTCTTGGGCTGTTTACGTGAGAATGCTCCAGTTAAGGCTCGAACTTGCTTCGTTCCCACCCGAACAATTTGACGGGACTGAGTGCTCGTTAGTGTCAACCTTGATCTGCTTCTAACATCAAATACTATCCCTTTCTACGAAGGAGAACTTGGGATTGCACACAAGTCCACTTCGCACTTCGCACTTCGCATTTCAAGCCAATCTCATCGACGATTACACGCAAAAGCACGGAAATACAAGCCACTTTTGAAGTGGCCTTGAGTTAAGTCAGCCTTATAATTATA
>Ga0307931_1001512_pt1 | contig 15311 bp, 16 predicted proteins | sample OrgLakmetageno47_FD_201816 | JGI IMG/M metagenome (GOLD analysis project Ga0307931, IMG submission 201816) | Saline water microbial communities from Organic Lake, Antarctica - #47 | ecosystem: Environmental > Aquatic > Non-marine Saline and Alkaline > Saline | place: Antarctica: Organic Lake... | reverse complement strand
CCCTCTCCCTCCTGAATCATTCCGCACTTGCTTTGTTTGCGCAACGCACGCGCATTCCCACTTCTGCCCGCAGCATTGGCTTCTGTGCCATTTGGGTTTGTATTAGTTCGAGTTCGAGTTCTTTGGATTTGAGCCATTTTTGACCCTTAAACTCCCTTCGTTTCCAATCCGCCGATTTCGATTCAGAGTTATCTCTGAAAACGGCGTATCGCCGGCGTCCTTAGTATTCAATTGAGCTATTTCAAATAGTATCTGAAGGTGATGAGCTGTTCCCGAAACTTGTAGAAGATCCCGGTTTTAGTCGTAGTCGTACCGCCGTAACAATGAATTGGACTAATGAAGTAGAAAAACTTTCGGAGCAGCCCCCGTTTGCTGACTGCCCTGTAATCCGAGCTATGATTTGTGAATATGCTTGCTGCTGTGGGAGTCCGAGAGAAATGAAGCATTTGTTTGAGGAAGACAGCAGTGCCACATTCAAGGGCAAACGGCATCTTGGTCTGCTGAGCATGTTGGCTCGGTGGTGGCACACGTCGACGAAATGCGCCCGCAGCACCCATACGTGCCGTTGGCGCACGTTTGGCACGCCGAGTCCATGAGACTGGCCGGAAAAGTTGTGGAGCAAGCAGCGTTGCCCGTGCCGGTGTAGTACTCGCACTGCAAGTCGGAACCGCCGCTCGAGGGCCCGTCGTTGTAGGAGTTGGCGGCGCAGTTGGAGTACATGTGGAGCCCCTTGGAGCCGTCTTTGAACACGTCGGCCCCGCTCGCAGCAATATTAGCGCTGAACGCGTAGTTGATCTGTTCAAAAAAAGAAGAAGGGGAAATACACGTGAGAATGAAGTAGACAAAGCGAGATGATTGAAGGCATGAAGAAATTTTGTGACGTGAACCCTTCGAAATTTCGTTCAGGAGGCAATTGAAAAAGTAAAAAGGAGTGCACGCCAACGATAAATGAATAAAATCAGTGACGCAGGCTATTGATGAAGACAGCCAGGTGCACACCCACCACGTTGAGCGTCGGCCATTCGCTGGTGAGCAACACGCCCCCGCCCTTGTCCGTGGCCGAGTTCTCCGCCACCACGCACGAGTCCATGGTCACCGTACCCGAATCCATTTGCAGACCCCCGCCGCCAGAGTTGCTGTAGCCCTTGGCCGCGTTGCTGCGGAACGTTGAGGACGTCACGCTCACGGTGCCGCCGGAGACCCGAGCGCCGCCCCCGAAGGACGTGGCCACGTTGCTGCTGACGTCGCTGTTGGCCATGGTCATGGTAGCGCCAGAAAAGTAGAACCCACCGCCGTAGTTCGCTTGGTTGCCGGAGAACGTGGACGCCACCACTGAGAGCTGCCCGTTGGTCATGTATAGGCCGCCGCCCATGCCCAGAGGCGCCGTATTGTTGACGACGGCCACGTTGAACAGGGTGATGTCACCTCCCGAAATATCGAAACCACCTCCGTTTACGGTAGTGGTGCCGTCTGCAACAGTCATATTTTGAATCCGAACTTGGCCGCTCTTGATGATGAAGACGTGCTCTGAGCCTGCGCCGCTCAAAGTGTACTTTCCAGCGCCGCAAATGGTTAACCCTGTAGGGCCATCGATGGTGATGGCAGATTCTGCCAAAGTGATGTCGGCACCGAGCTCAATGGTGGTGTCGCTTTTCAAATTTGCGGTCAAATCGGCTTGAGTCGTGACGACCACAGCAGTTGGGGACGGAGCACTGTCATCTCCTGAAGATGGTGTGTCATCCCCAGTCGACGGTGTATCATCCCCAGTTGATGGCGTGTCGTCCCCGGCACTGCCCGACAAGCACTGCCCGTAGTAATCAGGGCTGGTCACTACAGTTCGGCAGAGATGAATAAGGGGAGGAATAATAGGAATAATTAATAGCATTGCGGAGTGATCACGGATGGAGTTGTAGTAAGTCTACGTAGTGAGAATTAGGGGGAGATGTGCGTACCTTCGCAGTACAGTCCACTGCAACACGCATTTGTGTTGTCGTCGTTTGGCCCGAGGCATTGCCCATACTCTACGATGCAAGAATCGGTAGAGCGAGCTTTGATACCACGAAGATTCGAGGAAACAGCTGCCGATGAGCCTTCAAGGGCCAGCAACAGGGACAAGGCAACCAAAGATTGCACCATTTTCGCCTGATAAGACGAAGCCCAGAGTCAAATGGGCAAGTGGGCATAGCTACTGGAATCGGTGATTGGTGCACCTTTTGGAATTTTTCTGAAGATCTGACCCTCTGCAATGATGAAGCAATGAAAGGCCCGAGAAGAAGACAGACTAAAAGTACGACAAAAAAGCTGTCTGACTCTATCTACTGGTGACTTATTTAGGCTGACGAGTTGATGATTGCTTAGCCAACCTGAACTGACAAAGAGCACGACAGAGAGGGCTGAGTCAAGAGACGTAGGCCACTTGAATTCTTAAATTACGGCGCGCCTAGGTCATCTAGCTGCGCTGGTCGCCATCACGACACCTCGTTTTCTTGCGCTAGTTCAGCGCCCTAGTGTTCTCGCGCCCCGCTCTTCCTTCAGTAAGCTAAACCCAGGATTCATGCCGAAACGTAGCGCTGCCTCTTCGATCGGGAACTCTGCCAAGAAAGGCAAAGGCAAGTCAGCCGATGCCGAAGACAGCGGTGTCGTGACAGTAGGTGGAGCAGTGCACTCTTGTGGTGGGCAGCGGCTAGACAGCCTGGCAGCTTCAAATGTAGAGAGCTTCTACAAGGCCCTGGAACCATCGTGTTTCCTTGAGCGAGGCCGTGTACTGACAGAAACCACGGAACCAAAACGTGATGATGCTACTTGTGTCCTGTACTGGATGTTTCGAGATCAGGTGCATTTTCAAACAACTGCAGAAGAAATCCTTACATCCTTTCAGAATAGCTAGGCATAAAAACTGAATGCCTTGACTTTCCGCTAGTCTCCTTCTTACTTTAGTTTTTTTTCTGAACCTGCCTTGATATCTCTGCCTTTCATGTTTTGCGATGACAGCGCGCGGAGGACAATTGGGCCTTGACGTTTGCTCGAGAAGCAGCCAAGGAACTTGACTTGCCTCTCGTGGTGGTCTTCAATTTCGTGCCATCTTTTTTGGGGGCCACCTTGCGGCAGGTGAATGTAGAAATAGCGAGTTCAAGCGAAATAAGGAGTTAGCTTCGTGGTAGTGCTGATGCTTAGAAACATTCTGGCAAAGGTTTTTCTGTAATATGTATTTGAGTTGTATTCACTTTTTTTGCTTGACATGCGTGCATGTACAATTCCAAGGATGGGTTCATGCTGCGCGGCATGGCAGAAACCGAAGCTTCGCTCCGTGTCAAACAGGTGCCGTTCTACCTCTTGCAGGAATCCGAAGACCCGGGTAGCAGTGTTGCAGCTTTTGCTACCGCTGGGAAATCGCCTTCTTCTTCTAGTAGTTCCTCCTCTTCAGCTAAGAAAGAAGCTTCGGCTCCTCCTAGTAGCACCCACCGTGCTGCTTTGGTGTTTACCGACATGACCCCTCTGAGAACTCCCATGAAATGGGTTAAGGACGCAGCCGCCTGCCTCGATGCTCAAGACGTGCCTTTGGTTCAAGTGAGTTGTATAGGAATATGAATTAATGATCTAATGGCATCGAGCAACAATCCTTCCAGTTTGCGAGTGGTGCGCGCTGAACGTTTTCTAATCTTTACCCCCTTGACTGAAAATGCCACTTATATTTTTGGCGTCATTCTGCTTCATGCGTTTTATTTCTCGTTGTTTGGTTGTATAATTTTGTTTGCTATTCAAAGGTGGACGCGCACAATGTCGTTCCCGTATGGTGCGCTAGCGACAAACAAGAAGTGGGGGCACGCACCATACGGAGCAAGATCACCGCTCAGCTGCCGCATTTCATGCCCAACATTCCTCCACCTCTGGAAGCCAACGCCCACCAGTTATCAACAAAAGGCGCTTTGCCTCCTGCAATTGATTGGGAGGAAGTGTTGGACTCGATCAAAGAGCTCGATCGAAGCGTGAAGGAAGTAGACTGGGCGACTCCAGGCTCGAGCGGTGGAAAAGCTCAGCTGGACCGGTTCTGTGCTGACTTCTTGAAGGTGATTGAAAAATTTAAAAGTGTTTGTATAGAAGCGAAGAAGAAAACTGGCGAGGGCGAGTATGAAAGAATGGCACACTATTTATGACTTTTTCTCCGACTTGCGTCGGCGAAGACTTATAGCGCTCTCGTCTTTACTACTTGTATTTTAGCCCTAGATTCGTGTAGTCTTACAACTAAGTAGACATCCTTCACACTGTCACCATGACTTATGGGCTGTATATTTGCTTCTTCGCCTCTTTCCTACGATACTTTCTCTCCATCGCACGTGCACGTAGATTTACGCTGACGATCGCAACAACCCGAACGATCCTCAAGCGTTGTCCAACTTGAGCCCCTGGTTTCGCTTCGGCCAGGTACTCTACCGTAGTGAAGTGTAGAATAATGGTACAATGGTCCTTTTAGGTTCAGTTCTTTGCTTTCTGTTTTTTTTCTGTCTGTATTCCTTGACACGTTTTGAACGTCTGTGCCTTTATCTTTGTTTCTTTACTGGAATTTGAAAACGCATATACTAATGATGATGCAGATAGCCCCTCAGCGGGCCGCGCTCACCGTAAAAGCTGCGTCTGCGCAGTCGAGCACCAAGAGCTCGGGCTCGCAGTCTTTCGTGGAAGAGGTGGTTTTGTGTGCTTGAAAGACATACTAAGGATACGACGTGCCAACTTTACTCCCTTTCCTTGTCCAAGCTGTTCACACGCCTTTAACCTTCGCTACTACTCACCACAACACAACATAAAAATCAGGCGGTGGTGCGGCGTGAATTGTCGGACAATTTTTGCTTCTACCAAGAGCATTACGACTCCCTAGAAGGAGCCGCAGGTTGGGCGCAAGATTCGTTGGCTCTTCACAGCAAGGATCACCGCGAATGGACGTACGACGAAACGCAGCTGGAGAATGCCGCAACCCATGACGACCTTTGGAATGCGGCTCAGGTCTTTTTTTCTACGCACGCTTCTTAATATGCGCTTTGTGTATTGATATGCTTCATGCTGAGCTTCTCACCTGCACCTGACTGCATATGTTAGATTCAACTGCGAGACGAGGGCAAAATGCACGGCTTTCTGCGCATGTACTGGGCCAAAAAGGTTCGAACACACATCGAGAATAGATGAAAAGGGACTATATCATCCTCGTATCATAAAAATTCCAATGTGCTATGATCATTTTTGTGCAATGTGTTGATGCACCTATAGAACTCGTCATGATATTGCATCAACCAAGCGAATCCTACTCTAGCACTCATGAGTACGTTTTAATTAATCCTAACCATGCAAATTTCTCGAACATGTACATAGATTTTGGAGTGGTCGCTGGAGCCAGCGGAGGCGCTGCGCGTCGGCATTTACCTCAACGACAAGTATGAAATCGACGGCCGCGATCCCAACGGCTACGTCGGCGTCATGTGGTAAGCCATTACTTTTATGCTTTAAAAGAAGGAATCATTCCTGCATTGAAAAAATATTGTTGCTTGTACTGTAGAATGGAATTATACTTTGAAGCGTGGTCTTGTGTCAGCACGTTCTGTACATGCTTTGTATGGCCGAATATGATATTTCTGAACATGTCAAGGTCGGTGTGTGGGATTCACGACATGGGGTGGACCGAGCGCCAGGTGTTCGGCAAGATCCGTTACATGAACTACGCCGGCTGCCTCCGGAAGTTTGACGGTGAGCACATTCATGAACACCGGCGAAGAACATACCTTGATTAACAAGCCTTGATGCGTTTGAGAGTAAATTGATAGATACGTACACACGCTTTTAGTCTTGACCGGCTTCAGTTCACCGACCAGTGCTATGGGCAATCTCAATTTTGTAAATTTTTCTATTTCTTTTTGCCAGTGGCGGCCTTTGTGGATCGCTATTCGCCGGAAGCCAGAGAGAAATGTGTAGCCGCGGGTGGAGAACCAGCAGTGGCGAAAAAGCCTAAAAAGAAGGCAGCTAGCTCGCCGAAGAAGGCCAAGAAGTAAAGCGAGCTCGTCGAGTGTGAGACCCCTTTTGAAGGCCATCCTACTGCGCTATGGATCGATTTTTTAGCTCTTTCTTCAAGTACCTCACAACCAATGGAGTTCCTCGATATGTAATTCGAATGATTTGGCACTCTTTTGATGCATATATAGCTGCATTTATGACATGGCATATGCACTACAGGGCACCTGCCGCCTATTTGCCTATTTGATATTTTTTTGAAATTCATTTTCATTCTGCGCCGTGTCTAAATGCTAAATATCTGGATGTTATATAGATACAATGCATACAATCCCGCTGCCAAACAGAAAAAAGTAGATTTGAACTGCTCCCGCTTCTCAGTACTTGGTTGTTGGCCGCTTTTGCTTTTAAGTGGCCAATGTCATAGGCCATTGCACGCTCAGCTAATGGCTAGTGGCACTAAGGAGTCAGAAGTGAAAACTGCGTTGCAATTATCCAACAGTTTTTAATAATTGCTATATGAAGTATTGAGGTAGAGAATATCCGCAACAGCAGGAGCCTCCTAATGCTAATGACCCACTTGTTACTGGCCCCTACGCAAGACTGGAGATTGGTATAGAGGAAAGCTCATTGCTCATTGGTGTTGATTTAAGCTTAGCTCGTCGTAAGAGTTCAGAATCAGAATCAGAATCAGAATCAGAATCAGAGCACAGCCCATTCATTCCTCAAAGCGGCAGCTAGGCGGCGAACAGCGGGGACGGGATCATCGAGTGCGAGGCCGAGCGCACGCGTGACCTGAGCCTGGTGAGGCACTCGTGCTTCGCCGGGTAACGCAGCTGCGCTCCCAGGCGTGGAAAGCAAGTGCAAGAGCACCAGAGCACGCGCGCGCGTTGCTGGCGACGACGAGGAAGAGGTGGACGAGGCTGGTGCAGATGTTGGTGCAGACGACGATGATGACATTACGACCCGGTTCCGAGGAATCGCTGCAGAGCCAGCTAAGCGAGGTAGCAGTTCAAGCAGGGTGCCAGCGTGTTTGCTCAAAGCAGTTCCCAACGGTACAACTGCTTCTTCACCAGAGTCACCACCACTGTTGCCTCCGAGATCTCCAACGCTAGCGCTGCTCTGGGCAAGCTGCTGTTTCTCGGCAAGGCGCGCCATGGCGACAAGGCCTTCGAGCGCTGCAGAACGGAGCATTTCAGCTTCTTCGTTGCTACTAATAACTCCCCTGGCTTCTCCTGCTCCCCCTGTGGCTGCTGCTGCTGCTGCCTTGGCTCCAGCGAGTCTGTCAGCCCGAGCGAGCGCGCGCACTAGGACCGTCGCTACCGTAGCGCCGCGCGCCATGCCCACGCCCACTACAGCCGCGGAAGCATGCGCAGTGAGCTTGGCGATAGCGACGAGTGGCGCGGTGGTGGCCACGTCCTGACTGCGGTTGCCAGCAGGGCTAGCGGTCAAGCCTGTGTTTGGCGCTCCCCCCGATGGTGAAGAAGAAGAAGAAGACGAAGACGATGACGCAGGGTCGAGAAGAGGCTCGGCGAGGGTGCTCCAGAGCCGCTGCCGCCATAAGCCAAGCCGAGGGGCGCTACTAGAGGAGCGACTGCCAGAGCCCGAAGCAAGACCACTGGGGTTGTCGTTAACAAGGAGGTCCAAACTTTGCGCGACCAGCAGCGCTAGACTGCCACTCTTGTCGTCATCACCACCACCACCTGCGCGAATGAGTTCGGCAAGGAGGCCAGCGAGCTGTTTCCACACGGGTGACGGCAGCGGTGGTGCGCGCGACAGAGCACCTCGACACAGCCACAGGAGAGCTCGCACGCGGCATTGCAGCATAGCGTCTTCTTGTTGAGGAGCTGCCGCACTCAAGGCGAAGAAGGCTGAACGTGCAAACACACCTTGGTGAAGGTTTTGGCTAATTGCACTGGTAGCACCAGTTGTCGCACTTCGCCCCTCGCCATTCTCGTCCACAAGGGCAGCGACCCAAGCTGCAAGCGACCACTCCCTTTCACTGCTGTTGCCATTGTCGCCACCCTTCGGGGGAAGTTTGTGCAGCAAGTCACTGAGGCACCGAGCAGCTGTCTCACGGGCAGCTACCTCTGCTGCTGCTGCTCCACCATCCATTGTTGTTGAAGCTAAACTAGCGCTCAAAAGCGCATTCAGCAACATTCGTGGGTCGTCGCAACCGCCTTCGCTGTGATCCATAGCAGAACTGCTGCTGCTGCTGCTGCTGTGTTGATGGTTGTAAGCAGCGACCAATGCAGGAAGCGCGGGCGATGGGTGAGCAGGCGCTGCGTCGACCGCAGCTGCTAGCAGAGGCAAATATAATGAGGTGTTTTTCGACCGCACCCCCGTAGGCGACTCTGACATCGCTGCTGCTGCTGGCATTGCTGGCGCCAATGCTTGAAATACGCGAGCCAATGCCCACGCTCCAGCAGCACTGCTGCCAGCTTCGACTGCAGAAGCAGCAGCACTTGACGATACCACATCAGCATCAACTTCAGCGGCGCGCGACGTCATTGCGTGAAGCAGCTCGCTGGCAGCTGCCACCACGGCCGGGTCACCGAGCGCAGAACTACCTCCAGTTGTTTCTGAATCAACTGAAAGTGCTTGGAGGGTTGCAAGCAGCGCTGGCAGTGGAGCTTGCACTGTATCCGCAATTGGCTGCTGCTCCGTCTTTGGCTGTTCCACTTTGAGCCTTTTCTCCGAGGTGGGTCCATCGGAAAGCGGCTCAAACGATGATTGGCTACTTGAAGCTGCTCCAAGAAGAGCTTTGCATGCTACAGCTGCTCGGTTCAGGCTGTCACTAGCGCTATGCTGTTGGGCCAATCCATGCTCACTTTTCTGTACGATGCGGGCGGCAGCAACGATCAAGGAGGCTGCTTGAGCTCTAGTAGAAGAGTCACTCGCAGCAGTAGCGACGGCAGCTTCATTGTTACTTGGGCTGAGTAAAAGAAGAGTGGCATGATTCACGAGTGTCCCCACAGTGTGCGCGAGTGGACTCCCAGAGGCACCACTGACGTCATCGCCTTCGCCATTCTGGCTGCTTGTGTTGACGAGCGCAACAGGTAATGCCATGAGTTGGCTCAACAGAGCAAGCGCGTTGCGGAACAGCAGAGGCGAAGAAGGCGAAGAGGAAGCATCCTTCACTACACCATCACCCGCGCTACTTCCATCGGTTGATGCTAGAATTTCATTTTGGGGAGAAAGAGCTCCGAGGAGCCGGGGCAACAAAGGCAACAACAAGGCACTGCTCGAGCTGCCAGCGTTGTTGCCGCTGTCGTCACAATGAGAGCCAACAGCCAAACAAAGGGCGCCTCGGGCTGACACGCTGCCATCGTCATCTCTGCCAGCATCGCTAGATCCAAGAGCTACATCCATCAACCTCGCTAACAGCTTTTCAGTCGTGACAGATGGAAGCAAGGAAGCCTGACCACCACTGCCACTGCTGCCACCGGCACTGCCACTGCTCCGACGGAGCAAGAGCAAAAAGGCAGTAGCTTCAAGGGCCGCTCCTCGCCCTGCGCGCCGCTCGGGATCAACCACATGTGCTGCTGATTCTTCACTGTTCGACGACGACGAGTGGCTACCACTACTAGTCGAAGCGGCAGGTGAGATGGTGGCCACTAGCGCAGCGGCCAGGAGACGAGCATGGGGCGCTATGGCGTCAGAGAACCGTAAACCCACTGCACGGCTCAAGTCGAGACCTGGTGCCGCGCTAGAATAACTACTCCTGTCACTGCTGCCACCGCTGCCACTGCTGCTGCTGCTGCTGCTGCTTTGAGTGTGTGAAGCACGGTGAAGGCCTCGGTCTGCCACTACAGCCGCGGTCAAGAGCTGCGCCATGACTTGTAGAGCGCCTCGACGCTCCATGCGCCAGCGCCGCGGAGGCGTTGATGTAGATGACGAGGATGATGACGACGACGAGGATGGCGTGGGTGGAGGAGGAGCAGCCGCTGCAAGAAGAGGCGGCAATGCGCGCTTGAAGACTTCGGCGCACAGCACGGGCGCTGCGGCGGCTAAAGAGGCCAGGCAGGCTGCGGCTGCGCCTCCGCGAAGGGAGTGAGGGCTCGCAGCTACCTGAGAAACCACGCAGAAGAAAGTCACCGTTATGGGCTTCTCCTTGAATGCTCAACGATTAGTCTTCTTTGGTTTAGAGCTAAAAAGCACACCAAATACCTACCCTTAATTAAGTGGCCTCTCTCGAGTATTAAGCCTTACCTCAGGCACGAGATGATCAAAAGCAGGCGTTAAAAACGCTGCCCAATCGTTGCGCTCCTGCTGTTCTGTCATTGCCCCCCACGCTGCTTGTGATTCCGCCAGCGCTGCTGCAGCTTCGGCTCGAGATTCTTCTTCTTCTTTGTTTTCTCCTTGTTTTAAGGTGTCTGCAGGCGGATAAGTACTGCTGCTGCTTCCGGTATCCATGCTCAAGGCAGCAACAGCAGTGCTGTCCCGGTCCGTAGTCCCGTCGCCCGTGGCCCAGGAGGCCACTAGAGCAGCCCAAGCCGCGAGCGCGGAGCGCGCAAGGGCCGCGCATTCGGAGGCTTCGGCACTGGGGTTAGGCGGGCCGACGGGACCGGTCGGAGCGTCGTAGCAGCCGTCGGCTTCGCCGCGCTCGTGCAAACCTGCGCCAGGCAGCGAATCCAACAGCCAAGCAGGCGGGTGGGCTACGCACGCTACTAACGACGACGAAGACGACGACGATGATGACGACGATGGGGAAGGCGGTCCGCCAGCTGCACTAGAGCCGCTCAGCTCACTCGCTGAGGATGAAGCAAAGACGGTGCCTGGAGGGGAAGGGTCAGCCAGTGCCAGAGCCATCAAGCGGCTCGAGAGGGGCACGAGGAACGGGCGCAACGCAGCGAGGGTGCTCGCATGGCGAGGGGCTGCCGCCAGAGTGCGAGCAGCCAGGCGAACACAACGGAGGGCTTCGGTGCGGGCATTGTGGTCTACCGCTACTGCGCCGCCTTCGTCGTCGTCGTCGTCTGCGTCGCCGTTGCCCGATGCAGGATTGGGAAGCGTCAAGTGCTCGAGAAGGAGAGGCAAAGCGTGGGGCAGAGTGCCACTTCGAGACGCGGATGGCCCCACGAGAGCGGATCGAAGCGCCGCTGCTAGCATCGGCTGGTGATAAATAAAGATAAGAAAGGAGCCAAGGAGTCGCAAAGTAACAAGACAATTGGGTTTTGTCGAATTATTTACTTGCCTATAGGAAAGAAGAAAACCGTGGTTTAAGAGCTGGCACCGAACCTGAGTAATTTTGTGTGGGTCGTCCTTCGGGGGCGTGAAAGTAATGGGAAAATACATCCCCAACACGCTGGCAAGCCCTGCACCAAATGCACGCCCATCTTCAAGCATTCGACCACTCGAGGTGCCTTCGCTTTCCTCCTCAGCTTCGCCACCACCCTGCGATGCCGATGGTGGAGGGGGAGCACCCATGGTTTCCAGGAGCTGCGTAGCCACTCGGCAAGCCGCCAGCAGCACCCGAGGGTCCTTTTCGCCTTCAAAAGCTTCCAAGAAGCCCGGAAACAAGCGCACCGCAAACGACGCCACTCCGCTACTGTCATCGTTGCTGCTTGCACTGCTTGTGCGTGTCAGAGCAATTAACAAGCTCGCCAAGAGGCCGTGAAACGCTTGCCGCACTGGCTGAGGGCAAGCGGGCCAGTGCACTGGAGTGCCGCCGCTGTCGTCGCTGCTTCCGCTAGGGTCGCTTTCATTCATTGTAGCGGCGTTGGCTTCGTCAAGAGACCAGCCAAAGGCGCGAAAAGGGCCAGCTGGTGCCCCGAGCAGCGCAGCTGCTACGAGCTCAGCGCCAGGAAGGAGCGAGGATGAAGCTTGAGACGCACTGCCTTCAGTGGCAGCAGCCGAGGATTTGAGAGCATTCGCAGCATGGTGCACAATCAGGGCTGTGATTGCGCGTAAGGCAGGCAAGAGTGAGGGGAAGTCCCGCACCCGTTCAGTGAAAAAAGTAACTAGCGAAGAAGCCACCTGCAGAGGAATGTTATGGATAATAAAATGACATTATGGTTTAGACATCATACTGAAATCATTCAGCCAAGCTAAGATTTCTTGCATAGTATGGTTTGAAAATTGCTCAGAGAATTCATTAAACTAAGGCAAAGGTAGACTTGTGGTCGCAGATATATCTAATGCTACTTGGCTCCTAGTCGCCGTGTCATCCTAACTAGCTACTGAAGAACCTACATAAGTACATCATGGTTAAGATCAACGATGAATATGGACTCACATTCTCAGGTAGCACTAGAGATGGAAATCGCTCTAGCAGCGTGGCGAGGAGCTCAATTGCTCGTGCGCGCACAGGTGGGTCAGTGGACGTGAGCGATGGTCCTAGGCATCCGGTCACTAAGCCTGGTAGAGTCTCGTTGCCGCGCTTCAAAGCTAGCAAAAACCAATTCAAAGCTGAAGTTTGCGCATGAGAATCGCTTCCAAGCCATGCTGTCGTAGCCTCTGTGGCGTTAGCCACGGGGCCTGTGAGCGATAGGTTCATCTTTTTCTGTCTGTCTTGGTAATTCGATGGGAGGTCTGGTGTGAAGGCGTGAAATGAGGCATAAATTACATGAAGCATGAATCCTTTCTATATTACAGACTAAGGCTCCTCTGGAGTGGCTGGCGCCAAAATTCTGAGAATTAAAATTCGAAAGAAGTGCTCGCGAGTACGACAAAGGGAGCGCTTACGAAAGTTATATGGAACCCGAGTGTAATTCCAGTTGGGCCCTGGGAATTTTATAGACGCGCATTAGATGGCACTCAGCTATTTACTTACTAAATCCAGTCCCCTTCGGGTGATCAAGAAAGAATGCCTGTAGGCGGTAATGACAGTGATGAAAGTGTTGGGGTCGGTGCCGTTCTTTCGACTGCTACTGGAAACAGCGTTACAGTTTTTAAAGAGCGTGTGAATAAGGTGGTGAGGTCAATTTGTGCCATAGTCTTCGCCCACTGAAATGTTAATGGACGTCTTACATGGTTTTTTAAGCAACTTTCACGGTACTGACGTATAGTGCAAGTAGAGCTAATTTGAGCGATGTAAGTAATTGTATTGAGCGAGGTAATGGGTGTAGTTGGAATATTTTTGGTTATATATTTAGAATTTTCTTGAGAGAAACACTTGATTATGAAACTGGAGATTACATTGGCGTTTCCTGAACTCTTTAAGAATGTTTTTATTGTGCCCTTCTAAAGGAAGACTTGATTTTCTAACTAACAGGCAGGGTGCGATGTATTCGGCGGCTAAAGAGTTCCCAGGCCTGACCGTCATAAGACTTTTTATGTTCTCTTTGGCCTGTTGACACAGGCCGGACCGTCACGAGTTGTGTGTTTTTCATTGGCCTGTTGAACTATATAGGAATGATTTAAGCACGGCGAACTTTGTTCCATAGTGCGTCGCCTTGGTCCGATAAGAATTGAATATCAATTGGCTCTTGGATGCCGTTCTCGTTCCAGATATTCGTACCTTTTATTGCTGGTAGAGTGTTGACGTCTGTTTCTACGCCAACTTTTACAACCCCATTTACGTTGCAGACTATGAAGAATGTATCTTGTCCATCTTGAAGGCTTTCGCCATATTCTAGTATACGGTCAGCTGCGTTGTTGTCGTGCACTTTCTTCTCAAATGAGTTTCGATGATGAGCCTGTGAATTGTTGTGTAGTTTTCTTCTTCCTTCGGAAGGGGTGCCGGCTTGCTGTGATTGTTGTGCTTCTCTCTATACTTCTCACACGGCTTCTATACTTCTCGCACGCCTTCGATATCATGCTATGAATTTGTTTCTGTCCTCAATTGAACTCCTAACATTAACCCGTGCTTCTGTCTCTGTGTTCTGTGTGCTTCTGTCTCTGTGTCTTGTGTGCTTCTGCCTAGAAACTGCCGCCGCCGTCGAGCATGATGCTATGGATTGAACCGCTGGTTATGGCTGGTTATGGCTGGTTATGAGGTTCTCTTTGGTATTAGGAACCGAATTTGAACTCTCTGTCGCCGTCCAGGAAGGAGCCGGCCCATAACTAAAGTTATGGGCCGGCTCCTTCCTGGACGGCGACATAACTAAAGTTATGGGCCGGCTCCTTCCTGGACGGCGACATCCAATCACTTTGAACTTTTCACCCTTCTTTTTTTCCGTTCGGTTTATCTCGACCGCAAGAATGCGCACTCCATTGACGACCGTTTTCCAGTTATAGACTAGTGCAATTGTTTTTGTTTCCGCTTGAGTGCTCAAGTTTTGTGCCAAGCGAGGAATGGGCACTTCAAGGTCAGTAAATTCCATATTGAACCCCTCTTGAGCATGAGCGTTTGCGTACTTTGTTTTCACGCTTTCGTTTCCATTGGTGAGTTCTTGAACTTCAGGGTATGTCCCGCGAGCTGGTACGAACTTTGGTACGTCGCATATTTTAAGTTGAACCGGTCCTTGGAAGCGCACGAGCTTCCCGGACCCGCACGCGCGCCTTGCATTTGTTACAAATCTTGCATTTTGGGCGCATCATCTGCCCAAATCTGAACCGCCATGTGTGTGGTTGTCAAAGCCACTGCACCATTTGCATTTAGGGACCGCGACCCCCTGAGCGTCACATGGCCTCCCTCGTTGACGTTCACATTATGCATGGCAGCATAATAGTCGGTGTTCGTGGTTGTTTTGCCACTATTAACCTTCAGATCGTGCTTTAGGTGTTTACCTTGGGGTGGTGATTGCGATGACGTTGATGGCTCTTGAGACGAAAGTGACAACAATGTAAAGCGCGACTTCAAAGTATGATGCCAGTTTTACTTTAATGTAAACAATATTTGACTTATAATTGAATCCAAAAAATGATTTAACGCAATAGCCGCTGCTACTATCACATCGATGATGCCACATGTGCAATATCTATACGCTGTTACTGTCACGTCGATGCCACGTGTGTGCACATTTGTGCAATCTATAACAGATGACAAGAATTCGTAAACTCTTGTAGATGTCGTGTCGTCATCAACGTACACGATTGCTGCCACATCCTATAGTAGGTAATTTTGTCCCAAAAGGTAATTTTGGTAATATTGTCCCAAAATGTGATTACTTCCTGGGTAATACATTCTGAGAATTCTCAGAATTTATTCTCAGAAACATATTCAAAAAACACTGCCTGAATAGGACCCTGCCCTGTATCCTAGCTAGTACTTAATGCAGTAGCACCAGTCCTCGGGGGAGGCAACAAAAAATAGGGTCGAAGTCGAAACACAGGGAAATGGAAACATAGGAAACAAACCCGGATTTTTCGCGTGTTTCGTTTCCAAGAAACAATAGAAGTACCGCCCTGGGCGTTTCTGGTTTCTAGAAACGAAA
>Ga0307931_1001507_pt1 | contig 15342 bp, 16 predicted proteins | sample OrgLakmetageno47_FD_201816 | JGI IMG/M metagenome (GOLD analysis project Ga0307931, IMG submission 201816) | Saline water microbial communities from Organic Lake, Antarctica - #47 | ecosystem: Environmental > Aquatic > Non-marine Saline and Alkaline > Saline | place: Antarctica: Organic Lake... | reverse complement strand
GCTATTTGATTTATTTATTTTTGCCGATTTGCCGTGACCACCACCACCCCACCGGTTATTTATCCACCCGGGTCTACGCCTCCACACGCGGAGGCTTCACTCGGTTCAAAGGAATTTAATCCAAAAAATCCCAATCGAAAGCGAAGAGTGTAATTCAATGCCACCAAATGGGAAGTCTTGCTGGTTCCCTGTAGGTTACAGGGGAGAATGACTCCGTAGTACTGTACAGTTGATAGCTAATTCTAGCTACAAGTAGTATTGTGTGATTGTGTGTAGTAGTCGTCTGTGCAGTATTCAACTTTAGTGCTGCAATGCTCTCTGGTTAGAGCGTGCAGTAGTCTGTGCAGTGTTTAGGTGCTAGCATCAAACGCCGAGAGGCCAACTATTGTATGCTATAGAAGAATGGTTTGGTGTTCTTAGCTAGGCATCGGTAGCCTTGCAATATAACATTGTCATCTATTACTATAGATAGCTAGGATTCGTTTCAGGCCTCGAAATTATTACGGTGGCAAGATGCGAAGCCTTCTGGGTGTCGTTCTGGGAATGACTTGCTTCGTTTTGACATGGCCTGTAGTGACTAGTTTCACGCTGGCAACGGCGTCCGCACCTGAACTGCGAGCTATGGTAAAGCAGCTCATGGATAGCAAGCGTGAGCTCGAAGCCTCCTTGAGCACATTACAAGCGGAAAACGAGCAGAACCTGAAAACCCTGGAAGAGCACGAACGCACGATCACGCTTTTGAAGGCCTCCAAGCGTAACGCAGTTGCAGCTAGCGGTGGCGTAGATCCTCAGCTCAAAATCGTAGAGCTCACCGAAGAACTCAAGTACAGTATTGTATCTTATCGCTAGGTTCTTAGGATTCAAGTCGATTTGAACCTAGCGCTGCCTTTATCTAGGGAAAGTATGTATTTTCCTCAAGAACTCATAGTGCCGGCTGGTAGGTTGTATAGTATTGATGCGTTATTTCCTTTTATACTGGCCTTTGATTCGAAAGTATTCGTTTGTGAAATGGGTTGCGCTTGGGGTGTGCGTGCACAGGCGAACCAAGGAGCAAGTGAACGAATGCTTGTCTGCGGGCGCTATGGGCGGGAGCAGCCAGGGCAACCGTGGAGACACGGCAAAGCTCCACACGGAAGCCACGCACTACATGTGCGAACGGCGCGTCAGCGATTTGATGGCGGCCAACGTGTATTTAGACAACTTGAATGCCAGCATGCAGCCTTCGGTTGTGCGCTCGGACCTTTTGAACTTACCCGGCATCACGAGCAGCAAGGTAGGGATTTCAACCATTCGAAATAGTCCAATCTTGGGATCATGTCTGCGTTCTTTCCAGCTCTATGCCTCTACAAAGTCAATGGTAATGATCGTTTTTAGGGTAGATTTCAATCTTCACTGTTTAGTTCATTTTCGTTTTGTGCGGTGTGCTTCCTGATCACAGGGAGGCGAGCCTTGCGGAGTCGAGCCTGGTGATGTGCTGATCAGCGGCTTGGGCGGCGTTCCAGTGAGCCCTCTGCCGCTGCAGCAAGCCATCGAAGAGGCGCTGTCTGGAAATGGAGACCAGCGCATCCTGGTGTGAAGAGAATTGACACCGAAAAAATAGAGAGTCTAAACATGCATGTTTTTATTGGAAGCGCACATGCATTTTGTTTTTCAACGTTTGCATGCCTTCTTTCAATTTAAATTTCTTTTTTAATTTGTATCCTTCAGTATTTTTGCACCTTTATTTTCGATTCTCCTCCTCTTTCGTCCTCTTCAAACAATCATCCAAGGTGCCGCTGGTGGGCGTGGTCGAAGACGAAGAAACCGGCGATCGGCCCCATCAGCCAATCAGAGGCCGCGACGGGCCGGGGTGCGATTCCAACGAGGACGACTGCTCCGAGATGACCCCTGTAGGGTTTGCGCTGCGGGGGTTTCTCGACGTGACGGTGCTGAGTTCGCCCCTGGTCATGGCGCGGTTCGAAGCCCCACTGGGCACTCAGCACCGCTCGCGGCTCGACCAAGAGCACGCGCAAATAGCTCAGGCCGAAGCGAGGGCGCTGGCCGCCGAGAAGGCCGAACAAGAGCGCCGGCGAGCGCTGCTGTCGGAGCAGCAGAAGCGCGAAGACGAGGAGCGCGCTCGGGTGGCGGCAGCTGAGCAAGAGCAAGCGCAGGCCGCGGCTGCAGCCCGCGCCGAAGAAGAAGCCAAGCGGGAAGCGGCTCTCAAGGCCAGTGAAGCGGCGGAGCACGACCGCGCGTACGAGCGGACCCAGTGGGACGGGTGGCGCGCAGAAGGCCGGGCCTTTGACTATGACGTGGAGGTGGGGTTGGGTGGATGGTTTATTGTGGAGCTGCGTCTGTGTACACGTGACACAGTCATTGTTCTTTTCGTATTATTCATCATTCTTTGATATTTGTTGGATTTTTTATTCAAAAACTTTCGAACTCAGGAAGCGATGCTGAGCCTAAAGGCGATGTAGTGATGTATTAATTTCCTTCTTTTTTCTTTTACACTTTCTATCTCTCTCTTATTTTTTCTCACGATGGCATTATCAACAACGCTCAGGTGCTGGAATCGGAAGCCGCGAAGCACAAGTACGCCATGGGCTTAAGCTTCGAGCCCGAGGGGCCAGTGGTCTCGACAGTGGGCGACAATTCACTGGCCATGAGCAAGAAAATTGCGGTGTGTGTCAAACACTGATGTGTAGAGTGCTCTTGCTTCTTGATCCGTTGAAGCGAAGAGGACGCTCAAAAATTGTGATTACCTTCATGACGACAGCTCTACAGCTCTTATCGACCGATCTACAAAATTTGGCAACCCCCTAACAACCTGCATTCGTCTTATTCAATCGCACCATTTTTTTTTCTCTGCGCCCCTACCAAGGTGGGGGACTTCATGATCAAAGTCAATGACGTGGTCACTGCCGGCATGCCCACTCCCCTTGCCGTGCGCACTTTGACTTTAGCTCCTTGGCCGAGGACCCTGTACTTCAAAGTTCCGGAGCGAGAAGTCGCCAAGGAAGTGGAGGAAGAAGAAGCAGAGGCAGCTGCAGCAGTCGCTGAACCGGTGAGTGGTGTGTGGGAAGAGGTTCTTGTCTCGAATTCTTTGCATACACTAGTATTTTGGAGCACGGGTAAATTTGAAAGCTTCTTCATTTTTTTCAATGGATTCGTTTCCTTAGTATTCCTCCTCTTTTCCTCTAGTCTCACTCAATATTCTGCCCCTCTCGCATTCAACCACCAAAAAGGTTGACGAGGCCGCCCTCGCCGCTCAGCTCGAAGCGTACATGTTGGACCCGCAAGCAGCCGCGGCCGCCGAAAAAGAAGCTTCTCTGAAGCGAGAGCTTGCGCCCCGCAAGAAGGGGAAATGGAAGAAAAAGCGGCCCGAATCCTTGGTTTTACGGGTCACCGAGCCGGAGCTGCTGCGCGGGGACTATTCCCTGAGGCTTGCTTCGTGGGGCCCCCTTTTTGAAGGGCCCGACCATTACTACGACGACAACGACGACAACGCTTTGAACCAGCTCGCGTGGCCCTGTATTCCCTTACCAGTGGTCACGGCTATCCCCAGCTCCGGTTGTGTCAGCAGCACCGGTGGCGGCGGTGGTGGCGGCGCTGGAAGTACGCTGCAGTTGAGCCACCCCCACCCAGCGGCTAGTTTAGACCCCGAGGCCGAGCCCGAAGCACATGTAGAAGCTTGGGGTTATGCCCCAGAGGACTTGCCGATGGTGGCCCTAGTAGTGCGCGGCACATGCGTGTTCACCGACAAGATACGAGCTCTACAGGTGACGAGGAGATTGGGTTGCATTGCAAATTAATTATTGATATATCAAATGGAAAAAGAGACAGATACAGAATGCGTAGAGCTCTAGTACTTCATATTTCAATTTGTTTCCGTAGTTATCACTAGCACCAATGCTATCTCTCTACTCTTGTGGCTCAGGCATTGCAATTGCCCGAAGCAAGCTTGGGCGGCGGTGGCGACGGCGAGGGAAGCTTGATTGCTGCTGCAGTGGTCGTGAACACGGATGACACGGTAATTACTTTACACATACAGTAGGGAGGGGGGGTTCAAATAACTTGAGAGTATGCTATCTCTTGCACCTCATGTATATGTATTTACGATTGCGAGTGTGTATTTGTTCGCATATTCATCGACAATTTCATTGCCTATGTCGCCTGTTTTATAATATCATTTACCATATTAGGTGCTGGATGTCCCCGCTGGCCGCGCCAAAGTTGATGACCTCACCGTCACTGTGACTAGGTTTGGCTCTTGTTTCTTAATTTGTGACGTGTATTTAATTCTCTAACATTTCCTGAGCATCAATTTCCATTATTTGAGCCCCTGTGAACTCTTCCAGAATCACTTTTCTTTTTCGTGCATGTTTTCTTCTACTGTAACACCTCTTTTAATCCATGTATGGATTTCTTTGACAGCATGAACGCGTCAAGCGGCGACGTGTTACGCGAAGCTCTGCAATATGCATCTTTGCCTGGCTGCAGCGCAGATGCTTCCTCTTCAAAGACTCCTACGACCTTCGTCAAGGCTTGGGTAAGTTGAGAGAGAAAGCGTAAAAAGAGAGGCTTTCTATAGATTGGCTAGTGTTTTATCAAAAGAAGATATAGTACTCAATTTTTCTTTTTCTACTGTTCATTTTCTCCTTATTCATTTTCTTGTTTCTGTCTCACTCTCAGGTTGGCACCGCCGACGACTGCTCATCTCTCCTCAAGCCGCTCTCCAATGCCTCTGCTACGTCAAGCAGTGACAACGCTCCACCACCCGTGGCGCCTCTGCCTCGCAAAGCGGGAGACGACGGCGGGAAAGTGCTTGCGCTGAGCTCTTATGGGGACCCACTGGGCCCTTACGACTTCCATTCCGCGCTTTTTGGGCCGAGCAAGGAGAAGGCTTTTCCTTTTCATGGGCCGGTGCGGATGGTGGTAGCGGACCCCATACAAGCCTGCGACGTGAAGGCCTTCAAGGTAGTAGCGTGTTGGTTGTGGGGAGAATGGGTATGTGTGGAAAGGAGAAGTAGAACAAGATGCATTGGCATTGAACTCATGAACTTACTCAGTTTGTGATATTTATATCCATTTTTTTTCATAACCTCCCTTGAATGATTCAATATTAATCCTCTTATAATTACGTATTTATGCCTATTTCTTATACAGGTGCGGGTGAGAGGGTTGGTGGCGGTGGTGGAGCGCAGCGGGTGCGGCTTTGCGGACAAGTGTTTGAACGCGCAGCTCGCCGGCGCTGTTGGGTAAGCATGAAAGTAGATGATCAATAAACTTTGAAGGGAGCCTTGTCGTTGCTGTCTGTCGTATAACTTCAGAAGTGTAGAAGTGTACGCTGGAAAACAAATGTCTACAGTTTTCTCGCTGTCATTAAAGTCTCTGCAAATACTTTTCTTTGTATCTTCGATTCAAACATCAATTTATTACACTCTTGTCTATAAAGCTGTTGCACCTTTTACCTTTTCATGCGAATGTAAACTTCCTTTCCATGTAACCCACTACTTAGGTGTGTGGTGATCAACACCGAGCCTGGCACTTCCGCAATGATGGCTCAAGACAATTCGGTGATCGAGCAAATAAAAATTCCTTGCTTGATGGCTTCCATGGGCTTAGGAGAAGACATTCAAGACATAGTGGCTGCACGCTTAAGAAACAAGGCCGCCGACAACTCTAAACTTTCTTTCATTGCTCGTTTTGTGTTTGAAGATTTCTACGGAAAATACGATGTAGTTGAATAAAGACATATTTTTCTGTTCCTCTTTAGTCTTCAATTATGTGCAGCTCCAAATGCAATGAAATATTTGAGCAATCAAGAGCCCAATATAAGCCTAGCAGTTCACGTGCAATAATACAGTGAATTGTTAATTGCCTCACAGGATTCTTATGTCGCAAATTAAGATCATATCTCGTAGGGGAGTACGGGCCTGCCATAGAGCGATAATAAATTTTTGGTAAAGTAAGCGAGCTAGGAATGCGCAATGAGATATGCACAGGGAATTTAACATAAATAAAGGTCTTGGAGCTAAAAGAGCGCACTGCCGTGTTTTAGTTTTAGAATTCAAAAACAAAAATTTGACCGAACTTGAACCGCTTTTTGTGAGGTGTCACGAGATGTAACGTGCCGTTATGCTCTGGTGAATACAGAAATGCGCAATTACTGCAGTATTTATTGAAATGAAAAAAGACATCTCCGTAAGCATCTCATCGCTATGCTATAGTATTCATAGTGGCGGTTGCCTCTCAGATATCCGATGCGGATCCTGCGGTTGTGCTACTAGTCCCGCCGACGCCACGCTGGGTTTGATATACCGCAAAAAGGCGCACGAGACCATGTGCGTCGTTGGCGGCGTACGCTGCCTGCTCTAGACTCAATGGCCTAGCGGACCAATCCGAGCATTGTTGAGCTTTGTTCAATGGAGCACCAAGCCAGCGACGGCATGCAGCACTTAAACCCATGGGCTGAGCCTGCTGCTGCAGTGCGTGTGGCACTTGCTGCTCATCGGTACTCGTGAAGTCAGCTGCTGCGCCGCTAGACGCTGCTTGCTTCCTAAGGAGTTTATTATGCTTTCCATTCTGCTGCTGCTCGAGGCTCTGTAACGCGCTCACAATGTCCAGGACAGCAGGAAGTGCTCGTTGAAAGCTAGTCATTCGTGGATACGACTTTTGGAGCACCTGCAAATCATTACTGAGTCCAATCCCGAGCACCAATTGGCGGCCCGACCCCACGAGTGTATCTATGAAGGTATCAAATTCGGACATGTCACAACAGACACGCAGATCAAAGAGTGCTACGTGTCTTGCAGTAGCGACTTGCAAAAGCTCTGCATGTTGCTTCATTGACGAAAGCTTTGATGATCCATTCCGCCTGAATTCAGACTTCAATATAGGTTTGTCGCTAGTGATTGAAGTGCTGCTGCTGCTGTTGCTGTTATTGCTACTGCTGCTGCCACGACAACTGTAACTGCTGCCAATGTTGCTACTACTGCTACTACAGCTGGAACTACTCGTATCAAGGCTACTGTTAAAGGCGCTGGTTTCGAGGCGCTGTCTCTTGGCGTAGGCTCTATTTTGCAAGCGACGTCGTTGCTCATCAAACCCTAATTGATCCGACGCTCTTCTAAGCGCATACTCTCCACCTTCATCATCACTTTCGACTTCCTCCTCGCTGTCAAAGCCTTCGTCCAAATCATATGAAGGCGCACAAGTGCTATTCCTTTTACTGCCATGAGGAGCTTCAGCAGTTGGTGGAGCTGCTCGTGGCTCCCTTCCAACTGTAGCAGCAGTAGATACGGATGGAGATGTGTAGACCGACGTCCACTCTACATCAATGCCAATGGCCCAAGCAGGATCAAGTGGTGCTGTGCTTGGAGGTGGGAGCAGCACTGCAGCAGCTTCAGCCAGGGTCGTTGGTGAGTCTACCCACAGAACATTCTCAACAGGTAGCGCCAAGTCCAAGAAGCCCGTTGCAGCTCCGATGACTTCCCCATTCGTGCTTCCTGAGTCGCCATCGCGTATAGCAGCCGAGGCACCACTGGTGTTTGCAGTGCTAACGGCAGCAGCAGCAGCACTTTGGACTGCTTGACGGTGAGCTGCGGATCCTTCGCCACTCCAGAGCGCCTCAAGCTCCACGCGGGCTGCCCACTGTCCCAGTCTTTCCAAGACCAGCCGCAATTCCGAGCGCAAGCTACGCCCTGCCAGAACATCATCTACAGAGCCTTCATAGTTGACGTGCCGAGCGGCACCACCACTACTAGTACTACTACTACTATTAATACTACTGCTGCCGCCGCCGCTGCTGCAGCTAACACTACCACTAGTGCTTGCTTCAGGTACGCCCGTGTCTTCGTCACCACAGAGGTTCGCTGCAAGGCGCCATTCACCACGACCCGCGAGCCGTTGAATTTCTGCCATGGATTGAGCATGCAATGCTAAGCTGCGAAGGTGTGTTGCACCGTGACAGGTCTCGGCATAGCGCGTTGCTTGTTTGAATCGACCTCGCGCTAAGGCACCTCGCACTAACAATTCTCCAAGGGAATGTTCTGAAACTCGCCCGCCATTTCCATTGCTGTTATGTGCTGATTTAGCTGAATCCATATCATCACTATCAATGCCATCATCTCCGATACTATCGTCGCTATCGTCATTGTTATTACCGTCGTCAATGGCATTGAGGTTGTCTTTGCTTCTGCTCATGCTGGCGCCTGTTGAAACACCGACTTTCCTCTCCATACTTTCGCTAGTGGTCACTCCAAGGGCTTCCCTTGCCGTCGCTGCTGCGGCACAATTCGTCACCAGAGCTTCAGCCACTGCCCATTGGTCATGCTCCATGCACAGTTCAAGCAATTCTTCTCGGGGCCACACTTCGGAGTCTAAGTCTAAATTTGCGACCAGCGCGCAAGCTACTGCCAACGCAGGTGGTTCGGTCGACAAGCACGCTGATACCTGACAATTTCATAAACTATTATGAACAAAGAAGTGAATGCAATGAACACCGCCAATAAATGAAAAGCAAACAAAACTAGGGTGGCATAGAATGCTCGCTGACGTTCATCATGTTTACTCAATGCCTGCCTACACGGCAAAGTAAAGCTAAAGTACTTGCTAAGGCGTACCAAACTATTCTTGTTGTACTACTGTAGCCTTCAAAATGTCATTACCACGGGAGATGCGGCTGCGTGCACGGCGCTCATCGCAGAAGGTGGAGCAAAGGCCTTCACAAGCGGTGCTAGATACTTAATCACTTCAAGGACCTTAAAAAGCGAGCCGCCGAAGAAGAAGAAGAAAAGACACGGATAGGATGAGCGACTTTGGTGGTGAAGAGACCCAAGTTAATAGCAATCAAAATGCAAATTGATTAAACGCTTTTTTTTTTCATGAGATTTCTTTATAGCATAGCACACGTGAGCATCAATAATCAATCGATTACCACTCGAGGATCAAGGGAGCCAAGATGTTGCGGTAAGAAATCAGCGAGCTGTTCACCAATCAATGGGTCTGTGAAGCCACCGTGCCCACAGCCAGCGTCGGGCTCGCTATGAGCTTCCCGTGCAGCCTGCAGCACGAGCGCTGCGATGGGCCGTGCCAAGGAGCCTGGCTGCGTGGCAGACACTTCGGCGACAGCATGCAGAGCTTCGCGTGTGACACGCTCGGCTAAAGCTGGTCCACAGCGCACGGCTGCGCCCACTAGGCTTGTTTTCCTCGACTCAAACAGTGGACCGCGGAAACCTTTTGCTAAGGCATTCACGAAGGATGCCCTCGCAGCTGGCAACTTTGGGTCCTCGGAATCCGCGCGAATAAGCGCTTCAAACGATGCACCGAGATTGTCCATTACGTTAGGATTTGTTTTTCATCAGAGTTTCCATGGAGATACGCCACCTACTTCAGAGCCAGCTCGAAGTCAATTCTAATTGTATAGTGATGCTTTGTTTCCCTGTTCTGCTTGATTCGTCGTCAGCAAGTACCAATCAATATAACTTCGCATGCGCGCATGCGTCTCAATTCCATTGTTTAGTCGTAGACTACTACTTCTGTACTGTACTACTGTAAACAATACCAATCAACAATAGCACAGGGACGATTTTTATAAAACGCCAAAAAAAATGGCCACGATGCACGATGCACGATGGCCACATCCATCAGGCTACAGGACTGTCGTACTGTCGACTGCCGACCTAGTTAATGTTACGGAGATGCGATATCTTTCATGCGCGATACATTAAGCTAGCAATTGGGGTGTTCGTATTGGTCCATTTGCACCTCCCTGTGGCCTTTAAGAGAGAATCACCAAGAAGCACATCTTTGTTTTTCTGAACGACAGTTAGCTCTCTGATTTTGGGGTCCTTCGAGGAGGCCGCATCAAAAGACTAGCTCAATTTTGAATTATCCTTTGCTCTTTCGCCTAACTTCGACTGCCGAGTTTCAATAGCAGGTTTTGAATTTGTATTAATGCTCGATGTGTAAGTCAAGGAACACAAAATTTCATGCACTTATAATGGATCTTCTGAATGCCAGGTATACTAGTAAGTCGTATTCTATCGATGGGCTCGTGATAAATGAACAAGCAATATAAGGTAATTCATGTGTGTGCTCCTTTTAATCCCCCCCCCCCCCCCCCGTTGTGTCAGTGGACGAACGCGCCTACTAAGCTATCAAGAAATATATGAATTAACGCAATAATTTGCGTCGCAAAGCGGCGCTGTTCTCATCGACGTGCGAACAGCTGCCTGGTGACACCTCCGTGTCAAGCATTTGCATAGCGCCTAGATGGAACATTTGTGTCGATTTTGATGCTCATATCCTGCCATTACCGCGTACGTATTCATTCCAAACAACGAGCCGACTGGCTTGATTGCTAAACAACAGCACTTTCCTACTGACACCGACACGATACATCAGGATTCACGCAAAGATTCTATAATTATCCACCAGATCTCATAACGACGGCACAATTCGCTCATTGAGATGACAATCTTTATTGAAGCTCACTTCAATAATAATATTTACGTAGCGGGTGTTAGGCTAATGCCTGTGTACCCTGCGCACACTTGCATCCCGATTTGGCGTGCTCTGTCTTCAATGTGCTCAAGAAGTGACTTTTGGGCAAACAACAGCTTCAACTTCAAGGTTTGACACGATTCTTCAAAGGGATCGATAGAATTAGCTTCATCTTCCAAGTCATAACTTTCATCTTGGTTCCGTTTGTTTTTCACTTGGACCCTCGAGTTGTTCATTGATCTTTCTTGCCTCCGTTTGGTCGAATAATACCGATTTTTCACCTGGGTGACTGTTCGCCCTTCTAAACTTTTTGCAATCAGAATCCATTGATTTCCCTGTTCAAAAATAGACATGATGTTGAATGCACGTATACAAAATTGGTAGCATATTGAAATATAAGGTTTACCAGGACACGGTGGTTTTCGAGTATCTTCTCATCCTCATCACTCGTCCACGGTGCCCTATTGCCGCTTGTCTTCAAATGGTTGTGCCACCTTTCGCGGCATTGTTTTCCTGTTCTAATGTTTGGAATCAAACGCTTTGCAAGTGCGCTCCAATTTTGTGCACCGAAGCGCGAGACTAGGTAGCGAAGAGATGCGTCTTCTTTTGGTGACCAGAACTGGACAAAGACATAGTGTCATATGATTATCAAGGGATTCCAACTTTATTCGAAGTTTGCATGTTTACTTTCTTGGGTGAATTGTTCGACGATTCTTTCTTCAGCCTTAAATCATCAACAGTACAAGATGAAGGTAAACTCGGCGTAAAGGTGGTCGTAGGATTCCCGTTCGGTTCCATCTTTGTAGTAAGAGTCCACAACACAACTCCTTGAAAGTTTTGACGCATATGGAAGTCAATCTTTTTGACGAGTTGAGACATAGGTGTCAATTTTTGCGGCATTATGATAAAGATCGACGCATGTCCTAACTTCTATTTCCATTACCATCAGTATCAGGGCTCTTGTTGGGAAGATGACAACAAATCAAAGAAGTGCTACTTTTATGAATGTTCCTTGCCCTTGTCGTTCTTTAATGTGCTACGATTTTTTTCAACGAACGTTCTTGCGTACCGAGCACCTGCCTTTTATAATATCAAGCAGATAAATGATTCAGATGGCAGGTATCTAATAATATGTCTATCATCCGGACCAAATCTATTTGGAAATCATTGCTATTGTGACAGAGATGCATGAAGGAGATAGAAACGGTACTACCACCACGGCAGTAATAAATTTGTCTCAGATACTGATAAATTTAAAATTGAATCAATGCATAAATTGTTTATATTTCACTACTTTATTTTTGAAACAGGCCATGAAGGGCAGGAAATAGAGGGCCAGCAGGCAGAAATACAAAGCAATACAGCTTTTACTAGAAGAAGAGCTAGTCATGCTCACATGCCCGAGAGGCCATGAAGGTGATGATAGCGGTCCAAAGGGGCTCGCTCTTCGATGCCCTGAAAGTTTTTTGAAGAAGAAATCCCACCCGCAGGTTTGGTTCAGAACAGGTTGATTGGCATGCATAAAAGCATGGCGAGAGTGCGAGCGAAATGTCGACGAAGTGTGAGTCATTTAGAATCCTATCTGTTGCCTTGAGGTTTCATTTTCAGCTATTTGCCTGAACAAATCTTCTCATAAAAGCAGTGTCTTTGAACCGTGTGTCAATGTTATCAGCACTTAATCAAGGCAAGCCCCTGCCATGTATGGACTTTTTAACTACTGAGAAGGAGAAGGCACATATCCCCCAGACGTCCGTCCAAGTGAGCATAAAACCAACCCGAAGATGAAAAAGTGTTTTGCCCATCAAAATATTCACGTAGCTCCACTTCAGGTGGAGAATTTAAGCAACAATGGCAGGGCGCAGGACAGCACCTGCGCTGCGAACCCGCCAATCAAATGGAGTCGACCGTAGATGAGGGCTTTGATTTCGAGCGCGCATGCATATGCTTACTTACATACTTACATTACTGTAGTTCTACATGCATCTGTAGCAAAGGCAATGTTTCCAGGAGTTAAAAGGCGACAACTGAGTCAAGGGAACGGAAATTAAAGGGAATTCAGCTCTTTGAATTTGATTTCCTCTTACTGATATAACAAAATGCTTGAGAAACAGGGGTGAGAGAATTTCTCTGCTTTCTTATTTCTAATGTGAGTCTGAGCCTGAACACAATCGAATCTTTGTTCGACCTCGCTAAGTACCGCTTCTGGAGCGGAGAAGCTATTCCTGGTGTTGGTAGGCCTGTGTTCATTCGTGTTCGCACAACCTACAGCATTGCAGCCACGTGATCCATCCTTCGTTAGCAAGAAAGAGGACAGGCGATGCTGAGATCGGCTGGCGCCCGGCGCCTGAGAAAAACATTGAGACGATGCCCTGCTGGGTCAAAAATAGCCCAGAGAATTGCCTCGTGGACCTGGGACGTGACACACGAACGAGCACTCAGTCCCGCCGACTTGTTCGGAGGAAAGGCGCCAGTTGGAGCCTAAATTGGCCTTCTGGAGCGAATTCGCTAGCGCATTTGCAGCTCAAGTGCATTATGTATGTGCCTCTGTGACTGCTGTGTACTTGCCTTTCTTTGTTTTTGGGAGAGTATTAACTAGACTAGACTTATTTCTAATACCCCCGAAGAGCATGGATTTTAAACTAAGAGGTAGGTTACCATTTAGTCGGCGTCTAAAGACCCCCCTGATTCAGACTGCAAGCATGGTCTGGGGTTCATATAACGATCGCAAGAAGCGGCCTCTTCGTCGTAGCCGTTGTGCGCACTCAGTATTTCCCGGAAGTGGCTTAACATCACTGGTCCTAATATAATATGCCATCATGACGACGACAGCTCGCTGTTTTGCTGTTCACACGTTCACACTGTTCACCTTCTCGCCGAAAAGTAGAGTAAACGATATCGGGTATCAAAGGGAGTTAGGGCAGCCAGAGCAGTTCCCATCACACTAAACATGTCCCGTCGAGTAACCCGCGCTATGAGTAGTTCCGGTGACGAGTCTTCGGATAATGAGGCGCCTAAGGTAACGACGAAGCGCTCGAAGCTGACACCGATGCCAACAGTAGCAGCAAGCCCGGTAGCCAAAGCTAAGGCAGCGCCCACCACCAAGAAGGGCAAAGCTAGTGCTAAAGCAAAGACTGTAGATGTCGAAGCTCCTTCGTCAACACTAATTGAGGAGAAGGCTGGAGTTGTCGACTTTACAGGCGGTGAAGAAGCCGCAGCAGCGGCAGCAGAGAAGCGTGCCAAGGCGGCTGCAACGCAGATGAAGCACAAGAAAGGCAAAGCAGCAAAAGCACTAGCTTCGGCGAGGCCAGCATATGACTCTGACGACTCTAACAATGGCGGCTCTGGAAGCGAAGAAGAGTTAGAAGAAACAAAGGACGACAATGAAGCCGACATGGAGGACAGCTCAGGTGACGAAGCGTTTAGCTCCGACGAAGACGACGACAACGATGCTGAGGGCAACGGTGGACGGTCAGCGCGGGCAGCCAAGCCAAAGACGCAGGAAAGTGGCATGGCTGGCGCCTTCATGAAAATTTTGCAACAGAAGCTCCCCGAGGCCGCGGAGGCGAGTAGTGATCAGAGCGGAGCGAAAGGTGCTGCGGTGGCAGCGCCCGTGCTGGCGAAACGAAAAACGAAACTGATGGCGGAAGCAGAGGCAAACAAGGCCGAGCGCGCTCGAGTGCGCGAAGCGAAAGTAGCCAAGCGAGCTCTGAAGGAAGTAGGTTTGCACGCGCCGGACCACCGTGACGTGGAGGTTGAGCGCAGTTTGCGGCGGGTAAGTGTTTGATTAAAGTAGACTTCACAGACGCACATGCGAGTGCGTATGGCAAGCTCCCCCACAGTGAGAGGCCATTCATGAGAGGCCCTTCATGAATGGCAGTCAAAGCTTTTCTACGTTTTTGTTGCAATCTGACACACATAGCACAAAATTAACAAGTTGCTGTAGAATGTACTTTACATCCTTGCTATTGACCCTAACTACTTGCCCTGTTGATAGTTGCACTGAACATCGCGCTACTAGGTGGCAACCCGTGGTGTGGTCGCGCTTTTCAACGCCATCGCCACCAACCAAGCGTCGCGCATGGCCCAAGACGAGTACGGCAGCGGCAGTGGGCCGAGCACGGCGTCCGCACGGCAAGTCAAGGAGCTGTCCAAAGAGAACTTTTTGGCGATGTTGAAGAAAACAGCGGCTCCAGGAAGTGGGCCTATTGGAGCTGCTGCGGCGACGAGCAGTGCGGGTGGCGGAAACAGCACTGGCCCGAAAGGAGCAGACGCTACGGCACAGGCATCGTCAGCAGGAGCAGCAGGAGCAGGAGGGAAAGATGGCTCTGCGGCTGGTGCGAGCAGCACAGCATCGGCTTGGCTGCACGACGACTTCATGACCAAAGGCCTCAAGGGCAAGTCGATCAAGGACTGGGAGCGGCACGAAGAGCTGGGCGGCAGTGACGACGACGACGATGGCGAAGACGATGGCCCCGCGTTTAGCGACGATAGCGACGGCGACGACAATCCAAGTCCAGCCTCAACATCAGGAGCTGCTACAGGAAAAGCGGGCAAAGGCACAGCAAGCGGCGCTGGAGGCAAAAAGACACCCACAAAGGCAGGAAAAAAAGCGAAAACGAAGCGCAAATGAATGCGCCCAGAACTTCCTATTTCTATTTGAAGGGAATTTCCTCTTGTTCTTGGATATCTTTTTTCGGACTCTACCTTAGTTCCGGCTTTCGGCTTTTGCTTCCAAGTGCAGTTCGAATAGGTAATCCAGGTACTTCTTTCATTATAAACTTTCTGCAAGGAGGAGCGTGGCAGCGCGCAGCTTCCTACTTCCGCTTTCCACTTAGGACCACGGCCATAGTCATAGTT
>Ga0307931_1001504_pt1 | contig 15350 bp, 13 predicted proteins | sample OrgLakmetageno47_FD_201816 | JGI IMG/M metagenome (GOLD analysis project Ga0307931, IMG submission 201816) | Saline water microbial communities from Organic Lake, Antarctica - #47 | ecosystem: Environmental > Aquatic > Non-marine Saline and Alkaline > Saline | place: Antarctica: Organic Lake... | reverse complement strand
TAATCAGGCGCACATGCCCGAGTGGCCATGGAAGTGATGGTAGCGGTCCAAAGTGGCACGCTCCTCCATGCTCTGAGAGTGCAGCTCAAAAGAAGAGTTTCCGCCCGCAGAGGAGGGGACTACAACAGCTTTTTGAACACCCTGTAAAAGGTGTCGAATTTTGGAGTGTCTAGCTAGAGTGTACAGTAGTCCAACAGCAAGCATGCATCGTTGTTCATACTTGTAATAAGCCCTCGCGGTCTACACTTACAAAGGAAAGCACAGCATCGTAACAGCCTCTCGTGAAAACGAATTGTTTGGCATGTCCATCTCCTTGCATCGCCATTGTTCGATAGGGCGATGGAAGGTGACAAAGATGAGGCGTAGTCTCTTGATCAGCGTGTCGGACCTTGATGCTCCAACGTGTATCCATCACGCTAGCGTCGCGATTAATACGTAAGCACCTCTCCACCGATGACTAAAACATTTGAAGTAATCAAGAAGCAGAACGGAGGCTTGATCTCTCTAGCGCGCTTCTGCGGCGCGCGTAGTGCACGTCAACATCGTAGCTCCCAAATCATACACGGCACTGTAGTACTTTGCACACGCTGTCTCGCTGTTCGTGCTGAACATTACATATTTTTTAGTTCCGAATTAGAGCAACCTTTTGGTTTTTTAAAAGGTCCGACGGCACTTTTAAAAGGTAAAAGGTCCGGAAACTGACCTTTTGGAGCATCCCTGCTACAGGGAGTGTTTCATAACAGTCGACTGCATCAAAATTTCTCGCGCGATGTCGCGCGAGAAATTTTTTTAAGTGCATCCTCTATTACTTTTACTTCTCTTGCTTCTTGAAGTATTATACTCAGTCGAAGTTGAGTTGCTTTCGAAGGGCGGAAACTATAGGGCTACCAGTACCATGAAACTATTAGTTTACACCACATTACTGACTATTTGGCTGGGCACAACGGATGGATTTTTCGTTGCTAGCTCAGTTAGGGCATCGCGTAGCAGGGTTGCTCGATCAGTTGGTGACATGCCAATTGAAAATATGAAGGCACAAGAAATCAAAGCCGAGCTCAATATGCGTGGCGTTTCATGGGAAGGGTGCTACGATAAGACAGACCTACAGCGGCTTCTACGCGAGTCTCGGATGAATGGCAAGAGCGATCCCAAAATACTAGAGCAGTTCAATCGCCAGGTATTGTGAACTCGGACAGAAGTGAACCTTAATATTACCTTACAGACCGCTGATTGTCGTGCCGATGCCAGGTATCGAATTATTCTTCTAACTTTGCGGCTTTAATTCAAATCAGGTTGCTGAGCGGATGGTTGGCTCTGAGTCCGCCCCCGATCTCGACTCAATTGACTTGGATGCTATCAAAGCGGGTGATGGAACACTTCCCGGCGGGCTTAGCCCTGACACCCTAAAAAAGCTAGCTGGAAACCCTGAGGTGCCTGATTTAATTTAATGAAATTAGTACATGTATGTTACTTAGACTAACGGCTGTGGCATCGCCCCTTGATTTTTGAACTGACTTTTTCTTCATTACGTAGGTGATGGCCCTTCTAGCCAATCCGCGGTTACAAGGCGTAATGACTACTATGATGGAGCGTGGGCCTGCAGGAGCTGCAGAGGTAATGGCGAATGATCCGGAAGCACGAGAGCTGCTGGCCCAGTTGCAGAAAGCTATGCTCACAACTTAGACTTGGCTGGAAGAAGTAAGAGCCGAACTGTTACATCAAGCGACTTCAAGAGAAGTGTTTTCCATTCACTTCGAAACAAGAAACCAATACATGGTGAGGCGATTATGAAGGTCGCTTGCGGTTATCAGCCATTGAGCTGGAAATTTATCCGTTTTCCGCACTGGGAGATGAGAGACCCGGCGTGATCCATCAGTTCATTTATTTCGTTGAATTGCGCTATCAAAATATCAACAGTCTACAGTCTACAGTAGTAGTAGTAGTAGTAGTAGTAGTAAGTAGTAACATCCCTGTCGATTGCCTGGAAAGAACGTATCGCCCGCTCTCTAAATCTCGTTGATACGGTAAGTCGAACCTCCCCCACAAAGGGGAAATTCCTCAATAACACAACACCTCCAACATACATCATCAACATCTATGGTACTCGAATTAGGGTCTATGAATAAATTAGCTCACGAATTATGCGAAGCATGATAAATAAAGTGCTCGTATTGCGTATTGTATCGAGTCCTCGACAGTTCCGTCGACCGCCGGACCGCCGACATCCGACATCCGGACATTCGCCATGTAGATAATGTAGATGTAGCAGTTCATAATCTATGCCATGTAAAACAATAAAGCCCACTCCGTTAATTTCCTTAAACAAATGATGTCCAGATACATGGAGTTGAACTCAGGCTAAGGCAGCTTAGTGAGATGCGGAGTGAAATCCCAGTCATGAGTTATGTAAGTTGTAGGCACTCCGCAGTCAGGCTTGCTGTTGCACGGCACGTGGGATAAAATCCATACCCTGTACTAACTACGCTCTATTCAGATTTCTCGCAGATGGCGCAGCGCCGCAAACATTGAACACTAACACTAGACTAAACGCTATCTATAACTTAGCTAGGCTATCTGTAGCACCTCAGCAAGCCAATGTTGGTAGAATAATCTAGTGTTATCCTAGCTAGACATTATCAAGTCTCGATAATTATCTATTCGCTATTACGAAGTGTTAGCAGTATTCACTCTAATTAAGTAATTTGGATACGCCAACACAGTGGAGCTTCGGATTCATGATGAAGAAAGTGTCTCTGATTTATGCAGTCTTCTTCGGCGCGGGCAACGCTTTTCACTCATCACCGCGGCTGCTACTACGCAATCGTCAAGTGACACGGCGTCAGACTGCGCCTCTCGACACGGTGGTCTCTAGCAATGACCAGGCAACAACCTCAAGATCTCTTTACTGGATACGAGAAGTCGAAGGCCGACAGCAGCGCATTCACTACGCTCGTCAAGTGCCAAACAAGCCTGTACCAGACGCACCTGCAGTTTTGTTGCTCAACGGCTTCGGTGTTGGTGCGTTGCATCTATCGATTGTCTGTAGCGTTTCTTAGTGTTCAAACCTGCGGCATCCTGCAAGCGATGCGATGGCGATGTATCCGTACGCTCTTCTTGAATCCTACTAAGAATTTCGAAACCCCTGATTAATCCTCTATCTGACTCGGCCAGGATTTTTCCACTGGGACCGCAACGTAGAAGCGCTGGCTGAGTCTACAGGGCAGGAGGTGTGGACCATGGACTACCTAGGGCAAGGTGACTCGTGGCCAGTCGACTGCGACGACGGCAACGCGCCTTCCGAGCTTGGCTTGCGGTACTCTGCAGACGACTGGATCGCGCAAACCATTGATTTCATTGAAGCTATGGTGAGAGCATTGACTTGGTTTAGAATATCAGTGACTGGACCATTCGTGAGCAAAGCATGGTTGACAAAATAATGTGCCTATTTAAGAAGAGAAACCAGGTGCTAGCATCAGCCACGTATTATTTCTCACCTGGTCTCTACTCATTGTTGCATCTTTGTTAGGTCCTTCCCACGAGTAGCAGCGAGCAAGTGGCCCTCGTAGGCAACAGCTTAGGCGGCTTGCTGGCAACTTTCATTGCCGCGCAGCGCCCCGATCTTGTCGCTCAGGTTGTGGTGGAGTAATACGTTCGGAGCAAATTATTATTTCATAGATTTATCTTTTCCCTTCTGCCTTTCTCATTCATTTTCTCCTCCTCATAGCGATGTATCTCTCGGGGTTTCTCCTCATGTATGTTTTATCACATCATGCGATTAAGTATACTTCACCTGCATGTACTAACAGCTGACTCTCGAGAACGCGACCCCCGTATGGGGCGGCAATTTACCGGGTTGGGACGGACGGCTTCCTGGCCCGCCTCTGCCACGCGCTGTAGGCCGTTTCCTGTACGACTCCATTCGCGACCCAGCGTCGATTGAGGTGCGGGTCCATTTGATTGAATATAAAGTTGTCTCTTGCATGCCAGTAATAAGCGCCTAATCATGGATTGGAGTACGCGGTATATTCTAGCTGTCAATACAGAATCGAATTGAACTGTATACATTTAATATTTCCTTTCTACTTCTTTTTCTATCCGCTCGTCATGTGCAGGACCTCCTAACCAAGACGTACTACGACAGTTCCCAACTCGGAGACTTACCTGCGCGCATTCGACAAGTGACGCTAGACAGCGCCGGAGGCCACGCTGCGTTTGCATCCATTGTCTGGGGCCGGCCCGCGCAATTGCTCGTAGGAGGTTCTTCGCCAAGAGCTGCCGCATACGACAGCGGGAGCGAGAGCAGCAACGGCAGCAACGCAAGTACTGGGACTAGCCATGGCAACAGTTTTTACGATGCCTTGTCGCAGGTCCAGTGCGATTTGCTGCTGTTGTACGGCGCGGAAGACCCGTGGTGCGGGCCCGCTTTTGGACGAGCAGCAGCTCGAGCGAGGGCGCAGCCACATAATGGCTTTGAAGGTGGAGGAACAGATGGCTACGAAGGACCCTCAACCACTGCCACGAGTAACCCAGCTCCAATGACGCGCTACATTGAGCTCAGCCCGTGCGGCCATTGCCCTCACCACGAAGCCCCGGATGCCACTGATGAGCTCTTAGCTGATTGGCTGCGCAATTCCCTGAGCCGCGCTGATGGCGCGTCATCGGAAAGGCAACACGTGCCTGTCAGCGGCTCCTGGAGTGGGGTGGCGGCAAGTGAAGTGGTTGACATTCGGCCCAAGTCGTTGTGGGAGCGCGCTCTTGTTGCTGCGCTACGCTAGTCCTAGGAGATTTCCTCGTTACCGTTCGCATTCTATGATAAACTGGGCTATTCAGCTGTGTTATATTCTCGCGGAATTCAATTGGCTTTGTTCAATCAAGGCCGTAGTGGTAGTAGCGGGACACCAAGAAATTGAAACAGGAAAGAAAAATATGCGCGCGATGTCGATACACAATGGCTAATGGCCTGGTGAGTAAAATAAGTAGAGGCCCAAAGTTCCTCGAAATATCTAGCTGGGGCGAGCAGCTCCCGAAGTCGAAATAAGGGTGGTCGTCGATTGGATTATTTAAAATTATTCAATCAGCAAAGCCATTTTAGAATGGCGACTTAGAGAGCAGAAATAAACACGGGCTTAAGAACCATAAGAAGTGAACGAAAGCCATTTGTTTACTGTGGCTCGTCGTTGCCCCAGATGCCAAAGTTTTTCTTGAACAAGCCAAAACCCCCCTTGGCAGCCTCCTTGGACTCGGCATTGAGCTCGGTGAGCAGCGAGTCGCGCTTCTTTTGTTCGGCCAAAAACCGCTCAGCTTTTTCGTCCGCGGACATGGCGGCGGCTTTCGCGGCCTTTTTCTTTTCCTGCTCGTTTTGCACCACCAACTTCACCGAGTTGCCCACCCGCACCTGAATGGCTTTTTGAACGCGGCCCAGCCCGGCGCCGTTAACGGACCAGAGCTCGTTGCCAAAAGTAGCGGACACCATGGAAATGCGCTCGCCAGGGACCAGGCCTGATTTCGCAGCGTTGCTGCCGGGGCTCACGGAGGCAACGAACACGTCGCCGTTCTTGTCTTCTTCGAGGACGGCGCCTAGCGGCTTGACGATCTGAACAAACAGGAGTGAACAACGTATAAGCGAATGGAATGGTATGAAAAATAGGGAAGAAATCAAAGAAATTGAAGGAATGCAACCTATTCGCGTAGAATGTTATTAGAAAGTCTATTTGTTCTACGATGCGCAATCAATTCATTCTTACCTCGACGACGCGGTCACCATTTTCAGCAAAACGGGCATTGCGCTCCTTGCGCCGGACCACATCCTGCCCCCAACCTAGAAAGCAGCCAAAATCAGCTACATAAGATACTATGGCCAGGATAAATAGTTGCTTATTGAGTATTCGATCGCTGCACGCTTGTGACTGTACTCTAATGAAGGTTTACCGTAGTCTTCGGAAAACCCGCCAAAGCGAACAGTCTCGGAGCGGTCGGTAGGTCGCGAGGCCAATGTGCGGTGGGCGGACGGAGTAAAAGCGCCGGCAGATGTTACCATGATGGCAGCAGCGATGAGACGAATGGAAGGCATCTTGTGTCTAGGGGGGCGGTAGTCTTCTTGAAAGGAGTGCTAAACTTATTTGCTCAGTGTGTGTGCAAATGATTGCGTCGTGACGTATGATGAGATGATGAGCATGATGCGATTCAAGATGACGTGGGACGGACGACGTGCGTTTGTTACAGGGGGATTCGCGTTCAAAACTGCAGCGGCGCGCCGCCACGATCAACGTAGTTGATTTCAGTGACGTGACAACGTGTCAGAACATGGTTGATGTCAGTGACGTGACAACGTGTCAGAACATACGTAAGGTGTCAGAACATATGTACCCAGATAAGAATGTGATGTGACAGACAGACAGACAGACACACAGACATTTTCCTTTGGTAGGCACTTTTTGGTCGTGGCGACATAAGACATCAAACTACGTTGATCTATTCTGCTCGTTATTCTCCCTCTTCCTCGATCTTCGTTCCTCGCACTTTGCAGGAAACGTGGAGCGAAGGCGGCCTACTAATAGAAGCCTAGAAAGGCCCTGAAGCTGAAGCTCAGTTGAAGTGAGAAAAACTGCCAGGGAAGGCTATTCTACATCACTCCGAGAAATTTGGCAGCATTCATCGATAGAATGACCTCGTTGAAGTAGAATTATGAACTAGCTGTGTTTCATCTACTAATAGGAGTTGGGAGTTTCTGGCACGACATAGGAACGCATTCTCTCCACGGAAGATAATTTAATATATGGGTAACAGCCAGTCCCCAGGGGAGCGACTATGTTCAGCAGCGGGTTCAGGCGATGTCAAAGGACTCGAAGCTATCAAGGTAGATGCATAGGCGATCTCCAACAACCCATTAGAGCTAGAGATGGCACTTCCGCCGTGACATGGATACCCACGTTTTTGTACTAGGAGATGGCAATCACGAACATCTAAGTGATTTCTATGATGCTTTGTACAAATCATATTGCATGCCTCATGTCTGCCTACGCTCCACAGAGTGAATATGTGGCCAATGCCACGAAGCCCAGCCGGCGCGGGGCACGAACCCCTAGTGCAGCGGAAGTGAACGCGAGCTTCAAGCAGCTGGTCAACGAGCACGTGAACACGGGGGCTGCAGGCGGCGCGAGGTCTACACCTTTGCATGCTGCGGCCACGGGCGGCGGCCCCCGCGCGGTAGAATGGCTCCTGCGGCACGGGGCAGACGCAAACGCGCGAGAACTGAACTCTCGTTTGGGGAACACGCCTCTGCACGCCGCGATAGTGTGCGCAAAGCCAGCAGCGCGGACGGTGGCGCCTCATGTGGTGAGTTGTAGGGCACCGTATTAAAGGGAAAATGGAGACGAAATCGTCAACTCGATTTGGAGGTTAGCGTACGTGGGTGATGTTTTTTAGGAAAGAAAGAATGCGCTTGTTTATGTTGTTGGTTCAATATAACGCAAAACACATCATTGTTAGGTAAATGGTTGACTAGCTGGTGTGCTCACAATTTCTAACTCCTTCTTGACGAAACCAAAAAGGTGGCCGCTCTGTTGAACGGCGGTGCGCGGCCCGACCTTCCGAACCAACAGGGCTCCACTCCGCTGCATCTGGCGAGGGCCGTGCAGCGTTCGGCTCCCAATGCACCTCAGGTTCGCTTCATCACGATGCTTGCTCATACGTGCGCACATCCAGTACCGTACTACCGTACATCCTCTGTTCGCGTCTTCTACTATACTTGGTGCAAGCTCCCTAATACACACCCCGCTGACTCATGTTATTCGGTAGCTCCTTCTGCCTCGGCTGCTCTCTTCTTTTTGTTCGTGTAATTGTGCTCATCGCGTGTTTGCTTTTCACCTGTGCACGTTTAGGTCTTGCGCACCCTTGAAGTGAATTGCGGGCTGTGGCACGGGCAAATAGGAATCGAGGAGCACGGCGAACTGGCGAAGCTCGCTGGTTCGGTGGTGGGCTTTCTAGGGATGATCGGAGGCGCAGCAGTGCCCAACAACCGGGGCAGCAGCAGTGGCCAGAACAATGGCGCCGAGGAAGCTGCGGCAGTGACCCGTGATAAGGTATGTAGGATGAACAAATGCAGTGGAAATGCACATTTCTCAAGCACAGCAGGGAAGAATAGATGGTGGAACAATGATGAAACAGCAGTACTTTTTTTTGTTTTTTGTTTACTTTTCGTTTTCTACTAGTCACTTAACTTGTACTGTATGCTCTGTGTGGATCGTGTGAGCAGATCAGCTCCTGGACGGGTGGCAATTTCGAGGCTCGGTGGGGGGTAATCACTGGCCCGCGCCTCGGCCAGCCGTGCGAATTCGTGCTCTACGAGACGTTTTCCCACACCACTCCCCTCATGCAGTCGTCGGTGGTGTCTACCGTCAACAACAGTGGAGGCACAAGACTGGGGCAGGAGACGGCGAGGTTTCCGAGGCCCGGCCACACCAAGCAGCCAGCGGTGAACCAGGTATGAGCTTGCAGTAGGGGCTGGAGGTTTCCTGCTTCGTAAGACGCTGGTTGCATGAGAGAGAAATGGCTAAGGACGCCAATAATTCAAAGGAAGAGAAATTGAAGAGACGGTCTACATGAGCTGTCTATACATCTCCATCCTGGTTGTCACTTTTGCCCTTCTCTCACTTCCTTTTATCCCCGTGCCTTTTATCAAGGTGCTCCACAAGCTGCGCGGCCACTCGTCGAGCAATGGCGGGTCCCTTGCGGGAGTTGCACCGGAAGACGTCCTCGTTCGCGCCCCGCTGCTGTGCGGGCAAAGGGCAAAACTTCAGCTCCAGCTCCCGCTGCCGGCGCTCGACGCTCTGTCAACGGCGCTCGCCGTTGCCGCTTCCCATGACGATAACACTGACGGTAGTGGTAGTAGTGGAGGTGGTGGAGGTGGTGGCGCTCCGCAGCGTGCTTCAGCCGGAGTCGGCGGCGGCGGAGGTGGAGGAGGTGGCTGGGTTGGGAGCTGGAGCACTGTTGGAGCTGGCGGTGGTGGTGGCGGAGGTGCACTCTTCGATCGCAGGAGTGCAAGTTCTGGAGGTGCAGCAGGAGGAGGAGCAGGAGGAAGAGGCAGTAGTAGGTCGCCCCTGTCAACTCCTGCGGTGGCGGTGGCGGTCCCATGGGACGGCTCTGGTGCCGGTGGCGCCGCGCTGGCCGAAGCAGTGGTGGTAGGGCCGAACAGCGAACACGAGGTGGCGATGGCCACCGTAGTCGAAGTCGAGCCGCCGCCGGTACAGCCTCCTCAAACACCACCACCACCACCACATCAACCAACGCATCAGGCGTCAGTCGCTGCCTCGAGCACTGCCTATAGCGCAATGACTGAGCGAGCAAATGCTGAAGCGTCGAAAGCAGCTAGTAATGGCGGTCCTTCTCCTGCTTCTTCAGCGGCTGCAGCTCGTAACGCTCCTGGTACTGCAGCAGGCACCACCAACCCTTTTGCGCTGCCAGCAGTGCCATCATCAACAGGTCCTTCTTTACCCTCTGCACCACCCGTGGATCTGCCTGCTGTTCCCAACGTCATGCCTCCTTCGGCGCCTCCTGCCACGGGTCCTGCTGCCGCTGCTTCTGCAGCCACTGCTTTTGCAGCAGTCAGCAGCACCAGCAGCAACACTAGCGGTGTTTCCCACGGCAACAGCAACGGCAACGGCGACGATGACGCATCGCTTCCGTACGGTGGCAATTTGCAGGCAGCCATGGCCGCCCAAGACCGCAGCGCCATTCGCACCCTAATGAACCGACAAAACCACCTTCGCCGCAATACCAACCAAGCCCCGAACGATGAAACAACAACAGCAGCAGCAACATTTGGTTCAGAGGAGGTTATAGCTGCTCTGCCGCCTTTGCCGCCACGGAATACTACAGTACCGCTGTTGCCTGAAGTGCCACATTCGGCAACGACTTCGACTGCTCCTGAAACGGAATTCAACTTACCGAGGCCGCCGACCAGTGCTGCTGCAGCGGCGGAAACGAAACCTGCCTCACCTGATGATGATGCTGACGATGAAATCGCTCAGCTTGAAGCAAAACTCGCAGCACTGCGCGCTGCTAAAGAAAATCGATGAAAAATTTCCACCGGGGGATTTGTGCCACGTTTCTGTGCTGCGGCGAATCGCTTCTAAGAGGTTGATGGCGAAAGAAGTTAGGGTCTCTGCTTCTTGCCTTGAGGGGACGGGAATTTAAATTCTTGTGTTTGCGCAATTGATGTCGAGTGCCGGAATTGGAATTGGCTATTACTCATTAGCTTGGCGTGCTATCTGCTATCTATATCTATTGTCTGTTACTGTTACGTGCTTTGTGTATCTCCATTCTAATAACTATGACTGACAATAGAAAAGTTCTTTGCTTCTAGAAGTCGGAGTCGGAGCCAAATCAAGCGAAATGGGCCTTTTTAGTGAAATGCATATGCTGGCACTTCCAATAAAGAAAGTTGTCTCCTGATCACCTGGTCACTGGCCCTGTTTATTGTACATTTCAACTCGAGCCAAAACAAGACAAGGAGGTCAAGGAGGGCCATTTCGTTCTAGGTCTCTCCCTGTCATCGTCTAGCCTCTAGCCACAAGTCCACGAGATAAATGCTCCTCGTCGTCTCTGTCGACGTTCCGTGCTGGTGTGCCCTCTTCCTCTTTCTCTTCCGTCTTTCTCTTCCCAAGCTTAATTTCGTGGTTCAAAAGTCGGGCATGTGCGCCTTATTAGCTTCTTGGGTCTAGTTTACGCTGCTTTGCTTTTCTTCTCTAACTGTTAGCCTTCTAATTCCGGCCCTTAGGGGCCTGTCTCAAAAGTTAGCCCTCTGCCGCCTCTGCCTTCTAATAACAAGGATCTTTGCTCAGATCTGTAATTCCGGAAGGTAATAGATAATCCTTGTTTTTACGTCACCGAGAGTTGAACCTGCGTGCGTTCAGGATTCTCCTCAGATCAGATCATCTCAAATGTGAGCATGTCACGGAGCCGTCTACCTTGGACTTGTGCACTGACACCACTGTCCATGATATGCGCATTATTTAACTGTATCTGAGAATGCTCCCTTCCATTAATCCAGAGCGTTGCTACTCTTCTACTCTTTCGTACGTTCTTAGATGTTCCGCTCCATCATCCTTGCTCTCACCGTGGCTTCGGCCTCCGCCTTCATGGCTGCGCCTCGTGCGGCTGCAGCCCCTAAGACCGTGGTGAAGGCCTTCGAGTCCGAGATTGGCGCTCAGCCTCCGCTTGGCTGCTGGGACCCTCTTGGCCTCCTCGACAAGGCTGACCAGGAGCGCTTCGACCGCCTCCGCTATGTGGAGATCAAGCACGGCCGCATTTGCATGCTTGGCGTGGCTGGCTTCTTGACCACTGCCGCAGGCGTGCGCCTCCCGGGCGACATTAGCTACGCTGGCCAGAAGTTCTCGGACATCCACACTGGCTGGGCCGGCACCAAGGAGGTGCCTATTGCGGGCGCCCTCCAAATCCTCCTCTTCATCGGATTCCTTGAAATCTGCGTGATGAAGGATTCCGCCAACGGCGCCGAGCCTGGTGAGTTCCCTGGCGACTTCCGCAACGGCGCCATCGACTTCGGCTGGGACAAATTTGACGAGGAGACTAAGGCCTCTAAGCGCGCGATTGAGCTCAACAACGGCCGCGCCGCGCAAATGGGCCTCCTCGGCCTCATGGTCCACGACCAGCTCGGCAACGTGCTTGACATCCTGCCTGCAGGCGCAGTGATGTAAGCGTGCGAAATAGATTTTGCGCTTCTAACGACGCGAGCGACTGCGTGGCTGAACCCACTGTTTGATTCTAGCCCGTTAAGGGCTTGATAAGCTGCTTGGATGTTCCCGCGTCGCTTTTTTTGTTAACTGGGCTTCTGTAGTGCTGCAGATTGCGCCCTTCCCTGTTTTATTTATAAACATCTACTCTTACAAGGATTAACAACTAAGCAGGGCGGAGACGGCAGTAGCCCTTTTCAAGATATATCTCAACCTTAGAAGCCAGAAGCCATGCGCGCATGCAATCCGCAAAACCGCTCAGTACTGTCAGTACTCAGTAAATCCGTGCACAAGTGTATCTCCCCCCTGTAGTAAACATTTATTAGTTGGAGGAGTTGCTTGAAGGTGTCAAATAAAATGGTGCCGATGTTGATGTCAACAAACACCGTCACAAGCTAGAGGCTGCTTAAAGCTACCGATAGCTCGGCGCAAGAAGTCTAGGTCGATAGGTCGATGACGATTATGTCTAAGTAGCTTCTTCATTTACTTCAGCCGGATGAGCATTCACAGTCCTAAAAGACATTTAGTATTGCTCCTTGCTGTCCTGGGTGCCTTGAGCGCTGGGGAACCTCAAACACACCTAGTGGAACCCGAGGAGGGAGATGCTGCCACTCAACTGAGCAATTTAACAAACGCCTCAGTTCCAGAAATGGCGAAAACTTCAGGGGCTAGTATAGAAAGAGATCCTCACCGGCCTGTTAACACGATGTTGCGATATGGAGAATACTGTGGTCCCGGTCCCGAGCTGGTAAGTTGCTGTATCGTATAGCCTCTAGCTTTCACTGCTTGAACTAGGCAGAAGTCATATATTCAGCTCGATTGGTTTGTTCGTTGAGCCTAGTGCTATTTCATTGTCTGACCTAATTACGTTTGTATTTGTGGTTGTACACTTGGTGGTTGCAGAACGACGGATGCATCCCACCCCGGCCGCCATCTGACAAGGTGGACGCAGTTTGCATGCGGCACGACTTAGGGTGGTGTCGCTGCTTCGAGCGCAGAGCTGCTGCGGCTCGCGCCAAGGCAGAAGCTGATGCAGCTGGTAATGGGACTGCCACTTCTGTGGATGAGGAATCAGAAAAAGACATTGATGGTAGTACTGTTGGTGGCGGTAACAATCGAATCAGGCAAACGAACTCTAGCAGCGTCGATGACGACCCAAGTATTCAAAGCGGCAGCAGTGAAGGAAAGCTCGTCAATACCAGCGGCCTGTTGCAAACACCCCCGCGAAAGCCTCACCCGATAATACTCAGCGCCCGTTTCATGACGCTCCCAGCGCCACTGTACCGTCGCTTGTTCGACGAAAAATTTCGGGGCTGCATACTGCGCGCAGACAAGGCGCTCGTCGAAGGCATGGATTCGTTGAAAACTTCCAACGAGCTGCCCGAGTGGTGGGATTTCACCACGAAAGCCAAGTTTCACGGCTTTTTGGCGTCGTTTCGGGCAAGCGTAGCGCGTGACGAGCAAATGCGCACGGCAGCCAAGCACGCACGGCATTTGCGCCGATTGAAGCGTGCAGAAGCCCGGCTCAAAGGCCGAGCCTCTACTCCACGGTTCCATAAAAACACGGATGCAACTGCTGCAGCGAGCGCTGCCGATGGTGGAGTTGTAGCGTCAAGTACTAGTGCTGTCTCAGATGTGCAAACGGATATGATTGAGACGGAAATAAGTGCTGATACACCCGAGGAGCCATTTGAGACTAGCGAAGAGCACCACAAAGAAGGGCACAAAGATCATGCAGAAGTCCTTGCCAAACTGAGTGCCGCTATAGAGCGAGCGGCAGAAGTTGCTGCAGCATCTGCGGCAGCAAGTGAGAATATGGACACAGCGGCGAGCAAAGCGGCAAGCAGCAAGTGCGTAACATGCACCGAAGGCGAGGCCCTCGACTTGCCCTGGTTTGAAGCAGGTGGGCAGGGAAGCGGCGAAAGGCTTCGTGACATGGCGAAAGACGCTTTGGGTCCAACCTGGAGCATGGAGGCAGGTTACGCGTCAGGGACGGATCAGTGGGAACTAGGACTGGCAGAACGTGTTGGGTCTGGCACAGTAGATGAGCCAGAGATTGACGCAGCGCCTGTATTGGGTAGGGACAGTGAAAGTGGCACTGCATCGCAGCAAGTGCTTGACTTCGAGGACTACGTTGAAGGTTGGTGGGAGGCTTTCGAGGAAGCAGCAGCCCGAGGCGAAGAAGATGATTGGGCCTTATGGAGCGAGGAAGTTGACGAGAGCGACGACGACGAGTATGACGAGGAGGATGACGACATTGGTGTTTGCGGCGAAGGTGTCAGCTGCGCCCGTTTCGGGCTCCCTCGCCCTGGTAGAAGTAGTCGTGAGAAATCAACTGTCATTCGTAGCAGTGCTGAAGGCAACACCATCATCGGTAGCAAAGATGGAGAGCAAGATGAGAGCCACGAACATGTAAATGAATATAGCGGACACAGTGAACTTCGCAACAACGGGCTTGCTCCCGTGAGTGGACATAGCAGTTGGGCTCCAACAACAGCGAGGGAGACTGCAGGAAGTACTGCAGAGACCATCGGCGATACAGTTGCTAGTACGGCTGGTTTGACGTACGATGGTGGTGACGCTAATTCAGCGAGTGCCGCCACACATGTGGCAACGCAAACAAAAACGCCAGCAGAGACAACAACAGCAATAGGTGAGCCTTCGACATCTCTCAACGTGGCGACGACAAGTGACAGAGATGCTACATCGGTGACGAATGATGTAGAAATTGCAAGCGAAAAAGCAGCGTCAGCTGTTGATGTCGACAATTCAGCAGAACATCATCCAACGAAGCAGGTCCCTTGGAGGCATGGGTTGCCACATGTAGCTGCTCACGCACCGGTGCCGGAGAACGGATCTGAGGTGGATAACACTGCAGCGGGCCACACTGTAGAGGATTCTGCTGAGAGCAACTTGAGTGCGGTGAAGTCACCACACACGTCGACAACTTCGAAGCCACTTTCAGGTGAAGACTCGCCCTCTGCAGGGGTTCAAGAGGACTATCGCACACCCCAAAAGACGACGGCAAACGTCGTTTCGGAAACAGCCGAGGAGGAACCTGTTGGACCAGCTGGAGCCGGCACGCGGCGATCAAGCGGAATGAGTGGCACCAACGAAGCAGTAGGCGTTCGACGCATGCGCATCGGGGGCTCGTGGTTCGCCCAAATGCGCAACGAAACGGATGCTGACGCCGCTGCCGCATCAGCGACCGCGTCTGTAGCAGCTCTGGCGCTTGGGGTGGCGGTGGCAGAGGCCTCTGCTGATTCCGATACAAGTGCTCCTTCTTCCTCTTCTTCAATAGAGCCGGAGGCCTCACAAGGCCTCAAGGAAGGAGCTAGTGAAGCAGCTGAGGATGCTTCCGGTCCTTCTGGTACATCGTCATGGTGGGCAGGTGGCAGCAAGGCTGGTGGTGCCGCTGCTCACAAGGATGGCACTGGAGTTGAAGACCTCACACCTCCACGAGGCGCTGCAACCTTGGAATCCACGGTTCATACCGCAGAAGACGGAAATGACTCCGATGCCAGTGCCATGCCTTCGTTATCTGGGCACGGAGCCAGCAAGATGCCGCAGCTGCGGTCATTACGGCCGCACACAGCAACA
>Ga0307931_1001503_pt1 | contig 15352 bp, 8 predicted proteins | sample OrgLakmetageno47_FD_201816 | JGI IMG/M metagenome (GOLD analysis project Ga0307931, IMG submission 201816) | Saline water microbial communities from Organic Lake, Antarctica - #47 | ecosystem: Environmental > Aquatic > Non-marine Saline and Alkaline > Saline | place: Antarctica: Organic Lake... | reverse complement strand
TCTTTATTGTTCTGCGGAGTGCGCAACACCCACAAATACCTCGCTTTTTGCAAATTTTCCGAGGAATTTGGCCAATGCCCCTCTCCCTCCTGAATCATTCCGCACTTGCTTTGTTTGCGCAACGCACGCGCATTCCCACTTCTGCCCGCAGCATTGGCTTCTGTGCCATTTGGGTTTGTATTAGTTCGAGTTCGAGTTGAACGCGAACTTCACATCCGATCGAAATTTCCGTTATCGCATCAACTAGACCTTGATCCGGGCTGATCCTCAGAAAAATATCTTGACAGCACCTACTTTATAGAGCAGTATTGAAACAAAGCCCGAAAGAAACCTTGGAAATCCAGGTGTTTCGTTTCCACCTGAGAAACAGAAACATGCAGTCTGCCTGCCAGGCCAGTTTCATGGGAAACGAAACAATTATGTCGGGCTCTTTTCCTGGTTTCCTGTTCACTCGGGTGCACCCTGGAATCTAGGCTAATTTTAAAAATTCTCCAAAAGTGCAAAAAAACACCCAAAAAATAAGCGTAAATGTTCCCAAAAGGGGGGATTTCGGGGTTTCTTTGGATTGAATTCGTTGTCCGTTGGAGTATAATTTGTCCGTTGGGGGGCGTTTTTGGAGATTTTTTTTTTCCAGGGATTCCCAAAAAAACGCCGACCTTTTTTACCATAAGCCTATTGGAAACAATCCCTGAAAAGACCGTGCTTCGTTTCTTCCAATTTTTCGTGTTTCAACTTCTTCCCTAAGTATTCGTGCTTAGGGTCGAAGTCGAAACACAGGGAAAAGGATACATAGGAAACAAACCCGGATTTTTCGCGTGTGTCGTTTCCAAGAAACAATAAAAGCGCCGCCCTGGGCGTTTCTGGTTTCTAGAAACGAAACATATGGGCCTAGTGCGCTGTTTCTCTCACCATTCACCTGGATATTTCGTTTGCACCTTTTTCTTACGTGGGGCGTCACAGGTGGGATCAGCAGGCACTAAGAAGAGGCAAATCGCGAACAGTTGTACTGGATCCCCATGTATTTGAACGCGAACTTCACATCCGATCGAAATTTCCGTTATCGCACCAACAAAACCGCGATCCGGGCTGATCCTCAGAAAAATATCTTGAGGAGCACTTACTTTGAGGGGCGGAATTGAAACGAAGCCCGAAAGAAACCTTGGAAATCCAGGTGTTTCGTTTCCACCTGAGAAACAGAAACATTCAGTCCGCCTGCCAGGCCAGTTTCATGGGAAACGAAACATTCATGTCGGGCTCTTTTCCTGGTTTATTTGTTCACTCGGGTGCACCCAGGAAACAATCCCTGAAAAGTCCGTGTTTCGTTTCTTCCAATTTTTCGTGTTTTAACTTCTTCCCTACTCGTGCTTGCTCTCGTCTCCTCTCTTGATTCCGGATACAAAGCAAAGAGCTACGACAAAAGTGGTCACCCAATGAACCGATAATCGATAAACCCACAAATCCACACTGCACATACTGCTATCGTATCAATCGGCGCTCACTTTTTAGGACTAGCTGTAGTTTGAGTTCCTAGCATGGCGAGCTTGACAGCCCAGAAGAGTATTTTCGACCGTCAATTGTCACTCAAGCCAAGGAGCGAAGTGTCACTCTCAGCCTTCGCCTTCCTGTTTTCTGAGATGGTTCAGTACGTGCAAGATCGCAGCCAGTCAGTCGACGACATGCAGCGTGGTCTCGAGCGACAAGGTCGCCGAGTTGGGCATAAAGTTCTCGAGTTGCAATGCTGGCGTGAGCGGCAAGGCAAAGGAGACGGGAAGAGGTACAACCGCCTGATTGAGTTGCTCACATTCATCAGCTCGACGGTGTGGAAATCTTTATTTGGTAAGGCTGCTGACTCTCTCGAGAAAGGCTCTCAGTCGGAGAACGAGTACATGATTATCGAGGAGCTACCTCTTACGAACACTTTTGTGAGCGACGGTAGTTGCCCTGGCAATCTCAATGTAGCGAGCTACATCGCGGGCATCTTAGCAGGCATCCTAGAGAGCGCAGCATTTCCAGCAACTGTCACAGCTGTGGCCTCGGGCAATTCTGAGGAGGTAGGGAAGGAAAGTACGGTCTTTCTCATCAACTTCAGTGACGAAGTAATTGAGAGGGAAGCGCGCCTGGCTTGATGAAGAAAATCTCACTCAAATCTGGCTTGGTGGAAAAAGTTTAGAGAAGCCCCTATAAGCATTCATCGAAGCAAGGAGATTTACTGTCGTTTCTCGTTTGGATTTCAATTAGTATAGTGATTTTTTTTTACTGTACGAGCTTCGAGCTTCACAGAAGTGCTCGCTTTTATAATAAGCCAGTTCAATAAAGTTTCACTTGCTTGATTTCCCTGTTGTTTTATCTGGAATATCTTGGTGGACTTGCTCGAAAATCACGAAGCTGTTATGATAGGCCTGCGCATATGGCGCCTCTTTCGGATTGGGGGTGTGGGTTAGGTGTGGGTGTAGGGTGTAGGGCGTAGGGCACACAAATCCAATTACAAACAACACAAAATACTATATTAGAATATATATATATGGCACTCTGATTTTCTGTTATTAGCAAAAAAAATCAGTAAGAATAGATGGATGGAGCATAGTCAACTGCCGCACGAGTGAGCAAGTAGACTGACTAACTGCCTCTCGATGGAAAGTCGTCGGATGGCAAATCTACAAACTTTACGTGTACGCGAGCGACGAGTCACACCTCTTGGTGCTACTCGTAGTCTCAATCTCGATAATGCAGGCCGAGAGCTAGATCGGAATGCACTCAAATTGACGAAGGGGAAAACGCTAGACCAAGCAACCGTTCGTCACATTAGAACAACCAAGGCTGATGACGTCAAAGCATACATGGAAAAAACGAAAGCGGAGCGAGCTGCTGCTGCACGGCTCAAGCGAGAACAGTCGGCGCATCGTCAACAATCTATTGTTAAGCAATTAGAGCGGGTGGAATCCCAGCGTCGAAGCGCTCTCAAGGAAGGAGTGCGGGCTACGAAACAAGTCCGACCACCGTGGAACAATACTTTTGCCACTCGGAAAGTAGAGGGCCGGACCACGGAAGGTCGTGCGTTTGAGCGAAGTGCTCCCCGTACGCGGCCCAGGACAGTTGCAGCTCCGCCCACGAGGACGCAGCCCTTCCAATGGCATGACGACAGTGCAGTCTCCATAGACGCCCTCGGCGCTATGCAGCGCAGTCGTGAGAACTCCATTGTCGATGTTGCTCACGGTGCGAAGCTCATTTACTAGTTTTTCCTGTATCAATTCTTGTCCTCTTGGCTATCTGCGGTTCTATTCTTTAAAGTCAGTGTTTCGGTTACATTGTCTTGCCCAGCTCTCATTTTTAGTTACGGTGTTTTTTGTTTGTCTAGCAGGTGGAGGCACGCTGTCTTCTTTGGTCGGCTCATTCCGTGGATCCCTGCGTGGATCTGAAGATTCAGGAGTGCAGTCGTCGGTCGCGCCTAGTATCGAGAAATCGGCTAATAATAGTGCACTTCCACCGCGGCCGCTTTCGACTAGCGTAGATTTAAGCGTAGCCACCGCAACCAAAGCTCGGAGTAATGTGCTGTCCTTAGAATCGAGCCAAATGAGTCAAACTCTACCCCAAACATCAGCACCCGAAGCTGCTCGTGCGCTTGACAGTGGAGACGGCGCCAAGCGTGCTCGCATTGAGTCGCTTTTGGGAAAGCTCGATTCGCTTGCAGCTCGCGCTCAGTCCATTGCAAGTGACGGCGCTTGGGTGAACCCTGTAAAGGAATCAAAGACTTCGGACACCTCAAGCCAGGAAAGCTTTGCGGTGGCTGCAGTGCGTGCCGTTGATGCTGTGGTGGAGCACGGGGCGTTGGCGGACGCGGACACAGCAGATGATGATGGCGAGAGTCAGGAAGCATCGGTCTCAACGACAAGAAGCTCCAAAGAGATGCAAGGCGTGGAAATGACTCTTGTCGAACGGCTTTCTCCGCGTCCTCCTGCAGCGAGCACTGCTGGGAGGAGTGCTAGTCCAGGAGCAACGCAAGTGCTCTCAACTCGCTTCGACCCTTCTTTAGCGTATCCCTCGGAGCAGGATGAGGCCACTGCCGCGGCTACTAGAGCGGTCCTGGCGCCTTCACCACAGCAACCTCTGCCACAACAAAAGACCTTGTATCGGAGCTCGCCTCAGTCAGTGTTGCCCGAAGTGGAAGCTTCTACTCCTACCTCAAATCAGCCTAAGAGCAAGTCTCGCTCTGAGGTCGAGCGTGCTCTTGAGACTCTTGCTCGCGAGGCAGAAGACGACTTTCAAGCTGCCATGAACTCCATAGGAGGCTCGCCGCCGAATAGCTCGTTGCATGCGACAAGGCGGGAGCGCGAGAAGCGAGAAGCTGAGCTATTTCTTGTTCCAGAGGCCAAGCAGTCGACTCCAACTGTCACCTCGGAAGCAGCCATCGCCGAAAACGTTGCCACAGACGTGATGATTGAGCGTTTCACGCGTTGGCCTCGCCAAGATGAGTTGAATTCCATGGGGGCAGCAGCACGGGCGGTGCTAGAGGATGCAGCGCCAGGGCTGGAAGTGTATGGAGGGCAAAACAGCGGGCTCCTGGATATCGTAGCGCGAAGAGTGCTCGATCGCGCAAGCGAGGCCAAAGAGCTTGAGGCCAGGGAGCGCTGGGAAGTCCAACAAGCGATTGACAGCGCACGCCGCGAGGCACGAGAAGATGCTGCAGCCGCTGCAGCAGAAGCCGCGGCCCGGCGGGAAGCCGAGGAACAAGCTGACCTTGAGGAAGAAGCCTATGCGAGGGAGCAAGAGGCTGAAAGAGCAGCCGCTGCAGCAGCTGCGGTCGAGCTGGCTCGGAAAGAATCTGCCGCGAAAGCAGCAGCGGAGGCAAGTGCAGGAGCAATTGAGGAGGAAGAGGATCAACGGCAGGGCAACCATTTTGGTGACGCAGAGCCTACTGAATTGCGAAGTAGCTGTGGCGCCGTTCCTGGCACGCCTCCGAGCCGCCAGCTTGCTACTCCGCGATGTGAGGTTTCTCCAGGGTCGTTGCAACGGCAACTTTTGGCGGAACTGCACTTGCACGAGACCCTCGTTTCGTCCCAAGTTCAGGTGACAAAGCATGTGCTTTACACACTGGAGGGCTGCCATGAAGTAAATAAAGCTCCAAGCACGTGTGAGAAATCACGACGACATTCTTTGCTTTCAGGTGGCTGAGTTGGAGCGTGTGAGCGCTGAGTTGGCGGCAGAGGAAGAGGTAGCGCGGGTCGCGGCCGAGTGGGCCGACCGAGAGAAGCGCCACCAATTAGCGCAGGAAATGCTGAACCACGAGCAACGGTATGTGCGCCTTTACCACCGTGCCAGCGCTGCCTCCTGAGTTAAAGCAGAATGCGGTTATTTTATCTCTTTCAATTGCACTGAGATGTTGCACTCTTGTGATTTAAAGGTGTGACGAGGCTATGCTCGAGGCCATGTTTGAGATGGAGGAGCGAGTGGTGGCAGCGCAGGCAGAGGCAGCGCAGCAAGTTGAGGTTGCGGCTGACGTGCTGGAAATCCAGGCGCAAGAAGCGCAGCACGCCCTCGAGTAAGGCTTAGATTTGCAACCATCGTCTTGCGCTTATTCTTGCTCTGTTTAGTTATTTGTTTGTTTTAATACCAGGAGCTTTCTTCTTCGTTTCATCGTGTTATGTTTCAACTTGAATCGATCAGGTGGCAGGCCGCACAAGACGCGCAGCGCTCTCGTACTGCTCTGGCAGCATCCGCAGGATCGGTGGCCACTACTGCTGCTGCTGCTTATCATGTGCCATCTGAAACACATCACGAGGGTGGCAGGTCTAAGGTGGCGGCTCCTCAGGCGGCAAATGCCTATGCCGTAGGAGCGCGAGTGGAGGTGTGGTGGGAAGACGAGCAAGCCTGGTTTGGGGCAGTGGTGCGAGATGTGAGCCAAAAAGGGTACGGCGTGCTTTACGACGACGGCGAAGAAGAAGACAGCGTGGCCGAAAGCTTGTTGCGGCCATTGGAGCATCACGACATCGAAGAATCATCGTATGGAGGAGATACCTTCGATGTGTCAGCAGCTGCCGTGTCGCCGAAAGCGAATGGCTTGTCCTCGCCAACTGCTTCATCGTCCCACAGGCAGGCACCTCCATCCGTGATGTCGTCGGCGGAGTATTCCGAGGACTTCGACGCCAGTGTCGCTCTGTCCATCGCTGCTTCTCAGCGACCTTCGGGCCCGCCTTCAGTGCGCTCCGTGAGCTACCTGCAGAGCCCTCAGCACAGTCATCTGGACAGCCCTGCACGGAGCGCTGCCAGTTCTATTCTGCACAGTCCAGCAGCAAGGAGCCCACATGAGGAGCCAAAGCCGCAACAACTTCTCCAGGAGTCCGTAGACTTCGATGAGGAAGTCAAAGACCGTTCAATTGGCACGCACGATCAGGATGGAGACATTATCGAAGATCCGAGTGATTCGGAGAATCGAAAAGAGAAAGGAGATGCGAACGACGACATTAAGAGAGTTGATGAGGACTCTGAAGTCCCTGATGAAGCCGAAAATGTAGACGAAGAAGCTAGTATTATAGAGGAAGAGGCACCTGTGAACAATTCAGCAGAAGAGTACAGTGACGATGATGTGGACGCAGCTCAAAGCTCAGCTGCTGATGGGTCATCAGTCTTGTCGGGTACCTCAGAGGCGCCGAATGCTAGACAACCAATTCAACCGGCTACTAGCAAATCTATGGTCTCATCGGCAAGTGCCTATGCCGTAGGAGCGCGAGTGGAGGTGTGGTGGGAAGACGAGCAAGCCTGGTTTGGGGCAGTGGTGCGAGATGCGAGCCGAAAAGGGTACGGCGTGCTTTACGACGACGGCGAAGAAGAAGACGGCGTGGCGGAAAAATTGTTGCGGCTGTTGGCTGCTCCTGGAGAGATGTCGACCGCAGCGCAAGCAAACGAAGGAGGCGCAGACGAGAACTCCGCTGAGCTTGCTCGCCAATTGTCGGAATACGGCGACCCCTCTCGGCTCGACGCGCTCGAGGCTCTGCAGCGCCGCCGCCGAGGCGCCACCCAGCTCTTGCAGCTCAAGCAGCGGGAGATTCGCACCCGGGTCGCGCTCGAATCTCTGCGCATCGAAGAGGCTGACGTGGCGCGGCTCCTCAGGGTGGCCATTGACCTTGACGTGGACGCCGAGGTGGAAGCAGGCAGGCAGAGGCTGGAAGCACAGGCGAAGAGGCGGGCTGAGCTCGAACGCGACCGCGACGTCATTGCGACGCAACTGCAGCAACTGGAGCCAAGCAGGAAAGCAGCCACGCCTTTTGCAGCCCAAAGCACTGCTGTGGTTGAAAGCAAGCCTGATGACGACGATGACAGTTATAGCGACGACGATGAGTACGGCAGCGCCACCTTTGACAAGGACGATGGGGCTGCTGCAGAGGACGCCTCCGTTGACAGTCGGCTTGAGATAGATAGAAATACGGTTAGTCAGGAGGCCAGGAGCGCATTAATTGAAGAACAGTCACTTGAAGAAGATATCAGTGTCAATAGAGAGACAGAGAGTGCGTCAATAGAAGAAAAATCACTGCTTGAGGATTCCAGTGCCATCAACAAGGAAGGTGGCAACAGGCCAAAGGATGAGCAGTCGCTGGAAGCCGATGCTGGCATGGCTTCGGTAGAAATTCGCAGTGCGCGAAAAGATGGTTCGCAGGCGTCGCTACCTGTTAATGGGAGCGATACATCGGTGGCCGAGGAAGAGCCATCAATAGAAGAGGAGGAGGAGGTGGATAGCCCCGGCGAAGAGCTAGTCAACCATGATGAAGCAGCAGTGAAGTACTCTGAGGCTCAGTCTAAAGGAGGAGGTGAACAGGAAGATTCTCAGCGCGCTTACGCAGCTACTGGCGCTTCGGAGGTTGAAGTAACAGAGGAGCATTCGGAAGGTTTAGCTCAGCGCTCGCATGAAGAAGTGTTGAGCGAAAGCGATCCATACGGCAGCGCTACTTTTGACGAGGCGGCATCTTCACTTGAAGCCAGCTCCATCGACAGCCGCCACGATAGCCGCCACTCGAAGCGCACTTTTCCTCCTGCGCATCGTCCGCTGCCTTTACCCGAGAACACTCCAGCTGACGACAAGACGATGGCGCTGACGCCTCAGCACTCCCACAAAAAGACGCACAGTAGTGGGTCCCGCAGCAGGAGCAAAGCGCGCTTGGAAGCACGCAAAAGCGGCGAAGAGCGGCGAGCGCTGACCTTGGTGGAAGAGTCTCGCCGCGTGTGCACCCTCACTTTTGCCGGAGAATTGGGGCGCTTTCCTGTGGTAGGCCTTCTCGCTGCTCTTGCTGACGCTCTGGACGTGGGAAGTGAGCATTTCACGGTCCTTGCCTTGCGCGCTGGCTCTGTGCTTGTGGACCTCTCTCTGCCTGCTTCGGCCGCCGACACTCTCTGGGCCCTAGCTGGCGACGGGTCCCTCGGCAAAGCACTCGTGAATGCGCTCGGCGCTGAGTTCGAGCTCCGGGCCGTGGACGTGCAGGCCAAAGGGTCAAAACCGCTGCAACGCCACCCGCTTAGCGCTACCATATCGCACTTGGCGCGAGCACCACCTGACCCAGCACCTCCAACGGACGCTGTGGCACCTCCTACGGACGCAGCAGCGTCTGCTGAAGAAGCAATCATAGCGCAGCTAGCCGCAGGTGGGGACCATTTGTTAGGGCAAGAGTTAGAGGACCTGATGGCGCGCGTAGCTACACGAAGAGCTGAACTTGAAGCTGCTAGGCTGCGACGAGTGGCGGAGCAAAGGCGCGAGGTTCTTCGAGCGGAAGCACTTCGACTCGAGAACGAAATCCGTCAGCTTCAGATGCCGCCCGAAGAGGGCCCTGTTGAACAGCTAGGTGGTGAATTGCGGCCTAAAACACACACACGAGTCGAGGAAGGTGATTTTAAAGCTTCCGCGCAGGTCAACGCAGGTGTCGCCCTTGGAGGAGCGGCTCTGAACGAATGGCTTGAGACAGCACCCATTGAAGATTACGTCTCATTGGAGGAGGGCAGCAGTCCGGATCCAAACAACACAGATGCTGATGCCTTCTTGTCGTCGAGCGGTGCCTACGACAGCGACGATCAGACCAAGCGGCGGAAAGGTCGAGCAGCCATGCAGGCAAGTGCGGAAGAGCGAAGGGCCGCAGCTGTCATCGTGCAAGCATGGGCGCGAGGCCGCCTCGGATGCCGTGCAGTGAGGCAGTTGCGCGATCAAGACCGCAAGAGGCGATTGGGTCGCGTGGGTCCTCATGACGTGGCGGAATGGGAAACCGAGAAAGATGACGACAAGGAAGAAGATTGTGATAAAGAGGAAGATTCCTTTGAGAGCGGCCCGAGCAAATGTGGCTCAGAGCACGACGATGGAAGTTTGGTACTGGACTTAACAGCCGAGGCCGAAGCTGTGAAGAGACTCGTGAAAGAGCGCGAAAGGCTTGGCAAATTGCAAAAAGAGACGGCCCAAACCCCAGGTACACCTGAGCAAGCAGATGGTTCAAAAGACCGTGAAGTTCAAGAGTCAGCTCCAAACCATAAAATTTCAGAAGAGGTCCCACTAATGGCTACCTACGACGAAGGCGACCGAGTGGAAGTGTTTTGGGACACGGAGGAGGCCTGGTTCTCGGGCGCAGTGGCAGCCGTGCGAAGCGGGGGCAAGCTGTACATCAAGTACGACGACGGCGAGAGCGAAGATGAGGTGTCGCCTGACTTGTTGCGGCGCTTGGAGAAAAGCGACGATGCTTCTGCTGATCCACAAGGAGGCGATGGCGAGAAGGAGGTTGTGGATCGCACGGCTGAGGGTGAGGCGCCGGCTGCAGACGAGGATGAAGGCCGTAGAGAGAACACAGCAGTGCGATTGCAGTGCTTTCAGCGCCAGAGGTGTGCAGTGAGAGTGCTCGAGGTGCGAAGGGAAGAGCGCCAGGTGAAGCAGTCTGATGCTCGGATCACAGTCGCCACTGCTCTTCAAGGAGTCCAGAGACAGAGAATAGCCAGGAGGGTGCTCGAGGCGAGAAGAGAGGCGGCACAAGCGATGCAGGCCAAGAAGGATGCCGAGGTAGAAGAAGAGAAGCTGCGATGCGGGGAGAAGGCGGTAGTTGCTTTGCAGGGCCATGTGAGGCGAAAGGTGGCTCTGACAAGAGTGCAAGAAGTGCGAGATCAAGTGGTGAAGGCTGATGCTGAGGCAGCTGTTGATGTGTCTCAGGAGATCGAAGAACAAGAAGAAGAGGAAGTGTATTCGGACGTCTCTGGAGAGGTCCCACTAATGGCTACCTACGACGAAGGCGACCGAGTGGAAGTGTTTTGGGACACGGAGGAGGCCTGGTTCTCGGGCGCAGTGGCAGCCGTGCGAAGCGGGGGCAAGCTGTACATCAAGTACGACGACGGCGAGAGCGAAGATGAGGTGTCGCCTGACTTGTTGCGGCGCTTGGAGAAAAGCGACGATGCTTCTGCTGATCCACAAGGAGGCGATGGCGAGAAGGAGGTTGTGGATCGCACGGCTGAGGGTGAGGCGCCGGCTGCAGACGAGGATGAAGGCCGTAGAGAGAACACAGCAGTGCGATTGCAGTGCTTTCAGCGCCAGAGGTGTGCAGTGAGAGTGCTCGAGGTGCGAAGGGAAGAGCGCCAGGTGAAGCAGTCTGATGCTCGGATCACAGTCGCCACTGCTCTTCAAGGAGTCCAGAGACAGAGAATAGCCAGGAGGGTGCTCGAGGCGAGAAGAGAGGCGGCACAAGCGATGCAGGCCAAGAAGGATGCCGAGGTAGAAGAAGAGAAGCTGCGATGCGGGGAGAAGGCGGTAGTTGCTTTGCAGGGCCATGTGAGGCGAAAGGTGGCTCTGACAAGAGTGCAAGAAGTGCGAGATCAAGTGGTGAAGGCTGATGCTGAGGCAGCTGTTGATGTGTCTCAGGAGATCGAAGAACAAGAAGAAGAGGAAGTGTATTCGGAAGACTTGGGCCAGATTGATGCATCTGAGAAGGACCTCGAAGCTGATAACTTGTCGTGGGTCTCATCAGGAGACATGTCTTCGTTCGAGGAATCAGCAATGGTTGACTCTGCAGAGACTTCTGCGACCAAATTAAGAGGTAATTCATCGAATACACGACACCATAATGTGTCTGATCGAGAAGTTGACAACGTAGCGTCTGCCCTCTTCGAGCAATTGGTTGCCGATTTTGCTTTGCATGAAGGTGCAGCGATGCCTTTCTTACCGCTTGCTCTGAGGTCTTGTGACCATTCTAAAAGTGAACCGGCAGGCATTACGGAGCGCGATACTCCGATACGCACGAATGCCCAAGTTGAAGTTGTGGCATCTGCTGAAGAATTCAAGACTGTTGTCACAGATGAACAATCGGCGGTGGCGCGAAATGAGGAATTAGATGGCGCTCGAGACATTATTCCCGAGGGTGCCTTGGAAAGCCCAGCCAGCAGCATTTATGCTTCGGAGGTTGCCGCGGCCTCGAACTGCAGTGATGATGCTCCACAGGGCAGCTATCTCAGTGCTTACAAACAAACAACCTTGGCGCCTGAGGTTGGTGACGACGACAACGAAGATGCCTACGACTTCGGCCTGCCTGAACCCGCGCCGATTGCATCGTTGCCTCCGCTTCCCAGCCTGCCTCTTCACACGCCAATGGAAGAGGCGCCGCGAGAGGATATGCCAGAACTTGGAGTGCATGTCAATGTGGCACTTCACGACGGCATCTCTTCGCCCGTCACTTCGTCTGTGTTCATTCCACCGGGCTGCCATTTCAAAGACTTCGTTGATCGCGTCGCACTAGCTCTGGGGCTACCTTCGGCTGCGCAGGTCGGTCGAATTGTCCATGCTGGCGGCGGCGGTGCCGTAACGTGCGGGCGATCACTGCACGAATTTCAAGGTGGAGAATCTCTTACAGTGGCTCCGGTGACCGTGCAGGCGTGGGATTTGACGCCAATCGCAACAGCCGTGCACGAAGACCTCTTACAAAGAGGAACCGAAGCGCTGCTTGCAGACCCGACCGGGGCTTTCGTCGAGCTGGCGTCGAGTGACGCAGCTGCCGTGGCATGCGAGCAGGCGGCAGCTGGGGCAGTAGACGACGTTCACGCGGAAATGTTGGCGGAGGCAGCCACCATCCAGCATCACGCCATCTTCGATGCAATTCTTGAATCTGCGGAAAGCGACCTGAGGAAGGGTGAAGTTGACGCAGTCCTCGGACGGCGCGCTCGGGCATCGAGCCAGCACCAGGCTTCCTCGTTGCCTTCCCAGTCAGGCCCTGCGGCCTCTTTAGGAGTTCTTTCGGCGGACCTCTTTCTGGACCATGAAAACATAAAAGCATCTGTCGAAAAGGACGTGGCCAATGCCATTTGGGGTGCACTTGTTCAGGAAGCTGCGCTTGAAATCGGGTCGGTCCTGGATCGCTGATGCGCACGAACTCGAAAGAACTGGGAACTGAATTGAAGAATTTATGATTTATTAGCGTTCTAGGACGGCCATGAGGCAGACTGAGCCGCTTGAGTCCGCGGAAAACCGACCTGAAATACTTTTCTCCGTAATAATAATATAGATATAGACCAAACGACGCGGATGCTAAATTCAGACAGGGTGGTCCTGACGGCCCTGAATTTGGCTTGGTGGTGCGTGGTGCGCGTTACATGATCCATGATTTATATCCGGCGATGGTGATGAACAACGGCATTGCTTCGAATGTACTGCCCTGCATGTGGCGTCTGACCGACCTGCATGAGTAGGCCATGACCTATTCGATATAACCCTCTGTTAATTGCTTGATCCGTATTTGCCGTACAAGAAGCATATGGAGGGTGGCCCGTCGCCAAGTGCCTCTGGCCCGTCGCCCGTACTGAGAACCACCAGGAGCACATGCCGGCCATGGCTTCGTAAGAACCACTCTTGGGAGACAAGTGCGCAGTAGTTCATTTGTTCTCATAACACCGCACTGTTCTGCCAATTATTCCTCTCTACAGGAGGAAGTTGTGATACTTTCTTTCGCCCCAATCTTGGTGGGAGGACAATTGAAGTCTCATTAACCTGCTTGGCGAAAGATACGTCAAAAAGAAAAAGAAAATAGGCAAAGCATCGCAACAGCCCAGGTGACTATTCAAGGGTCATAATGTCGAGGCAGTTTCAGTGAGAAATATGTGCTCAAAAGTCAAATGCGTGCAAATGGAACAATTAGAAGTAACTTGTAGGTGAAAAGATATTTGACACTCACGGTGGAAAGTCGGCTCATAGAACAGAATATATATATATATACAGGAGATGAGAACGCAATAAAGCAAGCATCTGTTGCCCGTGCTCGTCACTTATGCTCAAGACTCGTACCTGCTCGTACTCTGCGGCATCACTCTTCCGGAGTTGCTTCCATCTCCTCTTGCACTGATCGTCCGTGCGCCCAGCCACACTCTGAGCGACATGCGACCAGTTCCCGCACCCGTGTGCCTCCACCGCTTCCTCCAGAGCCTCATCTTCACTCTCGCTCCACCCATCGCGTTTCACGTCGGGTGCAAGCACGTTGGTCCATTTTTCGCGCCCCTGCGCCCCGGTGCGCCCCGGCACATGTCTGGCGGCTTCGCTGAACCGTTCCCCGTGGGCACGCACCGCCAAGAACAGCACGCGCTCTTCACGGTCCGACCAGCGACCTTTGCATAGGCCCGGCTCGATCGACTTGCTCCACCTCTCGCGGCACTGCGAGGAGGTGCGGCCGTCGAAGCAGTCCGCGATTAAACCCCAGCTGCGCGTGGAGGAGCCGTAGGCTCGCACTGCTTCGCTCAGCAGCGCGTCCTCTTCAGCCGACCAAGCGCCACGGCACAGGTGCGGGTTCAGCCTTTGCTGGTAGTGCTGGAAAACTGCCTTGGTGGATCTTCCGTTCCCGGCTTCGGCAGCTATGGCGCGCCAATCGTGGCAACCGTGAGCCTTTACCGACTGGACGAGGTTGCTTTCCTCCGCTACTGACCACGACTGTGCGGGAGTGTGCTCAGCGGAAGGCTGGGCTGCTTCAGACACGTAGGGTTGCACAGAGGCCCGCACTTTGGCCCGAGCTAGGGTCGCAGCACAAGGTGGTGGTGTTGCGCCACTCACAGGATCTATTAGGTAGGTGTCAGGGCGAGAACGCTTCCTTCGTTTGGGTTTACTTTCAGCAAAAAGAACTTCGCGCTCCCGTAAAATGTCTTCATCCAGGCGACGCAGCGACTCATCAAGGCCGTCGATTGATCTTTGAATGGCACTCTGAAGGGATTGGTTTTGAGCAAGAGCCGCATGGACCACGGAAGGGTCCATGCAGTGTTTCGAATCCAGCTATGCTATTATCGTAAGATTTAAGATTGGAGTGTTGCTTAGCTCGACTCACAACTGAAGCAAGTGCTTTCCGCCAAAGCTATATGGATAAACGGAGCCGAGTAGAAGCTTCAAGTGTCGCGAACTGCACTAAGCTACCTTTGCTATTGCCTCTTAATCTCTTAGTTGCGTGTTGCGCAGCACTCAGTAAGCAAAGTGTGCATCACTACTAAGCTTATACTGACTGACACAGTTTTGTACGTACCCGTACAAATTTGGTTACTTTTCTGGTTCCGCAGTTTTGTACCAAATGTTTGTACATTGTACTGCTTCTCCCTCCACGTTGCTTCCCACTTTGCATGCTCGTCAAACTCCTTATCACTGCAGCGGCGCGCGCGCCGCTGCGCCACGATCAACGTAGTTGATTTCAGTGACGTGACAACGTGTCAGAACATGGTTGATGTCAGTGACGTGACAACGTGTCAGAACATACGTAAGGTGTCAGAACATATGTACCCAGATAAGAATGTGATGTGACACACACACACACACACAGACAGACATTTTTCTTTGGTAGGCACTTTTTGGTCGTGGTGGGATAAAACATCAACTCTACGTTGATCTATTCGTACACCTACGTACGTATAGGTATCGATGCTCCGTGCCTCGTCAAACCTGCGTAGATTTCTTGAAACAACTCCCCTTCCCCCTGGGGATAACTCCTAAATTGCCCCCACTCTGGAGGTCTGTCCGTAGCATTGGCTTCTGCGTCATTTGGGTTTGAAGCGCACCTTAACATAGCAGGCGGTAGCCTTCCTTAAAACGCGCGTCACGTATTCAGTTCGAAATTCGCAAATGCGCAATTCGATTGCGTAATTCGCATGGAAACTAGCCCGATTTCCCAATTTCCAACTGAAATGGCCGCTTATGCGATTTGAATAGAGTATCTACAGCCAGTTGCGGGTGAAAAGAAACACCAACGTTAAGAAATTGAGGGTTAAAATTTAGTAATTTTTAAAAGAAACCGAGGGGTATCAATTCTGGTTTCTACAACCTGAGGCCGACGCTTCTGCCCTGCTAGATAGCTAGCAAGAGTGTACTCGTCGCCTGAGAAAGTTTACGAGA
>Ga0307931_1001502_pt1 | contig 15357 bp, 15 predicted proteins | sample OrgLakmetageno47_FD_201816 | JGI IMG/M metagenome (GOLD analysis project Ga0307931, IMG submission 201816) | Saline water microbial communities from Organic Lake, Antarctica - #47 | ecosystem: Environmental > Aquatic > Non-marine Saline and Alkaline > Saline | place: Antarctica: Organic Lake... | reverse complement strand
TAGGATAATTCTAGTTATGGTTAGTTATGGAGCATAGTTCAATTTGTGTTCTTGTTATGAATATATGAGAGCAGATATGCTGACGATTTGGAGGTGCGTGTCGCCGTCCATACCGGACCATATCTATCCCCTGCCATAAGATCTTTCCAAACCTTTATAGCCGCACGAAAAGCTTCACTTAGAAGCGCATACCATGCTTGAACAAGCGCTTGCCATCGCTGCCCGCACCAGGTTACAAATTCATCTGGCACAAAAAAAGGAACTCCTCTAGATTTGGCAAGGTATGCCTCACAGCTCACGTCCACCCAGGGCAGTAATGTACAGGATTGCAAGGGTACTTTGACAACTTTTCCGTGTATGTACAACACCACAATACTACCGTTGTCTTCAAGTCTCTCTGCGATAAAGGAGCAATTGTTATATTTTTCGAGGCCACTGGATAAGCCGCTCAAGTGTACCCGGCATGGCGGCGAGACCACGCGACCTAATTGTTGTTGAGCGTCGCGCTTCTGTTCAGCTGCGGCTTCTCGATCTCTCTCGCGCTTCCAGAAGCGCAGTTCGGACAATTTCTTTTGGATAACTTCTTCTTTCTTACCATTGGCACGCAGCTGAGACAAGAATGCTGCTTCGTCGCCCGACATCTCGCTCGACCCCTTCGCTTCACCTTCGTCGTCGAGAGGTTCCACCAACCTTCGCACCACCACGGCCACCCGTGGTTTTTGAGCCACCGCTGCATCGAAAGCCGTTTTTGTATCGACGAAGACGAGTTCTCTTTCGCGAATACCAATCACACGCCCTTCCCGTAATCCAAGAGAGTGAATATATCTGGACAAATTTTTATCTCGTGTGAATGCGTCATCACAGCAGAACAAATAATCTTGCTAGATTGTGAACTGTGAAACTGTGAACATAGCAATAATCAAGAACACAGTAACCGTAGGTACAGATCCTCAAAATTACCCGAATTCAGCTATATTTGTGATATTGCCGGCGGCATCCATGGTCCAAGTATGGAGCGCATCGAACGTATCGACATAAAATATGTCCTCAACCTCCATTTATTTGTTGGGCTTTTCGTGACGTAAAATGTAGACCTAAGCTTTTGGGGTGGAATAAAATCGGATGAACAGGGCTGAACCAAGGCTCCTCAACATACAGGTCCTTCAGCAGCAGTGGTAGTTACATATCATCTTCAGCCTGCCTTAATTGCCTTAAAACAAATGCTCTCGACTAATTTTTACACAAATTGGCAACTGGAGTGAAAAATGTAGCAGTACAGTTTAGTCAAGTACAGAGTAATACGTAGTAGTGTCGTTGTTTTACTGTCGTTGGTTGGCGTTGTTGGTGCGTTGTTGTGCGTTCGTGCAGGTTTCTTGGATTCAATTAACTCAAGCCAGACACCTGACTCAGGGAGCTTGCTCGAATACGAATACAATAGCGAATGGCGATTATGATGGTCTTCTGCTCTAAATTTTCCACTTCATTCCTTCGCGGGGTATGCGCCTTAGTTTTGAATGCACTCAGCGCACCTTTAAAGCAGAATGGCAGGTGTAGAGGAGACAAGGAAGAGGGAGTCAGAGAAAACAAGGCGCATTATATCTTCGGTGCCTCTGACATGCATCCGAGTGCTTCGTTCGCTTCTCTTCTGGTGTAAGCTGAATTCGCTTCTCTAATACGAATACCCACGGGAAACACCGACAAACACATACTTTTTTCATTCCGGCTTTGAGGTAGATTGCCATAATTGATGCGTTAAGAGTTTTCATACTGCGCAGCGAAATAGGTTACACTCAATTCGCTTCTAGCCTCAGGAAAGTTTGTTTCAGTGTCCCAGTCACAGCGGAATTATTATTCAAATTCAAGGCACGATCTTGTTGCTGAGTGCGCCAAAGCGTAATCCTGGCCACAGAGCTGCTGGAGTAGCGGCGTGGGCCGCGTGAGACAGCTGAGTAAATGATGCGCCAAAAAGCGCAGTTAGGAGCAGAGCCAAGACGAGAAGACGAGAAGAGACAACGAAGCAGGGTTGCGATTCCCGATTCTGCGGAAATCCCTCGCGATGGCGATAAACGAGAAGAACAATTACATTTCACATTATCTGCTACCCGCTGAGGAGGGATCATTCAGCAGTTGGACCGGAATTGCGATGCCACTTAATTCCTACCATAAGAAGTCTTGTTTCGGTTCGCTCAGCGCACCAAACGCGCGCTTGCTACTGTTCTTATCCCGGTTCACCTCCCTCGATTTATTTCTTTTGTAACCCCCGGGAGGGAGGTGCACGCGCCCGGCCTCTCCCCCAAATACCCATACTTTCCTGATTTAGTGTTTAATGATAATGATAGTTTAATCCAAGTGCAGCACCGGCTCCACTACTTGGATTAAAAAATTTCTCATACGAGCTGGCCCTTTGCATATCGTACCAAGATGTTGTCTCGTGTGCGAATCTTGTTTCATTTAAACCACTAGCAAGGCCTTTCGGCCGTTGAGTTCAATCCGAAGTTTCCTGCCTCGGTCTCCAATACACTTGATGCGTGTCAACGTGCATCAAGGCGCAGGATTCGCACGTCACTGGTCAGGACGCCATCAGGCGCAGACGGCTGAGTCAACCAACGGGGCCCACTTCTCTGGTGGCTCTGAACTGCAATCTCTTTAACATCGAAACCAGCGGCTTCAAATTGCGCGCTCAAGTCTTTGAATTCGCTTCTATGCCGAGCAGTGGTTGCGTAGAGCACCTTGAAGCACAAAAATGAAATGAGTTGCATCAACGGCAGATCTGAGTGAATTTCTATTATGAAGGTGCTACACTCACCGTCGTTTCCTTCGATTTCGAGAACTCTTTCACGGATGCCACGAAAGCTGGCCAGTCATCACGCTTGTACGTCAAGTCGCTGCCAACAATCACATCAAACGTACCTGAACCAAGACTGCCAGCATATTCTCGTCGATGCTTTACCACACTTGCAGCATCGCCATCGACACCAAAGCGCAACACTTCCGTGATCCAATTGGTTTGCTCTGGAAAGTTGAACCTGTAGTTGGCTTTCGCGAGCTCAAGCACTGCAGCGTCGCCGTCAGTGATTGTAACGCTGTGCGCACCCAGCGCCTGTAAAGAACGCGTGTTTTTGTTCAAGTCCATTCAAAATTTTTTATGCTTCCATGGCTTGATTTGGTTATCCTAATTATTTCAAATTAGAGATAAAAGCCAATTTCAAAATCAGCCAGTGAAACGAAACGCACCTCAGCTGTCATGCCATTTAACGAAAGGCCACTACCAAGTTCGAGGACGTCCTTTCCTGCCCACCTGAACCAAATTTCAAGAAGAGATCTTTAATTTCGTAGATTGTAGCATTTTTTATTGCGCATCAATTGCCATGTAGCCATGCTTTGATAAAATGTGAGCACCAAATCAACGCACCATCCAGCACCCTGATCGTCCATGTACTGCGACAAAGCAACAGCTGACGGCCACATGCTAGCGCCTGTGCTAGTGGACCCCTCACCCCACGCCTGATTGACCACAAGCGGACGTCCAGCGCGCCATATGACCTGCTGCGCGCCTTGAGTGCTTTGCTGGCAGGAGTAGTCGAAATCGTCGGGTGAAGGTACGCAAGAGATGTGTGCCGGGCTCAGAGTGACTGCTGCAGCAGCAGCAAGCGCTCCCAGGGAGGGAAGCGCAAATGATTGTACAGCATGTACATAAGTGAGGGTCAAGATGACATGGAATGTGCCGACTCGAACCTTTTGCGTCATCTAACTGTAGTATCTGTAGCTTCAAAGATGAGATTATTTATCACACCAACAATGATGACTAATGATATGGAAAAGAAAATCAAATGACAAAATTAATCACTCTACGTACACTCTGTGCTATGACTAGAGTGTGTGTTTCGAGAAGTAAATTATCTATTTGTTATAACGTGCGTGAACACGTACGCCTTGAGCCCACTTCTAACTAAAACAAAACGAAGAATATCAGCGTGGCTATCATCATAATTTCATCATCGCATCGTCATATCGTCATATGTTCTGATGACGCGAGATGACATGATGAAATCTCAGAACATGCCAAAACGCCGAAACCCATTACCCAATATAATATTCGAGTTGCTAGAAAAAGCACGAAAAAAAGCGCGAACACCGCGACACCGCGACCCGCGACCCGCGACATGACAAGGAAGGGGCTCCGTTATCCCATCGCATCCATCCATCCTTTTAGTATGTGCTCGCTTTGAGAAAGAGGGTCACAGCAAGAGGGAAATACTTGAGCAACAATCACGCGTAAGTGCTAAATGCTTGAGGAATGCGATGGAACTGAAAGTCTGACCTGCCATGTCCAATTCCTTGTACGTAGGCTTTTATTGGGAATGTTTGCAACCACTTATAAGTCCGAACGAGTGCTGCTACGTGTATCTTGCACACTATTTGTACACAAATTAACGAGAAATGACATCTCTAAGGAAGTACGGTGTAGGGCGAGTCCAGACATTTAAGTAGTTGTCTTGTAAATTTTGACGGACTGTGTTGGCATGGTTATTGTTATTCTACCTATGAACGTACTCATCTTCACTTCGAATTCCTCCCATTCCACATCAGGATTTTGACCTATGGCGCACCTCAAAGTTGAAACGTGGCTAACTCCTGGCACTGAATCGTGGGGCACTGCAAACGACGAGGCAGTATTCTCAGCGGGGCATGTTCCTATTGTCTATGAAGCACCTATTACTGTTCCAGTCGTCTACGAAGTGCCTCTTCCAATTCCCATGCCGAAAGAGCATCACCGTGTAGAAACGCTGTCGTGGTCTCCTGGTGACGAGGAGGTCACGTGGTCTGCGTCATCCCTGACTGGCACGACAGCTGCACCTTTCACGATGTCTAGGCCGGAGGCAGCATGTCTCTTGGTTTTGTGCTTGCATTTCATGCTCGTCCTGCTACATGTGGTCTTGCCCGCCACGTCAGTGTACGGCTACGTGATCGACCGTGCCACCCAACTGCCGTTCAGCTATCGGCTCAACGGCCTCCGCTGCCAAATTGCAACAGTGCTTCTATGGTAAGCATATTCTCGTAATCCGTGAAAACGTTTGTGCGGTCGAATGAATACTTTCATGTGAAACAGTGTAAGTGTCTTGAGGTTTATCGAACAGGCTTAGTGTTGAGGTTTGATTTACTCTACATGTTTTGTCTAGGAAAGCCTACCATGCGGAGCAACGCATAAATTCTCTCCTATGTACTCTTTTATTAAGTTGCTTGTGCAACTGTTCCATGCTTCTTTCGAATGGCAGGTACGGATGCTGGATGAAAGTCCTGTTGCCTGGTGGGTGGTTTGGCTACCCCATTGCGACCCTCGCCGTCGACGAATTTTGGGCTGTCGTGAGCACCTCCAACGTGCTGGGCTTCGTGCTCAGCGGCTACTTCATGTGGCGTGCCAAACGCCAACTCTTCCGAGGCAGTGATCCCAATCTGGTTGCGGGTCACCGGAGCCTGCGCGCGTTGACGCGAGACCAGCTGAGCCGACAGCCTCCTTCTCCTCCTCCTGCTGCGCCTTGGAGCAAGGATCGGAGCGCAACCACTTCGATCGTCAAACCGCCACAAAGTCGCTCCCCTACCAAAGGTGGCAGCACAGTGCGTTTGGGCACAGCAGCTAGCTCGCCAATGTTAGTGGAAGAGAGCTCCAGGGATCACTCGCTCCGGAGAAGTCCTCGCTTTACACCTCAGAAAAACGTGATTTACACCACAGCGGCTGCGAATTCTGCCCCAGAACACGATGCCAACAACAGCTGCCGGCGTAAGCAGAGCAGCAGTAGGGGCCATCGCACCGATGCCGCTGTGAAGTGTGCAGCTTACAACGACAACCGGAGTCTTTCTCCCGTGCAGCATTCGTCGACGCGGCGGCCTCTACCCCCACCGCCCACTGTCATGGCCGCAGCTGGAAGCGGGGCAGGGCCACGGTTGAGTGATTTCTACGCGGGCCTGGACTTCAACCCGAGGCTGTTTCGGGACCGTAGCTTTGACGTGAAAATGTGGCTCTACTTGGTAAAAAAAACATGAGAGAGACAGAGAGCATTTGCGCATGGGTGACAGAGAGAGAGAGAGGTCGAGGAAAGAAAGGGGGACGGCTAGCCTTCGGTGCTATGCCTACGACATCTTTCCGCTGGGCGTACGCGGATCATACCCGTGCATGTCTTTCATCTTTCCATGCTCGTAATATCTCACTCTCTTCACGAATTTCGTCAGGTTGGCGCTTGCGTGCTCCAATGGGTGCTTTTGTCTGCGCTCGCGAAAGAAGGGCTGACACGCCAAGAACACGCACACACCCATGTCAGCGCCAGCAGCAACTCTGGCAGCACGATGAGCGGCAGCGTTGTGGACGTTGGCGCAATCCAGCACTGCAGCCGCGCCATGCTGACGTTCGCCAGCCTGCTGACGTACTTCGTGGCGGAGTACATGTACTGGGAAGAGCCCCACCTGTACACGTACGACCTGTTTTGCGAGAAATTGGGCTTCAAACTCGCCTGGGGCTGCACCTGCTTCTACCCTCTGTTTTACCCCATTGGGTGCTGGGGCCTTCTTGCTGCCGCTGATGCCAATGCAATTAATCAGCAAAGCCACAGCCGCAGCAACTACAGCAGCCGATACGGCGCTCAAGAGGACGGAGATGTGTCGCAATTGGTGTGTGCCGCGATTGTGGCGCTTTTCTTCGTTGGCAATGTCCTCACTCGCGGAGCAAACCTTCAGGTTATCGTATAGAGAAATAGACAAATATCCAAATCACATTTGCAGAATCATGCTGTTGCTTCTTTTGTGTGCAGCTCTTGATTTCGGCTGCCTACTTTTGATGGTTCTCTTCTTCGTTGACTTCTCTTATTTTTTTTGGGCCTTTTCAAACATATACATATGAATGTACACCAATGACTGTGTCTTGCATATAGACATCCACCTTTCTCTGTCCCCCATTTCTGCCCTGCAATTTCACTTCTTCTTCTTTCTTCTTTTTTTTCTCGAACTACAGAAGTACTACTTCAAGACAGACCCTCGCCAGCGCTACGTGCTGTTTGGCCTCGTTGAGCAGCGGACTGTGCCCGGCACCAAGTTGCTGTGCTCTGGGTTTTGGGGCACTGCAAGGTATAGTGCATTTCGCATGGGCATTCCTTTGTGTCGCCCGATTGTGTTGTGTCGCTAACGCTAGCAGTAGCATTATAGCCTCAATTGATAGGAAAGTATACACGAAGCGTCGTATTCTTTCTTTTTCTTCGTCTTCTTTTTGAATAGCTTGTTGTCCATCCAAATCTTCTGTGTTTTTTTTTTTTAACCCATCTTCACTCCTCTACCGCACCCTCTCGATAGGCACGTAAATTACTTGGGTGAAATCGTGCAAGCCATGGCGCTAGCGCTGCCTGCAACCTTGCAGCCAGGCGTGCCACCTCCTTTGGTCGCTCTTGCGTGGGCTTACCCACTCTACTATATTTGCCTCTTCATACCGCGGCAGGTACTCACCGGACCACATGAGAATGTTTTCTCAGCTTATTCTCTATAGAGAAAAAAATAAGGTTATACATCTTCTTCCTCTCTCTCTCTCTCTCTCTCTCATTTTTCTCTTTCTTTCTTTTATTACTGCTTCCGGTCTCTGAACTCAAAACGCCACCTCTTGTTTCTGCTGCGCACTTTGTCTTGTTAGGTGGATGACGACGCTCAATGCGCGGCTAAATATGGCCCTGAAGTGTGGGAAGAGTACTGCGCTATCGTCCCTTGTCGAATCATTCCTGGCATATATTGAGAAATTTGTCTAATTTTATGCCTTTGAAGAAGAGTTGATATTAATAAGTGCACTCTTCGTAGTAATCCTGCCCATACTGGCTGCTAGTGAACGCTGGTCCGCTGGATACAATATCCGTAGCTGATGTTGATATCAATGATAACAGTAACAGCAAAAAACTAACAAACACCAGGCGCCATGGGCATAAAGATCCCGTAAAAAATAGCAAAGAGCATATACAGAGAACCGTCTAAATAAGAGATAAAGATTTTATACTGGAACTATTTTACGGTTTCTGTTCTTAAATCGAGGAAGGGCTTTCGGCTTTCGGCTTTCGGTGCTCGGTGTAATAATCAACTAAGAGCAATAGTGAGCAGATACAAACGCGGTGCCTAATGGTGCCGTCGCGGGGCTCGTATGCCGGACGGTCAAAAATGCTGAAGAGTTCGAGCAATTGTGTTCAATTGAATTCAGAGCACCATTGAGCAGCACCCGCGATTACCAAAGCCCGTTTCCAAAAGAAAAAGCTCCGCTCAAGGTGGGCGTGGATGTCTGGCATTGCCGCAAGAAAGAAGTTGTGCACTTCTCCCGTGGTGGCATCTAACCAGTCGTTGGTGGCATCTGCAAACAAACAGGTCCTGGACTGCGTATTTGAGACTTCTGCTTTAGTAGCACTATCGCCTGGTGACACCCCAGGAGCAGCAGCAGCAGAAGCTGCGGCGGAGCATTTGCGGCGCATGTGATCGTTGAGCGCCAGCGTCACAGCCGTTTCATCTGCTACTGTGCGTTCCCACGAGATAGATGCTTCATTGCGTGGTCCTTTAGCCGATACTTCAGAAGCCGATGCATCATCGTTTGATTGAGTGCTTTGGTCCACACCGCATTCAAAGGGCTCCGAAGCCAGAACCTCGCCATGCAGATCTTCGTTGTCCACTAAATGAGGATATGCAAGCCGCATCATGTCGCGCCGTGTCATCGTAGGCAGCGGGGCAGCCATCACGACAACCGGTGCATGCGAAGCAAGGGCTGAAGCATCGTTCATTTCTTGAGACGCAAACTTCATGAGGCGAGCAGCCGCCTCAGCAGCTTCAACTTTGGCGGCTTCGATGAGAGCAGCGGCGCTGAGCGTGTTCGTTGAGGTCTTACTATTGGCTTCAGAGAAAGATTCGAGAGAAAAATTTGTGCTCATACTCCGGAGACGGCGCGCAGCCTTGAGCCAAAGAGTGGACGATCGGTCGACTTCTCCGACCATGAGCACTACTCCTTCGTATACATTAGTGCTCTGTGCTTGAGCTGAGAAAGAGCCTGAACCTTCCATCAAATCGCCTCGAAGAACTTTTCGAAACTCCTTCAAGGCGCCGGTGACCGAGTCAGCATTGTTTAAGCCACTAGCGCTAGCGCCGGGAACAACTCGCACGTCGATGCCGCTGCCACCAGGATCGGAGTCCGTTGGCCGGCCACGGCACCAGAGACTACCTGCTCCGGAGTCGTCGTGTGCCCCCACTTCAGCGAAGGTGCCTGCTTCCACCGCCACTACATCACTGTCAGCGCCACCGCACCACACCCAGGCGGAACTTGACCCTAACACTAGCAGCCTTGCTCTACGCTCTGACGTCGCTATGCTCCAAGCTTGAGATGGAATTTTGTCGACTTTGAGCTCGGTGTCAAGTTGAGAAGTCTGACGAAGTAGCGTAGACGGCGAAGACGCTATCGAGCATAGCGGCCTGGCAGCAAGCACTTTGAGCATTGCTTCCACTAAGGCAAAGGCTTCGCAGGAGCTGTCACTGCCATATAATTCGGAGGATGTGCAAAAGGTGCGCCCAAAAGTGTCCCCAGAACGCACAAACGGCAATTCTACCACGCGAAACGGCGGCGGTAGAGGCTGACTTCTCGTCTCTGCTACCTCGGACTCCACCGGCCATAGTGAAGTCTTCACTGCACGCGAAGCTGCTCGCAGGTACGCACTGAATGGGTCTTTATTTGAAACTACAATCACACTGCGGGAACGACCAACTCGAATCGTTAGGTGAACGCCACTAGTGCTGTTGTTATGAGTTCTGTCTTGCATTACAATATCAGGCGACGACGAGTCGTTCACATGTCGGTGCAGCTGTAGTTCTGTTTCGTTCAATGAGTGCGCTTCAATCGACCACGCAGTAAAGTCAGCTCGAGCTTGTGCTATCTTGAACCCACCAGGCTCAAATGCCAACCAAGCTTGTAACGTGTGCTGCCGAGTACCTGTGACGGCATCGCTTTGTAAGAGCTGGGCAGTACCCGTAGAGGATTCAAAGAAATCAAACACCGGCAAGCCTGATGCGCTCAAAAGGGGCCAGCATTGTTTGAAGGTATCGATGTCGAGGCTTAAGCAAAGCTGCAAGGCTGTCACTTCAAGCGAAGGGTCATCAGTTAATATAGATGCCAAATCAATGTCAATGTCGACTACAACGGGGTTCAACACCAAGGATTTGTCTGGTGGATGCGTAATTGCTAGAGTAGGCTTGGGCTGTGAGGATGGAGCCAATGCACAAGCTAGCGCAAGGATTGTTAGAAGTAGGAAAGCGATCATTGGGCAATTATAAAAATTAATCGACCAGCCTAATTAGCTTCACTGCAATGTATCTAGATATCTAGACAGTGTTAAAGGTGTACCCTTGTTGGCGCCGACAAGGGTCTCATTATTTGGAGTGACCGCATGAATCATCGCGTTACCAAGGCCATGCGGTGCGAAAATCGCAAATTTCCGGACCAACTATGGCAACCATAACAACCAAGGGTATCTAAGCTTTGGCTAGAAACCTTTCATAACTTGATAACAACTGCCGGCTGCCGGTGTAGGCTGCCATCTTCATGTCATCTTCCCCGTTTTTATGTCTTTCTTTCATTCTTTCTGGTTTTCTTTCTGGTTAGACTATTTTAACTCAAAATCTGTTCACGAATATATTATACACCAAAATATATTGGATCTGCTTGTTTTGTCCTGTTGTCGTGTTGTCTCGTCATCTCGTCATCAAATTCTCACCACACACCCTCTGCCCTCTGCCCTCTGCCCTCCGGCCTCACGCAGCATGGCAGACGAGTCTAAACCTAGTGATCAAGAGCCCAAGCGCCGCAGGCGGGCTGGCTGGGGTGATGCACCTCCCTCTGAAGACGCTGTGGCAAGTGCTGCGCCTGCAGTGCCGTTGCCAAGCAACAGCGGCAACGCCACGCCCCTCCAGCAGCAGCTGCTCCAACAGGCTCAGATGGCAGCACGAGCGCAGCACCAGGTTTGAATGGATGAATAGACTTGACCTGACTGTAGAATAAAATGACACGACACCTAGTTAGATATGGGTACGAGTGCGTGTGAGCGCACGAGAGTGAAAGATAGAGATATCATGCGGTACGCTAAGCAAATCGCTGACGTGTCTCTTACCCTTGTTGGGCTCGTATAACGCCACGCATTTCTTTTCGCGAACGTTTCCCTGCGTGCAATCTTGGGGGCTCTTTGTGTGTGCGTGTGTGTTCTCGTGTGTGCGCGTGCATCTTTCTGTGCTTTGTGCTCTCTGTGCGGTGGCTCTTTTTGTGTCTGTGTGTGTGTGTGTGTCTGTGTGCGTGCGCCCGCGTTCCCGTTCGATATGACAGTGCCTTGTGTTGTCCGCTGCCGCGTAGATGCCTGGCATGTTTGCTCCAGCCCAACAGAACCCTCAGATGGCGGCGCAAATGGCGCAAATGCAACAGATGCAGCAGATGATGCAAAACCCTGTCTTTGCGCAAACCATGATGCAAAACCCGGCTGCCATGCAGCAACTGATGATGCAACAGGCTCAGCTGATGGCGCAGCAGCAACAGCAGCAAATGGCGATGGCGCAGCCTCCGCAGCAACAGCAGCAGCAGCAAGGAGCAGCACCAGCGGTGACTCCTGGGACGGTGGGTGCTGGAGGCAGTGGCGGGGCTAGTGGTGCAGCTGCAGCAGGAGCTTCTGCTGGCGGTGGGGAACCCTTCCGGCAAGGCGACTGGCACTGCCCGTCTTGCAGCGCGCACAACTACGCGTCCAAGGCCGCGTGCTTCAAGTGCGGCGTCACCAGGCCTCCCGAAGCGGGGCCCGTCATGCCCTTCCACCACCCAGGCTCCTCGGCCGCGCCGGCTGCTGCACCGGCTGCGGCAGCTAGTGGTGGTGCGTCCCCAGCTACTGGTGCTGCGGTGCCGGTGGCGGGGGTCTCACTTGCGACTGACAGCACTGCTAGTGCAGGAGCTGCTGCTATCACCACTGCTGTACCCACGAGCACTAATGCCGCGACAGCCTTGGCAGCAGCGATGGCCATGGCAAAACAAACCAACCTCGTAGGTGGAGCGACTCCTGCTGCTGCTGCTGCTCCTAGCACTGGTGCTGGTGCCGGCGGCGTCAGCAGTGGCGCTGCAGCGGCCGCTGCTCTCTTGATGCAGGCGTCTAGCGGAGGCGCTGCCGCGGCTGCTGCGTCGGCTGCGAGCATGAGCGAAGCCGCGGCCCGAAGCAAGGCGTGCCGGATCTATGTCGGGTCTCTGCACTACGACCTGCGGGAACCCGAAATTCGTTCAGTGTTTCAGGCGTTTGGGCCCATCAAGGTAAGAGTCGCCTAAGCAAATATACGATAAGTAGCTCGTTGTTGCAGAGTTTTGGGCGCCAATGGTTCATTGGGGTTGTTTTGAGACTTCTCTACTACACGGGAGACGTGTTCGGCGTTATTCATTTCTTCATCTTTTGTTCTCCATTCTTTGCTGCTGTTCGTTTCATTGCTTCATTACTCTCTGCAGGACTTCACGATGCCCTTTGAGGGAGGCAACAAGTCAAAAGGGTTCTGCTTCATCGAATACGAGAACCCCGAATCAGCTCACCAAGCTTTAACGCAAATGGGCGGCTTTCAGTTTGCAGGGCGCGCTATCAAGGTGAGAGCGAATAAAGATGCTTGAAACACATTTACCTTACAGTCCTTCTCCCCGTCTACAAACAAACAGCCCTCCTTTTATTTTTCAGCGCTGGCTCGTTGGGGTCCTCTCACTCAACTGACTTGCTTGTTGGGGTTTTCCTTTGCTTTACACATGTGGCTTCTTCTTTCTTCTTCTTCTCTCTCCTCTTCCTCTTCTTCCTCCTCATATTCTTCCTCTTCTTCTTTTCATCAAGGTGGGCCGGCCCGACGGCACTGCGGCTGCCACAGCTCCCGTGCCCCAGGCTTCTACTGCGGCGGCTGCTGCTTTTCCACCACACCAGCAGCAGCAAGCCTTTACGCCCAACCACGTCGCCACCAGTGCAGCCTTAGACGCGGCCCTGGGCCGAGGCCCTCCTGTGGGGGTAGCTATGCACATGGGCGGCGGCGGTGCAAGTGGCATGTTACAGGGAGGGAAGCCCAAGGTGCACATCAGCAATTTGGACGCGAATATCAATGCCGAGGTGCGTGAAGGCAGGAAATTGGCACCCATTAAACTTTGTTGTTATTTGACCCGCTATTCTTTGTTGTTATTTTGCGCTGTCGGTGTGCCCCCATGTAACCACAATACTTTTTTTGCCTGCACACCCTTTTCTTGATTGTTTTCCTCCCCTTGCATCTCAACACCTCACCCTACCACGCACAATGCACTAACCCATGTTTCTCGGTTTCCCCTATTCTTTCTTTCTCCCCCAGGTGGTGCGCTCCCTATTCGAGCCGTTCGGCCAGGTATCGCGGATGTGAAGTGCAGTGCCGTTTCTCCTTCCATCTTATTTCCTTTTTTCTTTGTCCATGCCCACATTTAGACTTTGCCTTATCCTCCTCAACTTCCCCTCTTTCCCATTCAATTTTACTTGTTTTCTCTCATAAATCGCATCATCATCACCATCATCATCATAATTTCCATCTTCTATTCTGCAGGTCACGGAGTGCACTTTGCCGCCGGACCCCCACACTGGCACCGGCCACCGCGGCTACGGGTTTATTGTCTTCGCAGACCCAAAAGCAGGCGCGGATGCGGTAATAAGAGTAGGAGGATATAGTTGTGATTTAAAAAAGAAAACGTGCACACACTTGGACCTTTGTTCCTTCACCCCTTGCTTTATTTCTCAACCTTCATTCACCTTTGCATATGCATCAGGCAGTACCACTTACGAGCCTCTTTCGTCTATCTCTTCCTATAATGTATTTTTTTCACCCCCTCCTAAGGTGGCGCAAATGAACAATTTCGACCTTCTGGGCCGCCCTCTCAAAGTGCAATGGGCCAACTCTCCCCAAATGCCACCAACCGGAATAGCAGCTCCTGCCCCTCCTGCACCCCCTGTAGTGTTGGGGGCTCCGGGAGGAGGCGCCGCATCTGGCCCCGCTGCTGCTGCTGCTGCTGTTACTCTTACCGCAGGTGTCGCTACAGCACCAGGGGACGGCAACGGCAGTGGCAATGGTGGCGGTGGGTATCGGTGCACGGTGCTGGAGAACATGGTGACCGCGGTGGAAGCAGCTGACCCAGAGCTGGAGGGCGAAATCAAGGAAGAGTGCAGCAAGTACGGCGACATTGAAACCGTCAAGGTGCGCGTGTCATAGGAGCACTGCTGTGCAGATGAAAATATTAAATAGAAACGAATAGCTGCTTTTTCTTTTTTTTTAATAATGATTGGCACACTGGGTACGTGCATGAATGAAGCGGCATGACTCTTTCCTTGCGGTCTTCGCAGCTTTGCCTCTTACTTTTCACTTCTTGTTCTTTTTGCACTTGCTTTTTTTTTTTACTTCCCTACCTTTATTTCTTTCAACGCCTCTCAATTATAAACAGGTGGTCATTCAGAGCGCAGCAGCGGTGCGGGTCTTCGTGCTTTTCGCGACGCCGCAAGCCGCCGAAGCAGCGCGGCAGGGCTTGAACAACCGTTACTTCGCGGGCCGCGTGGTGATTGGCGCCCTGTACAACCACGACCTCTTCCTTGCTGGCAACTACACCGCGTAGCCGCTGGATCTTTTTCTCGGGTGCCTGGCCGAGAACAGAGGGCTTATCATTTCAATATATCTTAACCTTCTGATTTGTGACTTAAGACTCGGCCTCTCTTTCACATTACACGTCCACCAACCCACTACTCTGGCCTTGTAGGTGGTAACTCACCAATCACGTAACAATATGGAATACATGGTACATAGTACATAGCGCGAATTATCCGTGTGCGCGCAACTCACGCGCAAGTGCTAGAACTTTCGTGCGCGTAGTCGTAGTCTGCGCATAATTGCGTTCACGAAATTTTTACTACACGTAAATCTTGTTGTCACTGACATACATTGACATACATAACGTTACATACTTACGTACATTCATGTTCTGTTCTTTCCACGGGTCAACTCCTGTCAGCTTTAAAATAACATCTCAATGGCAGGCTGCGTGCTTACACCAACGTCCCAAAACCCAAAAGTATGATACAACCACAGCGTTCATAGCACGCAAATCTTACAAGATTTACGTGTAGTATGTAGTTTATGGACAGGACCAGGGATGCGACACATAAATTGGCTTCCAGATACAATTCCGCCTACTTGTTCGGAGGGAGAACGCCAACCAACTGGAGCTAGATAAGGGCGGTAAAAATACGGAAGTACGGGATTTCTTGCTGGCCCATTTGAGTGGTTGAGTGATGTCGTGTTCTTCTCACT
>Ga0307931_1001500_pt1 | contig 15362 bp, 17 predicted proteins | sample OrgLakmetageno47_FD_201816 | JGI IMG/M metagenome (GOLD analysis project Ga0307931, IMG submission 201816) | Saline water microbial communities from Organic Lake, Antarctica - #47 | ecosystem: Environmental > Aquatic > Non-marine Saline and Alkaline > Saline | place: Antarctica: Organic Lake... | reverse complement strand
CATTTTGCCCGACGACAAAAAACGACCTGAACTCTTTGGTTTCGTTCATCGTCTTCGACAAAGCGGCGGTCTCTCGACGTTTGACAAGGCAGCCGAAGGCGATGAGCGAGGTGAAAGAGAGGGCCATTTTAAGGTCATGCTTGCAAGTTCGTTAAGGAGGCATTCACCTTTTTCTATGCCTTCATTAGACACAAAATCACTACTTGATATGTTATCCTAAGATGGTAAACGTTGTGCCCGTTTGATCTAGGAGCAGCATGAAGACCCCTCCATCGGAATGGTACGAAATAAATGCTACTTTTCTATATACTTTCTTCGTTTTACTTGAATAATGTTCGTGCTATCGCCCCGCCCTATGGCTCACATTAATGTTAATAACAATAAGAAAGAAAAATGTGAAGTGCCCGCTAGGTTCCAAAGCTACGTCTCTTACCTCCTGCGCTGACATGTGTCGCCGCCTTGTTGCCTCATTCAGATGAACGGCACCAATGCTGAGAACGAGCGCGTGAATGCTTTCTGGAACAAGCGCCTGCGTGAAATTGAGTCCATAGACCCGGAGCATCCTACCGTTGACTGGTCGCAGCCGGAGCTGCCCCTGGCGCGCATCAAGAAAATCATGAAGGTAAGAGGTGCCCCGTCGTCGATCTATGTTTTTTTTCATTGATGTGTTGGCTTGTTCTTGAAGGCGTCGTTTCACCGCGCTTATGTGCTACTTATATTTGAATGCGCACACACACATGCACACTAAACCTCGAGGGCTGGTATATTCTCTCTTCATCGCTCTCGCCCTTTCTTTTCCTCCTCCTGACCTTCGGTCAGCATTACAGCTGCTCCCACAGCTATGGACCCAAGTACCTTTGCATACTTTACTTACCTGCGACATGCCTTATCTAGCTCGCCAAATATAATTGATTTCATATTATTTTTATTCCTAGTTCCCCTCCCCCCCCCCCTCTTCCTTTATTTGCCTTTGCCAACAGTCGGAGGACGAAATCAAGACCGAAATGGGGTCGCAGCGGTTCATGATTTCTGCGGAAGCGCCGGTGATGTTCGCAAAGGCGTGTGAGATATTCGTGCAAGAAATGACCGAAGCGGCCTGGACCCACACCGAAGAAAACAAGCGGCGCACGCTCCAGAGAAACGACGTTGTGGCTGCGGTTAGCAAGGTAACCACTCAAGTGTACTACAGGGATGGTGGTGGGTGATGTGGAAATTGATATTTTCTACTGGCTTTTGAAGGGGGGAAGGGAAGAGGCTGCGCCGTATCTAAAATGAATCTTGTGTTCTCATTGTTGGAGAACTTGTGTCTACCTCGAGATGTGGTTTCTCCCTGTGCCTCTCTCTATCTCTGGCACGGCTAATTTGATTGGCGATGCCATTTCTCTCTTAGAATGACACCTACGACTTCCTCATTGATATTGTGCCACGGGACTCGATCATGCTCTCGAAAGCGCCGGGCCAGCAGAAGGCGTCGTCTTCTGCTTCGGCCGGAGTTGGGGCGGATGCCGCCAGTGGCAGTGGCGAAGGAGCGGCTCCCGCTGAGGGGGGAATGGTGGACCCGTCTCAGCTGGCCCTCTTGCTTCAGCACCAGGCCCAACAACAGCAACAAGCAGCAGCGGCGGCGGCCAGCTCGAACAAAGACGGAGGCGGCGCTGCAAACTCCGCTTCTTCTTCTTCGTCTTCGTCTTCTTGTTCGTCCTCCTCTGGTGCTGGCGGATCTAGTGCAGCTGGCGGCGCCGCCGGAGCTGGCAATGAAAACAAGGGGAGCGCTTCTGGAGGGGACAGCAGTGGCAGTGGCAGCGACGGCGCGTCGTCAGGAGCTGCAGCAGCGCTGGCTGCTCAGATGGCGGCGTTGGACCCACGGCAAATGGCACTCTTGCACGAGGCGCAGATGGCTCAAGTGCGTTGCAATGCTTTAGATTTTGTGTGTGTGTGTGAACCATCGCCCTCTTCCCGTTCTGATGATCGCGCATGAAAGTGAAAACGAGGACCCGAATTTCTAGAGCATAATCATTTCACTTTTTTTGATCCAATCTCTGCGTTTGCGTGCATTCCTCTTGATATCACGTTTCCGGCTTCTTTTCTTTTCGAATAAAACGAACAGGTTGCTGAGTTGGCAGCGGGTAATCCTGCGATGGCCCAGCAGCTCCAATACCAGCTCCTGTGGCAACAACAAATGCAGCAACAAATGTGGCAGCAGCAGGCGCAACAGCAACAGCAGGCTCAGCAGCAGCAGGGGCAACAACAGCAGCACCAACAAGGCAATGCTGGTGCTTCTTCTTCGGGCGCAAGCGATGAGAAGGCAACGGAAGAGGGCGAAACCGTCGCAGTTACTGGCGTGTAAGGGACGTGAAGAGAGAGACCTGAAGAGAAAAGCATGGGGCGAGACGCGTAGTCCTTTGAAGCCCTCCGAGTGCACTCGCAGCCCAAAATCGGAGTTGTCTCCACCCACAAGAATTAAGAAAAAAAATTCTGATTGCCAGCTTTTACTCAGTATGCGGCTTTATGATCTCTAAGGATATGGGATATGGGAAACCGGATACTTTCCTTTTCTATCAGCGAATTCTTTGCTCTCCTAGGCGACATAATTTAGCACTTATAGCCCGTAGCCCGAAATGAGCAGCGCCCAGCAGGACAACAGGAGCAGGAGCAGAACAGAACAGAGTAATAACTTTTTTCCTTGTTCTCTTGTTCTCTACTTGGTTGTTGTGTGTTGTGCGTTATGCATCTGTTTTTAGAATACTAAAAATACTAAAGTACTGCCATTTGGACATTAGAATAGTACATGCCGCATTTGAATCATAAACAGCACGTAGCTAGCAGCTAGCAGCTCGCGGCTCTCATAGTGAGCAAGATCGCAGCAACAAATGTTTCGGTCGGCTTATGATGCTGTGACCTACTGCCTGTTTGTTCGGTAGCTGTGAAGCAGTCGTATCGATCTCTGATTGAGACAGTTTCCGTACTGTGGGCAATTTTTTGGGCCCTTGATGCTTGAACTGAGCCGCTGACTTCGACTTTTTCTGCTTCGGCTCAGCTGGGTTATTTGACCCAGGGTTCATGCACGCATCTTCACCTCCAAAACCACTGCAGCAAGGGGAAAAATGAAAGCACACGCGCATAAATGAGTCTGAAATACAATGAAAGGCCTCAAATATCAACACATTTCAGTGATTTCACAAGTTCATACCCTTCTATAGTAAACTTACGTGCCAACTCCCCGTGCGTTGCGCTCATTGCGCCGCTTGAGCTTGGAACCACACTCTTTCGGGAAAACAGAATCCGGAGCACCTCCAGCATTCTCCGTGCAGCCTTTTTCTCTTCTTTGATGGAGACATAACATGCGCTCAGGTCCCAATGGTTGCCCCCTAGCAGTAATGCTCCCTGGAAAAGACGACCTCACGCCATTCACAATTTTAGTTAGCACACCACCACCCGCATGACTTAGGGCACGTCCCGACAACGACTTTGCTCCAGATGCCACTTTCTTAGCCGGTGCTGAACTTGCAGTCTGTTGTGAAGTGACACCGAGTTTGTCAGCCAAAGCAGTTTCATGCTGCGATTGCTTACGCGCTGCATTTCGGATCTTGGCCTTCAGCTTCTGCATATCTTTTGCGTCTTCCTTCCTTCGAACAAGCACATCTTGCCGTCGCTCCCGTAAATACTCCATATTGGCTGACGTCACCCCACTTGATGCTTCATCGATAGCAATATCGAGAAATCTATCAACAGCGCGCTCCAAGAGATTGCACTGAGCAGCTTTCTTCTGTGTCAACTCTTCCGAAAACGTAATTAAATCCACTTTGCTTCGTTGTGCTGCTATGTAATTCGAATGAGCATATTCCCATTGCAATTTATTGCGCTTAGCAGCTTCCTCGAGGTTGTTGACTCTGCTCTGAAGGCGTGCGACCTCTTGGCGTAATTCCTCTGATACAGTAGCATTGGCCGCAGCCTCTGTTTCCAGGTCGCGTATGTGATCAGCTGCCTTTGCTTCAGCGAGAGCTTTGGCCGCGGCCTCTGCCTTCAAGTCGTGAATGTATTTGCTAAAGCGGTCGTTTTCCTGGCGAATCTCCTCTGATTCTTCCACCCTAGCACCGGCTGTAGTCTCAGCTTCGTTAACCACTGGCCTGCATCGATTGGTCCCATTAATTACAATAGCAGAGTGCTCGAGGAAGTTCTCAGGCACACCCAGTTCGACGTTACGGTTGGTGGCAAATTTGACCGAGTAAAATACGCCACTGTTACCCGCCACTGATTTGACTTCATGATCAAGAACTTCACCAACAACATCTTCGACTTTGTCAATTACTGCATTGCGTCGACGTACAAGAACCGTATCACCCACAGCAAATTTACCCAAGCTTGGGGTAGCAGCTTTTGCCCTGCATGAAGCGTCGAAAGTTAGAGTGGACTTATGAGTGGCAAGAGAGCGAAATAAGGCGATTAAGGGTTTCCTTTCGGACTCGAACACGGTGCTTAGAATTTTAGCGGGCTTCCTTGCGGTTTTCTTTCGCATGATACTGCTGATATAATCCCTTGAAGATGCACTGGTAGCACATATCAACTTGATCGCTGCCGCGATTGTTCTAGTACATAAAGCGCAGACACGAAAAGAATCGTTTACAGCGCAGACGCCCGCCGCCTCAAAGAGAGGCACAGTGTCAGGATCTGCTTGACTCGCGATAGCGATCGTACGACAGTTCGCAGTGTGAGAAATATCTTTAGTACCACCACAAATCGGACACAGTCCCTGAAAAGTCTTGCGTGGAGGGATGTAATATTCAACCGCCCTCTCGCCAGCAACAGTTTCAACTGCTGGAGTACTTCCTTGATCACTGGCGGCTCTGTCTACGGTAACGAAGTTGCATTCGGCCGCCCTTTTGCCAGCGTCATCTCCACCAGTGTGAATCTTCCCGTGAGCAACTGCAGCATAGTCCACAGTAACTAAGTTGCATACGGCCACACCTTCGCTAGTAACATCTCCACTGTGGTGTGTGCTCCCGTAAGAACTTTCAGAACAATCCATCGTACCAAAGTTGCATTCGGCCGCTCCGCAGCCAGCATCATATTCGCCATCGTGAGTTCTCCTGTGAGCACTTGTGGCACAGTCCATGATTACTAAGTCGCATTCGGCCGCCCTCGCGCTAGCATCAAGACCAGCTACCAAAATACAATCATTTGAAGTTGCAGCAGTGTCCATATGGTAATTACAAATCTTGTATACGTTCAGAGAGAATTGCACCAGCCTCAGACTTCAAATGATCCGAACATATTATAGCGATACTATCTCGTGGCTAGTAGGCAAAGAATAGTGCACTAAAAATTGGCTATTCTATCTATTCAAAAAATAAATGCGATACAACAGGAAACGAATAGATCTTAGCCACAATTATCTGCTATTATGGCTAGAATTGCTCATGCTATCAGCTATCAGCTACAGGTATCGAGCTGTGGCTTGAAAAGGGCGCCGAACAAAAAAATTTGAATTCAACAATCAATGACAAGTTCAGGTGCCCGCGCGATGCGCGGATTCGGAGCAATGTGTTTGCTGCGGAGGCGTAGGTGCGTGTCCTTAGCACCTCAGTGCACGGCCTTGAGATGCTCGAGGATGAGAGCCCTCATAGTGCCCGTGGTGCGTGTCCCTTCTTATGCCCGTGGTCCGCCTTGTGTTCTTGTTTACTGCACATGTACAACAGAACTGTACTGTACTGTACTGTAGTACTGTACAGATCTGTAAGTACAACAAAAATGACGACCACCACGAACCACGTACGAACGAAATTCCATTTAATATAAAGGAAGGAAGGAGTGCAGGAGGCAGGAGGCAGGAGGCAAGTACTGTGCAGTACGTACTCATGCACCAGGAGGACCGCAAAAAGTGACTGACATCTCTACCTGTACTTATTAGCAAGGGTACCCTTGTCATTAGCTAGAGAGACGACTGCTGTACACTGTACAGAAGATACTCCGAGTTGGGGAGATGCCCAAAGGTTTCAGGTACAAGTAGCGTAGAGCCTCTAGAAAAAATGGGCCCACTCAGAGCGCGAGAGATCCTTTTTTATTCCGATCTCCCCAAGGGAGGACTGTATTTAGGATCTAACAGAAAGGGCGCATTAAAAAAAAAAAAAAAGAGCATGCGAGTGCTTGGCCTGTAGCTGCCTAATTTAATCTCGTCCTTTTATTTCAGCCACTGTATCACTCTAGCGCTGTAGCCCCTATCCCTTCCTAACTCTTAGTCTTAGGAATTTTGAGGTAAAGTTTCAGTAATTCGTAAACGTAAACGTAAACGGGAAAATAACAGTGATAGATGATGGCGTTTGGAGCACGTTTATTGATTGAAAATAAGCAATACACAAGCGGCCCTTCAAGGCCCCCACATGAAAACTTCTTTGAAGGAGAACAAGAACTAGTATTATGTATTTTGATTGAGGGCGCACCCTACACACACCCCAAGCCTGGCTTAGTCTCAAGCCAACGCACACCACCTAATGAGGGACCCTCCAGCGGCACCACCGCGTGAGGAATTCAAAAGCACTCCTCGTTGGCCTTGCCGGTTCTCCGTCATTACAGTGGTCTTCTGGCGCTTTAGTGGCGGGTCCTCACTAGCGTCGCCGACTTCACCACAATTACCAGTCAACGGCTTCTCGTTTTCGTCATTGCCCTGCTGGGCGAAGCACAAGTTTGAGTCTTCGAAGTCGGAAGGCTCGAAAAGCAACAGAGGGGCTGCCTCCCTCAACTTTGCATTTCTCGTTTGATTACTGGCTTCTTCCTCTCGTCTCTCGTTCGAAGCGCATTGGTTGTCGTGCTGGAGAGGTAGAAGCACTGCGCTTCCGTCCATTGGAGGTGGCTCAACCGCAGTGTCACTGGTTGTAGTCCCTTCAGCAAAGTTCATGGCCCGCTTCTTGCGAGCACGACGCAACGCATTCCTCTCAGCCACCTCCGCTGAGAGTGTCGCTGCTACTGATGCTGCTGACACTGGCGTTCCTGGTGCGGTCTTTGCCGCTGGAACCAGAGGTCTTTTGTCGTCGTCACCCACGCTGGAAGACCATTCAGGACATTCACTACTCCAGGAGGCGTTGTGCACGATCGCCTTAGCCTTAGTATGCTGGATGTCACTGGTGAGGTGGCAGGTGAACTTGCGTGTGCGTTTCGGCCGCTCTGAGGCCACTGGAATCTTGTCTTCTGATCTGGACGTGGAAAGGGTCGCTGCGGAGGAATTTCCAAACTCGTTCTCAAAGTCTGCCACACTTGTGATGGTGCTCGACCGTTCAAGGCCTTCGCGGCCGAGGTGAATATCTTTTTGTCTGTTGAGATCTGCTTCATTCTTGCCAGAAGAACCTGTTGGCTGGGCACGGTGTTGACAGTGCACTTCTTTGGGAAGTTCACCGCTCTCCAGCCAGCACTCCTCAGGCAACATGCAATCCGCCCTGTCATTGGTTGCTTGAGTGTTTGCGCCCTGTGCATCGCATTTTGCTTCAGTCGGAAGCGCCTGGAGATGGTAAACGCTGTCCATCAATTGGTCCACGTCGACTTCGCGTGTGGTTTTTGATGAGCCCTCAGTAGTGCCAGCAGGCAACGCCACACCCGTGCGAAGTGGTTGCCCCGAGGGGCACTGCTCGTCGAGGTAAGGCTCCACCAGCATCACCTCACTCTCGTCGTTGCTTTCGCCACCCCATTCTTCGTCATCGTCATTCTTTCTATTTTGAGCCGCTTCGCTACTGTTCAACTTCGACGTGGAACCTGCTTCGACAGTAGTGCAAAAGCCTTCTTTTCGATCACGCTCCACCGACGAGCAGCTCCCCTCGTTAGCCTCGACTTTCTTCTTCATCAATTCTTTGCGCTCCGCCGCTGCCGCTTGGCATTTCGCTGCAGCCCACTGCGCCGCGGCTTTGTTTGTAGTGCGGCGGCAAATTGGGCGACGGGCAGGTGGCGCAACGGCAGTGGGAGGGCTAGGCCCAGCCATTAGGTTCCAATGACGGGGTGGTTCTTCGTGTTCTCCTTCGAGTGCCCGAGGTTTGGCATCATTGAGGTTGTGCGCATCAAGGCCTAGCGCTTCCAAGTAAGCAACCACGGGTGACTCTCGAGCATGCCTGTTTTAAAATAAAGGAACAAAGAGAGGCGGGAGGATTGGGAAGAAATAAGGTAAAAGATTTGAGGGGGGGGGTATCTGATAGCGACTTTAGCGGACTACCAACAGGCAATCAGACAGCAAGGGAAATTGGCAGGCTGGGTTCAATTCTTACCGTGCGTAGTTGAGCGGCGTCATTTCGGTGTGCCACCAGAAAGGTCCACGCTGTGCTGCTCGCCGAGGGCGCGAAGAAGAGGTTTTCTTGCCCAAAGTGCTCGCCTTGCCGATTTTGCTGGTGCGCACAGGCGAGTCAACAAGGGTGGCAGGAGCCCGGAGGTCACACGCGTCGAATCCGTTGCGAAGACAAAATCGCTCCACCTGTGAGAAAAATTGAGAACGTGAAGGCTGAGGAGAGGGCAGGGATGAAAGGGTTTGGAAGACAGGGTCGATGCGGAAGCACCAGGGTACATTGGTCGAGAAAACCCTGGAGGGTGGACTCAAAGAATGTAAAGATGCAAAAAGAGTCGAAGTCTTAATCGTCAGCAAGTCCGTACTTACCGAGTCGAAGAGCGCTGGTTGAGCATGTAAGAGGGCCGCGGCCTCGGGAGTAGGTGGTGCGCGGGTCAGCGGCACTTTCCGCCCCGGCGGCCGAAATGGTGGTATGGCACTAGAGCACGAGTGCGGTACTTCATCAATAGGCGAAGGATATTCGTTGGCGAGCTTGGTCGCTGAAAAGCCGCGAAGAGGAGATGACCTTGCCCTAGGGGTTCCGAGAGAGCCGCGTTCCAGCCAGCTCCCTGTACTGGCTGTGCCCTCTGAGCTTGAGTCTTTCGAAGTCAAGTGCGATGCACCTTCCGGGTCATATCTCAACCCGTCTTCAAAAGGGTCCTCCTGCGTGCTTGGAGAAGAAGTCGTGGAAGTTGGAAACCCGAGGCCGTGTGCCATGTTGAGGAGGTCGACGGAGCTAGGGCTCAAAGGGTAGTGATCCGAGCTGCCATTAAACGAGTCATCGATGCAAGGAATACGAATTAAGAGAGGAAATTGATTGCATTACGAACTCGAAGTTTCCCTTAGTTGCACTCACTCTATCTCTCTATGTTTCTCTGTCTGCTCTTTCATTTTTGTAAGCATACGCACACGTATCTCACATTCAAAATATGAAGCAGTGAATTGCGAGGTCTGTAAACACGGCGCACACTTCTTAAATAAGGAAAGTATGCACGAATACTATCGAAGGCTTGAATTGATTATAAATGCACTGCATATCTCTGGTTGCCTTACCCGAACATCCCCGAGGCGCAAGTAGAAGATTTTTGAGGATACATGAAGCACTGCAAAAACTGCAAAGATGTCTATTTTCAAAAATTAGAATCCAAAAGGAAACGACGTGTTTCAAAAATTACAATCCAACAATCCAACGACTTTTTTGATATTTGCAGACCCATTGGTGAGGCCAGCTTAATCCTCGTAGGAGGCGTGTCTTCTTTTTGTGAAAAAAATGGCAGACGACCTCCCCAATACGGTTCACCTCTTTTCATGGTGAGGCTTGAAGGCCTAGAACTGCATATTTACCAGCTTTATGGAGTCAAGCCCTAGTGCCGCTTCTTACCATTCATCTGCTTAAAAAAGGAATCAATGTGTCTCCGTAATGTGTGTTTTTGTCGAGGTGCCCTCAACCTATCGCCGCAACCTACCCTAGCTAGATATTTAACTAAATGTCTCTGCTTTTTTTCCTGGCGCGTTGTTTGGCGGTATAGGCGCAACGCTAATGAGCTAGGCTCCATCGAGCCCTCGTTGGCTGCCTCCCTAGGTGACGGCGGCGACGGTGAAGGGCAGAGGGTGATCCATGGCGCGCTACGATTTGAGGGCGTCGCTGACCCTACCTTCCCACCGGAGTTGCGCAAATTAACGCTCGCTTTGGTGGACGAGTTTGAAAGCCTCCAGGTGCGTTACTTTCTAATTATTTTTAAAATGAATGTCTTAGTTCCAGTCCTTTGCCTTGCAGTATGGCCTAGCTTCACTGATGTGCTTTTTGGATGAAAGTGAGGCACAGTGAATGACCTACCCTATGCATGCTTTAGCCACTTCTTATACTTCCTTTGCCTACACATACAGGGTCAAATCGCAGAGACAACCCGCAGTAGCCACGAGGCCCCGCGCGCTGCTGAGAAGTCATTGATCACCGAGCTCCTGTCGTCCTCAGAACGTGGCCTCGCCCTCCTCGGCCGTTGCTTGGCTGAATGCCGCCTCAACGCAGGTGCTGCATCTGATCGCGGCAACGGTGGCGATGCTAGCCCTAGCCCCGAGGCAGAGCTGGCAGAGGTGTGAATAATGAAACTCAAACCACTAATCATTCTGGGTTTATCACGCTTGGTTGTCTACACCAACACTTTGCCTTGCAACCTTGCTGGTCTATTTCTTTCCATTGTTTTCCTCCCATTATCCGCAATATCATACCTTCCATTTGCTCGCCAGGTGTTGCCGGAAGTGATGTCGATCTGGTCGCTGTGCTCCCTGTACTTGGTAGCTTCCTACCAACCAGTAGCAGCCCTGGCACCTCGCACGTTCTGGTGGCTCAAACAGTTCGTGCTCGACTCCCCCCTCGGACCTTCCTCGTAAGAGCTAGATAACAATAATGCTCATTGATTCTTTCTTCTTTCTTGATCGCTTTATCTACCGTCCGACCAACCGAATCTTCTCTTTTTTATTAATACGTTTGACATCTTCTTGATCGCTGCATTTCCTCTTTCCTGTTTTTCTCATTTTCCATGCTTGTATTTGCACATGTAACAATTTGCAGAGGTTTGCAGCCCATTCTCCAAGCCTTCGAGTCAAGTGCAGACGGCCACAACAATAAGGCCGATGTGACCGCTGCTTACTTCTGGCCTCTGCTGTTGCATTTGCTGATGCTGGGCGAGCTCGAGTCAGCTGCGCACTTGTTGCACCTAGGATTGGCCCCTTCACAAGAGCAGCCATCCCACCCAGACCTGCCTGCACCAGTGGCGAGCTTAGTGCAATTGCTCGAGCAGCGCATGCAACTGGCACCCTTCGCGGATGGAGCTGGAGACGATGAGGGAGTGACGCAACAGGTGGGGCACATTGCTTCTTCTGGCACTTATTCTATATTGCTTTCGACTGATTGCTCTCTACTTTTGAATGCCTTGGTTTACCCTACTTCCGTGCATTCTGCCTTATCCCTTCTATGCGATGTAATCGCCGTCCTTCTCCTTCCTTCTATGTGCTCTACCTCTTAAAAATCCCCCTCTTGAAAGGGCGCTGCGCTGGCCCAGTGGCGGCGGTCGGTAGTGGCGGTGGTGCGGGACCCTAAACTCGCGGATTCTCTGCTGCCCCACCACCCTCTTCAAGGCGCTTCGGCTTCTTCCCACCCGGCTGTGCTTTCGCCCACCGCGGCTCTAGAAGGCGTTCTGGTGAGCTTACATGCTTTGTGTATGCATGTTCCAACTTCAGCCTCCTTGCTTTGCTTCATTTGACTTCATTACACGAAGAACAGAGGGCTAGAACTATGAAGAGAATTCTACATCATCCTCATCTTAAATCCCGTTTCCTGCCACGTATTTCACGACGTTTTCTGCCCTGTATCAATCGAATGTTTGTGTACGTGTCTTTGAATTTGTTGGCTCGCTGCTTCGTCAGGTGGGAGATGCCAACGTTGTCCTCGCCCTCGTCCGCGACGGAGCCCTCAATACAGGGGGATTATTTACTAAAGCCGCCAACATCGATGACGGTGACAACGGCGAGTCTTACTACTACAAGGCTGTGAAATGGGCACTGGTGCTTTCCGCTGACTTGTTGTACGGCGATCTGCAGGTAATTGTGGGACTTTCTCGCTTCAGGCTTTTCACGGAGCTATCCTCGTATTGATTAACTAGTCGCTAGCCTCATGAAGCTGCACGATTGCATTGGGCGGAACACTCGTTAGCTCCATTTCACGTTGTCTAGCTAGCCTACTTTGCAATATCTTTGCTGCTCTTTGAATTCATGCGCGCCTGCGTCACACATGCAGTTGTTCACCTGTGCATGCGTGTATCTGATTGTGTTCTTCTTTGCTTTGTCTGCTGCACTGCCTTGATACGTGTGCTGCGCAAACACAGAGGGGCGAAAAGCACGATTTGAGTGCGCGTTTAGACCGTTACGCAGCGGACCCTGCCCTGATGAGCAGCGGTGACGGCGGTGGGACAGACGAGCAGAGAGCCAAACTTGAAATGCTGCAGGTAAAACAACAACAACACCAACAAAAAATATGGAAGAGCGAGGTCAAAATATGTGAATGTTATATTTTCAACGTTACCTTATCTGTTTTTGCTTTCTTTGCGAACTTAAGTTCATCTATTTCTTGTTCTCTTTTTTCTCGTTATCTCTCTATTTTTTTGCTACTGCACCATGTGGGTGTGTCCACTACCACGACCATGATCGACTCACCATCATAACGATCGACAATCGACGAACGACGAACGATGTCACCATCACCTCCATTCACCATCGTAATCTTCAATAGCACATCGTGTGCCGCGCCGAAGCTGCCAACGTGGCGATGGCGGTGAAGCTGCTGTACTCCATGCAGGGGCCTCTGCCCAAGGTATTGCATTCGAGCATGAGAGAGCTAGAGAAGAAGTAACAATTTGATTAGCTCTCCTTTCGTGTGTTTCCGTGTGTCCACACCCGTTTTCTGGCCCTTACCACTCCAGAATTTCTGCCTCTTCGTGCTTTTTATGTTACCATCTTCATTTATCACCGCCACCTTCTTCACTTGCTTTCCCCCTTTCTTTATACTTCAGGTGTGCGTCGCTTTGATTGCCGATATCGGCACCCACGCCGGCGCCCTGCCTCTCGACCACGTTGCAGGCCAAGATTGCGCGGTGGGTATATATTAGAGACGGAGAGAGAATGAGAAGCCAGGGCCACCTTCTAGTCTACCTTCACCCTTTTCTCTTTATTGATCTTATGACACATCTACAGTCATTATCTCACTCCACTTTCTCTTCCTTACTTTGTGGTCCTTCCTCGTTCTCACTTTTATTATCCTTTCTACCCTTCCTCACGGTTTCTCCCTGCCTATTATCAGGTTCGCGAGCGTCTCTTGTTGGAACTGGCCGAGCTCTTAGAGCCAGCCATCCCGCACGGGTGGCGTTCCTCAGCCAAGCTGCTGAGGCACTGCCCGCGCCACGGCCGCTGCGCTCTCACTGAGTTGCTGTTGCGAGTGCCCGTGGCGCGCCCGCAAACCACCGATGCAGAGGTATTTTCATATGATAGTAGATGCAGAGGTTTCGAGAGGGGGAATACCATATGCTTTCTCTTTCTACGAGCCTATACAGGAATTTCCTACCATGTGCTGCTTTTAACACAACGCGTTCTCATTATATTGCATGATCTTGATTTAATTGTGTCGCATCGTCTACTTTCCTTTACCAACAGGTCGAAGAAGTGTTGCAGTGGTGCGATTTCGGCGCCCCTTTCGGGCAGCCCCCCTTGACGTCCACCCGAGCGGCGGTGTGCGGCGCGCGCGCGTCCTTCTTGCGCCAAGGCGCCGGTCGACCCGCAGCCGCTGGGCTCTTTCTGGCGGCTTCTGGCGACCCTTCGGCCCTAGGCGCGCTGTGCCGATCCACCTTTGCTCAGGCAGCGAGCGCGCTTGAAGGGGTTCTGGCGAATCTCGACAAGCAACGCCGTTCTAGCAGCTCTGACGGCAGTGACTCGTCTATGCTGATGCAGAACGATGACGAAGCAGGAGAAGCTGAAGGTGGAGGAGGAGGCCTGCCTTCCAAGCTGGAGGCGCTGGCGACAGCTGCATCACAAGTGAACGCAGTGTCCTTCGCGCTGGAGCTGGCGTGGGATCAGGCGGATCGAGACGCGGACGACGCTGCTGGTTACGGTGATGACGACGACGATGACCACCACGAGACGGAGGGTTACACCAGCGGATTCAAGAAGAAGAGGAGCGTGGCGCTTGGGAATTTGCGGGTGGGGCGCGCAGGTTTTGGCGGGGGTGACCATCTCACGGAGGCGGCACGCGACATGGGCACTCTGTGCGCGTACAGGGATTTGCTGCAGACAATCGCGCCACTGCTCGCGGCGCAAGGCTTGCGCAATGCATCAGGAACTTCGACGACAACGGGTGAAGTCGGAGATCAGGATGAGCATTGGTTGTCGCTCGTGGAGTGCTGCCAAAAGTTGGACGAGTGCGTCACACAAGCCCCCGAAGGTTGCGCCCCGCACTTCCTCGCTGTGGCTACGCACTTACTCAACCGCGCTGACTGTCGCAGCAGCAGCAGCAGCAGCAGGAAGAATGACCGCATGACGACTCCATTCAGTAGTGCAGCGCTTGAACGGCTCTTGGCTCTCTTGCATGCATCCCGGCACGCTCTGACGTTTTCCGCTTCCTACTCATCCTCATTATCGTTTGACCATTCTCGTCTCAACGTTGCCCTCGTCAAGCACTTGGCTTATGGTTTTGCGCAGCCACTAGTGGCTGCCGACCACCACCAATCAAGCGAGCACGGAGCAGCCAGTGACGGAGATGTTGCCTTTGGCGGGCCTTTTGGCGGGTCTGTTGACGGGCCTCTAGGCGGGCCTTTAGGCGGGTCTAGCAGTGGCAGTGGCGGTGGTGGTGGCGGTCCAGTAGCAGCGGCGAATGGCAGTGGCGGCCCCTCAAAGGGTTTGTTTATTGCTCCGCGGGACCACGGACAGCGCACAGGAGCAGCAGGTGCAGCTGACTTCTTTTCGGGGGCTGCCGGCAGTCTTGGTGCAGGGTGGGGCGTACTGCGCCCCCAAAAGGGGGAAACGGGCGGCGGGTTGGGCGACGATGTGGCAGTGTTTGCTTTGGGCGCCGAAGAACTGCTCGAGATGCCGCCGCTGTACTAACTTTACTTAGATGCGAGAAGCGGTCGAGAAATAGATAGATGCAAGGACGGAAGTGGCTCGTGCTTGGGAATTTGTCTGCTTTAACTCAAGTCACATCCACACATCGGATTTCGATCCGATTTGATGAGTGATCAACCACCTCAGTAAACCTTCCTACGGCACACTTCCGCCTCCGAGGCCACTGATAAATTAACCTAGTTCCGATAAGCGATACCGCGATATCTAATAGCTAATAGGCACCTAGCACCAAGGAAAACTAAAACGCGAAACAATACTCGGATTCGGAAACCAAGTCGTTTATTTCCAAAAATGGGCGAATGCCGGGAGGTGCTGGGCGGCGGACCAGCACCTCCTTCGAAGCTATAAACGTTTCGAGTGCAACCGGGATCTCAAACTTAGTGAGGTAAGGTGTTTAGAGTAT
>Ga0307931_1001498_pt1 | contig 15369 bp, 10 predicted proteins | sample OrgLakmetageno47_FD_201816 | JGI IMG/M metagenome (GOLD analysis project Ga0307931, IMG submission 201816) | Saline water microbial communities from Organic Lake, Antarctica - #47 | ecosystem: Environmental > Aquatic > Non-marine Saline and Alkaline > Saline | place: Antarctica: Organic Lake... | reverse complement strand
TCTGGTCGTGGTCGCATAAAACATCAACTCTTTCGTTGATCTATAAATTAAGTGATCGTGTAAGTGATCGCAATCAAACTTCAGACTTGTTTATGTATGCGCTTCTATCTATCACCTCAGTCGTCGGGATTCGCGGCAAGTATGTCCGGGGAATTTCCTTTGTATCATAGACTCGTCTATCACCGCAATCGTCGGGATTCGCGGCAAGTATGTCCGGGGAGTTTCCTTTGTATCATAGACTCGTTCTGGAGTCTAGTCTAGTCTAGTTAATACTCTCCCAAAAACAAAGAAAGGCAAGTACACAGCAGCCACAGAGGCACATAAGGAATACACTTGAGCTGCACATGCTCTAGTAAATTCGCTCCAGACGGCCAATTAAGGCTCCAACTGGCGCCTTTCCTCCGGACAAGTCGGCGGGACTGAGTGCTCGTTCGTGTGTCACGTCCCAGGTCCACGAGGCAATTCTCTGGGCTATTTTTGCCCCAGCAGGGTATCGTCTCAATGTTTTTCACAGGCGTCGGGCGCCAGCCGATCTCAGCATCGCCTGTCCTCTTTCTTGCTAACGAAGTATGGATCACGTGGCTGAAATGCTGTAGGCTGTGCGAACACGAAGAACACAGGCCTACGAACACCAGGAATTGCTTCTCCGCTCTAAAAGCGGTACTTAGCGAGGAGGATTCATCAAAACGCAGCTTTATGCTATTTGTTGTTGTTTCTTTGCAATTGGGGGGTGTAGTCTAATCTCATCATACAAACATGAGGGCAGGAGCCCATGCTTCAAGAGGGCCTTCGAAAGACAGAAGGAAGTACGGTATATGAAATGGGCCCTCCGTGCTTCGTACTCTAGAGCATTGGCTTCTGCGTCAACTACGTTTGTATTGCTTCTGGATCGAGCTCTGAAGTGCTCATTGAAAGGGGGGATAATGTATTTACTAGTTTAGTCTAGTCTTGTCGTCTAGTCTTGTGTTGTCTAGGGGGGTTGCGTTATATGGAAGTGGAAAAACATGCTTATTGCATTTGGGAAATGAATCTTCAGAATGACTAACCGCATATGAAACACTAAATTCCGCGACTCGGATATCAGTTCTCAATGCAGCCGGCTATTGGCTATAAGGTGGTCAGTGAGGGTAGGCGGAAAGAGGAATAGGCTAGATTTTATTTGGGCGGGTCCTGATGCTGCATAAAGACAGAGTTCCCATCCGCAGAGGAGGGACTTTTGTAGAGTCCCTCACCTCAGGCGATCCAGAAGAGGAGGCGCCCATACCCGAGAATTTGCGTAACCCTTTTTGCCTACATATGCATATTTTGCTCTTATAAACGCTGAAATTCAGAATGATTTGTAAATTCTATAAGGGCCATTATTATTCACGGATTTGTTTAGCTCATTTCTGCCTTGTTGGACTTTTGAGAGCCCGCACATGCAGTCAAATCTAACCGCCAAAACACCAAAAAAATTGCTTAACTCGAGGCGGCTAAAGGGGGCCACTTCTCGCAAAGCGGAAATATCGTGCATTTGAGGATCTTGCGCAGCAAAACAAATCAAGCCAGAACCCACGAACGGCTTCTTCTTTAATGCGCCAAAATAAATCATTTTTCTGATCCGCCGAGGGGGCTTGATTTAATTACTAATAGACAGGCGGCGCATCCCCAAATATATGTCGTGACCAATCCAAATAGGGGTTAAATTTGTCTTTAAATCATTTTGGCGGTTAGATGAATAGAACCAGTTGATATTGAGATCACATTGATCTAACTTTATTTTGAATATTTTATAAAAATATATGATTTTTTTGAGACAGGCCCCGAAGGGCCGGAATTAGAAGACTAACAGGTAGAGAAGAAAAGCAAAGCAGCGCGAACTAGACCTAAGAAGCTAATCAGGCGCACATGCCCGAGTGACCATGGAAGTGATGGTAGCGGTCCAAAGTGGCACGCTCCTCCATGCTCTGAGAGTGCAGCTCAAAAGAAGAGTTTCCGCCCGCAGAGGAGGGGACTCCAACGAAGTCCCTCAGGCGATCCAGAAGAAGAGTCGCCCATCCCCGAGCACAATTGCGTGACCCCATTTGCGTGCAAGTTTCTGTCTGAACAAGGCTTTGGCTTCTGAAAAGCCTATGTTGTAAAATACCGTGTGTTTGCGAGCCATTTCCCGAGCGACGAGGTCCAAAATGAGGCTGAGATCAGAGGAAGCACCCCCGTATCGGCCAATGACTGGGGCAAGAACACGGCCCCTGTGGCTCATCATTTACTTTGATAATATAAAAATAAAACATTATCATTTACCTAGTTGTACTTAAGGTGTGTTAAACTATGTATCTGATAAACAAGTTCAGGTGCCCGCGCAATGCAGGCGCAGTTGATTTGCTGCGGAGCACTGTAGGTCTGTGATCGTAGCACCTTTGTTCGCGGCCGTGAGCTGTCCGTAGACGAGTGGCCCGTGCAATGCCCGTGGCGCATGACCCTTCTTGTGCCCGGGGTCAGCTCTTTATTTTTCTCCTGTGTAGCCTGCCCGGCCTTGCCCTAGAATCCCCGCTAAATGCCCTCAAGCAATCTCCTTCTTGTGTGAGGGCGCCGACACATATGATGATGTTTCGAAGGGAGTTGGCAGCGCCCTTTGTCGTAATAAGTAGGCTGAGGGCACACAAGACAACAGAAATACATGATCGCGGACTCTTTGTGCAGCCTCTCTACTCTTCTTGCTCTATAAATTCGTTGCTCCTTCACTGAGGATCTCCTCTGCGTTTTAAGCCGTGGCATTCGAGCTCGACTCACCTGAGCAAGAAAGCAGGAAGATTAATCAACGTCTTGTGGTGTTAAAGGTGCTATAGGTTCCGATTCTCGTGCTCAGTCCCGAATGGCCGCGGAGAAAACAGAACGTCCACTTCAACGGACAACAACGCGTTTAGTGCTGCACAAGTATACACAAAAAAGGGCGGACACGAACCATGAACGAACGAAACAACGATTATAAATAGAAAAGACCTAATAAAAGAATTATTTGGACCATGAACAAGTTAAAGACCTAATAAAAGAACAAGTTAAGGTGCCCGCGCGATGCACGGTTTCGGAGCAATGTGTTTGCTGCGGAGAAGTAGGTGCATGTTCTTAGCACCTCAGTGCGCGGCCTAAATGCCCATGGATGAGTGCCCTTCTTGTGCCCGTGGCCCGCCTTGTGTTTTTGTTTACTGCACATGTACAACAAATATGTACTACTGTACGGTACTGTAGTACAGTTCGAAAAAAGGGCGGACACGAACCACGAACGAACGGAATTCCATTTTATATAAAGGATTTAAATTAATTTTATTGATCCAACCGTATAAATAATTTTGAGATGAATCTATGACCCTTAATTGGGTTGGTTACGACATATTTTGGGGGGTGCCGACGGACAGGGTGCCATCAAGTCGGCGTCTACGGAGTCTTTTGGGCTGGAATGAAAGCCAGGCTCGGGGTTCATATAACTATAACATAAAACGATCTCTTCTTCGTAGTGATTGGAGCACAGGGTTATTAATTTTATTCTCATTTGGCACTAGCTCTTAGGAGCGACCCTTTTGAGCTACAAGTTGCCAGTCGGCCATAAACGTTTGTTGGGGCTTTGGATTCAATTCTTGAAGGAATTCTTTGACTAGCCTGGCTTGAAGATCTTAACATTATTCCATCAATATTAGCAAAAGTTTTACCGTTGCTTCCTTCCGATCTGCTATCATCATTGAATATCCAAGTATCTTCTTGGGTGGATTTCGTTCCTTGCGCTCAAGGCTCGAGGTCAAGACTTGGCAGTGGCACCAGCACTAAAATATTTAAACCGAGAAGTTAGAGAGGAATGCGTGTGCACTGAGCACAGCACACGCAAGCCACTTGCTACAAGAGGTCAGGCATAAGCAAGCGCCAGGCTTGGCGGTTTATCTACGCGTCTTGGCACGGGCCTAGAGGAGCCGGAACTAGGGACTAGGGAGCTATCAGATAAAAGTGAGGTCAACATAAAGAACGTAAAATAACCCACGATACCAGTAGCTAAACGAACTAAGCACACAAGCCCGAGCGACGTGTGGCCATGTTGGATTAAAGTGGTGATAACGGTCTGGAAGGTATGGTCGCCACGCTTGGCCCTCCATATGTTCACGTGTACAGAGACCTATTCAAGTCACCATTATGGCTCATTGCGTTTCAAATACTTCTTCCGGCTTGGGCGCTGCTCGTGTCGTCCGAATCAGTCGCTGAAATTCATCGGCGAATTCGAATGCACACGCAGAGCAGATTAGAATATGTACAAACAGGATTTTCTGTTGGCAGCATGATATTTGCAAGTGCACCACTTCTCATTTGTGCAGTCGAAGCTCTTAGTTGCTTCATGATCGGTGCTATCCTTGCCCTAGGAGAATTCGGCCCACTTTATCTTCCCAATTCTTACCATTACTTCTTTGTGATGCTGCTCACGGGAAGCTCCTTCTTCACGACGCTGCTTTCAGCGTTGATTTTGCATGAGAAGAGCAAGTTTATAGCTGGATAGTGTTTCGCCATAGTACGAGGTCAGCATCGCCAATGTCAACGGCTGCTACCTCTACGTAAGGAATGCCAATGCTCTCAGCATTTGGGTTGAAAGTCCAATGAATATTCGATTCTAGGCCAGGCGGATTGTAAAAAGAAATTACAACAAATGCTACTGCACCATGCAATGCACATGAATTAGCTGCTTGAATTGGCCAACAATTGATCATTGCCCCCACCTCGAAATTCGCTACAATGATCTTTCCGGAAACGACATCTCTCCTTGGGCTGCATGCGGTCTCACCCTCTAGGAAGACAACTTCGTAGTTCTCAAGAGTCTCATCTTCATTGTTTGAGAAATATCTAAACACTGCAGAAGGATATGTCTTAACTTCACCATTGACTTCGTTATGGATAGCCAAATTTGCGTTAGTTAAAGACACTAGAAGAAGGGTAACAATATATATCACGGCAATTATCATATCGTTAGTTATGCAGACCGAGCATCCTCCTGAGGGCTGCTGAATACATAGCTTTCACACATTTGGCCATGTCATCATTCGCCATTGGAACTTTGCATGCGCATGCGTTGCTATTAACCAACTACACGAGGCAATCACAGATCCTATAGTAGTCATCACAACATCACAACGTAAACAGGTAAACAGCCAAAGGCTGTGAGCTTTGGAATACGCCCAGAATAACAGAACTCCACCAAATAACAACCACCACACCACCACACACTTTTCACAGATGTCTCGATGTCTCCAGACGCGCCAGAGCGTCAGACGCCTCTTGAACTCTCGAACCTCTCGGCTATTACTAGCTAGCTAGTATGTGGATCGTTTTATAGCGAGCTCAATCTTACTTGACTGTATTAGTTGACTTCTCTTTTGTTCTATGAGTTCATCATGAGTGCTCCTCAAGATACTACTATCTTTAGTACGGTCAACATCGGCGAACCTATACCTGAGCCGTCCTCTCCCGATTTCATAGCCTACCTTGCCAACATGGAAGCAGAGGCAACAGCTGCCTTAGGTGAGGTCACTCTTGAGAGAGCTCCAGTGGATCGAGGACATAGTGATAAGCTTCCTGCGAGGTCTGTTGGAAGCGATGGGGCTGATATAGACAGTGCAAGCAATGCCGAAGACGAAGACAGGGACGATGAGCTCTCTGCTGCGCTTGCAAGCGCCCCTATGGCTGAAGAACTAGAAGCAGCTGAGATCGCAGCTGCACCTGCTGATGGCACCAGGAAAAAGAAGAAGAAAAGAGCAAAGAAGAAAAAAGCTTCGTTGAATCCAGAGGCCGAAGGAAAAACCCGCGGCACCGAGTCTCATCTTGAGACGGACCCCGCAGGTGACAAGCAGGCAACTGCAATAGCAAAGCCAACAGCTGCTGCGGTGGAAACTACGGGCCCGGCTGCCGCACAGGTTTCTGCCGACGTCCTATCAGCGCACTCTGTTCTCGCTGAGTTTGAGGGCCGTTTTTCCGCTGCTGCGAATCCAGCATTGGCGGGTGGAGCACCCTCCACGAGCGCTTTCGGCTCTAATGGCAATATCGCTGCTTCCAGTAGCGAAGCCAGTACTGCCCAAACCAACACTGACGTGGTGCGGTTTCGAATCGTCAAGTACTGCAAGTACGCTCACTTGTTCCCACGCGAAGCATCGGGGCTCTTGAAAGTATTTGAGTTGCCCATGGGCGCCGCAGCTGACGCGCAAACCCAACAGCTGGCCGATGAAGCCGACGGGAGCTTGTCGGCATGCGTGGCTGGGCTCAAAGTAGGCGACCGAGTCGAGCTCGAATGGCTACAAATCAGGCTTACTCTTCAGCCGCCACCACCACCTCCAGTGCAATGTGAACTTTTGTCGCCAATACCCTCCACGCCTGCGCTGAAGCCTCTGCTGCCCGAGTCGGGTGCTGCATCACCGCCGCAGCCACCCGAACCTCCGCTCGCGCAAAAGCGCGTCGTGCTGCAATGCCAAAAGCTAGTTAAGTTGGACGCGCGCGCTGAGGCTACACTGGAAGTAATGTACCCCAAGCCTCAACTGATGCTTCCGAAGGGCAGCGGCAAAGGCTCAGGTACCGCTGGTGCTGTTTGTAGCGCGTGCACCTCAGCAGGAGCAGCAGCAGCGTCAGCAGCTGGCCAATGCGGCTGTGGCCAAGGCCATTCGAAGCCCGCTTCATGAAAACAAACAGCACTATGCTTACCAGTAAACGAGGGGAAGTAGGTGTCTATCAACATGCATAGATATCCCTTTTTGACTTTACCAAAAAGATTTACCTCTGGGAGTGTAATATTTCCGCCCTTGTCTTTTTTTGCACTGGGGGAGTGTAATGTAACCCAATCCAATCCAATCTAATCTACTCTAACCAAATCCTTCGAGGTAGGCCATTTTTTAGCCACGTAATTTATCGTAAATGAAAAAAAAACTTCAAAAGAACAGAGCCAAGAGTTTAAGGCATTAGGATTAGGATATCGAGGTGTCAGACCTGCATATGAAGATGAAGGCAAGTCCGAATCTATATCTGGGGTTATCAACCCAGATCTTTTCTAATGGACTACTTCGGCATTTCCGTTTGTTGTACCTCGCGTTATCTCCATCTCCCTAAATTTCTATTCCAATTTCACTGCCCGTATTACGTATTATGTATTAAATGTTTGAATTCTGAGGAGCAATCTTCAGTCCATAAGTGCACTAATAAATTAAAACCATCTAGCGCTAATAGAAATCATCATTTGGAATAGAAGGGAGTTGCCCTTCGGGCTACGGGAATCGGCACCGATACAAATGTTAGTGTTAGTGGCGAAGCGCATCGCTACGCATGCATGCGAAGCGCAAAGAGAATTCGTAACGGAGTGTGCAAAGGAGGAAAGGAGGAGAGGCGTTTATTGAACCGGAGTGTAAGCTAGCCATAAAAGCAATGAATGTGAATCCTAGAGTGCTGCAATCGCAGATGCTGCCCGGCGCTGTTGAATTCGTTGTATTGGGAAAAAAACATTTGCTTGAACTTACTCGCATGTGTGAAGGAATGTTCGTAGTGTTCAGCCGATGGACTAGGACTTAACGCTTGACGTCTCTGGGAACTTTTTTGTATTAGGCTTCTTCCGAGCAATAGTCACATTGGCTGGTCTAGAAGTGGCGTCCTTCATTATTGAGCGCGACTTGTTCAAGTTTTTGAAGTACTGCTCTCGCCGACCGTAGCCTCCCTGCAATGAAGGCAGACAGACAAATACTCAGGTTGGTGTCGCATTCTATAATATAACAATGAGGTTGAAGCATGTAGCAGGACGCACATTTAATGGGTCTAGTGGTGACGCTTGAATCTTCGAGAGCGAGCTGTCTTTTAGAATCTTAAGCTTCATCTGAGCCGCAAGAGGTGACACTGGCGCCAGGTTTTCAACTTTAGGCAATGGAGCATCTAAGCCACGCACGGCAGACTTGATAGGGCTACTCTGAGGGTTTCTTCGCAGAGGCTCGACTTTTCCTCGTGGTAACGCGTTGGGTGGCGGAAGGCTTGGTCGGTCTTCTCCTTGGTGCCGAATTCGCTCCATTTCTCTTTTGAAGGCCATTCTTTTAGTTTTCTTATGTTCCAAAACTCGATATGTGTCCACGTTCCGCGCGTGAATGAGGAACGCATGGTCGATTGCTGGGAGCATTGACGCAGTTGCCGGGGCAGCTGTTGCAGTTGCACTCATACTTATTGTTCTCGAGGTTCTCGTCAAGCGCGTTATTGCGTGAGGATCATTGATGACGTGCTGCGACTTGATTTCTCAGCTCCTGATTGGCGGATGATGGGCAAACCTCACCTCTCAAAAAAGAATCTGTGTTGTTCCTGTCCTTCCTCCTCTCCTCCACAAACCTCAAAAGAAGCAAAGAAGTAATAATTGTTAAGAAAAGTCAAGGAGGTACACACGACATGAATAATCAATGATCAAGTTATGGAGTAATCAAGTGCGATAAGCACGGCACAGATCATTTCATAAATTAGGAAGAGCCAATCTAACGAAAACACGTGATGTTCCCTCGGGAGTTGCTGGTGTTTGTGTGCCTAGCAAACGTTAGTGGTGCCTTTATCCCATCCCACCCGCTAGCGCCGTTACGTCGAGAAGGCGGATTCGACTCCACTAGCGTTCCTGTAAATCAACGCACTTCGCCGACTTCTTTTCGACACTATGCGCTCAGTGGCAGTCTCGGAAAGTTCGGCAAGGGCTCAGATGAAGCACCTTTGTCAATTAGCACTATCGGTACTGCCGCCTTACTCATTGCTGGAACGACGGTACGTCTTTTACAACGCACTCCGTTTCTGCAGGCTAGCTAGAGCTGTTTTTTATGCAACATTTTGTGCGAGAGGGGTGTCTCAATAATTGTTTAATATTTAATCGGCACAGGTTGGTGGTGGATTTTTGGCGCTGCCAATTCGCGTGGCGCCAGCGGGTTTCCTGCCGTCGGCAACTGCACTCGTCGGCGTGTGGCTCTTCTTCGTAGGACAATCCCTGGTGGTGGTGGAAATGATAGTCAACGAAGCCCGCCGCCGTAATGAAGTCGGCAGTGTTGCAATTCAAGCCTTAGAAAGTAGCAGTAACACTGCAGTTTCCAGTGCTGGCCGAAGCCGCAATGCTGTCGAAGCGACGACGCAAGCCGACGTGGGTTTACCCTCTATAGCGCGCCGCGCACTTGGAGGGTGGGGTGAAACGGCAGTGTCTAGCCTTCTCGTAGTTCTCACCATGACTACCCTCGTGTCGCAAATTAGCAAAGCTGGTACTATGGCAGCACCAGCATTTTCTCCGTCTCTTTCCACTTTTTCTTTGGGCAACCTAGGCAGCTACCGGGCTGCTTGCGCAACAGCAGCACTGAGCTTTGGCGCACTGGTGTTTGCAGGTGGGGTTACCACAGCAGCCCGAGTCAACGTTTTGCTTGCGGGTGTATTTGCAGTTTCAGGCGCGGTACTCTTCACTGTAGGAGCGCCTCGTGCCGACTGGACCCGGTTGTGGAATCCTTGCAATTGGCAAGCAGCGTCACAATCCATACCCACTTTTCTGCAGTTGCTAGTGTACAGTGAAATTTTGCCGTCAGTGTGCGTGTTACTCAAGCACCAGTTGTCTGCACTGCGCATTGCAGTTGTGCTAGGCTCACTCTTGCCGCTGCTGGTAGAAGTTGCCTGGGCAGGGCTTGGTTTAGGCCTCACACCTTTGCCGCCGTTGTCTTCGGTTGTCTCAGGAGGTGCAGCAGCTTCCTCAACGGTGGTAGCCTCCGTCGTTGATCCAGTCAATTTACTGCTAAAAGCGGGCGGGCCGGTGCAGTGGCCACTCATGTGCCTTGCAGCTGCTGCGGTGAGCACTACAGTGGTAGGAAGCTACCTAGCACTAGGTAACACGTTCAGCGATCTGTTGACGAATACTCGGGAAGGCTCAGCTACTGCAGGGGCACAAAATCCTGCGAAGCGACAGTGGTCACAACGGCGGCAACGCCTATTGATTGCTTTTCTATCAATTCTACCACCAACGCTGGTAGCATGCTCCTCGCCGGACGTGTTTTTGGCAGCCATTGACTTTGCTGGCTCGTACCCCGTCTTGCTTCTCTGGGGCATCGCTCCACCTTGGATGGCACTCAAATTGCGCCATAAACACCGAAAAGATGTACTGCTGTCAGAGGAGCAGCAGCCAATGAATGACGTGGCGGCAAAAGGAGGCAGTTTTCTTGTGCGTCAATGTAGGGACTCAAAGCAACGCGACAGCAGTGGGTCCGATGCTTGGCTGGTTTGCCTCGCCGTCGCTTCATCCGCGCTTGTTTTGTCGAGCGCTATACCCGACGCCCATGCAGTTCTAGCAGCGGCTGTGGCCTTGTTGAAGAAAATGTCTACATAGCATAACATTTTGCTCAAAGTTGCCATCTAGCTAGTCCAGTCTTATTTTTGCTTTGCAGTATTTCCCATTGTCAGTTAGGCATCTCAAACCACCAAAGTTGGATGGAATGCACCAGGAAGTATAAGAAGCCTGCAGTTGTTCTGCTCTTTTGACTTAAGTGAATAAGCCCCACGCGTATTCCGCTTCACACACCAAAGATCAAAGATGCACGCCACGACTTCCTTTGTATAGTAGCGGTTTTTGCTTCGCTCGGTTTCGGGTTTCTATCGACCAACAAACTCAATTTCCTATGCTTCATCGTTATGCGCAGAAAAGAATAACCCGGTGTTCCTTACTGGACTTACTGAAGTGCCTTAAAAAATGTCCCTATAAGCCAGAGCACAAACGAAGCAGAAGAATTTAATATATCCGCTCGTACTAAGTGCGCGCATAACAGATGAGCTGGTAGTGAGACATGCGGGCTCCACGCAGCTCGTGCAAGAGCACAAGCGTGTCGCCTTTGCCCACGCTCAGTTGGCCCTCCGAAAGAGGCGTGGGGTGATACACTTTAGCAGGCATGACAGCACCAAAGTCGCTGCTCGACTGCACGCACACCACGCTGCGCACTTCCACGCAAGCTTGCCTCACGTCAGCGAGGGCTTGAAGCTCGTCTTCGCCCATAACAGTCCCCGGCTTTGCCATCACCTCGCAGGAAGCGCGCACCTCAGCTGTGGCAGGGCCCCGCATGCGCAACACCATCACAGCCGCACGTGCGCGCGAACTCGGGTTTAAAGTGGCGCGGTTAGCAGCAGCGTCTGCCATGCGGGCCTTGTCTTCGAGCGACGCAATAGCTTTGGCTTCCACACGCGCCACCACGTGTAAACGTAGTTTGTCAACTGTCCACTCATCTGTGTTGCCGTTATTACCGCTGCCGTTGTTGCTTGCTGTTTTCGCGGTAGCGAAAGTGGCGTCGATAGGAGAATTGACTACACCCTTGCCTCCTTTACCTTTGCCACTTTTTCCTGTGCTGCCCTTTCCGAGACTACCTTTACCTGTGCTGCCTTTTCCTTTGTTGCCTTTCTCGCCTCCATTAAAACCCATCACTGCGTTGCTACTTTGCTGACTAGGCTCTATGACTTTATCATCTTGTTTAGCAGCGAATGAAGTTGGCGACGTTGAATCACTGGCCGCAACCACAAGCTCATCTTCCGTAACTGTTAAGCCTCCACTGCCAAAGTCGTGCACCATCGCACACTTCAGCAAGCAGTCGCCATCCCGAGGTGGGTTGTAAAGCCCACAATACGTCATGTCTGCGACCTTGAGCTCTGTCTGATTTTTTTCCACCAGCTCTAAAGCACCCGTGTCTTCAAGATTGCGATCCGCTTCCGCTTTGGCGCTCTCTTGAATCATGGCGTCAAATGCTGCATTATTTTCGGCCTCCGTTGCGGCCGCAGGCAGTGGCACTGGTAGAAGAGTGTCTGGGTTTGCGACCGAAGCTGATGTCGTCTCTAGTGGCGCGGCAGGTATTGAGTGGGCTGTCTGGCCTTTTACAGGCAAGCCTCGAGTGGCACTTAGACGATCAGGCGGCGACGTAGGGAGAGGCTTACTTATCACGCCCGCTGGGGCTTTGAATGGCTTGTGGGGTAGTGATGGTATGCTCGCAGACTCTGGCACAATTTTCGGCCGAGCCTTGGCCCATGCGCCTGCAGGTGCGATGGGTATTGGAACAGCAACGGCGCTAGTCGCCTCTCGTGTGTGCTCAGATTCCAAGGTTCTACTTCTACTACTATTCGGCGGCAAAGGTGGTGGCGCCACGAGCGGTGATGTCGATGGTAAAATATTATTGAGCATTGGTTGAGGCGGTGTTTCTATGGCAGTAGGATAACGTGTCTCGGATACCTGCACCGGAGAGGGATTGCTCGCCAAACCTCGTAGCCCTTGCGGCTCCGCCAGCGCTTCAATAGAACTATCCTGAAGCTTGGATGATGCGCTATACGATAAAGCCAGCGTGCCGTTTTCCTTCGATTGAGGTGCTACGGACGCTGTAGGATCTGAAAACAATTGATTGAACCAGGATGCAGGTGAGGATGCCCATTCCAGCTCACTCGAGATTGCGCCGCTTCCTAAAGGTCGCTCATTGATGAAGTCGCCACCATAATCAAGTTTCAATTCAGAATCAGAGCAAGGCTGTGAAGTTGATTCCATTTGAGCAAGTGGAGGACCAGATAAAGAGACGGGGCCCCATTCACAATCTTGGAAAATATCATCTTCGTCTGATACTGTATGCAGCTGTTCTGGTGGAGTGTCCTGCAATGATAAAGCGCGCAATATTTTGGGTTCCAATGGGAGAGAACAATCTCGCGAGGGACTTTCCACAATGTCGTCCACCTTCAAGACTGTTCCCTCTCCACTTAAATTTGCAGGGCTGAAGTCGTTGCAAGTCAGTTCATTCCGAGATTGAGTACCACTGGATGGGAGTTGTGGCGAGAATGCAGCCTGAGGCGCTTGCGGTGAAAGCGCTTCCTTCTCTCGCTTACGATGCTTAGAACCTTCAAGGTGACTGAAGAAGGCGCCGCTGTTGCCACAATCAACATTACACAGATCACAAAATGTTGTATACTGAACATCCATTTGTTGTTTGTCCGTAGATGACTCAGCAACAGCGCTCTCAAATATCAACTTCGAGGCGGATTTTTTAGCTCCTTGATCATTAAATGTCTCACTTTTTGTTGATTTCGGTGAGGCAGATCCAGATTGGAACGGCGCGGCACTCGACAGTGACGATGCTACCACAGACGACTTCCGAGTTCGATCGCTTGATAACTGATTAAAATTCTGTTCATTTAATTTTCTCTTTTCCTCTTTCGAACGATGCTTGGAGCCCTGCAAGTGCTGATTCAAGTCAATTTGACTCCGAAGTTCAACCTGGCACAGATCGCACGAAAATTGGCACTTTTCATCCAGAGGTAAAGAAGCGTTGGATAAGGGAGATGACTTAGAAGACGATGGGTCAACTTTTGCCGGTTTGTCACCCATGCTTTTTTGCTCAGATAATCCCATCTTATTCTCTTTCGAAAGATGCTTGGAGCCCTGTAAGTGCTGATTCAAGGCAATTTGACTCCGAAGTTCAATCTGGCACAGATCGCACGAAAATTGGCACTTTTCGTCCAGAGGTACAGAAGTGTTGGATAAGGGAGATGACTTAGAAGACGTAGGGTCAACTATTGCCGGTTTGTCACCCATGCTTTTTTGCTCAGATAATCCCATCTTATTCTCTTTCGAACGATGCTTGGAGCCCTGCAAGTGCTGATTCAAGGCAATTTGACTCCGAAGTTCAATCTGGCACAGATCGCACGAAAATTGGCCCTTTTCGTCCAGAGGTACAGAAGCGTTGGATAAGGGTAATGACTTAGAAGACGTAGGGTCAACTTTTGCCGGTTTGTCACCCATGCTTTTTTGCTCAGATAATCCCATCTTATTCTCTTTCGAACGATGCTTGGAGCCCTGGAAGTGCTGATTCAAGGCAATTTGACTCCGAAGTTCAACCTGGCACAGATCGCACGAAAATTGGCACTTTTCGTCCGGAGGTACAGAAGTGTTGGATAAGGGAGATGACTTAGAAGACGTAGTATCAACTATTGCCGGTTTGTCACCCATGCTTTTTTGCTCAGATAATCCCATCTTATTCTCTTTCGAACGATGCTTGGAGCCCTGTAAGTGCTGATTCAAGGCAATTTGACTCCGAAGTTCAATCTGGCACAGATCGCAAGCAAGATTGAGCTTAGCCTTGGTCTGATTGATACGACTAGGTCGTTCTTCATCGCGTTCTGGTTTGGAAACAGCCGCGCATAGTCGACTCTTATCATTTGTGGGCGTCGGCTGCTGAACTGTTTTGCTCCGGGGCTCACTTGAAATCATATTCGAACTTTGTGCAGAGCGCGTTCCATCTTTCGTAACTTCAGAATCCTCTGCAAAGAGCCCTGAGAATTCTTTAGGCACGATTGACGAAGTTTTGGAATCAGCGTTTCGCTTATGGATATCATACGTTTGCGGTTCGCTCAATTGGCTAGAAGCACAATCCTGGATTATTCTGCATTGCTCCCTGTGCTTTCCACGTTTCCAGTGAGTCTTTTGACAAGTTTTTGAGCAGTAATATACAGTCTGGCAAGCAGTGCAAGGTAGGTTCACTTCATTCTTTCCGCAGCTGCTGCACGTGCCTGGCATGGCCTGGCCTAAAATTACAGGCAAGGAGCCAATCATCAATTATTAGACAGGGCAGCACATCATCGCTAGAAATGGAAACGGAATAACAAAAGCAGAATAGGATAAAACCATACACTTCTAGCAAGAGTTTTCACGAGTACACTCGCAACTCCCTGCTATAGTCGGCGGCTGTAATCCTGATTGCGATCAATGTAATGTCCACGGACCTTCGCACTACGGCACGTTCGCCAAGTCCACAGAATTGTTATCGGCTCGCGAAGCCTTTGGCTAGAGCATATCCATATGATTAACCTAATGGGTTGTGCATGGCAGCATAGGTGCTCTACGGTTGTCGGCTCTAGACGTTAAAGTATATCGCTGTCTCCGTGTCTCGGTCGAGCATTTTTTTGCCACTAAATTCTGAGAATTCTCAGAATGTATTACCCAGGATGCTGCAGATTTTGAATTAAAACGGTCATCAAGACGAGCTTACGAATTATTGTGTGTTGTTGTAGATTGCACACATGTATTGAAAAGATGCAGTAAAGGATGCTGTAGTAGTCTGTCAGATGTAGTAACGCGTTCAAGTCATACAAGTTCAGGTGCCCGCGCAATGCGCGGTTTAGGGGCGCTATGAGTTCGCAGCAGCACACTGGCACACAGGAGGTGTGTTATTGGTATCTCGGCGCGCGTCCTTCTCGTGACTGCACATCCGCACATGTACAACAGAACTGTACAGTAGTACAGTACAAAAAGAAAGGGCGGACACCAACGAACGAACGAACGAACCACGAACGAAATTCCATTTAACAAGTTCAGGTGCCCGCGCA
>Ga0307931_1001497_pt1 | contig 15370 bp, 17 predicted proteins | sample OrgLakmetageno47_FD_201816 | JGI IMG/M metagenome (GOLD analysis project Ga0307931, IMG submission 201816) | Saline water microbial communities from Organic Lake, Antarctica - #47 | ecosystem: Environmental > Aquatic > Non-marine Saline and Alkaline > Saline | place: Antarctica: Organic Lake... | reverse complement strand
GGGTTTTGCCTATTTTTCTTGCGCTACAGCTACAGCTACAGGGATTGGGATTAAGAAGTTACAAATTCGGACTTGGCATTAAAATCGTAGGTAATGAACTGCGAAATCCCCGTTCATGTGCGCGGCCCGGGTCCAATGCGCTATACTAAGTCCAGAAAAAGAAATCCGAAGAGGAAAGTGGTAACACGAAACACGAATCCGTTGAAATGGAAATGGAGGGGAGTTAAAAACCGACGGAGCTCTCGAGCTGCTATAGCAGCTCAAGGAAGTTTTGATCCTGCTCTGATTACCGATATTCCGAGCGCAATCAGCTCCTTTGATGGTGCCCAGCACCCTCTCCGGCTCCTTTTCTCTTTGCTGAATTGCTTGTTCGCTTGACAATTGGCCTTCTGTTTTTACCGGGTGGCGAGAGGCTTGAGGGCGTCGATGTTTTGTTGGAAGCCTTCGAGCACTTGGTTGCGCGCGAGTTTGTTGGCGGCCGTCAAGTAGCCGTTTTCTGAGGACCACGGCGCGTCGGGCCCCGTGGCGTCGAGGGCGCCGGTGCCCGGCAACAGGGACACCGCTGCGAGCACTTCGTTGAGGCCTAGCTTTCCTTTGCCCTGCGCGTTCAGGTCTGCGAGCACGGCCGCGCACGCCCCCGGGTGCTTGCACAGCTCTTCCAGGCTGCTGTAGGCCACCTTTTGAGACGCAGCCCAATTCTTGAGTTCGTGGCCGTTGACCTGCACCAGTGCAACCGGCTTGTCCATGCTTCCGTCCCCGTAGCACAGCAGGCCGCCGTTTTTGCCATCCACATACACCGAGCCCGCATAAGTGGCCTCCATGGACTCAATGGCAATGTACTCGCCCCCTTTCAGCTTGACCAAGTTCTTGAGCCGGTCCACGATCTTGAGCGTGCCGTACGGAGTCCAAATGCCCACGTCGCCAGTATGGAACCAACCGCCGGCGCGGAACTCTTTCTTGGTCATAGCTTCCTCGCAGTAATAGCCGGAGGCCAGGTTTTCGCCCCGGATGCACACTTCCCCGCGGCCCATGCAGGCCTGGCCCAAATGCTTGAGGTCCGTCGACAAATACGGCTTCTTTTCGCGGTCTAGGAACGCGTAGCTCCCATCGGCCTCTTTCTTGGCGCAGTCGGCCAGCCGCATCTGCAGACAGCTCACCGGCGAGCCTGCAACCCCGTCAAAGGTGGAGTTGTGCGGCTGGAGCGTGCCCGCACTGCAGGTCTCGGTCAAGCCATAACCCTGGATCAAGTTGAAGTGCATGGCCACGCGAATGAAGTTTTGCACGTCTGCTGAAATCGGGCCCCCACCGGTGACGGCAATCTTCACGCGACCACCCAGCATTGCCCCCACTTTCTTCTTGAAAAGCAAGCCCAGCAAAGGGGACTCGCGCCCCTGTTGGAGCGCGCGCGAGCGGGCCGAGAACGCCGCCTGAAAGATGGCGCGGCTAATGGCACTCCCCTTGCTCAGCTTGTCTTCGACCCCTTTCTTCAAAATGTCCCAAATCTTGGGCACTGCCGCCATGCAGGTGGGCGCGAATTCTTGAATCCCGCCCGGCGGCATGTTCCCGGTACCCGTCGGCTCGCCGTTCAGCGTCCCGTCGGGCAGCTGGCGGTAAGCGCCGGCCGAACCGATGGTTTTGGGGTCGCTGAAGCCGAGCCGCGCTCCGTGCACTAGCATCGACATCTATAGAGGGGGGCAGAAGAGTGAGGGGTTAAAAAAGGGAGTGAGAAGAGGCTGTAAGGAAAGAAGGTGGATACATGAGAGCAAGCAATCAAAGTACCACAAGTCTCTGGCCAATTGAACAAAGACTGTTCAAAGCTAAAATAGTAGGTTGCCTTTTGACTCTCACCTCAGCACTAAATTCGAGAATGTGCGCCGTGGGGAGGTAAGCAAGGTACACTTCTTGATCTTCTTCGGTGGTCGCCCTCTTCCCAATCGAAACGTTGAAGTAATCTTCGAGGCCGGCCACCGAGGCCACCAGGGCCGAATGCTTCAGCATCACGCCTTTCGGCTTGCCCGTTGAGCCAGAGGTGTACATGATCACACCCACGTGGTCCTTAGTAGGGGGCACGAAGTCGCACGGAGACGCTTTGCCCATGGCCACCACGTCCGCCATCTCCAGCACCGCCAAGCGCCCCAGTTGCTTCGCGAGCTCGGGCGCGTCCTTCTCCACGCTGTTGCGCGTGTACACAATGTGGGTGAGGGCCGGGCACGTCGAATCACAAACCGCCGCAACTTTGCTAACGTCCTTGTAGTTGCAGAGAATCACGGGCGCCGCCGTTTGGTTGAGCGCTTCGGCGACGGCGCCCATGCCCAAGGTCGCGTAGCTCGTGGCGACCACCAGCGACTGCCCGAAGGCTCCCAGGCATGCGGTGGTCCACTGCGCGCAGGTTTCCTCGTAAATCACCATGGCGTGGGGGCCCTGAATCGGCGCAAAGGCGTCGGTCACCGCCTGCGCGGCCTCGAGGGGCATGGGCTCCATCCCCAAGCGGCGCAGGCCCGCTCCAAACGCCTTGGCTTCGGCCGCCACCTCACCGTAAGTCTTCCACGACGTTTCCCCGAACACTTTGCGCGGGAAACGCTCGTCGTCGGCTGTCAACGTGCGCACACGCATACAAATTGCACAAATACGACCACGCGTACGGAGAAAAATGATGATGATTAGGCAAACATATTTGAGGCGTCTTTTTTGTTGTTAATCTCTTCCCCACCAAGCTATCAATTCAAACCCATGCCTTGCTGTCTATGCCTAACGAGTTTTTAAATACTCAACTCTCAAATGAAAAGTTTGCGAGTACAACTGCACTCATTTGAACTCCAAGGATTGCAACATGCGTACCTTTGTGCATTTTGATGTACTCTCGCGTGCCCATGCACGGCAAGTTTCCATAGTCCACGAAGGCCTTTTGAATCACAGCGTGCATCGTGGGGTAGTCAGCGCCGAAAGGTTGCGTAATGATGTCCAGCTCGCCGCCCAAGTGCTCGTGGAGCCTCGGTTTACGGGTTCGGAAGCCAGGGTCAAATTCGCTTTCAAAGTCAATGTGCGAGTACGATTGAACTGCAGTACCGAAGACCGACTTCTCCAACCACCTTACGAGCCTGCGAGAGACAAAAGCAATAAAGACGCTCATTTCAAAAAATATATTAGACTGAGTACTTCAAAGTGAATGTTAGGCATTCGAAGTGGCACGAACTTGGAGAAGGGTGCAACCCGAAAAGCATCCAAAAAGACTCCTGCCGTAACTTACCAAGGTGGGTAAAAGATCGTGATCAGAAGCCAAGCAAGAAAGTCAAGCAGCCACAAGATCCAGATGAGCGGATTCAAGAGCAAGTAAAGCGGTGCATCACGGGTTGCGGTAAAAGGCTTCGACGCAGGGCGTGTGGCCTTTTTAGCCTCGGGATTTGTCGTCGACGCAGGAGCAATTTTGATCTCAACCATTGAAGAAGGTGCTGCTTCAGAACCCGCTGATGGTTCAGTGGTAGAGGGAGGCTCCGCAGCGAGGACGGGGTTTTCCGCCACTTTGTCAGCTGAGGATGGGTTCATCTCTCTGGAGGGGCTTTCAGGGATGTCTCCTAATTACGTCGTTGTCTTCTTGGGAAGAATGTATTAGGTGGCAGGTTAGGTGGCTATATAGGTGTGAACACGTGTATTTGCGTGCGCTGATGATGATCCCTGTTTCCCAAAATATCCAATCTTCAGTGTTGAGCAGTCGAGCAGTGTTTCTGATTGGCTTCTCTGCTCGATTAATTTGTTATGCTTTGTGTTTCTGCCTACTACAGTACTTCTGTAGTAGCTCTCTAATTCCGTCTCTTCGGGGCTCGCGTCAAAATCACAGGAGACATTAAGAACGGGACACCATAACTTCAAGCCACATTATTGAGGTGCATACAATTCTGCCTTTTAAACTGCCTTTTGTGCCATTTAGGGTTTGTCACTTCGCTTCTTTGCTCTTCGTCACTTCGAGTTCGAGTTCGGGTACAATCAGGATTTGCAAATGATTAAGCTCATGCAAGCATATGACTTTGCTATCGATACACCAGATAACAGCCAGGTTTGAATAATCGTGGAGGGTATCAGACACCCCCTGGAGATTCAGTATAGTATGGAATGGGGAGAGTAAGGGATCAAAAAGACGAAGAGGATTTAGGTTTTATCGGGCTTCAAGAAAGAAGATAGGGACAGGGCTTAGGGATTATTCGGCAATTCACACTTTACTATTCCCGTTAAGATATTTTAATGGAATTGAAATGAAATATTGCATATATTGAGATTCCATAATGCTGAATTGAGCAACGAACTCGGAACTCCTGATTAAGATTCAAGGTTCTCGAGTCAGGGCCGCACTAGCGCTGGGCACCTGGAGAATATCTTGTGGTGGAGACTGCACAGAGTCTACCTGGGCAGGCCCAGCGACGCGTTGAGTAGAATGTGCCGCATACATGGCACGCTTGAGCTGAGTCTTATCCTTATAATCACTCGGATCCAAACCCAAGGTCACCGCCCACCCATCCAACTCCTCGCGAGTACTATCCGAAAGAAGAACATCCAACACTGAATCGCCAGCGGAACCGGAGCTGGCCACTGCGGCAAGCATGTCCCCGGAAATCGCCGGAGAATTCATATCTTTTGTACTAGAACTGTCCATACTTTTTAATCGTCCGACCGAATTGAAAAAAAAATTTATCGCGACGTAAACGAAGCTTGAACAAAAAGGCCCAACCTGTTGATCTTTCACTACACACTTTACAACGACTGACACTAGTCGTTCAACTAAGACACTAAAATGACTGGATACTAAACACGTGTGATTACGATTGTACATAACCAGCAAATGGCTCATGCATAACAGAAGACATGGACGCATATCCCCCTGTACTTTCCCAGTACAGGGCACATGCCTCATACATGAACATCAGGATGCCCAGCAAATAGCACTCTCGGACTTAGGAATTATAAGAACGCAAACACGTGCGCAAATTTTTCGTGAGCAAATGGGCACCAAAAAAAATCCTCGTCCCCATTACCAGTTGAGTTGGGCTGTGTTGAATGGTAGCTTAAAGCTCCAGAAAGAGACATGTGAATATGGATACTTGATAAGGGCCCTCTCGGGCAATACAGGTGATTAAACGAACTCATTTGAGGGGCTTTCCGAGCGACCTTCCGTTGCGGTATCGACGCTTGTCGCTTCTGTTGCTTCTGCTTCTGCCTCGATGGCTGCTGCTTTCTTCAAGCCGCCCAGAAGCATGCTCATTCGGTTGGCCGCGACCACAGCGTTCATGACTTTCTTGAGCTTTCGCTTGTGGTTCCAGCGCTTCATGGCTGCCTGGTTCTTTTGCAAGTCGCGGCTTTGGAGTTCGGACTCTGACAGCATGAGCCACGGATGCCTCAGGGCTTGGTCCGCCTAGAGATGGGTCCAGGCACCAGGTACATGCATACATGCAAACAAACGCAAAGGAAGTCAAAGGAAGTCAACTACAGTACGTAGGTGAAGTGCCTTCAACGCGACATCATTCTGAGGTGTTCAAAGACCTTGGACCAACACGCGTCGAATTAGGATTTACTACTCTCGAAACATCATATATTTGACGGCCTTGGCCTCTTACCGTCATGCGTTTGTCTGGGTCAATTTGAAGAAGTTTCGTGATGAGATCTTTGGCGGGCGCGCTAATTTCGCTCCAGTAATCCTCATGAAACTCGTAGGTGGCAGTTGAGATCAAATCGAATAATACCTAGAAGAGACGTGCAGCGGTGGAGCATAAATTCGACGGCCCAAAAGTAGGTTCGGGTGTATATGACAGTATCGAAGGAAAAGCTGCTGAGTGATGACGGTATCAAATAAAGAAGTGATAACAGAACGAAACAACCATGCCAGTACATGGCGCACCCCCCCCTTTTTTTTGTTAACCATGTTATGTTTGTCAGTAGCTTCACCTTTTGATTGTCATGATCAAACGGCGGGTAACCACCGAGGAGCACGAATATAATAACCCCCACCGACCACATGTCGCATGCTAAGCCATAGGGGGTCCCAACGCCGGGCTTGCCCATTTTGATCACTTCCGGCGCGACGTAACCAGGAGTGCCACACATTTCTGTCAAACACGACGCGCCCGTTACCTGGTAGGAGAGCACAACGCAGAGTCGGCAAATAAGGATGATTGCTTAGCCATGGATTTCAATGACACGTTTACTCATAGCCTGCAGTGCAAGCCCACTGTATTCCTCGCACCTTTGTTGCGAAGCCGAAGTCAGCTATTTTGACATTGGAATCGGTGCTTGTCGACTCGAGCAGCAAATTTTCTGGTTTTAAATCTAAAGGCCCGAGGAAGGGAAGCACAATTAATCAGTGAGAGAATGAAATCGAGAAGGAATGAGCACACTGTCGGAAAACATGTTTCGTTACCTCGATGGGCGATGTTTTTCTCGTGGAGATACCGGAGGGCATCAAGCAACACTACTGCGGTGGCTCTCGCCTGCTCCTCCGAATACGCTTCCAGAGCGACAATGCGATCAAATAGCTCGCCGCCTTCCACTTTTTCCATGACGATGTAGTATTGATCGTCGTCTTTGAGATCCGCAAGCATTCGAACGATGTTTGGGTGGTCTAAATCACGCAGGATGCCAATCTGGCACATGCAAATTAAGGTGCGTAAGTATACTTGGCAATACTCCGAATGGACCAACGATTGTCAATTCATGTAATAATTCTCAATGATAACTGAGCTATCGCTAGGGACAATTAATTCACTTCACATTTACTTCGAAGCCAATAGGCGAGCAAGCAGGCAGTCAAGCAAGAAGGCGCGTGCATTTGTGGTAGGCAAGTGTTGCATGGAAGGTTATCAGAACATCGACAAATAAGAGTAGCAGGCTCAGGAATAATGTTGGTAGAACCAAACCTCTTGATCGAGGGCTTTTCGGTCGCGAAGTTTCATTTTCTTGCCATCGATGCATTTTACGGCCACTTCTACATGGGTAGAGATCTGCAGCCCCAGCTTAACTACGCTATAAGCCCCACGCCCGAGCTCAACTTTATTGTTGATCGCAAACTCGCCGCCCGCTAATTCTGTCAAGGAAACATCCTTTTCAGAAGTCTTCGTGCCTTGAGTGTTAGTTGCTCCGCTACTCTGTAGAGCGAAGTATGAAGCCTTAGTCGGTTAGTTATCGAGCATCTAGCGAAAACGAAACCAAAATCAAGCCGCAACGAACCTTGCTTGCTCCACCGCCCATGCTGCCCTTTAAATTAAGCAAATATAATTATAATCTGAAGTTGCCCACTGCACTACTAGGCAAGCTCTCGAGGGTGTCAGCGCGAGGCAATGCCATGGATTTTAACGCCTTTGCTGCTTCTTTTGGCTTGTTGCTTGTTGCTTCAAGAATTTTTTCCCATCAACACAGTGGGGGGGGCAAAAAAGGAGAAAAAGTAGTCGGAAATCCGAGGCTCCCGTGACGTGTCCCGTGTCCCGTGTCCCGTGTCCCGTGCGGTGTTTTGTGCTTTGTTGTTTGTCGTCAGTTGTCTATGTAGTCCTGCGTCCTGCTGTCTGTCCACTGTCGACCGTCGACCATGTTCGTTATATCATTTCGTTGCGGGCGCTACAGAAGTAGTGTAGTGTAGCTACAGAAGCTAGCTTTAGGCCACAAACTTTGGCTGCGGCATCTCAACTCCACTTGAAGCAGCGAATATTAGACTGGTAATAGCAACCTAAGCACTACTATCTCCATAGTGGTTGGGCTGCAGCATAGCTAGCAAGGCTGCTTATAGTAACTTTTAGATTTGCCAACACCATAAGAGAGGAACCATGAGTGACGAAGAGGACGAGCTTGAGGACGACGAGGACGAGGTAAATTGATCTTATTTTCAGATGTGTTAAGCTTCCTCAACAGCGTTCAGGCTAGCCTAACTGTTACAGAAAATCCCCCCACCCCCCCCACCCCCTCTAGTGATTGGAAATTTCCATATAATTTGCCACTAAGTTAGCAGAGATTTTCCGCAACACTAACCATGGTCATAACGGAGGAGGAGCCGTTACAGGTGCTCATTAACATCTTATCGTACAACTTGCCATGTTTTCTTTTACTCAGGACGAAGAAGAGGAAGAGGGTGAAGATAATGAGGACGAAGAAGACGAAGACGACGACGAAGAGGTCGGTGCTTCATCTCGAGTATACCCACGCCTTTCTAGTAACTAAATGCAAGTAACGTGCATGAAGAAACGGGTTTTAGGAAATTGTACCATCTTAGCATAACATGAAAGAGTGAGCGGTAATCACAGCTATGCTCTTGTCTTTCAGGAGGAAGATTCCAACGAAGAAGAAGAGGCCGATGAAGATGACGACACTGATGCCAACAGCAAGTTGAGCAAAAAGTCGTCTTCTAAGGCAGACAAATTACGGCAGTTAGCGAAAACATTCTGCCTCGGCATGTTTCGAACTCCGGTAGCACCTAGCGATGACGCCACAGAAGATGCTTCTGACACCGAAGACGGCCATTCCTCTGAGCACGACTCGTTGGAGCCGGCCGACAGGCGCATCTTCTTGACTGTGGTAGCGTCGGAGCACGTGAAAGTGCGCGATTACCTCGCGGGCTCGAACCCTTACTTGATTGTGAAGCCTGACGGGCGCGGAGGCAGGCGCCCCACGCAACGGTCAAAAACCGAATGGTTGGCGCCCAACACGCAATTCAACGAAAGCTTTGAACTCGACATCACCGAAAGCGATTTGCCGGTGCGGCTGGTGATTTGGGACCACTTAGAAGAGTTGACGTCGTCTCGAGACTTGAAGCGCGCGGCCAAGGAGCTCCTCGCCGCCAACCGTCCGGAAGTGCCTCCCTCGGAGGCGTACATGCGGTATGTGGACGTGCCCGACTTCGACCATCCCCCCGGCCCCGAGCTGGACCCCAAGCGCAAGCGGGCCTTGCCGCGGTTCGTGGAAATTCCCGAGTCCCGCACCCCCACCACGGCGTGGTTCCCCGTGCAGGAGCCCCCTCTGACCATGGCCGGCGACGATGCCTTCGACAACGCCAACAAGCGGGCTACTGGTAAATACGATAGAGAATCTGCTGTTGTTGAAACTCGCCTCGTATATTCCATGTTGAGATTTATAGGTATTGTTAGTTTATTCAGTGATTGGTCGGGCAATTTTGACAATGACCTTATTGGAAATCAACTGCACTACCTCGTTTTGATATGGCTTTTGTGTGATCATCATGGCTCCAATGACCTTCGACTGACCCGCGCTCCTCCCTACCCACCTCTTTCCCTTTTTCCTCCATACAGGGGGCTTCGCGCCAACGGCGGGCCTCATCATCAGCCTGTGCTACCAGCGCATTGACCCGTTGACCGGGGAATTGCTCGACGCCGTAGAAGAGTCCATCGACGAAACCGAGGTGGACCGCCGCTCCCTCTTGGCCATGCTGCACGCCACCTCCAAGCCTCCGGGCCTGGTCTGGAACCCGGTGGCCAACTGGCAGTACCCTGACGTCAGCGAGGACGTGACCCAATGGGACGGCGTGAAGTGCGCGCCGAGGAAGCGCTACCTGACCCACGACGAGAAGGCGGGCGATTTGCTGGAGCCCCTGGAGGTAAGTGTGTATTTGTGCATTGCGTCTTTTTGTGGTGCGCTCTTTTCGGTGTGTTGCACGCATGAGCTTGACCCATAGTGGGAGATATTCTTTGGAGGAAGAGAAAGATTGAGAGCGAAAGATTTCATTACGCATGGTAATTGGTATTTATTGCCTCGCGTATGCGAACATGTACGTTTGAACATAGTCTGAGACCATTGAATTTTCACAGGTGCCTCGCGTCGTCTCGCTCGATTTGTCGAAACGGTCTATCAAAGGCTCCATGCCGCCGCACTGGTTTGCGGAGAACTTCGCTGGCATGGGGGCTTCTTTGTCCGCGCTGCACACCATCGACATGTCGGACAACAAACTCGAGGGAATGGACCTGCCTCATTTTGCCACCCTCGAAACGTTAACGGTGCTGGACTTGAGCGAGAATTCGTTGCGTGGCGACCTCAGTGCTTTGGCTTTGCCGCCTTCTCTCGTGGTGCTCAATTTGGACTACAACTACTTCAAGGGCCCGGTAGAGGCCTCATGGTTCATGAATATGTCCAACGTGACGACTTTGAGGCTCAGTGGCAACCGCTTGAACTGCGATGTGCCTCGCAAATGCTGGTATGTATGTGTGGGTGGGTCTGTGGTGTTTTTTTTTTACTTTTGTGGTTGTCTTCTAATGAGGGTATATGAAGTGCTTGCCATCGTTTTCCCGCTCGTTTCTTGTATGATTCTTGCTCGCTTCGCGTTTATGTTAATGCATACATTTCCTGAAGCACAGCCGCCTCTTTTCTTTTTCTTGTTCCTAAATCTGCACCCTTGTCCTCCACTTCTTGTTGTATTTTCTTCATCGCACTCCGCCAATTACCTCCTCAGGCACTTCATGACTAGCCTCCAGACGCTTCAAATGGCGAAGTGCGGCTTTACAGGGCCGTGCCCCCTCTCAATCGCCGACGCGAAAGAGCTGCAAACTGTGAACTTCTCCGACAACCCTGATCTGGACGGAGAATTGCCGACGAGTTTGTCCGAATTGTACTGGCTCGAGGTGAGAAGCTATCATTAGGCTCTAACTTTACACGCGCTAATTTCGCCTTACATCTGGCTCCCTTCTATTCTTTTCCCTCTCAATGGTTCCCTCTTCACTTGATCTTCTCGCTTGGTCTTGCTCAGGACGTGAACTTCAGCGGTTGTTTGCGGCTCACTGACTCCCGCCAAGTGATGACCACCCTTCGAGACAAGGGAGTTGCCGTGCAAGTGTGGGGCACCGGGATCTCAGACCCGAGCTGACGACCATGTGGATGCATGCGCAAGCATTCTATTTAGTGTCCACTCAAATTGCAATAGTACGTGGAACTCCTCGTATAGGTGGAAGCAGGCAATGGTACAATGTCCTTTATAATCTTGCATGGTCCACGTGAGGCTTTACGCGTAGAGAGCAGCTGCTTGCGTGATTCTTTTTGAAGGTGCTTATTGAAGCGGGGAGAAAGCCGTAAAGCTCTTTTTTGGGATGCCTTGCTACTACCCTACTACGTCACTACGCCTGTCCACTATCCAATACAATACCATAATTCACCTGCTTTTGCTAATTGGGGTTCAGGAACCGCAAGCTCTGAGCTGGATTTTGGTCATATTTCCGATATCCCGTATCCAAATGGCGTATTCCCAGGTGCCTTGCATGGCCAGATAGCCACTGATCCGATTGACCATTGACCGTTAAGATAAGTTAGGTGTTAAGAGAACTAGATATCGAATTTCGATTTCGAATTTCGGGAAGTAAACGCCCCAGAGAACTGCCGACGCCAAACACGTCCCTATGAAATCCATATATCAATAGGGTTTGATTGCCCTATCTCGAGACGCATATCAAGGCTATTGTTAATAGGTGATAGCGCAATAGCTGCGCAAAAGCAAAAGCATAGAACGTCTTTTCTTTTTTTTTTGTTGGTTGCGACTGATGAAGCATAGCGGTTTTAATATTTACCGAAATGGAGTAGGCAGCTCACATTTGCATGATAATTGACCAAAGATTCCATTATGAAAATTCCTTACGATTTCCAGCCATCAGAGGCCGAATTAAGAGCCAAGGTAACGAGGAGGGCCGTCATCTCCTTCTGATGGCACTTCATCGCCGAAGAGCCCCCAGTCTAAAATCTCGAGTGAAGCTACGATTGTTGATAGAGAGGGACAGACTTCAAGCCTATCTTTACGACCATGCAGTGATAGCACTAGATCAGTTCTCACGCGAGGAAGGCGCACCACGCAGACATCTATGTCACTCGCAGGAAACAACGCACAGCTAGCAGCTACACCGTCGCCGCCTTGCGCGCGCACATCGGTGGGCAGCTCGACCGCGTGAACAGGAGCTTGCTCGAGACTATCAGCTTCCGCTGTCCGCTCGTCTCGCTTCAACAACTCTATCGCATGGAAGTGCGGAGCTGCATTCATGTCAGGACAAGCTTCAGTTGCTGCTTCTAATACATCGACAAACAAAGCCAAGGGCCGAGGCGCATCTGCTTCGACGGATGACGACGTCGAGGGAGCTACGAATATTTCTTGGTTGTCTGGAACGGCCCTCTTAATAATGTCCATGAATGCCTCGGTGTCTAGCCACGATGCTGGAGCATGGAATCGCATCGCTCCGCCGAAGAGTTCGCGTGGGGCGAGCGGTACTGAAGAATCCATCGGAAAGCTAGGAATTACTTGCTAGCTGAAGGGTGGGAACTGAGCGATGCTACTTATCTTTCTCCTTGCTGGCACTTCAAAGTAAGCTCTGAGCTTGCTGCCGCTGTCTGTTTTGCCAAATGCAGCTGGAGCTTCTGTACACTGCAGGAGCTCAGTCGTCTGTATCTTCTGTTGAGTCTAGCTAGCTAGCTAGCTACGTATCTGTACTGTAGTAGATTCTATAGCTTGTATTTTTTTAAAGCTGTACAGCCATGTATACAGCAGTACTAAATGTACGTGAGTAATCAGAGAGTGTAGACCTCAGATGCTAAGCTCGAGCTAGTTAGCTACAGATAGTGGGCAGTTCGTGCTGCTGCAGAAGATAGATATTTCTGTAACTTTTTGCCAGTGCCATGAGTGGGGCATCAAGTGCTGGGCTGCGGTGCGCCACCGGTTTGACTTTTCTGTTGATCCTAGGGGCTGTGACACCATCCTCGGTGCCCGCTAAACGCGCAGCTACAGCTGCTCGACGCTCCCAGTACGACGGTGGCGTCTCTCAATTTGACCCTGACGGCAATCTGCATCAAGTTGAATACGCGAATGTCGCGGTGCAAAATTCGGAACCTGTTGCGGCGGTGCTGTTTGAAAGTGGCATTGTACTCGCTGCGCGCGTTCGACCTTTCATTCCAGGCGCCCTGCGCGCTGGCCCTTACTTCGAGAAAGTGTTAGCCATCGACGATCACATTGTTTGCACGGTCGCCGGCGTAGGGCCTGACGCTAGTGCTCTTGTAGCAGCAGCGCGCGAGGCCGCGCAGAAGCACCGGTTAGCGTGGGGCGACCCGATCCCACCCCAGCTCCTGGCGCGCACAATGTGCAACCAGTGCCAAGCATACACGCAATACGGCGGGCTGCGGCCTTTCGGAGCTGCACTGCTTCTCGCTGGGTATGACAAAGACGACGGCTTTCAGCTCATCTCAATCGATCCGTCGGGCAATTCGCGCACCTACCGACCTCATACAACCCGTGCCCCAGGGGATGGTCATACAGCCGCAGTAGCAGCATTGGGCAAAGACAGCGCCAAAGTGCGCCGTGCACTCTTAGCAGAATTTAAGGCTGAGCCAGGGGCTGTCGCTCAGGCAGAATTTGGTGAGCTCTCCTTCGGCCAGCAGGCGCTTGACAAGGCACTGCGGGAACCAGTGCAATCTGTAGACGAAGACGCGAGCGAGCAGTTGAGTGCAGCAAGCGACACAGAAGGCATGTATCTCGAGGTTGCAACCCTCGCTCTGCGTGAAAGAGTTGAACAGCGGGCTTCAGGGTTAACATTAAGAACACAATTTCCTGTTGTTGTGTTTGGACCTGGGCCCACAGCGCAAAAAGCGAATGATGGAAGTGGCCAGAGTCCCGAGGCAGAGTAAGCCTGAGGCCCCTTACAGAAATCCAGGCGGCATTCCTTAAACATCGACATTTGCTTCTAAATGGCTTTTCTAGGACCCGGAGACGAAATGTACGTCGTATTGGCATTTGCGCACAACAGAATAACCTTATTGGACTTGCTATTCCTATCGACATCGAGCTCAGAGCCTAGGATCTTTTTGAAACCCAGCACCTCTGACATCCGGACTCCAAATCCAAATCCACGCGCGCTAAATAGTAAATATGCTGACTAGATGGAGCTTCCCTGTGTTGCAAATCCCTATCCGCCTATTGGCCGTTTATATCTCTGTTATGGCTATGAAATTATTGCGAACGATAAAAGAAATTGGTGATGCGCGATGCGCGTACCGAGTACCGACGGGAATACCGAATACGAGGCCAAGTGGCCGCTGTGTAAAATAATCAAGTGCTTTCCATGGTGAGTGGTAATTTGTGTGATTTCCAGGGCACTTATGAAAGGCATATATAAATGTTTGATGGCCAGGGAGATGAAAATCGATTTCAAAAATTTGAGATGCCGCTCTGAAGACACTCGCTGGTCATCTCCGAAGCTGCTTCAGAATCGCAGCAACCCAGCCTTCCATGCCTGGAGACTCAGGCCACTCCACATCGCCAAATCCAGCCCGTTTGGAGGCAGCAGCGCTCGTTTCACCGATGCATGCAACGGGTGTCTCCGTGCCCATGCGTTCAGCCCACACCTTCACAGCTGACGGCGAGGCAAAGGTAACCACACAGGCAGCATTTGCGGCTTCAAAGTTGGTCTCTGTCCATGTGGCGGGCTCTGTTGTGTAGGTGTTTAAGCGCGTGACAGTAAACCCGCGCTTTTGAAGCCCATCTTGCAGGGTACTGCCTGCTTTGGATGATGCTGGGTAGAGAACGTTATTGCTTTCTCCTGGTATAGGGTCAGGAAGTTCCTTGACTAATGTCTCCGCAGTAGCCTTGGATGGCTCAAAGATTGGAGCTAGTCCGCCTTGTACTAGCGCAGCTGAAGTGCTAGCTCCAACAGACACGACGTTCAAACCGTTGGGCCTCCCAGCATCGGCCCACCCTTGGAGCAGAACAGCTGCAGCTTCAGGCGACGTGCACGCTACATACTTCCATTCTTTCCGGAGTGCATCGGGCAATTCTGCGCGGCCATCGCCAATGCCGTGAGCTATGCACGGAACCTCGACAGTTGAAACACCTTCTTTTTCCAGGAGAGAAGCAAGCTTACCGTTTTTGCCGTCTTCTCTAGTGAGCACAACCACAGCGTCTGCTCCAACTGAGGATACTGTCAGTACCCCAGAGGGACGTGAAAAGGAGGATGTTGGCTTCCAAAATCCAAAGCTAGATGAGGGCAAGGAGGCAAGGATAACCGCTAGCAAAAGCTTCATTTTCAAATAACGTTTTGTGAAGAAGTAAATTCGTGCGAGCAAAAACTTTGAACGATTTATAAGCAAGTCAGTGATACTTTGCACACTCTAGCGGTCGAGACTATCCTATCCTGTAGTCTATCTTACTGCTTGCTGCTAGCTTGTTATTAATAATAATTATCGTACCGAAAATCCTCCTGTAGCTATCTCTTAAGCCTATTGTTTTCTGATGTAGCTTTCCTTCAAGCCTCGAGCATTTAAGGGCGAAGAGCCACAATCCACACAGGGCACAGGGCACAGGGTGAGGGCACACCCTCCAAGCACCGACCCAAGCAGCCAACAAGCTAAGCAGGAGGCAGGCACAGTACAG
>Ga0307931_1001496_pt1 | contig 15371 bp, 14 predicted proteins | sample OrgLakmetageno47_FD_201816 | JGI IMG/M metagenome (GOLD analysis project Ga0307931, IMG submission 201816) | Saline water microbial communities from Organic Lake, Antarctica - #47 | ecosystem: Environmental > Aquatic > Non-marine Saline and Alkaline > Saline | place: Antarctica: Organic Lake... | reverse complement strand
GCCTGCAGTTGCTGCCTTTGGGGTGTGCGCTCTTCTCAGCTTCGCGCTTGATGTGACACCTGCCGGCGAGGTCAGCGGGTGTGATTGGGACTTATATACTGTAGGCTACACATTCATGTTCGTCTCTGTCCCTTCCTCTGTTTTCGCTGATGTTCTGACAAGAGATGGAAGTTATTTTCAAAGGCAAATGCACTGTTCTCTCTGTATTAACCTTTTTACTTTCGCCGGCCACTCCATCGCCACTCCAGGTGCCTGTTGCGTCACGATCGGAATTGCTCAAAGTAGCATGGGGCCCTTCTCTTTCCTTCAAACGACGCTGCGGTCGTGCCTTGTGGCCACTATGTTGCCTCTTTTTATGGGCTGGTTCTATCATATTCGTGCATGCCCTGGCGGCGGCTGGTGCATGGGTGATGCAACCTCAACCGCTGCTCGTTCGTCCTCCTGACTCTGAGAAGAATGCAGCGTGGTTTTGGGTGATTGGCTCCTGGGCAGACGTGCCCCGATTGTACAACCTGGTATTATATTCGTAAAACACTGCTTGCTTGAACCTACATAGAGCCTTACGATGATTGACCTTTTACAAGTCCTTGACACGAATATTGCCCCAATTTATCTCTCTCTGTTTTCGCCTCTTTTGTCTATAACTATAGCCTGTGCCCTTTTTTCTTCTTTCTCTTTTGGGTTTTAGTTTGGAGCTTTACGAGCGTGGCAGCAACATTCTCGCTTTGTTTCAAGAGTAGCTGCCTTTCTCGGGCTATCACAACGCCCTCATGCTTCTTTCTCTTTTCAAATGCCACCCCGTGAAGAGCAAGGAGACGATGTCCATTCTACAAAGCAAAACAAGAAGGAAAAGGAAGAAGAAGGGTCGCTCGTAAGCTCCATTTTTGTGGGCGCTTGGTGTTATATTAGTGCGGTGATCGCGTTCCGACGGTAACCACTATTACATGTGGATATGTATTCATAATTCTGCTTTGGTTCTGATCCATGTTGTACTCATAATAATGACATTTCCTTATCGCAGTAATTTTTGCACGGAATACTTGTTTTTGAATGATTGTTTACCTCTCAACGCTTGCGTGTTTTTGCTGTGTATTGTACATAGGTGGCCCCATTTCCTTTCGCACTTGCCAATTGTCAACTCTATTGTGAAGCTGATACTTTCGGGGCAGTCTACATTAGAGCACAGTTTGTACTGCGGCCTTCTCGTGTTCGCACACGGGTTCAGCTTCTTGGCTTTTCAAGTACGGAAACGAGAACTAATGCATGATCCAATTATGGGTCCATTGACCAGTGTTACATCATAGGGAGCAATTTAACGAGAGACAAGACTTCTTGGCTCCGTCATTTTTTTAAGTTCTCTTCCTTTTCTGTTCCTGACCTTACGTTTGCTTTCAATCTTGCTCTCTTCTTCATTCTCTTGCGATGTCATTTTTCCAGGCCTCAGCCGACCCGTATTTATACGAGTATGTGCAGAGGATGGTCGCTCTTGCATTGCACCGGCGGTCGAACAACGGCAGCCGAGACAACTCGCCCGTTCGCTTACCTCCGCGCGGATTGCGTGCCATAAGCCTGTCGTTGTACGACGTGTTCTTTCTTCAGGTTTGACTAAAGCGATACTGTCAACGAAAGAACGGACTGTGCTGTCACTGTGCATGCATTTTTATTATTTTTTGCGCGCTTGTATCATTCTACTGACACGCGTATACTACTGCTAATCTTAGGGCGCCTACGACGATGAAGAGGAGGTCGACGAAGGAGAAACAACTGTGGAAGTCTCGCTACGAATGAAGTTACCGCAGGCCGTATTACCTAGTAAGATGGAGCGTAGCCACTCTCTATTCGGCGCTGCGTTTTACACTTTGCCTGCGCCTCAAGCCTTGTCGACAACATCGAATGAAAGCACACCAAAGCTGGCAACAGCACATGTAGGAGTTGGCAGTATCGGTCCTTTGGATCCTGCAAGAAACTTCAACGAATCGAAGATTGGAGAAACAATCGAGCAGGTCGAAGCGACGACGAAGCATTGGACTTGGTCAAAATTTATCAATAAACCATGGAATCAGGTGTGTATTGTGTGTTCTTATTTCATAGCCTCCACTCATTGAATAACGCCTACGTAGTAAATCATAGTATGGCCTCATTCTTCCCTCATTTCATTTTTCTGTATGTCTTAGGCGTGCCTTACCTGGGAAGGGCTGGATAACCGGTGGCTGCTCGCAGCGGGCGAACTCCGCGTGGTGCGTTTTGCCCTAATATACTATCAATTCGCCCAAAACACACCATTGACAATGGCAGTCTTTGGCATATTCATGTGCGTGCACGCAACAGGTGAGCGGCTGGGTGTTGCTTCTCTTTGCTGACTACCACACTGCTGCGCATTCGTCGTCGTCGTCGTCGTCTACCATGGGCCTCCTTTTAGGGCACTTGTTCGGAGTGCACCGCAAACATTCCTGGCTTCATCTCGTCACGCTCTGCCTCTGGGTGAGATGGGTGCGATTTTAAATCACTTTATTGCATACTCGTATTCGAAGTCCTGCCATTAAAGTATTTCTTTGCGCCTCTGAATGAAATTGAAGTTTTCTAATGCCGATTGTCCGTGCTAATTGTGCGCTACATGTATGTGCCATATCAGGTTACATGTAGCGGTGGGGGCTGGCTCGCGGGCCTGGCGTCTTTGCACAACCCCACCACCACCATCTTGCGGCAGCGCCACCTGGAAGTAGTGGATAACCCCATCCGTCGGGGCCGTTTGTACCGGTACTGCTAGTGCTCTACGAGTCGCTTCATGTCAATTCAAATTATGCCCTTCTTGAGTATTTTTCTTTTCAAAACGCTCAATCTGCACGTATCGAACGTCTCACTTGTTCTCTCATGACTCTGTGTGCTTGACAGGGTGTTGAATCGCCTCGCGCGTGTCATGACGATGCGCGCCTTTGCTTCCGCTGCTTTATTGCTCACGTGCTTGCGACCTTTGTTTGCGTCAACCGTCGCCATCATCACCATTGCGGGCTTTGGGTTATGCTTGCCCCTATTGATCGAAGCCTCGACTGACTTTACCACTTCTGCTGCGGCTGCACTGCGCTTCCTGCAGTCCTTGCGTCGAGCCCTGGGTTCAAATCCAGGCTCGATGGTAGTTGCCGTACTTGATCGAACTCAAGAGCAAGCGAGAGCTATGGGTTTTGCACCTAGGTTCTTTCATGAGATGCTCTGGGCATATGTGTTTGCCTTGACCTTGATAGGCCCAACTGTAGCATATGCGGCTCATGCACTTTCATCTTTACCGGAGCTTTTAGCTCTCGTGCAGTGGCTAAGGCTGGGATCGTTGTTGGAGAAATTATGGTCGCAGCACTTGGAAAGACTTTTGCAAAGCATTGGATTGCTTCTCAGTGACGTCCTCGTGTGGCTAGCTATCGCCACAGCTCAATCATTTGATTTTGGCCATTACTCATCCCCCTCTCAGTCACCGCAGCAGCCTCTACTATTACAATTGCGGAACATTCTTTCAGTATTTTACCGTTGGAGCTGGAGAAGAGCGCAGGGAGTTGCATTGCGTGTCACATCATTATTGCTTCAAGTAGGCCGCGCTGGCTCCATTGCTTCTGTGCTTCTGAACGCGTATGTGACCGGTCGGGGGGTAGAGATCCTAGACCTCGGTCAACCTGGATTCGACGCTGCTCTCGGTATATCTGAGGAACGATCTCTTGGCAATAACCCGTCTTCGTCCTCTAATGGGGTGTCTTGTCAAGTGCTCTGGGGTGTTATATTGCTGGTTACGCTTGCCGTGCTCTTCGCTATCTTCGCGGCTGCGCATTGGGTCATCACAAGTGTGGTAAGAAGCTCATTTCACCACTTCTATTTTTGGGCACATCGAAGAACCTTGTGATAGTCTCATCATTCATATACTGGTCCTAGACGTGCAATTTATGTATGTTTGTTTGTTTGTTTGTTTGTTTGTTTGTTTGTTTGTTTGTTTGTTTGTTTGTTTGTTTGTTTGTTTGTTTGTTTGTTTGTTTGTTTGTTTGTTTGTTTGTTTGTTCGGTTGGTTGTTTGCTTGAATAGTATCTTAGTTGTTTTTACTCGACGATTTTTCACTTTTGTTGCAGATGTTCCCGCTTCTTCAGCAGTTGCTTCTCTCAATCGGAGGCCACGCATCTACCCACACGCAATCGAAACCCATGACGGTGCCTCCCACCTTTCAAGACGTTTTGGTGTCTGGGGCTCCGAAAGGCGTTCGTCGAGCATTCTTAGCGGTTGGCCCTCTTTTTCGCCCTTTTTTTTTCTTATTCTTTCTTTGAGATAATGGCGGTGCCTCCTTACTTTTTCAAGTATACCTACCCGCGATCATTGAAAGTGTGCTCGCACATACATGTGAAATTAACCTCCAAGCAATGCAACAGGTGCTGTGGTCTCGCATTGGCCCTCGAGCCTTAATGGGCACCGCGCTCTTGTTGGGGGCGTACGGCATGTTCGTGTCGGACTCGTTTCAGCTGCGCACTAGTTTCACCAAACCGGGTCTCACCAAGAGGCAGCGGCTGGTGCGCTTGTGGTATGGCTTAACGTGGGCGGCTCCATTGGCCGTGGAACTGCTGAACCCGGGAAGGCTGTGGCCTGTTGCTGCGCTCATGCTCTTGAGGTGTGAATTCTAAATCGATGCATGCATAATTCTATACCATCAAAAGGAGAACGACTGTGTATACTTCCTTGTTAGCACTAAGCATGAATTTTCTTGCGATTGCTTATCTCCTCATACAAGTCTCATCCCGGTCCTTCTTTTTGGATATCTTCTTCCCTCACCTCTTTCTCCTTTATTCAAACAGCCTGCAGTACTTGGCGATAGGAGCGTCCTTGGTGCGGTTTCAGCTCGGCTCGATTGCGCCCACCTTGATCGATCGCCACGCTCGCACCAACAGGTTCGGGTTTCGCTTCGGAGTCTTCGTGGGTTTCGATGACGGTGATGATAGCAGTACTTCTTCTCAGGCCGCATCTCCGCCTCGTCCTTCAGACAGGCCTCCAGACAGGCCTCCAGACCGTGGTCGGGCCTTATTGCCATCTTCAACACTCCGGCAAGCCACTTCTTCGCGTGATCCGTTGCATAACGAGCCTTTCTCTGGATCGCCAATGCGAGAAGAAGAAGGAAGAGCGCCAACGGTAGTCGCTGGTCGTGAACGAGCTGCAGAAGAAACACCAAGTACAGAGAGAGTTAACGGTGATGGGATGTGGCGATAATTGGCGATAATGGCGTAGCGATGCGAATAGCTGGCGATCAGGAATGCGTGAGGGAATCGCTGGGAATAAAATGGCCATTCGGCTGTAGAAAGTTAACGAGGAGCATCACATACCACTGCCGTATGCGCTTTAATTCTTAGATCTTTATTTCGAATGACTCGTAGGTGTTTGTAATGTCATTTGAGAATCAAAACTCGATCCTGGATTGGGAGTGGCTGATTCTTTATCTTGAAATATGTAGTATGTGTTCCCAGTTTTCTGGAATCATGCGGGCTGGCTAAATGAGGCACTAACCCGCCGTAGAATGCCACCCCCCCCCCCTGGCATTGGGGGGGGGGGGGGGGGCTGAGATCCATTTAAGAATTAACTGTAAGCTCCATGACTCCATTTTTCATAGATAGTCGCATAGATCACTAGACCGGCTTTATTGCATAAGAACTCAAAAGTATACACACCAAAAGCGCAAATGAGATCAATACTGCCGCCTATTGACCAGCTTCAGCTGTCTCCAGGCCATATAACCCCAACTCCCGCAACCGCGACAGCCTTCCTGGGACCCACATCCTTTTTTGTTCTACCGCGCGATTTCTCGCCTCTTTTTCCTTCTCCTTCTGCTCTCAGCCAGCCACCATCGCCGTCTGATGTCCACACAGCGCGCGCTTGGTTTCTCGTTAGCACCCCGTAAAGAAGAAGCTCACTGGTAGGTGGCGTGTCGTTTGTTTGCTCAGGAGGTGGGAAGAGCGTTGTGGAACGGTTTAAGCCGAGCCAGTCTGGCAAGCATGCAGCTCCATTGGCACCGTACAGCGCGCGTGTGAGCACTAAGGCATCCGACGAATCGACAGACGCTAGCACGGAGCCGCCGACCCAGGTCGCAATACTGCTGTCACAAATGGGATCTAGGACCTTCAACGACGATTCGATGCATTTTGCCAAGTGCGAAAATCTGCTGTCGTTGTTATCGCTGTCGCTAGTGCCAGCGACTAATCGTAGTTCTTCTGATAGGCGGTGTCGAAGCCCTGGCATTGAGGCAATCCCACCGGCTACTAGTACCGCATTAGCCACGCTACGGCGAAGATCCACCTGGGTGAGTGCATATTGAGAGGGAGTTGAAGGAGCAGGAGGAGGAGAAGGGTGAAATGATGTACTAGGAGGAGGTGCACAAGGAGGAGCACCTCGAGAGGTAGCTTTAGTTCATGTTCATATTCGTACACAAACAAGGATGAATGAGCGATTATATCACCGGAACTTTGTCGAGGCACGCCAGCACCGCACCAGCCAACCCTTGCGCAGCCAGGCAAGACGCGGGTGGGTCCAAAAAGAGGATCTCAGTAGCAGAGCTACCCCTGTAGTGATTGTCCTCTTTGGTAGAAGCGCCACTTGTGGACTCGCCAGTTGAATCACTCAAAGGTCGCACAAAGCAATGTTGCAATGCGTTTTCCACAGCTGTGGTGCTATCATCCGCGCCCGCTTCTTCAGTCTTGATTCGCTTCGATTCCTTGATCACAGTCTCAGCCCCGATGGGTATTGTCGTGACAGTGGCAAAGAGAGGTGACCCTAGGGCCACTGCCACCGCACGGGTCTCACTATAGCCAATGTCTAAGACAAGACCAGTGTGATAGCCCGAGGCATGAATAGCAGCGAGCGGTTGTGGGCAGAGCAGGAGATGCCCTACGTGGAGCTAGTTTGGGCACACCATATTCACAAAAGAAAAATACAAAAATCACGGTCAAGAGCGAAAAGGTGTTCACGAGTATGAAGAGTATACAGTACTCGCAAGGTCACTCGAAGAGAGAATGATTGGAGCTTCTGCATCAACTTTGCGCTCCATGAAATGCGCCGTGTAAACTATTTTGAAATCACCTGCTCGAAAGCTACGTGTGCCAAGGCGCAGCGAAAGGCTTTAGGAGCTAAGAGAGGTTCGACGACCATCAATCGAAAGTTTCGCGCTTTACAAAGAAGCTGATCAGCGTATACCCCGGCCAATAGAACGCCTAGTTCAATTGACCACTCAGCTTCAGTCAATGGCAGAGTCCGATTGAATAGAATTCCTAGATTCGACGGTAGCACTCGGCGCGGTTCTCGCTCGCCGCTGTAGCCGACCTTCAGGGATACACTTCCAAGGTCGAGCACCACACTGCGAACCATTTGTTAAAAGAACTGCTCAGGTGTTCGAAACCAATTGAAGGAGGTAATCAAAGGAAAATGCTCAAATGTAACGCCAGGATTAGTTCTCTAGCTAGCCTTTCGCTTCTCTGCTTCTCCACTATTCCTAACTGCCTCAAATCCTCCTATTTGCTTGCTCCTGTTTCATCTCACGTTTCGTGCCATTCTTCATGACCCCCAAGAAAGGGGAGTTTCCTGGTCGTTTGTCGTCGTCACCTCCCGACTCCCGACGTCGCAACTTCTTCTGATGAAAAGGCCCACCACCATGGCATTACGTTTAGCGACACCACGCAGCACACGGGCGCTGGGGCGTTTCATGAGCAGTAAGCCAGGTAACTCTACTGTATACCAGCTTGCTTATGCCGCCTATGTATTTAGTCTCATATTACTTTCGACCTTTCGCTATTCTAGGAGGCCCCGTCGCTCCGACGGATACGCCACCTAAGCCAGGAGGCTACTTCGCACGGCTCGCTCGTCCCGACGCCTCTGGTTCCTTCCAGCGCAAAACTCCTGCGTCCTACGGATATAACGGCGACCCAATCATGGATTTGCCTGAGACTGCGGTGGCGACGCGCGGTATTGGGTCGTTCTACGACCCGAGTGAGCTCAATTGGGTGGATCAGGACGCATCAGAGCCCTGGATCGACTATAGGGACAAAGGTGCTGCCATCACTTGCAAAGGGAAATTGCAAAGGCGAGGTTTCTACAAATCCACCTGCCAGCTCATTGATCTCGACGATTTGCACTTCACGGTAAGGGCTGAAGGTGCTGTGCAGTAAAAAACGATTACGTGAAAGCATGTTGAAGGAGAGTGGTAGGAAACAAAGTGCTAGAAATGCTAGCAAGAAGCCCAAAATGCTTGCATGATTATTAGTCTTATTGGGTGAAAGTATCATTAAGCAAAGAACTGTTCTGGCATGCACTCATTATCATGGTGCTGTGACCTATTATCTGCGTGCACGGTTTTTGTTTTTTTCATGGCAGAACTTGAAATTGTTAGAGTACTTCGTGACGGACAGCGGCTCGATCAAGCCGGCGAAACAGACGGGATTGTGCACCAAGTGCCAGCGGAGAATGGCCAAGACTGTGAAGCGGGCCCGCCAGATGGCGATGATCCCCATCGTGGAAGGGTGGTCGACTCAGGACTTCACGGAAAACATTGAAGACTTGTCTCGGGGCGGCCGGCACGATCGCACGATTTGAGGCTTCCTGAGAGGATCTTAGCACTCAAGCAAATTATTCCGTCTCTTTGAAGATACTGTATGTTTTTCTTGTGAGGTTAGCTTGGTGCAGCATTTGCTTGAAGTCGGTTTAAGTGGTTTAAGGGAAATGTGACATTCAGTATTCTGTATTCGAGTATTCGCGAAGATAAAATTATGCGAGATACATGAAAGCATGCTCATGCTTATTTAGCTGAAGTAATACATGGTGGTACTGAAAAAGAGTCTGGCCGACGGGTCCTTGGAGTGGCTTATGTGAATGCAAATGCGTGCATGGGGCTGCTTTCCACTTTCTAGTCACTAGTCACGAGTCACGGAGTCAAGGCAATTCGCAATTCCGCGAGTTCAGCGAGTTTACGAGTTGCGAGTAGGATTGCTGTCGCTGGAAGTTTCCTCCTAGCCACCACGCCCCCGTCTTATGTGTAGGCTTATCGCAATCCTGTTATTGCTTGTTGCTTGTTGCTGGGTGTGCCACGTGTATCGTGTAGCGCGCTGAGAAATTATTGTTGTTGATTGTGATTGTGCGAGTTAGTTTTAGGCCCCTTCCCCCCTGTAACTTTAAGCCCGGTAAAAAAATGGCGTTGTGAAGACAGTGAAGGCTACTCGTCAAATCGCGAGCGACGTCCATGCTGTAGGTGTAGGTTAGTTGTGGGGTTGCGCGATTTACACCTAGCGAAGTGTCCGGTCGTCTAAGAACTGAACTATCATCCTTTGATCATACTTAGCTGGAAAAACCTACCCACGCCGTGAGAAGAGGTCTGTTCGCACATGTATCGAGCCCAAGCGTACCGGCGAATCCTACGGGTAGTCTGCAAAGCACCTGAATGGCGCACCTACAGTGACGTGGAGGCCTTGATAGCCGCTTTCAAGGGTCGGGGAGAGCCGCTCTTTGCGGAAGTGCCGGAGTGCCAGGGCCTCGGAGCTTCGGCCTTGCACGCGTTGGCTGCTGCCCTTGAAGTGAAACCAACCGATCACGATGCCACTGAAATCGACGACCAAACGATTGAGTCCGAGCACATCAGCGAAGCACCAGGAGAAGGTGACGTGGATGCAGAAGCTAAACAAATGCTGTCAGCTGACTCTTCGGTTGCTGGTTCGGAGCCTGCTACGTCACCTGATGAGGAGCAACCAAAGCTAAGCAACGAAGAAATGGTGTTAGCGAAGGCAGAGATGTTTGCTGCCGCGAAAAGAGCGGAAGCTAAAGCATTGGAGGATGCAGCGCGGGCGTGGGAAGAAGACCCTCGGCGGTTAGTGCTATGTGTGTATGCCATGCTTGCATCTTTTTCTTGATCAGTTCATCATTCCTTCTCCCTACTCTCCATTTCTGTCTTCCTCTCCTTGCCTCTACTAGATGGTCCGATTTTAGCATGGAAGTGCAACAAGGCCCCGAGACTTTGTCGCTTGGGATTCGGTACGTCACCTGGCGAGACCTCGTGGTTCGTCGTGAAGTTGACAGAGCAGTGGAAGAGGCGGCCTCGGCACCACTGACTCTCTCCGATGATGGCACCGCCGACCCAATAGCAGCCAAAATTGCCAAGGTAAAGCGAGAAAAAGAACGTTGAAGTGCATTCTTGGCGATTGATTTTGTTTGTCCATGCATTTGTGTGCTTTGTGCTGCGCGCACGTTCTCAAAAGACGACACTAATCTCATGCCATTCTCTTTTTCTTCTCTTATTCGCTCTCTCCCCCTATCTATCTCCCCTCTTTCTTCCCTCTTCCACAGGTGGTAGCGTTTGCCTCTATGCCCAAAGCCTCTACAGGGCCTATTCTGCAGAGGTTCAAGCCTCAAAAAGCCGGTGCGAGCACCGCACAGCAAGACAGTGACGACCGAAAGCTGGCAGCTGTGGCAGCGCTGCGGGCTCTGGTGCTGCCGAAACTGTCGAGTGCGAACTTCGCCCTGAGGGGGGTGTTCGAGGCAGGAGCGCCGGACGAGGAGAGGGACGCTTATCTAGTGCCACTTTTAATGTCAGCGCAAGTGCGCACTTTCAAAGGGCCGCGGCATTGCCTCCTTTCGGAGGGTGATTTGGCGGGCGCTGCTATGGTGTTGCTGGAGGGGGGCCCTCTACATGTGAAGCGGCGGGACTTGCTGCCCGACGGCACCGTTGCGGACTTCATTGAGCGCACATGTAGCGCCTCGGGCTACAAGTCGGAGGGTGACGTCGAGGCGAGGAGTTTCGTGCACGGCACTAACAGCATTTTTGCCGACGCTGGAGGTGCATCGGTGGTTGAAGGAGAAGGAGAGGGAGCAGGAACAGGAGAGGAGAATCCTTTGGCAGCTGGGAGTATTGCGCCTTCCTCGTTAGGCGACGATGCCACGGTCACAACCACCACACCCAATCAGAGTGGCAGCAGCGTGATCCAGGATGTGGTGGTGAAGGATGGCAGTGACAGCACCGGAATTATATTAGGGGGCGACCTCTTAGGCAGCGATTACGACAATTCCAGAGGCAAAAAGTACACCCGAACGGTGTCGCTGCCTGCCTCCCCGCACACTCCTACCACGAGGGTATTGGTGTTTGGGTCTGCAGGGGTTGCGTGGGCAGTGGCGGCTCGGCACGAGGGGAGCGTGGGGCGTTTCTTGAAGACGGCAGCGCGGGTGGCGTCGCATACAGGGCTAACGGCACTCAAGGACGAGTCCGTAGAGGCGCTGGCAGTAGCCTGTAAGAGGAGGGAACTGGTAAGTAGGGGTTTGGTCTGCACATGTAAAACTATTACAACCACAGATTTGAACCCACAGCTATGTGCATTTATCTTTCTCTTTTTTGCTCTCAATTTCCATTTCTCATTTATGCGCACACACGCGCTTTTCTTGCCCTAATATATACTTACGCACATGAATTAGGTGCTGGGAGAGCGGCTAGTGAAGCAGGGAGATCCTTGTGACACCCTGTATTTGCTCTGCCGGGGAGAATTGAAGCTGCATAGCAAAGGTGGTGAACAAGGACGAAACGAGAGAAGCAGTGATACGCTCGCTAGTAGCGGCCTGGCAATGAGCAGTGTGCCCGAGAGAATAAATCAGCACTCACAAGCAGCAGCAGCAGCAGCAGCAGCAGCCAGGAGATTGACTGAGCCTTCGATACGAGAGGTGGTGCAGCGGTATTACGTGATTGGGAAAGAGTGCTGCCTCAAGCTTCCTTGCTTAGATCTGGGTGAAAACGGCCGCGCCATGAATGTAGACCCTCCAGCATCATCTTCTTCTCCACCTGGCGCTGCTGCTGCGACTTCCAGCGGAGGTTTAATGACCACTAAAATGAAGAAACCTACACTGCTAGCCGCCGCCAAACGAGTAAACGTGGGGTCGCTCCTAGGCACCAAGAAAGTGACCACAAACGACGACGACGACAATGGGTCAAACTTCAAAGGCGAGCGACGCAACAACCACTCGCGCGCATATACATGTACCGCCACTGCCCTGGGTCCCTGCCTGGTGCTGGCTGTGAGCCGAAAGCGTTTGACGGAAATGCCGGCGCTCATTCAAGCAGACCTCATGAAGTGCTTGTTAGCTCCCCCCTTGAGACCCACCGATGTGGCAGGAAACAAAGACCGCACTGCCTCGCTTGAGGTAGAATTAGCACGCAAACTGTCGCTGCAAGCCGCGGCTGAAGCTGCCGCAGAGGATGAGGAAGAGGGGCAACTAGGAGGCAGCAAGAGAAGTGTTTGTGGCAAGGGCGCTCGTAGTTGTCCTCAACCTCCGTCGTTGTTAGCTCAATCGAAGCAGAAAGCAGCACTCATGGCGGGACCAAAAGAATTGCGATATCCTAGCCCCAGCCCTTTTGGAAGCTCAGTCTCGAGAGACAGTTTTGAGCCCAACAAACCTCTGGAGATTCCGCTGCTGCCGCACCAAGTTCAGCCTCTTTCGAGTGCTAGGCTGCTGCAGTCTCTCCCAGGGTCCAAGAAGAAGAAGAAAAAGCAACTGCAGCCATCGTCTGTGCCAGTTGAACAAGCAAAGGAAACAGAAGTGGCGAGTGTGCGCAAACAGGAGGGGCGTTTCATTCTCGTACAGGTATATTCTTTGTCTTCTCCTGCTCTCTTTTGCTCTGAAAATCGCATCTTAATGCTATTTTTCCTGTTAGTTTATGTCTTTTTGAACACAACTTCCTTGTGTCAATATGACTTCTATTCAATCTTAGAACAACGCATACCTTCGTTTTACTTCTTCTTCTCTGCAAATGCATAATTGCTTGCTATCTCGCCAGGTTGCTCTCACCCCGCCACTTTTATCCGATAGTTTGAAGAAGGACCAGCCCGTGTGTTACTTCCGCGTGATTGGGCTTGTGACCTCGATAGCTGCCGCCAGCGCACATGTACAGAAGCTTACCAAAGGGCAGTGGTGTCCGTCCGCAGAAGGGAAAGAAGCACCATCGTCTCAATCATCTTCATCTTCCGCATCATCGTGGCGAAGTGTGCAAGCACCACCACCACCGCCGCCGGTGCTGCCACCAATAATGGTGGCAGAAGAGCTCTCTGCTTCTTCTTCCAATGAACTTGAGTCTACGACAGAAGAAGAGAAAGCAGCAGGAGCAGAAGCAGGAGCAGAAACAGGAAAAACGGAAGAGGCACCAATGGAGAGCACCACCACCACAGTAGATGAAGAAATGGGCTCTGCTGTAACTCCTAGCACACCTCTACAGCCAGCACCTTTAAATACGGAGCCAAACACGCCTATGACTCCCATGACACCAGCAGCAGCAGGCGAAGCAAGTTCTTGGTCTTCATCGTCCTCTTCTACCTCTGCAGCTGCCTTCCCTACAATGCCCTATGCGTCCCCGCTTGTGCGCGATACCTTCGTGCTTTTCGACCAATCGAATCAAGGACGACCTGCCTATGCCTGCTCGTGTGATCTTGGTTTGTTGCACGACCCTTCCACTCGTGGCGCTATGCAGCTGCCTCCTGCTAGCGTCTTAGCAGGTTAGCGTGAGAAAGATGATAGGACAGAACACAATGAGTGTGGTTTGTCTCTTACCTCACTTTTCAACTTGATTCCCAACTTTAGTTCACCTGAATCTTTCCTCCTCACCATCTTCTACTTCTTACCTTCCTATAACAGCTTTCGGCATTCATCGAGCATCGCAGCCAGTGTTAGAGTTCGATCTCCTTGCTCGTCCTATCGTGAATCGAAAACTCGCACCGCCTTCAACCGTAAGTCTAGAGATAGGATGTAAACTTCGTAGTTTATGTGCAGTGAATAGGAAACAATGCTCGCCAAGTACACTCATTCGTTTTTCTCTGTTGGTATTTCATATCTGCCCTTCTTTTTCTCACAGAAAGCCGTTGAATACCTCGGAGCCGATCCTCACGCGCTCGCCAAAGTTTTGGGCCCCGCAGCGCTCACAATTGCTCCTTCCATGAACAATGGCAATAATCACTCCAGCATGGGGAAGAAGCACCAATACCCACTGCCATTGCGGTGGGGAGTGGACGATTCACATCATATTAGAGCACCGCTGGGGCACTGGCGGTCGTGCGAGCGGGAGTTGCCTGGAGGCGGTGGAGTCGGCGACAGAGGGGTGGAAGGCGAGGACATGCTACATGTAGGCGCTCTGATGGCGACCGTAAAAATGGCGGGGAAAGTGAAACGCCACCGTGCTGCGAAGAAGAGCCAACAGCAGTCGTCCAGGAACTTCGCAGATTTTCTTGGGTCCTTGGGCAGTGGTCCTTCGCTCACAGGAGAAGAAGAAGAAGCGAGCATGAGGAGTGGCGAAGAAGAAAGAGAAGGAGAAGGAGAAGAAGGAGAAATGGCGGCGCAGACCAAGGCAGCATGGAACTTTGTGGCCCAAGAGAAGGAAGCACAAAGAGCGCTGCTGTTGAAAAGACATCACACCATTGCCACGGAACGTCTCAACGCCACAAGTACTACTACTTCAACGTCCAAGCAATTACACCAGAGTCAAGGTCTGCGCGAGTCGTTTGCATCGTCGACGAGCAGCCGGAGCAGTGTGCAAGAGCTCGGGAGCTCGTTTGACAACCGGCCTAGGAACCGCGATCTGCACGACGAGTCCGCGGAGAAGGCTGAGGTGGCGATGGAGCAAACCAGGCAGCGGGGCGCGGTTGGGAGGGCCATGGTCGAGGCGAGGGCGGAAGCTGCGAGAATGGCCAACGGAGAGGTACTTGATAGTGTTTGCTTACGGATTTAGCCTTATATCCTTCGAGTGCTAAAGTTTCTTCTGACTCGGTGCTGTGCTTGTTGCATCTCAATGTCCTCGCTCATTTTTCAATTCCTACAGGGCAGCGCGGATCCAACCGAGAGGCTTATCGACTTGTTTGAATCTATTCGAGCTGTGGAATTGCCGCACCTCTCATCACACAATCAACCACCAAACAGTGGGTCTAGAAATGGTGGAGGCAGAACTTCGCGGCCCACCTCTAGCAGTGCAGCAGAAGCGGAGTCCTTCAGTGGCACGATTGGCCAAAGTTTAGTGAGGAAACCGTTCCACAAGCAGTCGCAAATGCTTTGAGGAGAATTCCTACTTCCATCAAAAGAGAAGGGACATATTCGGTCGCTCGAACTCGAACTAATACAAACCCATATGGTACAGAAGCCAATGCTGCGGGCAGAAGTGGGAATGCGCGTGCGTTGCGCGCAAGTCAAAATCGTAAAGAGGATAATGTGTTGAGGGTAGGAAGCATAATACTTTGGTCGCTCGAACTCGAACTCGAACTAATACAAACCCAAATGGCACAGAAGCCAATGCTGCGGGCAGAAGTGGGAATGCGCGTGCGTTGCGCAAACAAAGCAAGTGCGGAATGATTCAGGAGGGAGAG
>Ga0307931_1001490_pt1 | contig 15389 bp, 14 predicted proteins | sample OrgLakmetageno47_FD_201816 | JGI IMG/M metagenome (GOLD analysis project Ga0307931, IMG submission 201816) | Saline water microbial communities from Organic Lake, Antarctica - #47 | ecosystem: Environmental > Aquatic > Non-marine Saline and Alkaline > Saline | place: Antarctica: Organic Lake... | reverse complement strand
TTTTAGTGACAAAATGTTTTGTATGAAGTTGCGAAGAGTGAAATGACTCACCATTCGTGCTTGTGTTGTATTGGCAGAGCGGTGCGGCAGCGTGGCAATGAGCCGACAGTGGAGGTGCCCCCGTGGTCGGTGCCCAGGCGCGTGCCTGCCTGGAGCGGCTGCGGTGCGGTGAGTGCGAGTTGTGGCGAGAGGCACAGCGTGGTTCAACTCAAGTGTGGTCGTGCTTTGTTCTGTGGAGACGGCATGGCCTTAGCACATGAGCTAGGACACCAGACTACTGCAGCCTCAGACAACGGCAATGAGAATGATGAGGAGGAAGACCAGAATGCGCGATCCCCCGAGGCGATTCTCGAGGCACTGGAAAGCGAAGAGCCCACTTTGACTCCGCGCTTGCCTGGGGCTAACTTCTTTCCCGCGCTGGAAGGCAAACACATCGCTCTGGTGGCATGTGGAGGGCAGCACACCTTAGTCTTGAGCCGGGGCGAGATCCTGGGCCTTGGCTTAGGACAACAACTCCTTCGCACCGCTGTGAAGCGACCTCAAATTTCCTGGAGTGGTGGAGGCAGCAGCACCGCTGGCAGCGACAACGACGACGAAGATGACGACGAGGCGAGCGGGAGCGGTGTGTCTCTAGGTAGCCTAGCAGGGCTTGGGGTGCGGTCTTATGACTGCGTGCTTTTGACGGCGGGAGCGCGCATAGGAGCGCACAAAGCGATTCTGGCGAGGCGCAGCCGCGTGCTCCGCGAGCTCATTGCCGAAGAAGAGCGGCCCCCTGTGGGGGGAAGCAGCGGCGCGAGCGGGCCCTTGGAGCTTTTGGTGCCGGAACTCAAGGCGGACACCGCTCGAGCGCTGTGCGAGTATCTGTACACGGACCAGGTGAAGTCCCTGCCACCAGGCTCGGCACTACCCCTCGATCTTTACCAGGCCGCTGAGAGGTTTGAGCTGCCTCGCCTCAAAGCGCTCGCGAAAATCGCCCTGCCCCCTTCCGCGCTCCCCCCTGTGGACCCCTCATTACACGACGACGACGACCAAGTTGAAGGAGACAGCGTGCCAGCGTCCACTCTGGCGTCGGATATAGGAAGTTTATTGGGGGATCGCTTGGCCTGGGCTGACTTGAAATTAGTGGCTGGGGGGCGCACTATTTATGCGCACCGGGCTGTGCTGGCGGCGGCTTCCTCGTACTTCCGGGCCATGTTTCGAGCTATGGCGAGCCTGAATGAGCCGCGGTCAAGCGATAGGCGAGGAGGGGATACAGAAGACGATGAAGACGAGGATGAGGAGAGTGCAGGACCAAGCGTGCTGGAGGTGGTGGTGCCGGACTCGTATGTGGGGATGCTGCGCGTCTTGCTGTGGGTGTACACGGGCAAGCTCGAGGAGGGCAACTTTGACTCGGTGCTCGAGGACCTCATCGCAGCCGACCGCTTCCAGCTGCTGTGCATGAAGCGAGCTTGTGAGAGTGCGGTCATGGTAGACGCCTCCAATTGTGTGGCAGCGCTCGAGGTCGCCGCCGTGACCAACGCTCCGAGACTTGCTCAGGTGAAAAGTAAGGCACGGCTTCATGTTTTCTTTCACTTGGCTCTGAAGGCGAAGAGCCTCGTTGTTCCAAAACCACTTTTCCGTCGTCTACATTTTCGTAAGGCTTCTGTTTTTAATGTGCGTATCTGTGCTTGTAATACTGGTTGTTGCCATGACGCGCACGTGTGCTCTCTTCAGGAAGCGCAACGGGTGGTTGCTCTGAGCTTACACGAGCACGAGGTGGAGGCAGCCGTCGTGGAGCTCGTGTCGCGCCACCCTGTACTCGCCGACACTCTTTTCACCCGCTTGACTCAAGTGAAGGACGCGCAAACGCGGGACAAGCACCATGCGGCCACGGTGTCACGAGTGGCGGCGAGCGAGGAAGAGCGCATCGTGGAGACCCATCGCGTCTTTCCCATTGGCTCCATGATTGCCATGCTAGGGTGCGCTGGCGTCTTCGCCTTCATTTCAAACGTCAGTTTCACCTTCTTCTCGTTGCACCTTTCAATGCGCATTCTTTTCGTTTCGATCTCTTAATTCTAAGTCTGGTGCTTCGTTTCTTTTGCGCGCCGTCCTTCCTTGACTGCCCTGCTTTTTGTGCCATACAGTTTGCCGTTCTCGGCCCACTGGTCCCCGTTATTAATGCGATAGGCCTCGCTGGTTTGCTCGTTTGGGGCTTCAGAACCATGAAGGATGGCGCATAGGCTTCTGCTGTGCTAAAAGTCCCAATGGCCAAGATTTTAGCCTCGAGTTACTCCGAGTTGCTGCGTAAAGTGGCCCCTTGAGAAGAAATAATTACGCAAATGCAAGGGCGTGTTTTATTTTCAATGCCTGTATGGCTGTCTCTTGAACCCAGAACCCACTCAGAGCCTCAACAGAGCCCTAGTCAGATACCCGGCTGCTTGTAGCAGATTCGGAATCTGCTTAGTTGTAGCCAGTCCCTACACTTCCTTTAATCAGTAGCTCGCCACTGCTAATGAGTACTGCTGAGCTGCTGACTGCTGAGTCCTGAGTCTGCTGAGTTGTGGGCGTCCTGGTCCTGCTCCTGCGTCCCTGCGTCCTCGGAGACGTCCAGCTTCCTGCAGCGAAAGGCATTGTGCAGAATTCAGGCAAACCTAGGTATAATTGGATTTGGCCAATAGCAGGAAAATCATGAAACGAGGAGGGGCTGATTTTTCTCAGGAATCCTCTTGTTTTTTAAATCCTCCCGAGGCCCCGAGGCCGAGCGGGGGGGCGGGGAGGCAAACGCTGTTTTTTATCTAGGTGTAAATATTACGGGTTGCGTGTCTGTCGCATGTCGCATCCTCCCCTCATGCTCACCTTCTCGATCCTCATCATGGTCCTCTTCTAGCCCGATTTTGAGTTCGACAAATCCTCGCAAGGAGCTACTGAAAGTATCATTAAGTTCAGAAGACTAGCTTAAAACCGATAAGTTTAGTTCGATTACCCACTAAGGTGAGGTTATTGTATCTAGAAGCTACTTCTAGGACGAATGTCTAGCAAGCGCGAGAGGGTGGATCAACGCGCTGCTGCAGAGGAACCAGCGGGTGACGGCAGCCCTCAAAGATGTGATGACAGGCATGTTGCCAAGGTCCGGCCTCAGGCAGCAACTGAAGTGCTCGACTCTGCGACTGCAGCTACAGGCTCTCAGGGCGAATTGTGGCGCACGTGTGCACGGTTAAAGATGCACCCCGAGTTTCGCACTCGCTCGGTGCTCGCTGCTACTGATGACGAAGGCGCAAGCACGTATGAAGTTGTAGTTGTGCTGGATGGTGTCGACTTTGCCTCGGCCTCAAATGCAAATCAAGCTGCGGTAATTTATGCTTTTCCTTCTAACCCCGTTCGCCGATAGTATAGTCCGTGGCATATTGCCTTATGAGTTTCTAGTCAATACACGAATGACCTGTTGGCTTTTATGAAATGTAATTTAGGCACAAGAGCAAGCAGCTCAAGCCACTCTTCGAATTTTGTTAGAGGACATTCCGCCTGACATGCCAGTCCCTGAGCCCACGGTAAAGCTAGCGAGCCTCGAAAAGCGCGCCCGCAGCCCCGCAATCCCCGAAGAATCGCCTTCGCCTCTTTCAACGCACGGCATTTCACCGTCAGACTCGCCGTCCCACTCCGAATCCTCTGCCTTATCCTCCGTGTCTTGCCCTGGCCCCTCAACTCCTGAGCCCATGTCCCAGCCACCGTCGCCGCTCTCGGTTTCGTCCTCCCAAGGCGACAATGCCCCCCGAGCAGGAGACAAGCGCGGTGGCCGTAGAGGCGATAGCCGTGGTGGGAATGGGCGCGTAGGAGATGGGCGTGTGACGAGTAGGCGCGGGGGAGACGGGCGCCGAGGAGAAGGGCGGGTTGGGGATGGCGGAGGATCTCCGAGAGCGCACATGCCGGAGCTGGTCGAGGGTGTTGGCGGGACAAAGAAGAAACGTCTGGAAGAGGGAGAGCAGCGAGGTGGCAGGGGCAGCGAAGGGAGCGTGCAGTCCTTGACGCCAAGAGCATCGAATGCTCTGTCGAGCGTATCTCCAGGGGACGAGATGCTGCTAGGAAAGACTCCAACGTCCTTGCTCTACGAGTACTGCATGCAGCACCGAATAGGGCCCATTCAATTCATCGAACGCCCCCCAGGAAGCGCTCGCAAGCTTCACGTGATCACCGTGCTAGTAGGCGGCTCCGAGTGCGGCGTTGGCAGCGGTGTCGCGAAAGCAGTAGCGAAGCACAATGCGTGCAGCCAGGCTCTGCAAGTGCTTGATCCCAGTGCCTTTGCCGCGGCGCTCGTGCGACCTCAATTTCAAGGCGGGCGCGCTCTCAACAGTGAAAGTCCGTTCGAGGGCGCGAGTGGTGGTGGAAGTGGTGGATCGGCACCGAATGCCTTCATGCTGAAGGCGGCTTCTACAGGAAGCTCGGCGGTGTCGGCAGACCTCGGGGAAGCGCAGTACTCGGCGCTCCTGTACACCCTATGGCAGATGGACCCGCGAGTGCAGTCCCCGCCGAGTTACTCGTTCGTTGAGGAAGGCACGCGTCTTCGGCACGCAGCAGATGCAGTTAGTCGCCACACTTTTAGGTGCGACGCCATTCTCCTGCTTGGGGTATCGCAGCAGCAAGGGCCACACGCGTCTCGGCAAGCTTCTTCCTCGTCGTCATCATCGTCGTCGTCGTCAAATGCTCGCCGCACGCGAAGAAACAGTCCCACGGAGTCGGTCTCAGAAGTGGAGGCAGGGCTCTCGGGCCTGAGTTGCGAGTCAGAGACCGACGAGCAGTCGTCGGACGCGTGGGGTATGAGCAGCGCGTATTCAGCGGAAGATGATGATGATGATGATGATGATGAGCTAGAGGATGAACCCGAAAAGGAGGAAGGCGGTGAAGGTTCCGAGGACCGTGAACGCAAGTCGGTGGATGAAAAGCTCCTGGACTCGCTTGGGCAAATGGGCCGAGACAATGCAGACGACTCCAAGAATACAGATATGCAAAGCGATGTCGTGAGCCCTTCAGAAGAAGATTTGAGTGCGGTATCTTCTGAAGGGCAGGCTGTGCAATCAACAGGCCACGGGAATGATGAAAGCTCGCGTAATGAAGGCGAAGGTTTGGTGGAGGATGATGATGGAGTTGGCTGCAGTGTAGGTGAAGAATCTTCGATGGAAAAGGCGAGCGCGCTAGATGCTAAAGACGAGCGCACAAGTTCAGACCGACATGTAGTCGACCGGGGCCCTGAAGACGAGCTAAGCCGTTCCCTGAAGGAAGCTTCCATTGATCCGCTTGACGACCAAAGCAAGCAACAAAACAGCAGCGCAATGAGAGTCGATTCGAGCCCAGCAGGCGATGCAAAAGGCAGCAGCAGTAGTAGTAGTGCAAGCGAGACCACTCTAGTCGCGCAAGGCTTTGGGCCGACCAAACGCGACGCTAAGCACGCAGCCAGCAAGGACCTGCTCTGCCAGCTGTTCCCAAATGCCCAGACCCCAGCCGAGGCCCTGTGGTGCGCGCTGCGCGTGAAGCAAACCTTCGCGCTCGAAAAGAAGCGCCAAGCCGGGTCAAGCATGTCGACGCGCTCGTGTGTGAGCCACGGAGGCGACTCACAGCGCGGCCAACGCGAAGGCCAGCGCGCCAAAAAAGCTGCGCCATCTCAGCCTTCTTCTTCAGCAGAGAATACCACTCCCAGCAGTAGCCAGAGCTCGTCGCAAGCCGATCCGGGTGCGTCCTCCTCCTCCTCTACGGGGGTTCGACAGCAGCAGAAAAGGCGGCGAGCGGACGCTGTGGTCGGAGGGAATGGTGGCAGTGCTCAAGCCACGGATGCTGACCCAGCGCCAGATGCGCTCTCAGGTCGCGATTCGCCGGCTGTCAAATCGAGGAGCGGAGTGCGAGAAAGCAGTGAAACTCGGCAAGCCACCGCTGCTGCGGCCAGTCGAGAAAGCAAAAAGCGACAGGCCGATCAAACGAAAGACGAACCAGCGAAATCACGGTCTGAAGGGACATGAAAATTGAATTTTGAGTCGGGGGCCTCGCTGTGGCAGGCGCCACCTAAACAATTTATACAAATTTTGCTCCTATGGACCTATGAACAATGTTATCATTGACAATGAAGCGACGAAGCAAAAACTAAGTGCTAAGTGCGTTTCGTGTTGTGTGTTGTGGCGCTTTACTTCACTATATCCTCAGCCCTTGGCGCATGAACGCATGTAGTTGTAAGATTTGCGCGTTTGCATTCGGCATCTAGCTACCATTCTTTATCGAAGATAAAATATCAAACTTATCATCGCCTATCTGCCTTCCCTATTGTGCATCCGAACCCGGATAAAGAGCCCGGTGAAAAAGATAGGCCGTCCATCGTGCTCGTCCAGCCAACTACTTCTGTCCTCCCTCAGCCCTAACAGCCTAACACTGGGAAAAGGCCGTGTGCCACTAGTTTGAAGCGGCGACGGCCCCCAGTTGATCTCTTATTCTACCGAGGCCATCCAGCATGGTGCGCAACGCTTCTTGGGAGAGCTCAAACTCAACGTGGCGCGCAGACGGGACCCGGTGCGTGGTTTCGGGCTGGTCTTGCACCTTGAGGTCCACGAGCACGGACGGCACTTGCATGCGGCTCACGACGTCGGAGGCGGTCTTCACGTCGACGCGCCAATCAACGCCCACGTACTGGGGCAGAGAGGGGCGCGACAGAATGGACGCTTCGCGCCACTCGGGCAGCTGCGCCGTAATAATCTAACCAGACACGAAAGCAAATTTGGAAGTAGGATGAGTACCGTGGGTACACCCAGAGGAGAGATAAGGGGCACGGCGGAAACTTGAGCACCTGCTCGATAAGGCCCCGGAGGCGCACATCAAGGCCGACGGCTTTGGCATCGACGGAACGCATCGTTGCCTCGGGGTCCGATTCGTACAGAACGCTTTTTACGATGTGCACTAATACAGCCGCAAGTTCGCTTGCCTGGGGCTCAGTGATACTGAATTCTGTCGCCATAGCTGCTAATGGCATCTGCAGCATATTTTGGAACAAGCACACATGCACTAAGGAAATATTTAAGCACACAGACATCGTAAGAATGAATAGTAAATTGCACATGTAGAATACTTCGGTTGGGGCGTTGCGGTGCACAAACGCTCTGTTGAAGCACTTGAGAGCGGTGCGTTTCGATGGAGCGCTCAGCAAGTGCGCAAGAGCAGCCCAGTTGAGCTGTGGAGCGCTGAGTGATGCCATAATCTAGCCCAGACGCGAAACCAGGAACCGAATCAAGGACACTTTAGAAAACTGTGCATTCTGGAGCATCAGTTTTGAACATTCGCTTTCATAGGAGCGTACTCGTGATGCCTTATTCCTTGAAACTCGAACAATTTTTAGGGTCCCAAGATGTTTCATTCAAGGTTATCAAAAGCTAGGCAAGATTCGGTTCCTAGCACAGGCGCTCGAACCTATAGCAAAAGTGTAGTGATCCTTAGGTGAATGTGCTCCCGGCGCTGCTCACGCGGACGCTACCGTTCGTGCACAAGATACTCTCGTGTCCGCACCGAGAGACCGAAAGAGGCTTGGCAAAAATGAGCAAATGAGCCGAGAAATCGATGTGAGGACTTTTTACCAAGGGGATTAGTTGTCTGTAGTAATAACCCTTGCTTTTACTGCTACCCAGCGTTATATTAGAGCAGCGTTTTGAAATTCTTGAGTTTGCATTCGTCGGTGCTGTTGGCGCCTAAGAAGCTGTCACCCACGGTTTGAAAAAGACATGCCTCCGCGTGGGTATGGGCGAAAGCCCCCAAGCGATGACCAGCCTACGCTCGCAGCAAGTGGGAAGGAGCTTCTAGAAGCAGCGATGACGGCGAATAGTGCTGACGATGCATTTTCTTTCGCGCCGAACGAAAACGAGGACATCGGTGAGCGTAGTGACGGCAGCGAACATGATTTTTTTCAGCCTTTGACGCCATCTCGGCGCAATATCACGGACCTTAATTTCTCTCCTACGATACAATCGACTGAGGAGTCTTCGTCAGCTGTGGGTGAAGGCGAGGAATACTCGGTGGATGCGCAAAGCAACGCTAAAGGTCCGGCCGAGGACTCGGTCGCGGAGGCCAACAATTCAGGAAGAGCTGGAGTGACGATGACAGAATTCGAAGAGGACGTTGACACAGAAGAGGAGTATGTCTGCGGAATAGACGAAGATGAAGATGAAGGCAAAGAGCGTGAGGATGGCAGCTGCGAGGCGGATGGTGCGGTCTTCGAGGAGGAGGCCAACGAGAATGTCGAAGGGCTTGCAGTAACGGCCGATGAGAATACGGCCAACGAGGAGGATGCAGAGGAGATGGTCGAAGACCACGATGCAAGTGCTGATAAGGATAGGGCCTTCGAGGAAGGCGCTACGGAGAGCACTCAGGGGCATGAGGACACCGCTGATGAGGGAGGGGCCTTCAAACAGGGTTCCGAGGAGGAATCGGAAGAGCGTGTAGACAACGCTGATGAGGATCTAGATGCAGCGTCTGAGAAAGCCAGGGAGGAAGTCACTGAAGAGGTAGCTAGAGAAAGTGATGAGGAAGAAGACGCTTGCAGCGAAGACATTTTGGACATCGTGCAGGAATGCTTGACAGAGCTCGGAAGCGAAATCTTGAAGATGACTGTGAAGCAAATCATTGCGAAAGTTGAGTCATCCTCGGGCACGGATCTTTCGGAGTGGAAAAAGGCCATCAAAAAGGTTATTACAAACCACGCAAGTTCGCTTTACAGCCAACCAGACGCTACTTCGCGCGAAGCCACGCCTGTGAAGGGAGCCGGAGGAGGAGCTGAAGGCGAGGCAAGCGATGCGGAGGTAGATGTCAAAGAGGTAGACGAAGAAGGCGCGGGATCAGAGTACGAGGACTCGGACGATTCGGAGAACGAAGGCAAACCCAAGGGACGCATGAAGAAGAACGGAGCCAAGAAAGCAGCGGGGAAGCCTAGTAAGGCAACCCTCGAAGAGCTTGAGGTGAGAACTGGGAGCATCTCTGCTAGGAGCTGCATAGTGACGGTAGCATGTAGGAATTGCTGTTCATGGTCACTTTTGACATTTTTTGTTGAAGCCATTGCGATTGCTTACTCTGCGTGTTAACAGTGCGTCTATTGTTCTATCCCTCCCCCGAATATGTGCGCGTAGGCGGTGAAAGAAGAGGAGGAAGTGCGGGCCAAGAACCAAGCCATGGTGGAGATGCTGCAGGGCGACGCGCTCGAGCGCAAGGAACAAACCAACGCGCGACTCGCGGCGCTGCGGGAAAAGATCCGCCTCAAGTGCTCCGACGAACAGGCCAAGCGCCTGAACCGCGCAGCTGCTCAGCTCAAAACCATCAAAGCAGCCGAGCGGAACTCCCCGGACTCCGCGGCTGGCTTTTGCGCGCAGGTGAGCAGAACCATGTTTGTGGTGTCAGCGCACACCTCTCTCATTGCCAAGTGTCATTCTCTCCTCCACCTCTTCTTGAGTGCCTAACGAGTCCGTGTGTTTGAATCTTTTTTTTTGTTGTCAGGCGTTTTCGCGGGAGCCTCCGAAGAAAGTCCTTCCAGCGGCTCGCTCCGCCCCTGTAAAGAAGTGGGGTGGCTTGAGCCACTCTCCCAAGAAGCCTGACCGGCGAGCGCTGCGAGCGCGGCTCATGAAGCAGCGGGTTTACAAGGCAGGCGAATTCTTCACTCAGACCAACGACGACACCGGCATGACCAGCGAGAAGTACCTGATGATGCTCAAAGAAGACGATTTGCAGAAGCAAGTTAAAATTAAGGCCGCTCTTGAGCGCAAAGCTCAGGTGAGTGTAGGTTTAGGTTTGGGGGGATGATAAACGGTAGGAGTCGACTTTTCCTTGGAGTACACTTTGGCGCACTTCTTCGCACTTCCTCAATCTTAAACCCCAGACTCGTTATTCTTCAACGTGCTCTTTTCAGGAGGCTGAAGAGGACATTTTCGCCCATGAGGACGAAATGAGCGACGATGAAGGCGAGGCAGGCAGTGAGGAAGAAGACGAGGAAGATGAGGGCGCAAACGCTGGGGTTCACACCGCGGATGTTTCCGAGGGAAGCTTGGGTGAGGATGCAGTAGATGACGAAGACAACGAAAGCGTCAAGCCAGCTGCTTCACCTGAACAGGATGGCGAAGCAGGCGAGAAGGACCAAGGTGCCGATGATGGCGCTACGGTCGATGGTGTTGAGATTGAGGCAACGCCTGTTGAGGGCGGAGCTGTTGAGAAGGAACTTGAAGCATCCCACGCTGCCAACGACGAACTGGCTGCGCCTGTGGATAGCGTTGGAGTTACGGCGGCAGCAGCAGCAGTTGTGGCTCCCGCTCATGTAGTGGCTCCCGCTCATGTAGCGCCCCCCGCTGTTGCACCTGCAGTTCCTGTCGCCACTGTCGCAAAGCAGCGGTTAGACGCCAGCGGCGCTCTCAGTAAAGCTCCGCTGCAGATCGGCATAATGGCAGCGTTCTTCAACAAGCCTCGCAAGGTCGTCGAGCAGCCGAAAGAAGAAGTCGCCGAGTCAGGCACCAAGAACAAAGAAATAACGGCCACCCAGGAGGTGGAGGCATCGGTCAAAGGGGTTGATGAAAATGACACTCAAATTGATGAGGCAATGCCTGGTGTCGACGTTGATGGCGGTGAAGAAGGTGGTGATGAGAAGGATGCAAATGAGGAGGACGGAGAGGAAGAAGAAGAAGAGGAAGAAGAAGAGAAAGTGCCTGTAGATCGCACCGCCGCCTACAAGGCAGAGCTGGCGCGCGAAGCGAAGGCACTTAAAGCAGGGCGACGGGCGCGCAAGGGAGGGTTGCTCGACGAGGAGGCCGAAGAAGAGGAGGAAGAAGCCGAGGTGGCGGGTTTAGGGGACTTCGGCTTCGCAGTGGCGCCGAAAGCTAGTGGAGCGAACGGCGGCGAAGAAGAAGACGAGAAGGTAGTGGCAGACGAGGACGACTTCAGGAACATTGTCGACGACTTGTCCGACGGCGAAGGCGACGAGGAGGCGGGCAACCAAGCGCGCGCTCTGAAAAATGCCTCGGAGGACCAGAACGATTTGCTGGAGATGAAGCGGCGGCTCAAGGAGGGCAACTTGGGAGGCAGGCGGGGGGGGCGGCAAGACGCGCGTGGCAACTTTCGGGAAGACCAGCTGATGGGCATCGACCTGCAGGGCAAGAAAGACTTGAGAAAGGTGGGCCTCACTACGGCGAGCGACGACGAAGGCGACGATAGCGGGGGCGAAGGTGGAGGCTTGAACTCTGAGGACGAGCTGGACCAAGCCATCAAAGCGCGGCACGGCCGGCAAGAGAGCCGCTTCGACGACGAGGGCAGTGACGACGACGAAGACGACGACAACGAGTATGCTAACGGTAAGGACTGCTTTTTGCATTTGTTGTGTGTGTTGTGCATGCATGGGACTTCTCATGTTTGTAGCTCGGTGCCAGTCTTTCTCCTAGTACCTAACTCTTTTGCCTTTCTTGATTGGTGCCTTGCTTGTATGGGGCCACAGACGGCTCGGCTTTTTCAGCGGCGGTGGCCCTCGACGACGAGGCTCGCGAGGAGAGGGACGCCGCTCGAGCCGCGCGGCGGTGGGAGAAGCAAGTGAAGATGCGCCGCGTGCTGTCGGAAGTCGGGGGCGACCGCTCGCAGGGGGTGCACGATGAAGAGAGCCAATCGATGCTCACCATGCTCAAGGTAGTGCCACGTAGCTTGATGCATTTCACTCCGTTTCGGACAGCGGTTCCAGAGTGCACCGCCCCCCCCCACACACTTTCCATGAGATTATCTTCCTCCCTGTTTGTGCAACTGGACAGCGCTCGGGTGGCTCTTCTACTTATACTGCACCTTACTTTGTTCCCACTTCTAAACATCCATATATGCCTCTGCCTCTCCCTTGCCTCTGCCTCTCCCCAGCGGTCGATATCGAACCCCACTCCCAAGGCTCCGTCCAAGCTCATGCGTCAGAGCAGCTTCTCCGCGGGTGGTGCGGGCAGCGCACCGGGCTCCCTTCCTTCCTCACTGGCGGGGGCTGCTCCTTCGGCAGCTGCTGCCGCCATGGCGAGGCGCATGGCGGCCCCGCTCTCGATTCGGCCTTTTCCTGGTGCCGCCCACCCCCTCGGTGCCCGGAAGGGCTCGTTCGTAGACAAGAAGCGCATTGTCCCCACCTCCGCGGGCGGCCGCACCGGCACCGTCTCGAACCAGCGCTTCGTGTTTGGAGCCGCCGGTGTGCCGGCCAGCAACGAAAGCGACTCGCAGAGCCAAAGCGGCAACGCGTGGTCCGAGCATTTGAAGCGGCAAGCGCCGGCACAGGGGGCGCAGGAAGGGGCGCGGAAGCCCACCATGAACACGGCCGTGTACTCCTTCCTGGCCGCAAACCGCTTCAAGAAAGCGAAATCGAGCTGACGGGGAAGCCTGACTCATCGAGATGTTTGCTTCGCGTCCGCATTAGATACGTCTCACATGCACCTTCACGACATTTGATTATCTTATCTAAGCAGTTAAGAAGCGCCGCTGGCTCCTGGTCCTCGCGATAGGCAGTAGCAGTAGGCAAAAATGAAGAATTAATCAATAAAGTTTACAGTATAATGTATATCCCCCCACCACGCCACCGCGAGTACGAGTACCGAGTACTCAGTTTCCTACTGCTCTGGCAAAAGAGCCCCCCCCCCCCGCCATCTCTATGCGAAAGGAAATATTCCCCCCCTTTCTCTACTTCCCATTCCGAAGAATGCGCAATGGGCTTTGCGTGTGTACGTGTTTCGCGCTCGGATGATTAGGTTATTGTTAATAGGCTGTTGGCCACTTTCCACTGCACTACTTACATTTCGGATTGGGTTTCTAGAGTCCATAGGACCTAAAAGGGCAAGGCACTTCTAGATGGCGCGCGCAAACTCTTTGCGTCTCTACAGCCCAGTAGAATTACCCCCAATGGTATAACTGCAGATCGGGCGACGAGGAAAACACCAGTTCTGGCAACTTTTCATGATAGTTCAAAGGAAGAAGTAGACGGAGATGCCTGGCTTCGGCTTATGCGCAGGCTTTGTCCCGCAGGCGCAACGAAAACTTTAAAGATCACTGATGCTAAAAGTGCCCTTCGCCATAGCGCTCACAAGTTCATAGCCTTTTCCAGCGCTACGATCGTCGAGTGAGCCGAGGCTTAGGCCCTCCTCTTCGACGCAGAAATGTACAGGACTGGCACAACAACAATAGTCAAAAGTGTGTCAGATGAAAGTGAAGTAACAGTGTGAGAAGTATATAGTAAAACAAATCTTACCATTGTTCCCGCGGATAAAGCAGTCGCCGTATTTAGCCTTGAGTTGGCCATTAACATACTCCTCGGTCTGCTCCATAGCGATGTTCATGTATCCGTCTAAGCAAGCCAAAATCTAGCGACAAACAAAAAAGATTAACAGAGGCATAAAGTGGTCATTATTCTGACTACAAACACCGAATATTATCAACAGCTAGCACGAACGCTTCCTCCTTCGGTTCGATTGTCGCGGCGCTCTATGGGGCTACAACTTAAATTGGGTGAAATATCTCACCCCACGGTAGTCGACGCCGCTGTTGAGCTTCACAATGACGGGACGACCAAGGATGGACTTCAAAAACTCCGAAGGTTGGTATTTGGCTTTCCCCGGTACCACCTCCGTTGTGGCGGCACTACCTTCAAGGCTAGCCATTGAGATGCAAAAAGCTCGTGTTGCTAAACAAGAAGCATGTCTCATAAAAGTACCCCCTGTAGTCCGGAACTCAGGACAGTGTGGTGTGTGGTGTGTGGAGAGCTGGAGAGATCTTTGATCTTCGTTGATGCTGCGTGCGATGTTTCAGGTTTCAGTTGAGGAGAAAAAAATGTTTCACTAAAAAAACTAGCTCGAGCAAAGCTCAGAGGTTGTGCCTTATTTTCGTTCAACCTGCTTCTCGGCTTGCTTTCATAGAAGGATCAGTAGACTTTCGGAACTAGCCTTCGTAACCGACCAATTGCTTTTACAGCGACACCTTCGTAAACTTTCATGATGACTCCGCGACAGTTTTTGCTCATTTGTGCACTCCTCGCCCGAGTTGACGCCTTTCTCCCTCATGGATCCTATGGTCTTCGAGCTAGAATGTCGATGCCTGGACTCTCAACAGAGGTTGAAACTGACGTGCTTGGAGAGGCAACTCTAAGCCCGGAAGATGCTAAGCTTATGAGCGAAATGCGCGTGAAGCCCAGAGTACCTGAAGCTGAAGAGATTGAAAAAGTCACTAGAAGCATCGTGCGCCAAGGGTGGACCGAAGTCGGTCCCCCGAGTAGGACAGTTACGATTTTCCCAGGAGATTATGTGGTTCATCGTGACTTGGGCATCGCTCAATACGTTGAAGAAGAGGAGATTGGAGGCACGATGTGGGTCAAGTTGCAGTTCAGCAAGGAAGCGGAGCACCTCGTGAATCCAGAGGAGCGAGCTAGACTGAGCCGGCTCAAATCTTCGGACTCGTCGAAACCGCCCAAATTGACCGAACTCACGGAGAAGGGACGTGTAAAGTGCGTACTGTACTGCCACTTGCATTATCATCATGAAATTGTGCTTTTATCTGAACATTTCGTTTTGTAGGTGGGAGGAAAAGATCCAAAAAGTGCAGGATGAAGCCAAGTCGATGGCTCAAGATATCTTGGCCTTGTATGCAGCACGCGACGCAATCAAAAGAGCGCCGTGTGCGCCAGATGGGCCCGAGTTTAAGAAATTTGAGGGTAAGATCAACTTGCTCGTGAACAGTCGATGTCAGATCTTTCCTTTTGTGAACTCAAGAAATATCTTCTTTCCTTAATTTATTACAAGGTAAAAATCGTAATGGATGCGTTTCATTATTGTCTTGAATAGTCTATTGTTGAGCTTATTTTGTTTGATTTTACTTTTATTTTTGGTTTTTCAATGCTTTGTGGTGGGCTCCAATGTCGCAGAGGGATGGAACTTCGAGCCAACCCCAGATCAAGTGACTTGCTTCAATGACGTGGCGCGCGACATGATCTACAGGGACACCCCCATGGACCGGCTGGTGTGCGGCGACGTGGGGTTTGGCAAGACTGAAGTAGCCCTGAGGGCGATTTACCGGGCCGTGCTGGCGGGGCGGCAGGTGGCACTCTTAGCTCCAACCACGGTTTTAGCGGCCCAACACTTCCGCACAGTCTGCAAACGCATGCCCGGCACGTCGGTGTATCACTTAAGGGGTGGCACCACGGGGACCACCGAGGGGAAGCGAATGCGCGAAGCCATCTCCAACGGTTCAGCGCAAGTGGTGGTGGGCACGCACGCGCTGCTGTCCAAGAACGTGGTGTTTCACAAGCTGGAGCTTTTGGTGGTGGACGAGGAGCAGCGCTTTGGAGTCGCTCAGAAAGAGAGGCTCAAGGCGATGGCGACTGGAGTGGACGTGCTCACGCTCACGGCTACGCCCATTCC
>Ga0307931_1001482_pt1 | contig 15416 bp, 12 predicted proteins | sample OrgLakmetageno47_FD_201816 | JGI IMG/M metagenome (GOLD analysis project Ga0307931, IMG submission 201816) | Saline water microbial communities from Organic Lake, Antarctica - #47 | ecosystem: Environmental > Aquatic > Non-marine Saline and Alkaline > Saline | place: Antarctica: Organic Lake... | reverse complement strand
CCGCTTGCATGTTGCTGTTTGTATTTCAAGGGGGGGCTTTTCTATTCACTTCCACTTCCACTCCGCGGACGAGGAAGGAGTTCCTGTCCCGTCAAAGCCTCTTATGGCTCAGGGGCAGAACAATAGGCGCTTTGCGCGCCGGAAGGCACACTTTGACCTCTGCCGAGTGGACCTCGCAATCCGCGTGTCACGAGCTTCTTTGCTCGCGCACCTTCCTCTTTATTGTTCTACGGAATGTACAACACCCACAAATTTCTCACTTTTCACAAATTTTCCGAGGGATTTGGCCAATGCCCCTCTCCCTCCTGAATCATTCCGCACTTGCATTGTTTGCGCAACGCACACGCATTCCCACTTCTGCCCGCAGCATTGGCTTCTGTGCCATTTGGGTTTGTATTAGTTCGAGTTCGGATATTGCATATGTTTAGTACAATACTGCTTTAACTTTGAACTCAAGACTTTGATTCCCCTCTATACTCTCATTCAGCGCGCAATCGCACAGCACACAAAATCCATCTCTGACATTTATGTACTTCAGGTGAAATATTAGCTGTATTGCTGTGAATTGTGAATTGCTTTCTTTGTCTGGCTAATAGCCAATTGCCCCCTTATTCCGGCCGTTCGGGACCTGAACTAAATCTTTGGTAATTGCCAAAATCAACGTATTGATCTGCGTAACCTTCCATTTATGTATCTGTTAGCCCTTTAATTCCGGCCCTTCTGTTGCTGAGTGCGCCAAAGCGCACTATGCCAGCAAGCAGTGAGGTGCGGAGTTACAACCCCAGCCGCACAGCTGAAGTAGCGGCGCGGGCCGCGTAAGGCAGCTGTTCCAGCGAGGCGCTGGGAACCGAGTTAGGCGCCGAGCTAATACGAAACTAAGCGAGAAAGACGGAAAGTGAGAGAAGTCGTACTACTTCCACTCCCAACTGAAATTCTGGAATTGGGACTGCCAGAAACCGGTGGGAGCTCAACCAAAGCCACCGAGCGACCTCACAACTTTTATAGTAAGTTTTGAACCTCTTGCTCCCGAACGAGTAGGTGAGCTACTTCGGTTGCCCTTCAAACATTTTTCTTCTCTTTTGCGTACCCTTCGGGAAGGGGGTTCACGACCCAGCCTCGAGTCGTCTCGAGGCAGGGAGCGAGCAACTGAACGTACCCCCTGTAAGTACTATCCCTCTCCTCGTTTCTTCAACTACGAACTCAAGCTAAACCGGCGATCGTGTAATCACCGGAACCCCCATTCAACCCGGGATAAAACTATCTAGGAGCAGCACAGTTTTTCTCTCGGATTTACTGAGTTTGTTTTTCCCCTCTTTTTTTTCTTTTTATACCATACTACTGTAGTCAAGAGGTGGGCAATCAGACCACAAGGCGACGTGAGGATGGGGTGGGTAGGTGGGTTTTGGCCGTCCGGCTGGAAAAAAGACACCCTCTTGACTGTAGTGCAATTTTTTCCTCCCTCCTCCTTTTCCCCGATTTTAGACTTCTAAAAAGTATCCACCAGCAAAAGCACCAGCACACCAGCACACCAGCACCATCTGGGGTTGGAGCTCGTTGGAGCCGCAAGTAGCAAGCAGAGGCGCCATCGTTTCATCCTTCACCGGCAAAGTGAGCTTTTCTTTCGCTGGATTGATAGAGACTGTATCCGTTCTCTTTCAGATTTTCATGTTTTCGCTCTTGTGTTGCTCTGCATGCCCTGCCTAAAAGTGTCATGAAATTATGCATACTACACAATAGTATCGATGAGCGCGATCTGTGTTAGCATGTGATCACACGCGTGAAAATCGCGTAGCTGGCGGGAAACCCTATGTGCATGCACAGTATGACTTATTCAGCTAGTCTGCCGGCCTGATCTTCTCTGACTGCTCGTGTCCTGGCTTGTCTGCGTGTTTTTTTGGCGCAGATTTGTAAATATGATCTTGCAAGAAGCTACTCTCGCTAGTCTCGCGAGTGTGAGCGTTCTCGGCGTCGAACCTGGAAGTCTCGTTCTCACGGCTGTCGCAGTCCTCTGCAATGCCATTGCGGCGCATGCAGAAGCCTCGAGCGGTAACGATGCCTTCGTCCAGGAAGCAGGCCGTCGCGCAGATGCCGCTCATCGGCTCATGACATCACTTGCTGGGGCGACTTTCCCAGATAACCACCCCTCCCTGGCTCGCGTGGTGGACGTTCTCATTGATCTCGAGACGCGCGCTCGTATGTGGTGTGAATCATCAATGTTGAGCCGGCACCTTGCATTCAGTCGTTTGGGTATCTCGAAGGCGTGCAAATACCGCGATAATTTTCAGCAACTTTTTGCGCTTCTCGACCGCGCGCTGCAAGAGCTCATGTCCACCGTGAAGGTCGAATCCAACTGCAACCTTTCAGAATTGCAGGCGCAACTCAGCCAAGAATTTAGTGCGGCAGCAGCGGCAGCGGGTGAGCGTGCAGCGTCGCAAACAGAGGCACTGCAGAAGCTGGGAGGCCAGAGTGCCTCCTTGGACGCCCTCCTTGCGAAATCGCGCACTCAAGCCATCGCCCTCGCAGAGTTGGAAACCCGCCTAGACAGCATCTTGGAAAGTCTTAAAACAGACCTTGCTGCGGGTGCGCAAGTTGTTCTCGTGGCCGCGAAAGCAGCGGCTGCGGTGGCCGAGGCCATGGAACAGCACGAGAGCAGCGGTGGCGGTGGTAGGCGCGGCGCGGAGGACAACACGGACGAGATCGTGGCCGCCCTGACAGCAAACATCCTGAATCTTGTCGTGCCAGAATTGCTTGAGAAATTGGAGGCTGATGGCAAGCTTACGAGCGAGGCAGTGAAGAGTGCTAAGGAAGCAGTGTTAGGCGAGGTGCATGGCGTCGAAAGCACAGAGCGAGCAGCTCGGGAGCGTTTGAATCGTTTTGAAGCGCTCAGCCAATGCAGGGGCGTAGACATGGCCTCAGTGTATAGGTATGAACCGTACAACTTCGATGATCCTGACGACCAAGAAAAAGCTTCCCTTGGTGAAGGCCAATTTGGCGAAACTTTTCGCATGCTGAACATGAATGACATGGTCGTTTACGCCGTCAAGCTCGTCAATCTTAAAAAGGCCAAGCTAGAAGAAGCACAAGTAAAGAAAGAATCCAAAGTGCTTGGGCAACTCTACCATCCAAATATCGTGCGTTACTACGGTTGCTTTTACTACGGCAAGAAGAACAAATTTTGGGCCATCGCTATGGAGTACCTTTCGGGTGGTTCGCTCCTCGCTAAAATGAAATCCTCGCCCAAGCCAACACCGAAGCAAAGGCTGCGGTGGGTGCTTGAAATTGCGTCGGCGCTGGCGCACATGCACGAACACAATGTCCAACACCGCGACCTGAAGCCCGACAACGTGCTCTTTGCTTCGGAAGCGCCCAATGCACGGGTTGTTGTCATTGACCTCGGCCTCGCCTGCTTGAACCTCGCCAAGTCGAAAGCGTCCAAGGCCGTTGGCGCAGAAATGTACCGCTCGCCTGAGAAGGCTCTCGGAGAGCGCTATGGCCCTGCTGACGACGTTTGGGTCCTCGGCCTCATCGCAGCATGCTTGGCGCTCGGGCAGCCGCTGGAAGATTGGATCGAAGAAAGCGGCGGCAGCGGCGGCCTCTTCGCGCTGAATCGCTCGAAGGTAAACAAGTTTGTGGCCGAAGCGGTAGCTCTCTGTCCATCCCTCGGTGCACTAGCCGCTGCTTTGTTGATTCAAGACGCGAGCTTGCGGCCAACGGCAGCATCTGTGGCGGAATCGAAGGGCGATGCTGCAGCGCTGGTGCGTCCAAGTGTCAGTCCGGACGCGATCACTGAAGAGCAAGAAGAAAACGAAGATGATGGTAAAGTTGCAATCGATAGAAAGTGGAAGCTTGAGGCTGAGGCACGAGTACGAGAGGCTGAGGCACGAGCACGAGAGGCTGAGGCACGAGCAAAAGCAGCTGAGGCAGAGGCAAGAGCATTGGCGGCTGAGGCTGAAGTGCAACGCTTGCGCGAGGTGCCGAAACATGCATGTCTACTGGACTCTTTGTACTCCTCTTACTTCTTTTACTTTTCTGGGTCTGGGTGTATAGGCGAAGCAAGAAGAAAACGAGAAAGCGAAGCGAGAAGAAGAGGCGAAGGCGAAGCGAGAAGCCGATGAAAAAGCTAAACAAGAAGCAAATGAGAAAGCGAAGCGAGAAGAGGCGGCAAAGCGAGAAGCCGATGAAAAAGCTAAACAAGAAGTAGAAGAGAAAGCGAAGCGAGAAGAAGCAAAGGCGAAGGCAAAACGAGAAGCCGATGAAAAAGCAAAGCAAGAAGCAAATGAGAAAGCGAAGCGAGAAGAAGCCAAGGCAAAGGCGAAGCGTGAAGCAGAAGAGCTGAAGGTGGCTGAGGCGTGTGCCGCAGTGGGCCATCCCATGGGGAGCAAGTGGTGTTGGACCTCGAGCGACGCTAGAATTGCAGCGGGCGAGGTGGGCACGGTGGTGGGCTATTCGCATGAACACGGTCAAGTCCGGGTCAAGTTCAGCAAGGGTACCTGGCCTTTGGCTCAACTGATCACTCTCGAGGCGTGGCAGGAGCGTGAAGCGGTACTTTCTTATGCACTTCCGCATGTTGTTTTTTGTCGGGCGCCCCGTCAACTTTATTTACCTTTCTTCTTTTAACAACCTTTGAGCATAACTCGTTTACTGCCTTGTTTGTTTGCACCCTTGGACGTTCTGGGGCTCTAAAGGCAAAGCGAGAAGAGCAGAAGGTCAATGATGCCTGTGACGCGATTGGCCGTCCCATGGGGAGTACATGGTGTTGGACCTTAAGCAATGACGACATCGCTGCAGGCGAGGTGGGCACGGTGGTGGGTTTTCTGCACGGGCAAGGCAAAGTTCAGGTCAAGTTCAGCAAGGTTACTTGGCCGTTTGCCCCGGACCAACTCATTACTGTTGTTGCTTGGCAGAAGCGTATAGCGGTACGTTTCAATTCTCTTTTTTAGATTTTTTTTCATGGCGTTCTCTGTATCTTCATCGGCTGTTCACTTCTTATTTTACACGTCAGTCCAATTCTCGTGCACTGTTTTGACATTAAGCGCCCTTGATTTCTCTGGTGCTGAATAGGCTCAGCGAGCCGAGGCAAAGGCCATGCGAAAAGCAGCACGAATAGCTAATCCAAAAGCAGCGGTACGGTGCCATTCTAATGCACCTATTCAAAACCTGTGAATTCTTTGTGCGTCCACGCTATGGACCGCCGCATTTCAAACTGCGGTAGCCAGTCAGAGAACTTGATAGGATAGGATTTTTCTTTTTATTGTGTTTTGAAATTCATCCTTGTTTGTTTTTGTTGGACTCCCATTTTTTCTACATTTCGATGTTTCCTCGTTCTTTCCCTCGATATTGTTTTTGCTCTTATTTCGCTTCAGGCAGCTGCCACCAAAGCGATATTTAAAGCAGCAATGAAAGGTGAAGAAGAGCTCGTCAAGAAATGTATTGCTGAAGGTGCCAACGTCGATGAGTTCAGGGATGAGGTAATAGAGGCTGGATATGTTTCAATCTGAATGCTTTTTCAAATAATCGCCCACGGCCAAAGTACCTTATGCTCTACCGAACTTCATCATCTCATATGTAAACATTCAAGATATGTTTTAAGTTACTGACGGTCATGTTTCGCCTTCTAAGCTTTTGAAAAACCCTCAACTTGAGCCCTTGATTTTTACTTTTTGCTCGATTGCCCGCACGCCTACTTTAAGCTATTTCACCTTGGCACTTGCTGACAGAATTTTTTAGTCTATTCGTCTTTGTATAATTTTCTCACTCAAGATTTCTTTTACTTTCTCTTAATCTCCTGGCTTTGTATTCGATTCTCTGCTTCCTTTTGCTTGATTTCTCCTCTTTGTGTGTATAGTATGGCAACGCAGCGCTTACTGTGGCCACGATAAAAGGTGAAACCGCAACTGTGCAGCTCCTCGTGGACGCAGGGGCTGACACGGAGGCCGTAGGAAAGGTGAGAGATAGAGGAATGAATAAGGACCGCACGCACATAATTTGGAAGAAGTTGTGTGCGGGAAAGAGTAATGAAGCATGTAGCCTCTCCTCAACGTTGGTTGTGCCAGATGTGCACAAGGCGGCGCGAGCGTGCTGTTTTTATTTTTTTTAGATGGGAGAGCACCTCAAGGGGTGATAAGATAACGTGTATTTTTCTTGTGTGGCGTCTTTTGTCTAGAAGGGGTTGAGAGAATCAGATGAGAAGCTAAGATTGCGCGCATGTGTGTGAGTGAATGACTATTTTGAAAATGAATTCAAAAAAAATATATGTTTTGTTGATAATTCACCTCATGCCCTCGTTACAGTCATTGTCTCGTATGTAAATATCTGAGAGTTATTTCGGAATATTGAAGGTGTTCTTTCGCTTTCGATGTAGTTTCAGATTTTTTATTTGAGCTTTGGATAACTCCAACTTGAGCGTTTGTTTTTGTGTTGTTTACTTTGCTCTTTTGCCCCGCGCCTACTTCAAGCTATTTTACATTGAAACTTGCTGACAGAATCTTTTTGCCTACTTCTCTTTCTTGTATCTTAGCTCTCTACCTCTTTCTGCTTCTTTTTGCACGATGCCTTTCTCTCAATATATGTAGGATGGCTTCACAGCGCTCCATCATGCTTTCTTTCATTATCGACATGAAATTGTGCAGCTCCTGATAGACGCTACGGAGCTTGATAGAGTAGGATTGCTTATCTGTGGTGTTTTAAAACATCCTTGCTTGTGTTTATTGGACTCTCTTTCCACATATCGATGTTTTCTTTTTCCTTCTCTTGATATTCATTTCGCGCGTATTTCGCGTCAGATAACTGCCGCGAAGGTGATTTTTTACGCGGCCATGCGAGGCAAAGAAGAGCTTGTCAAGAAATGTATTGCTGAAGGTGCCAACGTCGATGAGTGTAGGGACCTGGTAAGAGAAGCTGGTAATGTTTTGATTTCATTGTTCTTTCCACTCGATCAAACAGAGTACACTTTAAGAATCTTTCTGGAACTCATGTTTCTACAAGTATTGAATAAGTTTTGATCATTAGTCATTATGGTACTGTTTAGAACGCCATTATAAGAGAGCACTAATTTATTGTTCGGATCTTTTTCTTTCAAGTATGTTCATTCCCACCATGGCGGGCATACATGAAGCCTTTTCCGCCTTGTAGCGAGAGGCGTGCATTTATCAATCTGTCTTCTTTGAAACTCTCACTCATCTTTATCAAAGCTTTTGCTTTGTGTTTGTGTCTGTTGTTATTTTCATGGACTCTATTTTCATGTATAGTATGGGATGAATGCGCTAATGTATGCTTCGGAGAACGGTCATACCGCAGTTGTGCAGCTCCTTCTGGAAGCGGGTGCTGACATAAACGCTAAGAATTTTGTAAGAGATTGATAGAGGAAGAGAGAGAGCACATTACCTTTTTTTCGTTGAATGTCGTACATGTGAATTTGGGGGAGCATTTCAAGGGGTGGTTATTCAAAGAGAGTTCGTTTTTCTTTCTTGTATTTGAAATCCTTAAAGGGGCTGAGAGAGTTTTAAGAGTAGTTGGGATTGCGTGTGTGCCCGCGTGTGTGTTAGTACTTCCACAATAAAATATATTGCATGCTGGTAGTGCCCCTTATGCCCTCCTCATCATCTTGTTTCGGAATATTGATGGCCGTCTTTTGCCTTCGAAGCAGTTTCGTACAGTAGTTTGATTTGAACTTTGGATCACCCTCAACTTGAGCCTTTGTTTTTGAATTATTTCCTGTGTTCGGTTGCCCGCTCATCTCTTTGAAGCTATTTCACCTTCGTACTTGCTGACAGAATCTTTTGCCTAGTCGTCTTTTTTTTTCACTTAACTTGTCTTTCTCTTTCTCAAGTTGTTTTGCATGATAGCTCGTTCTTACTCTCTGCTTCCTTCTGCTTGATGTCTCCCTCTTTGTATGTATAGTATGGCGACACAGCGCTTACTGTGGCCACGGTTCACAGGAAGATCGGACCCGCACGGCTCCTCGTGGATGCAGGGGCTGACATGGAGGTCGAAGGAATGGTAAGATGCTTGTGCGGCGTCTTTTGTCTAGAAGGGGTTGAGAGAGACAGATGAGAAGCTAAGATTGCGCGTATGCTTGTGTGAGTGAGTGACTATTTTGAAAATGAACGGAAAAAAATATGTGTTTAACGGGAATTCACCTTATGGCCTCCTTACCTTAATTATCTCGCACGTAAATTTCTGAGACTTGATTCGGAATATTGGAAGGTCGTTACGTATTCGCTTTTGAAGCAGTCTTTACCCCTACAAGTGCTGACAGAATCGTTTTGCGTACTTTCTTTTTCTTCATTTCTAACTCAAAATTTTATCCTCTATCTCTTTCTCTTCTGATGTGGTATCTTTGCTCTCTATTTCTTTCTGCTTCTTTTTGCATGGTGCCTTTCTCACTATATATGTAATAGTATAACTGCACAACGCTCATTGTGGCCTCGGAATATGGTTGCAGAGAAACTGTGCAGCTTCTGATACACGCTGGAGCTAACAAGGGGGCCACCACAGGAGTAAGAAAATATAGAGAGGGAGGCACGTGGGCTCTCCAAAAGATTTTCTTTACTACACATGTGCAGACTAAATGCGTGCGTTTTTCCTTTCTCGTTGTGAGATGTTTGCGAAGGATAATACATGCACGAAGAGTAGAGTTGATTTATTTGTTTGTTTTGTCACTGCAAGATATTTGAATGAAATTATGGGGAGAAAGGAGAGGTAGTGTACTTGTTCATTAAATGATTTTGATTGTTTCATATATGCAATCTGAGACCGTATTCGGAAACTTTAAGGTCATGTTTTGCTTTCGAAGTGGTTTAAGATTTTGAGCACCTGATTTTCTTTGCCTGCTTGTTTGTCCGCTTACACGCAGTCTCATACTCTCACATTTGTATTCCACCTGTACACCTTTTATTCTTCACTCCCTCACAGTCTCCCTTTTCATGTGTTGTTCAATATCTCTGTTCGATTTCTTTCTATGCTCCTTTTTGCATGGATTATATCTCTATATTATTAGAGAGGCGGCACAGCGCTCATGGCAGCCTCGAAAGGAGGTCGCACCGCAACTGTGCAGCTTCTTTTGGAAGCTGGGTTTGACAAGGAGGCAAAAGATGAGGTAAGAGAAATGAGATGCGTTCAAAGGGTCTTAAATGCAAGCATAATTCATGTTTATCTTCCTTGTGTACGTATTTGCTTTAAAAATAGGCTGGGAGAGGCTGAGAGAGTCAAAAGAGGAGTTCGAATTGTACACGTGAGAGTGTTTAAGAAATTTTAGAACTTGTCTTTGTTGTGGCAGTGTATGTGTTCACTAAATTACCTTAATCATGTCGTTTGTAAAATCTGAGACTTGTTTCGGAATCGTGAAATCAAATTTCACCGCCTTTTTTCATTTGAGCTTTGGAATATCTTGAATATGAGCACCTGTTGTGTGTGTGTGCGGGTTTTCTTTCTTCTTCTCTTCAAACTTTTTCTTCTGAACACGGCATGCGCCTTATGGCAGTCTTTTCTCCTCTCACATACAAACATACGTTTCTATTGACGACTCCTTTCCAGTTCCCGCTCATCCCACCTTTCTCTTTCCCTTTTTGTATGGTGAATCTTTGCTGTCTCTTTCGTTGTGCTTCTTCTTTTCTATGTTTTCCCTCGGTGTCTGCGTAGGCTGGCTGGACAGCGCTCATTTGGGCATCGATCAAAGGCCATACTTCAACTGTGAAACTCTTGTTGGATGCAGGCGCTGATAAGGAGGCGAAGACCAATGTAAGAGGAAAGTTAAGACATTCACATTGGAGAGATATTGTGCGCTTGATTTTTTTAGTCAGTCGGTGAACCCAATTTTATCTGAGAGTGCTACTTACTTATCACTAAGATTTCATTTCTGTCGTTATTTTCTGAATTATCCTGTTTAAGGTTGTGACTTCCTCCGTGGCTTCTCAATTGATGACATAAATGTTGGCTGCGTGCGTTTTTGTTGGTATGTGCTTGCGTGTGCTTGTTGCTGGTCAACGCTTACACAGGATGGCAAAACGGCCTTGGACGTTGCCAAAAAAGAAAAAGAATTGGCAGTGGTGTCCCTTCTTGAGAAATACAAATGATATGAATTCACTTAATGAAGATTCAGCAAGTAAGCGAGCAAGAGAGAGATGAAAGGGAATTTGGCCCGTTGCTATCAGCGAGAGCACATTCACGGAGAAATGGAAGCATCTCAGAAACGTGAGGTTTTGATGATTGAGACTTATTAAATCTAGAACGAGGTATAAGTAGCGAGCAAGCGGGCAGCCGCTTTATACTTTAGAAAAAGGGCACGTGGCCTTCTCCTTGGCTCTATAGGTATGAATAAGCGAATATGGGATATGGGGTATATCGTATATACGCGAGATCCAACAAGCAACTCTTTTTTCTTTTTTTTTCGTAGCAGCAGTTTTGCTCGCTGCTACTAGCTCCATAATCCTCCGATAACCCATTTTATCAATACCAACAAAATAATTGTTTTGTCACTGCAAGATATTTGAATGAAATTATGGGGAGAAAGGAGAGGTAGTGTACTTGTTCATTAAATGATTTTGATTGTTTCATATATGCAATCTGAGACCGTATTCGGAAACTTTAAGGTCATGTTTTGCTTTCGAAGTGGTTTAAGATTTTGAGCACCTGATTTTCTTTGCCTGCTTGTTTGTCCGCTTACACGCAGTCTCATACTCTCACATTTGTATTCCACCTGTACACCTTTTATTCTTCACTCCCTCACAGTCTCCCTTTTCATGTGTTGTTCAATATCTCTGTTCGATTTCTTTCTATGCTCCTTTTTGCATGGATTATATCTCTATATTATTAGAGAGGCGGCACAGCGCTCATGGCAGCCTCGAAAGGAGGTCGCACCGCAACTGTGCAGCTTCTTTTGGAAGCTGGGTTTGACAAGGAGGCAAAAGATGAGGTAAGAGAAATGAGATGCGTTCAAAGGGTCTTAAATGCAAGCATAATTCATGTTTATCTTCCTTGTGTACGTATTTGCTTTAAAAATAGGCTGGGAGAGGCTGAGAGAGTCAAAAGAGGAGTTCGAATTGTACACGTGAGAGTGTTTAAGAAATTTTAGAACTTGTCTTTGTTGTGGCAGTGTATGTGTTCACTAAATTACCTTAATCATGTCGTTTGTAAAATCTGAGACTTGTTTCGGAATCGTGAAATCAAATTTCACCGCCTTTTTTCATTTGAGCTTTGGAATATCTTGAATATGAGCACCTGTTGTGTGTGTGTGCGGGTTTTCTTTCTTCTTCTCTTCAAACTTTTTCTTCTGAACACGGCATGCGCCTTATGGCAGTCTTTTCTCCTCTCACATACAAACATACGTTTCTATTGACGACTCCTTTCCAGTTCCCGCTCATCCCACCTTTCTCTTTCCCTTTTTGTATGGTGAATCTTTGCTGTCTCTTTCGTTGTGCTTCTTCTTTTCTATGTTTTCCCTCGGTGTCTGCGTAGGCTGGCTGGACAGCGCTCATTTGGGCATCGATCAAAGGCCATACTTCAACTGTGAAACTCTTGTTGGATGCAGGCGCTGATAAGGAGGCGAAGACCAATGTAAGAGGAAAGTTAAGACATTCACATTGGAGAGATATTGTGCGCTTGATTTTTTTAGTCAGTCGGTGAACCCAATTTTATCTGAGAGTGCTACTTACTTATCACTAAGATTTCATTTCTGTCGTTATTTTCTGAATTATCCTGTTTAAGGTTGTGACTTCCTCCGTGGCTTCTCAATTGATGACATAAATGTTGGCTGCGTGCGTTTTTGTTGGTATGTGCTTGCGTGTGCTTGTTGCTGGTCAACGCTTACACAGGATGGCAAAACGGCCTTGGACGTTGCCAAAAAAGAAAAAGAATTGGCAGTGGTGTCCCTTCTTGAGAAATACAAATGATATGAATTCACTTAATGAAGATTCAGCAAGTAAGCGAGCAAGAGAGAGATGAAAGGGAATTTGGCCCGTTGCTATCAGCGAGAGCACATTCACGGAGAAATGGAAGCATCTCAGAAACGTGAGGTTTTGATGATTGAGACTTATTAAATCTAGAACGAGGTATAAGTAGCGAGCAAGCGGGCAGCCGCTTTATACTTTAGAAAAAGGGCACGTGGCCTTCTCCTTGGCTCTATAGGTATGAATAAGCGAATATGGGATATGGGGTATATCGTATATACGCGAGATCCAACAAGCAACTCTTTTTTCTTTTTTTTTCGTAGCAGCAGTTTTGCTCGCTGCTACTAGCTCCATAATCCTCCGATAACCCATTTTATCAATACCAACAAAATAAAAAGGGTATTTCTATAGAATAATCCACTGAACTCATGGCGAAAATTTCTGTTAACTGCCAATAGCGCAATGTTCCAAGGCCAAAGGCCAGTGCCAATTTGGAGAATCAACGGATCAACTCAGTTGCAGGAATACTCGCGTTAACGCGTTACGAAACGAATTTAAGGAGTAATATTTGGTGATTTGCTAGCGAGAAGTAAAATTTCTTCAAGCAGCTGCTGCAGTACGCAGTACTTGAATCCTTTTATTAAGAAACAACGAACAATAGTGGTTGCGTCAATGCGCTTTTTCTGCTTTTCAGTGCCTGGATCTGACTGGATTAGAAGTAGAAGGGCCATGTGTCCGCACAAAAATGAGAATTGTTGGCTGTTGGTAGTTGGCGCGCTGGCCGTTGTCGTTGATTGGTTCTTTGTTGCTTAGCCCTCTATTCTCTATTCTTGGATGCTGTTGCTGAAATTATTTCGGAGGAGCCACACGCCACCAGCTGAGTGCGCAACTATACAACTAACAACTATTTACCAGTTACCACTTTATCTCTATTGATTTCCATTGCTATTAGCCATTGGCTTTTGAATTTCGGAGGGCATCGATATGCGATATGCTACATGTGGTATAACACAAATCTTAGTTATGGAAATGGTTACATTGTTACATTTGCGGTCTGTTGTCACTTGTTACCCTGCCATTTGCCACCCGAGAAAGTGATAGTAAACATCAACCATGATTAACTTCAACTCAAGTTAGCGCCCCCAACCCCGAGATCACTCTAAAGCAGTCATTTAATGTTCACATCGCCGCTACTGCTGCCTTCGCCGACGCCGCTACTTTCGCCGTCTGCGCTGCGGCGGCCTCCAGCGCCTTCACTTTGTTGGCTTCCTTCTCCACTTCCTTCTGCGCGGCCGCCGACGCGCTCATGGCTTCCTTCAGGGCCTTGGTGGCATCGGTGATTTTGGCCTTGCTGCTGCTGTCCTCTGGCAGCGCTTCAGCTTTGGCCTTGGCCAACTCCGCTGCCCCCACAGCTTTCTCCTGTTCGCAATTTGATGCAAAAAGTGGGTGACACGTGTAAGCGAACCACTAACAAAAACAAAACACGCAATTTACTGCACAGGCGATTTGTAAAAAGCAGCGAGTGAAATTCGAGGGAAACTAATCAATACACTGCCCTCAAAGCGTAACATGGGCAACAACAAGACGCAGTCGTCTCACCTGCTTCAGTTCGCTTTCCTTGGCCTTGTTGAGCTTCTTGGTCTCCGCGGCAGCCTTCTTGGCATCTTCGTTGGCCTTCTTCGAAGCCTCCTGGGCCGAAGCGCTCGCCTTTTTCTTCGCCTTGTCCTTGATTTCAGCGGCCTCGAAAGCCTTCTTCTTCGCCACTTCGGCCGTTTTCTTTTCCTGTTCCCGGATGGCCGCTTCCTTCGCCTTCGCAGCCGCTTCCGACTTTTTCTTTTGAGCAGCCGCTACCTCCTCGGCCTTCTTCTTCTCAGCCTTGGCTTTCTCATCCGCCTTCTTCTGTTCCGCCTTGGCCTTCTCATCGGCCTTCTTCTTCTGCGCTTTCGCCTTTTCTGCCGCCTTTTTGTCAGCTTCTTTCTTTTGCTTGGCCTTCTCGTCAGCCTTCTTCTTTTGGGCCTTCGTCAGCGGTTTAGCATTAGGATCTGCTGCTGGCTTGGCAGCCGCCGTAGTGGTCTTAGCGACCGGCAAGCTCTTTCCGGATTTCACTGCCTGATATTCTGCCTGTGCTACTTTGGTGGCTTCCGCTGCCGCGGCCGCCTTCATAGCAAAAGAGAACACACACCGAAGAGGCGCCCAACCCAAGATTCGATTGAGTTGCAATTGTGCATGACGCATGCAAGCAAATTTTGGAGCTTATAAGTGGGTAGAAACTACATTACAATCATACGACATCGAGCACTCTTAACGTGCCGCAAACAGCTGACAATTTATTGGCTAAGTACACAATGCTCCTTCGAAAATCAAGTAGTACCTTGGAGCTGGCAGCCATCGCCTTTTCCGTCGCCGCTTTCAACTCGTTCTCTGCCTTGGCCTTCTCCGCACTAGCCGCCTTCACTGCCGCCACGTCCTTGGCTCCTTCAACGGCTTTCTTCGCGGATGCCACTTGGGCCTTGGCCGTGGTCACTTCCTTTGCGGCTGCTACGCTCGCCAGAGCATCGGCTTTCGCCGTAGCTTTCGATGACGTCACTCTGGCGTCTAACTCTTCCAGGCTCAGCTGCTTCGGGGGCTCGGCCACTTTCTTTGCCTTCGAAGCTGCGGCCCCTGCAGCAGTGGTCGGTGGAGGCACGTTCTTTTTCACGATGGCAGGGGGTGGGGGTTGCGAGGCCTTCACCGCGTTCGTAGTCTTGAGTGCAGACGCGAGCTTCTGCTTTTCGGCAGCGACAGCTGCAGCCGTGGCCTGCTGCTTGAGCTCGTAAGCGGTAGGTGGTGCTGGGGGTGGAGGTGGAGGTGGAGCGGGTGCAGGCGCTGCAGGCGCAGGCGTTGGGGCAGTCTTTGCGGTGCTCTTGGTAGTAGCAGTAGCGGGGGTCTTGGCAGTTGGCCTAGTCCTCTTGGCTGGGGCTGCCTTCTCAGCTGTTGGCTTCTCCTTGGCCTCTGGCTTGGTAGACACTTTAGCTGTGGTTTCAGCACCCAGGCCTGCAGCAGACGGAGCAGCTGCAAACACGTCAGGAGGCATGGCGGTGAGCGGCTGCAGCGCAATTGCAAGGCCAAGTGATGACGCAACAAAAGCTTGCATTGGCGATTGTTTTTGCGCATGAAGCACGGTGGCCGGGGACTTCACCGATAAATCGACGGTCGGCCGGTTTGCGAGTCGCGGGGAAATCGGTACAAACGCATCGCCTGCACCGAAAGCTAGCGCTAGCACCACGCTGTTCAGAGACCGCATTTTCGTCTCTGCCTGGTTGCGGTAGAGCACCACCGAAGATTTTCGGGTACACGTACCCTCGCACGAAGATGATGTTTGAAAATATCAGTAGGATTGGGTTTCTACACGTCCAAAATCCACGACGAGAGTAATATGAGACGCCCGATGAACCAAGTCTGAAAGTATGAGAGGCACGAAATCCTTTTATAGTGGACGTAGAATATAATTATGGCGCGAACTGGAGCACTGGGCATGGGTAGGTGTGGGTA
>Ga0307931_1001478_pt1 | contig 15437 bp, 14 predicted proteins | sample OrgLakmetageno47_FD_201816 | JGI IMG/M metagenome (GOLD analysis project Ga0307931, IMG submission 201816) | Saline water microbial communities from Organic Lake, Antarctica - #47 | ecosystem: Environmental > Aquatic > Non-marine Saline and Alkaline > Saline | place: Antarctica: Organic Lake... | reverse complement strand
ACTTCTCTATTACCTTTAACCCTGTGTGATTTTTTCATATTGAAATCCTAATCTTCGTCTAAGTCATAGCCTTCTGATGCGCTAATTTTGATGAATTAAAAAGACATAAAGTAATTTTGTCGTAGCTCCTTATTGAAATAACTTAGCCTTTTCATTTTCAAACTCCTCTTGAGTGATCAGTCCTTCCTTAAGCAAACGACCTAATCTTTCTAATTGCTCATAAGCCTCAGCTACATTTTTCGTTTTACTTTTACTAGCTTCTTCACAAACAAAGATTAATTCAACTCGCGGAAAGTTACCTAGAATATGAGGGGGCACTGAGGTTTGCTCTTTAATCACTCGATAACCTAAAGCCCTTTGTTCACAATAACGGTTAGCTCGTTTTTCAGCCATCTCTCTAACTTCATTTAGAGTGGTAAATCCACTATTACCATGCTGAAAAATTCTGTACTCTATTAATCCATCTTCGTTGTCAGACACTGAAATTGAATTTCCCTCAAACATCGCATTCTCAAATCCAGACTTCGACTGAGATGCTTGAATTATGGGGGAGGCAGAAGAGCAAGCTTGTAAAATTGCGATGAGGCTTAATGTTGATAATAACTTTTTTGACAATTTAAGTTCCTTGACTATTTTAGTCTTTAAATGTGGTGCTTTGAGTATATAGATAATTTTGAGTTAATTAAATCGTCTTTTCTAAACACAATACTTTATAAACAACATATTGACAGAGTCGATAGACTCAAAAGCTGAGTTTTCAATGTTATTAAACGTCACCCTATTGAGCGCCAAGTTATGGCTCATTAAAAAAAGTGTACTGTCTAGCCCATGCTAAATTGGTACAGCAAAATGAATACAATAACCGTACTTATTTAAGTTTATTGTGGCAAATAGGTACAGTAGGATCTTCACCTCTTAGACCCTAATAGGAACAACTCACAATGAGCAAGCATCAAACAATCGCTTATATATGCATATTCCGGCGAAGCTGACACAGCGGGGGGAACCCGGTCGACCAAGGTAATTGACGTCTGATATTCGAGTTTTAATCCGATTGTGAGAGGCTGAATTAGTTACATGAATAATTCTATCCGGAAAGTCGGCGACGAATGCTAGTAAAAATTGATTTGCACTTAGGGCGATGAGTACGGAAGAAGTATAAGCCTTAAAGCGGCTATAAAAGGCAATCATAGAAATAACTCTCATCGATACTTAGACTATTTCTATTATGCAAGGCTTGTTTGATTTACATATAACCCATTAAGGTGCTTTGCGGGTTATATATGAGTTATTTTAAGATTGACTGATTTTTTCTAATAATCTACTATATGATTTGTATATAAACCCATAGGGGTTTTATTGACTTATATGTACGACACTAATTGAGAAAAGCATGCCAAAATCAGTCACTCGTTCACACTCCCGTTATACCGAGGAAGCTATTACGCTTCTTGCAGTGCTTGTTCGTGCAGCTAGAATAGAACGTAGGATAAGCGCTCAAGAAGTTGCTGAGCGCGCAGGTATATCTAGAAGCATGCTTCAAAGAATCGAAAAAGGTGATTTAAAATGTGGGATCGGTGCAGTGTTTGAAGTGGCAACAATTGTTGGTGTAAACTTATTTAACGCTGAACCTTCTTCATTCACCATGGCAAGGCATATCAAACAAAATAAAGAAAAGCTGGCTCTGCTTCCGCAAAAAGCCCGTAAAAAGAAAAAAGTAGTAGATGATGACTTCTAAAGGCCAGTATAAAGAAGGATATGTGTGGATCTGGTTGCCTAGCGAAACTACACCTATTATAGCTGGAAAGCTTGAAGCCGATGGCGACACACTTGTATTTAACTACGGTAGAAGTTACTTGGAGCGTATCAGAGAGACGCCGCAAGCTATTCCTATCTATGAGCCTGAGTTGCCGTTAAAAGCTGGTGTGCTAAACAATTTGGATGGGTTAAAGATGCCCGGCTGTATCCGTGATAGTGCCTCAGATGCTTGGGGGCGTCGCGTCATCATTAACAAAAAGCTAGGCCTAAAAGGTGCAAATACTGATACTAACTCGCTAGATGAACTCACCTACCTTTTGGAATCCGGTTCTGATCGAATTGGTGCACTAGATTTTCAAAAATCTCCAACTGAATATATAGCCCGCTCAGCCAAAAATGTAAGTATGGCTGAGCTAATGCAATCAGCTGAGCGCGTTGAAAAAGGCGAACCACTCACACCAGAGTTAGATCAAGCCCTTTATCATGGAAGTTCAATTGGCGGCGCACGTCCTAAAGCCTTAATTGAAGAAGATGGCACAAAATATATAGCCAAGTTTTCTTCCGATAATGACTTATATAGCGTAGTTAAAGCTGAATTTATTGCCATGCGACTGGCCGCGCTATCTGGAATTAATGTTGCTCCAGTGAAAATGGTCAGAGCGGCCAACAAAGATGTTGTGCTCATTGAGCGTTTTGATCGGCAACATAATGGCAATGGCTGGACTCGGAAATCTATGATATCAGCTCTCACCTTATTTGGGCTCGATGATATGATGGCGCGTTACGCAAGCTATGAACATTTAGCCGAAATAATCCGGCATAGGTTTGTTGAGCCTTCAGATACGCTAAAAGAGTTATTTTCGCGATTGCTTTTCAATATTCTATGCGGAAATACTGACGACCATGCCCGCAATCATGCGGCGTTTTGGGATGGTCAACATTTAAGCTTAACGCCAGCCTACGATATTTGTCCTCAAGGACGGGCAGGTAATGAGGCTGGACAAGCTATGCGTATTATCGGAGAAAATAATTTAAGCCAGTTCAAAACCTGTCTAGCTGCCGCGCATAACTTCTTACTCAGCAAAGATGAAGCCTATAAAATTTTTGAGCATCAAAAAGCGGTCATTGAAAAAAATTGGCAAACTGTTTGTGATGAAGCAGAACTGAGTGAAGTTGATCGTAAATTATTTTGGGGACGAGAGTTTTTAAACGTATTTTCCATCGAGGCGACTTAAAGAGTTTGACCTATATGAATGTTTAGTTATTTAATGATTGGGTATTATTCTTTGTTTAATCCTCTTTATTTTAATTATAATTTTCTTTTCACTTTTCGTGAAATTAAAACTCATGCCAATACAGTAGTAGAATATTGATTGGAAGCTTGTTGCTATAAAAAAACGGATGAAAACTAAATACATTCCTACTTTTGTTTTACCCTAAGGGTATAAAGTGGGGTGTCGAATTAAAACTCACTAAAATATACTTATAAAAACATATAGATAGGAAGTATATGGGCGGCATGATGTAATAGATTTTAACTCTATAACTCTAGCTCTAATCATTTAAACGAAAGCCCGAATAGCAATATTCGGGCTTTTTATTGGTTGCTTATAAATATGCTGACAATATTTTCCTTGTTTCATAGTAACGCCTCCACTTTATATTAGTATAGTGTTGCGTTGACCAATTGAATACACAGCTCATTGCTGTCAGTGGAATTTGATATCAGAACTCTAACTATTGCCACACAGCTGAAGTAAACTATATTCAGTTTTAAGCTTAATAAACAGCCGCTTCCTGCAGTAGCCGGACATTGAGGGAATTGTATAATAAGTACCAATCCTTCCCTCATAATACTTTGCTCGAGAGTTTTTTTTGTTTGGGATCTCGGTCCGTAATATTAAATCTGTTGTTTTCTTCAAATAAAGAAAAACCCGCACTTAGCGGGTTTCGTTATTATTCATGTTCCAATTTACGTAGCGCGGCTAGAGTCTAATGTTTCTTTATTTGTAACTACTCAGCGAATTTAATCGAGCACCACACAAAAATCAGGTAATTTGCCACTAAATAGTAAATTCAGTGCTTGTGCTGCCGGTACATTTTGTTTCTTGCAGGTAGATAAGTACCCGCGAATGCGGCAAAAAGCGTGCGCGCCTCCCTGACTTCTAAAACAGCCTGATATTTTTTGGTGAACTTTAGTCATGCGAATATCTCGCTCACTTTGATTATTCGTAAAAGGGACCGCCTTATCCGTCATAAACCTGAGGATATCGTGCTCATAGTGAATTAATCGCTCCAATAGGTTTCTAGCTTTACTGCGTTTTACCCTTCCTCGTCGACCGGGCGTTTTTTCAGGAGGACCTGGGCACGTTTGCTCGCCCTGTCTCACTAGCCGATGGTAGTATTTCCGATAGGTTTGTTGCTGTTTGTCACTCAACTCACCCTGTGCCTGATGTGTGGCGCGATTAATGATTTCCAACAACGCTTTCATTCGCCCCGCCCACGATTGTTGGTCTTGCTCATAGGCGCGGGTAAGTTCCCGCAAGTGATGTGCGTTACATAATGCATGAGTGCATTGGTCTAGGCGGTAGTAAGGCTTCCAATGATCATGCACCAATACCCCTTCAAATTGAGGTAATATACCCGCATGCTCAATAGCATCGAGCCCACGCTTTTTATGCGCAGTGAAATGCGTCCATTTATCATTACTGGCACAATGTAACCAGTGTAATTCACCATTTATATTAATACCGGTTTCATCGGCATGCACACACGTCGCTTGTTGTAACTGCTCTTTCGCATATTGTTCATACGCCGCTAGCTTATCAAATGCTAATTGATTAAAGTTCGCAATGCTACCTTGGCTAATGGGAATATTAAGCTGTTCGTTGAAGTATTCGGCTATGCGCTGATAAGGCAATAGCTGATATTGCGAAAGATAAACCGCATGAGCTTTTAACTGTTGACCATATTGAATAGCTTTTGAAATACCACGGGGAAAATCAGCGACAAAACGTTTCCCATTTTGATCTTGTAACACTTGCGCTTGATATTCGGTGATCACGCGGTGAAACTCAATATCAATGACCTGGCGTTTTTCAACGCCTATCTCTGTATACCGGCCTTTGGGCAGTTTATGCCGGTCAAGCGGCAAGTATTCAATCTCATCGGGGGTGTCGACTTGTGTCAATGTGCTACCCTTTGGGCGTGGTTTACCTTGATTTTTAGTAGACGTCTTGTTGTCTGTATTTTTCGTCTTCGGGAAATCGGTAGAGGGAGGTTTACTGCTATTACGACTATTGAGCCCTAATTTATGTGCGAGCAACTCGACAATAATCATTAGCATTTCAATCAATGCCTTCAACGCGGGCGATAACTCAGGCTCCTTAAGAAGCTGCGATTTAATGGCGGCGAGGTTGGCCTGAATGTCAATGGAATTGAGTGGCATTTATGCATAGATCAGTCTATAAAAGTTGACGACATCATACCACACCCCTTTTGGGTCAAATCCTCAAGTGGAGACCGTTGGGGAAGGAAAAAAACAACCGACATGTGCGCAGATCAACCGCACAAAAGAAGATCACAGTGGATCACACAGGGCGCTTAAGAAAGGAATTTGACGACTATCGAACATGCACAATAAAATAGAAAAGGTGAAAAATACGCCACCAAGCACTTTTTTCATTTATTTTCGCTGAGTAGTTACCTTTATTTTAATTATTCTAAAGCATAAGCCCAATATGCCTAGTGCAAAGATGAGAATAGTAATGACTCCAGCATTAGCAACACCAACCAATCAACTAAGCGGACAGTAATCTCTTTTAATTCGATCTTCACTTGTGCCATATTCGTAATATTAATTAATTGAGTTGAAACTGTGATTCGAGTTATTATTTGTATAATAAGGCAGTGATCTCGAAGGAAACGCTTTTCGGTGAATAAATCGTTCGTTTTACGATACCGTCTACCGTTCTAGATAGCTTACCCTGTACAAACGATTGATTTCCAGAAAAAGTGAATATAAGCCCAGCGGGAAAATGGTCTTTTTTGAATCACCGAGCGAATTGTCTGCACTGCTACCCTAGCCTCAATTTCTTCCATATGCTGGCTATCAACCGTCTGTCTGCAGCATCAAAAGGATTATCGGCGAGCACATAAGAGGAGGTCGATTTTGTCATTGCAAATAATTCACTGTTGGGATCAATCCCGTTTTCGTCTATTGCAACGTTATTGAACAAATCAACCACTGCCGCTTTTAATTCCGTCAATAATTGTTCAAAAACTTGCTGTGCCTGCTGGACAAACACATGGTTAGGCTCGTTACCACTTAACATAAAACTGGTGCCCGTGGCACCCACTAGATTGATACCTTCTTTGATATAATCAATCTCAGACAAATGCTGGACCCATATTTTGTCGATGGCGTGCATAATTAAAATGTTCAGGGCTTCATTGAGCTTGTCATCGCTCACGACCGCACTGAGACTTTGCCAACGCCTTATAACTTTGCTTTTAAACTGATCAGCCCCATCACCCAGTAAAATTTCATCCCGCAATTGGTGGATCACTTGCCTTTGTTGTTCGACCAAATCACTGTATTTGTATAACGCTTTGCGTCTATCAAGATTCGCGCCTTCAAGCACCCGCTGGCCGTGGGCAATTTTTTTGCTGATACGGGCACTGGATTCCAACTCCCCGGTGCCGCTTTTACCAGACAACAAGCCATCCCCCCCCAAGTGATTAAACAATTTGTCTTCAAGGCTGACAAAATATTGCGACGACCCTGGCTCGCCTTGCCTTGCCGCCCGGCCCCGTAACTGGTCATCAACCCGTCTAGACTCAAATCGGCTGGTGCCGATAATATGCAGGCCACCTGCTTTTTTTACTTGTAAATTGCGTGCTGTGTCTTTTGCCCCCAGTAAAATATCTGTGCCGCGTCCGGCCAGATTGGTACAGATAGTGACGGCCCCAAAAGCACCTGCCTGAGCTACTATTTGGGCTTCCTGTTCATCATTTTTGGCATTGAGCAGACAACACTCAATCCCTTTTTCGACTAACAAAGCGTATACATTTTCAGACTCGCGGACATTGGACGTGCCCACCAAAACAGGTTGCCCGGTACGTTGAATGGAAGCTATTTCATTGCAAATGGCAATGGTTTTTTCGGCTTTTGTACTGAACACCCGATCTGGCTTGTCTATTCGAATACAGGGTTTGCGTGGTGGAATAACACAGGTTTTCAATTGGTATAACTGGTCAAACTCTTGCGCTGCCAGCACTGCGGTGCCGGTCATGCCGCTAACTTTCTTAAACAGGCACATCAAATGTTGCAAGGTTATTGAGCCTAGCGTTTGACCTTCCCTTTTGACTGGCAGACCTTCTTTGGATTCCAATGCCGATTGCATACCGTCGGGCCAACGACGTTTTTCGGCAATTCGGCCGGTAAATTCATCAATCAGTTTGATGCTGTTGTCTTTGACTATGTAATCGATGTCTTTGACCAGCAAAATCTCAACGTGCAGCGCCAGGTTGACGCTGGTCAGCAACGGCAAGTTGTCGATGTCAAACAGGTTTTTACAACCAAATTGTTGCTCTATTTTACGACTGCCGCTTTCCGTTAAATGAACAGAGGTGCTTAATTCGTCGGTCGCATAATCGTTTGTTTTGTCTAGTTGTTTAATCACCGTTGCAATGTGCGTCAGTTGATCATTGCTTTGGTGGATATCACCTGAAATAACCAGAGGAATACGGGCTTCGTCAATCAGAATCGAATCGGCTTCATCGACGATGGCAACATCCAATCCCGACAATACTCTTTGCTGCGTATAGTGCACCAACTGGTCACGTAAATAATCAAACCCAACTTCTCTGGCGGTGGCAAAAACAATGTCGCAGGCATGAGCTTTTTTTCGTTGTTCACCCGACATGCCTGCTTGGATCATACCAACGCTCAAACCAAAAAATTGATAGAGGGGCTGTAAAAAGTGACTGTCTCGTTTAGCCAGGTAATCATTAAAGGTCAGCACATGAACTTTGTGACCGGCCAACGCATTGGCAATAACAGGTGCAGCCGCGGCGAGGGTTTTGCCTTCGCCGGTTTGCATATCGACTATAAAGCCATCATGCAATGCCAGCCCTGCCAGCATTTGGCTGTCGAAGGGTCTCATGCGCAACAGTCTATTTGATGCCTCAGCCACAAAAGCAAAGATTTTGGCTTTGGTGTCTGAATTCATTGGCGGTGAAATGACCGCAAATAGAGATTGCAGCTGCGCTCTGAGTTCATCGTCGCAAAGCGATTTTAATGGCGCAGCAAATGAGTCTATTTGTGCCAGCGTTTTTTTAAACGGTTTAAGGTCGTGTTCAATCGGAGACATTTGTAGTTTTGCCATTACCCTTTTCAACATACTTCCACCTGTTTGTTGCTGATTTCTAGCATATATGTTGGTTGTGATTGGTGAAAATTCAACTTACTCGCTTTGATAATTTTGCCCTTCAATGGAATAATATCCGGTTGAACATCTTATTGATGCGGCAAAAATTAGATTTGCATACTATATTGGTATGATTGTTTTGTACTCAACAGTAGAAATTTGGATTTGAACGATATTTACTTCTGTAAGCGCAAAGTGGTCGTTAATAATTAAAAAGTGAACGACCGCTGTGGTGGCTAAGCAGACAATGAATAGGCACAAATTGTGATTTTAATTTAGTATGCTTTTAACAACTGCTGACAAAGTTGACCTAAGAGTTACATTGATTAGTTTTATTTCATATGCAGGGATTATAAACCATGCCTCTGGCTCTAATTACCGTGATGACTGGCAAGGTGTCATCGGTCTTAATTTTCAAGTCAGCAGAGCCGATATTGGCATCAATGCCCTAGGATTTGGAGCAATGCTGGGACGCTGTTAGGCTCTGTCTTCGTCCTTAGTGGTAGTGGGTTATTGATTGGCGATTGGCAGTATGGGATGTTGACCGAAACACTCACATTATTAGATGGAATGAGTTACACAGTAGGAGCCCTTGTAGATATTTACAATGGAAATGCGTGGACAGATGGGGCTTGGAAGTCATCTTTCTCGTTAAGCACTTCAGTAATAGGCAGTGCGTATGCAAATGTATATAACAGTGGATATACACTTTGTATCTGTTGTTAGCCCCAATAAATTCTGCCGAATGTCTGCTATGATTCATCGACCAATTGAACTCACAGCGAATAGCTGCCGTTGACATCTCTTAATGCTAACTAATGTCACAAAGCACCCATAAACTTTATTGGGTGACGGGCCACAAATGTCATTTTATTATGCGTAAATAAATTAGTTTAAAATAATTAACTAAAATTTACCGATAGCGAAATCTATTACTTCTATTAGTTCTTCCACATCACTGCCGTTTCTGGCTGAAATAGCTAATCCAAACTGCAGTGTTGTTAGGTAGTTCGCTAATGTTTTGGCTGAGCATTTTTCGTCCAAATTTCCTTCGTGTTGTTCTTTTTCAAAAAATGTAGTTAACGATATGACAGTTTGTTTGTTCATTGCACTGATACTCTTTTTCGCGCTGTCAGGTAAACAATCCCCTGCTATTTCAGACGTACTGTTACAAATTAGACAACCGGTAGGTAAATCGAACCTGGTCATCATTTGAGCAATAGACAGTAAATAGTTTCTAACCCGTTCAGGTAGTTTTTTTTCCGTTTTAAAAAGTTCATCGGTATGCACTAAACCATGCTTATTCGAATATAAATCAACAGCTTGAATGAATAATTCTTCTTTATTACTAAAGGTTGAATAAAGGCTAGATTTATTAATACCCATCGCATTAGTGAGATCGCTTAACGACGCGCCAGGATAACCATTTGTCCAAAAAACCAACATGGCTTGCTCAAGAGCATTGTCTTTATCAAAACTGCGATTACGGCCTGCTGTCATTATATTTTCTATGGTTTATCAAATTTATGCTTGCAATTATGAACCGATCGGTTTAAATTGTCAATACTGAACCGAACGGTTCATAATTATTGAATATTTAAAGGATAGAAAAATGAATGATTTAACGGGAAAAGTTGCAGTAGTCACTGGTGGTAATAGTGGGATTGGTTATGCGACAGCACATTATTTTAAAGAGGCTGGCGCTAATGTGATTATTACTGGGCGTTCGGCAGATAGAGTCGTTACGGCAGCAGCTGAATTGGGTGTTAAGGGTATAGTAGCTGACGTTACTGACTTGTTGGCGATTGACTCTTTGGTTGCGCAAGTAAAAAATGAGTTTGGGGAAATAGACGTATTGTTTGTAAATGCAGGTGTTTTTAATCCAGCACCCGTCGGTCAAATCTCAGAAGAGATGTTTGATATGCAGATGGGAATTAACTTTAAAGGGGCAGTATTTACTACTGAAAAGTTTTTACCCATTATTAATGATGGCGGTTCTATTATTAATCTATCGTCTATTAATGCTTATACAGGTATGCCAAATACCGCTATTTATGGGGCATCTAAAGCAGCGTTAAACGCATACACCAGAACTGCATCAACTGAACTAGCACCAAGAAAAATACGTGTAAACTCAGTGAACCCTGGCCCTACATATACGCCAATCTTTGGTAAAACAGGCATGGCAGAAGACCAATTGAATGAATTTGCAGGAGCTATGCAAAATAGAATCCCATTAAAACGATTTGGACAACCAGAAGATATTGCAAAGCTTGTTACATTCTTAGCGTCTGATGATGCCTCATTCATTACGGGTGGTGAATATAATATTGATGGCGGTATCAATATTAATCCTGTTTTGTCGTAACTCGCTAAGCATTATTTATTTAAATGAGCGCTGCTCGCTAATAACTTAACAGCGTTCAGTCAATAAAAAGGAAAAGTAATATGAGTAAAAATATTTTAAGAGTTGATGCAAGCATGAGAACAACAGGTTCTTATAGCCGTGGTTTATTAGACAAGTTAATTAAACAACTCAATGGTGAGAAAGGTATCAGTGTAAAAGTAACCACTAGGGACTTGGCTGACGGTATTTCTTTAATTAATGAGCAGTGGATTGCAGCCAATTTTACCGCGATTGATGAGCGTACTGAAGATCAACATAAAAGTTTGATTAGGTCGGACACCTTAGTGGACGAATTAAATAATGCGGAATTAATAGTGATTGGTTTACCTATTTATAATTTTGGTGTCCCAGCTGCATTTAAAGCGTGGATAGACCAAGTTGTTAGATCTAAATTAACCTTTCAGTACACTGATACTGGGCCAGTAGGTTTATTGAATAATAAAAAGGCATACATTATTGTTGCTTCAGGTGGGACTAAATTAGGCACTGAACTGGATTTTATTTCTGATTATGTACGACATGTTTTAGGCTTCATTGGCATTACGGATATCACCTTTATTGACAGCAGCAGTGTTGGCCTAGATGAGTCTAAAGTATTAGCTCATGCCCATGAACATATTGCTCGTATTTAAATAACATTATTGACCATCGACGATAAAAAATGAGAAGAGAGAATAACTAAATGGATAAATCGACCTCTCCAATTAATGTGCATGAGCATTACCACGCACACCTTCATTTTGATCAAGCAACCATAGATTTTGCTACTGAGTTATGCCAAAGAGCGGGTGAGTTATTCATGTTACAAGTGGGCAGAGTTCATCAAAAACCAATAGACCCATACCCACAATAGAGTTGCCAAATAACATTTTCATCAGATGATTTTGAGGCATTTATTCCGTGGCTTGAAGCACAAGGTTATGGGCTAAGTTTATTAGTAGATGGTTTAACAGGCGAAAGCCGTAAAATGACCAAGAATAATCAGAACTCATTCTTGGTCATTTAATACCTTACTTGTACGTTGGTCACTAGACTTAGCTCGTCTACTTAATGGTATCGATGATGATAATTTCACAGTCCGTCGATACGCTAAGCGTGATTGAGTTCGATTGCGTAACTTCCATTCCATCACCTTTATTCATCGTTACACTGTCAGAGTTATCTTCCACTTTAAACATACCATCTGAAGCTAGTATATAAGCTTGATGTTTAATGTCATGTTCAATGACGCTTCCTTTGGCTAATTTACCACCATAGATACGTGCTTCTTGGTTAATGAAAAGGACACTACCTTTGTCTTCAGGGTAACCTGATGCCAATAAAGTAAGTTCTGACGATTGATTGGTACGGAATATCTTACTTTCCCAGCGAGGTTCAACGTCATGTTTATTGGTTTCAATCCAAATTTGATAAAAGGTTAAGGGGTCTTTAGTTTGGTTGTATTCTGAATGCACAATACCGGTACCTGCACTCATCACTTGAACCTCACCAGTTTTAGTGTTGCCTTTGTTACCCGTGCTATCTTCATGGGTAATTGCCCCAGAGCGAATAAAGCTAATAATTTCGATATTACGGTGCTGATGCGACGGGAACCCAGTACCCGGTGCAACCCAGTCATCATTCACTACACGTAATTTGCCAAAACCCATGCGTGTAGGATTATAATAATGCGCAAAACTAAAATGATGTTTAGATTTAAGCCAGCCATGGTTGGCACTGCCTAGGCTTTTATAGGGATAATGTTTTAACATAATATTGTCCTTGTTCTGTGAATATTATTTCAAGTTAAACCCTATTGATAAATATCATTAATGTTAATGTTGATAGATCTTGTTCAATATTTATGATGTTTTTCGAGATTTGTTTACTATTCATAATGTCTACCTTGAGGTATTTTTAATGCGAAATAATTAGGTATGTAGCTATTGTATAAGTTGAACTGTTATTGAATAACCCCTAATATTTGTTTGATATGCTCAAATAATTTGAACAGTTACTCTTTTGTTGGAACCTTAAAATGAACACACCCCCTATAAGTATTGAAGCTTTAATGGTATTAGATGCTATTGAGTACCGTGGTAGTTATGCGGCTGCGGCAGAGCAATTAAACAAAGTCCCTTCTGCGCTGTCATATATAGTGCAGAAACTGGAAGAGCAGCTCAACGTGACACTTTTTATACGACAAGGCAGAAGAGCAGTTCTTACGCCAGCAGGTAAACATTTATTAATAGAAGGACGCAAAGTTCTCAATGCAATAAACGCTTTGTCAGAGCAAACACAAACGATAGCCAATGGTTGGGAGCCTAAAATACGCATTGCTTGCGATTCAATCTTCGACATCAATCCTACCTTTTTGGGTATACAAGAATTTTTAGCTAAACATGAAAATATTGAAGTTGATATACGCGAAGAAGTAATGAATGGTACTTGGGAGGCATTAATTGAAGACAAGGTTGATCTAGTGATTGGCGCTCCTTCGCCTGTTCCTAGTCAAAAAGGTATTCGAGCAATAAAAATAGGTAAGTTGGAAACTGTGTTGGTGGCAGCTAAAACACATGAGTTATCAAAGACGTTACACAAAGGTAAAGCATCAATTCAAGCTAGCGATCTAACAAGGTATCGAAGCGTTATTGTTCATGACTCTGCACAGCATGAAATTCCTTGGTCGATTAATATGATTGAGGGTAGTCAACAGTTTTTTGTCAGCTCTGTTGCTCAAAAAGTTGCAGCAATTGCTACCGGAATAGGTATAGGTCATCTACCCAAAGGTACGGTACACGATTATATTGAATCAGGGCAACTGGTTGTTATTGAGTTAGAAGAAAAAACACCAACACCAACACCAACACCACAAGATTTATATATGGCGTGGAAAATATCCAATAAAGGTAAAGGATTGAAGGCGTTAATTTCTATATTGTCAAACCAATACTAGGAGAATCTTCTATAGTCTTCATATTTCCAAGCATTGAAAACAAAAAACAGCCTTGAATTAGAGCTGTTTTATCTATTTCATCGGAAGATATTTTATTGCTATATAACTATAGTGATCCCCTACTTTAAGACTCACGACAAACTAATGTCGATTTAACTAAACTGTTCATCCCTATGATGCGGCGCTGTCCAATCTTGCTTATGTGAAATAGGCACAATACCGTAAGGGTTTATGGCTAAATGACTTGCATAATAATGACGTTTTATATGCGCTTCATTAACTGTTTTAGCAATATTGGGCATTTGGTACAGCTCTGACATAAAGTTGTAAATGTTGCTGTACTGTTCAATTAACCGCAAGTTACATTTAAAGTGAGTATGATAAACCGAATCAAAACGTACCAAGGTAACCCACAAACGCCAGTCGGCCTCAGTCAACGTGTTCCCTGTTAAATACCGATTACTCGCAAGTATTTCTTCAACACTATCTAGCGCAGAAAATAATGATTTTACATTACCGTCGTAAGCCTCTTGTGTTGTAGCAAAACCTGTTTTGTAAACACCATTATTAATGTTGTGATAAACAAGTTCATTAACTTCGTCTATTTGATCGCGTAAATGTTCAGGGTAAAAATCTAGTGTATTACCTGTCATTTCATTAAAGGCGCTATTGAACATGCGAATAATTTCAGATGACTCATTACTAACGATTACTTTGTTTATCTTGTCCCATAATATAGGCACACTGTTAACGCCGCTGTAATCAGGATCTTGGGCTAAATATTTATCACCAATATAGTGATCATCGTATAAATCATCACCCGTTGTTCCATAAAGCTTTGCAGATTCGCCATCATGTTTAAAGCTCCAACCTCTATCATGCATATCTGGATGCACTACACTGACAGTAATTAAATCTTCCAAGCTTTTTAATTGGCGAAAAACTAAAGTACGATGTGCCCATGGGCAAGCAAGCGATACGTATAAATGATAACGGTCAGTTTCAGCTTTGAATCCCTCACGTCCGCTTATGCCAGGGCGCCCATCCGGAGTTATCCAATTTCTAAATTGTGATTCTTTACGTTGATATTCACCATCTTTGATACTGCTGTTCCAGCTATTTTTTACTGATGTCATGGTCGGTTCCTCTATTTTTAAAATAAATGAAAATCTGTATAACTGATTAAGCTAAACGCTGTGCTACTGCATTATCTAATGATAATTTTCCTGCACCACTGAACATCAATGAAATGGACATAGCGAATAATGCAAGACCAAACTCGTATCCATTATTGCTCATAAATAGCCCGTTATCGATGTGTACAGTGAATATAGCAACAATCATAGTAACGGCTAAAATAAAGCTCGTAGGGCGAGTCAGGAAACCAAAAATTAAGAATAAACCGCCGAAAAACTCAGCACTACCTGCCATTAGCGCCATTAAGTAACCAGGCGCAAGTCCGATAGACTCCATCCATTGTCCGGTACCCGCTAAGCCATAACCGCCAAACCAAGCAAAAAGTTTTTGTGCGCCGTGAGCGCTAAAAATCAGTCCTGAAATTAATCGTAATGGCAATGCGGATAAAGATTTTTCAGTTTTTGTGATGCTGTTAGTGATTTGTTTAATGTTCATGTTGTTTCACCTTAAGTGTGTTGTTAATTGATTAAGAAGTTATTGTATAAGTTGAATTAACATTGATTAACCCCTAGTTTTTGTTTGATATCATCAAAAAAATTGAACAATGAATAATCATTTTTTAAGTTTTATACTTAGTGACTTTGTTGTGGTCAAGCATACCCGAACACCTTTTTAGCTAATTCTTCTGCTTTCGCTGGTGATATGCCTTTATTAAATTGATGCGGCCTTTCCCAATTATAATAATTCATCAGGAAGTTGCTCACATCTC
>Ga0307931_1001477_pt1 | contig 15440 bp, 18 predicted proteins | sample OrgLakmetageno47_FD_201816 | JGI IMG/M metagenome (GOLD analysis project Ga0307931, IMG submission 201816) | Saline water microbial communities from Organic Lake, Antarctica - #47 | ecosystem: Environmental > Aquatic > Non-marine Saline and Alkaline > Saline | place: Antarctica: Organic Lake... | reverse complement strand
AGTGAAATGGACGATGCCGCCGCTGCCGCTCGGGCTGCGGTGCTCCTGGCTACGGCCGAACTTCCCAATTCCCTGGGTGCGTTGCCGATGCCGGTGCCGGAAACGGCGTCCTCCGCCCATTGCGAAGTGCAAGTGCTGCGGTCCGCGGGGCCTTGGTCTCTAGGGGTGACCCCGGAAAAGTCCATTTACCACGCGTGGTGCCAAGCGATCGAAGAAGCTGAGCACTGCATTTACATCGAGCAGCAGTACTTCATTACGTCGTTGGAACCAGAGCCCAAGAGCCCGAAGAACAATGGCAGCAGTGACAACACTGCTACTGCAAATTCTTCTTCAACTTCTTCTTCTTCTAATCCTATTGCTGCTGCTACTACTGCTGCCAGCACTGCTGCCAACAGTTCAACAACCAATGCCGCCGCTAGGAGCTTTCCTTCTCCTTCTCCTCAGCCTCAACCTCCACCTCAGCCTCACAGACTTGTAGCGGTGGTGCCGCCCAACGCTGAAGTTGGGTCGACGTTCCACGTGAAAACTTTGCACCCACTCACAGGAGAAGAATCCCTTTCAGTGGTCACGGTCCCGCCTGGCAGTCGACCGGGAGATCAGATTGTGATTGAAGTGGATCAGCTCCCAGTACCGCCACCGTTACCTTCTTACGCATCCTCATCGTCGTCGTCGTCTTTGGCTCAACCTTCAGAATACCCTGGGAACAATAGTTACAACAACACCAATAACAAGAGCAACGCAGGTTTGGGTGCTCAGATGGCTGGGTTAGCTACTAGTGTGGCAACAGCCGTCGTAGGCGGTGTGGCAACGGTCGTAACGGGTGCGGTCGCGTCTGTCGGGGGATCCATTCAAGAACGAGTGGACGGTGCGGTGCAGAACCGCATTGGGTACGTCCTCTGGCAGCGGTTAAGAAAAGCTATTCTAGACGCCCAGCACCAGAGAGGACAAGGGCAGACCCCCAAACCATTTCGTGTCTTGGTGGTGCTGCCCTTACACCCCAACGGAAGGTTTCTGGAGTCCACGGACTGCCAAGCCCTCATGCAGCTGCAGTTCGACTGCATCGGCCGCGGCGACAAAAGTTTGCTGGGGAAATTGAAAGCCGAATTCCCGGACGAAGACCTGACCGAATACGTGCTGTTTTGCTCTCTGCGCACCGCTGGCGAAATGACCGAGGCTGGGCCCGTGAGCGAACAGGTTTACGTGCATTCCAAAGTGCTGATTGTTGACGATAGGGTGGCCATCGTTGGGTCGGCGAACGTCAACGACCGAAGCATGAGCGGCGATCGCGATTCGGAAATTGCTTGCCGCGTCGTGGACCATGTAATGTTGCAGCTGTCTCCAAGCGTTGAGTTTTGTTGATAAGCTATGAGCTTGTTGTTGTGGTTTGTTCTGCGGACCGCTCATCCTGCTCGGTTTACATCAAAATTGAAAGCATATTTTACATCTTTGTGCCTCTAGAAATGCTTTCTTCATTAATTTTTTGGCTTCACTCTCTCTCTCTCTCTCGTTTTGTTCATCTTTGAATTTTCGTTTGATGGACACAGGAGCTGGCGCCATCTCGAATGGGTGGAGCTTCCTTTGCAGTTGGCACTTTTGCGCACTCCCTTCGCGTGCAGTTGTGGCGCGAGCATTTAGGCATGTTGCCGTTAGGCGATGCCAAGCAGGTGACAATATTTACTACTACTGTACTATAATAGTACGTGCATGTGGTAACTACCGTAGCTAAGGAGCTAGCTAAGCAAGGCTTGAAATAATAATGAAGGTTATCTTCTTACACATCTATTCTACGCATGTTTCGAATACATCAGTATCATACATGATTGCCTCTATCTTCTTTATTACCCTTTGATGCAACGCTTGCGTATGCCATCTACAGCATGCGTACGCGGAACAATGCGCCGATGTGCTTCAGCGTGACTTCACTAGTGCTGTTTCGCACCGTAAAGCTCCTTCGGCACCACCCTCTTCGGACTTACTAGAATTCTCGAACGCAGCTTCAGCAGCAGCTGGAGCATTAGGAGCAACAGGAGCATTAGGAGCTACCGAAGTAGGAGAAGGGATAGGAGGAGGAGCCGAAACAGCGCCAGTAGTGTGGTGGGACGATGACGTCAGCGACTTTACATGTGACGACGTGTGGCAGGGCTTGCTGAAAGCCACCGCCACGGCCAACACGACTCTACTCGAATCGGCGTTTGACGGGCGACCGTGGAATGACATTGCTACTCTAGCAGAGGTCAGCGAAGAGATTTTCGTGTTATTCCATCATTCTTCTTGAATCCATGGCAATAAGTAGGAGAAGATGGTTTTCTTTGGGGGTGAAATATGTTTCCTTTGTCAAGTTTTTTTTTTTTTAACTTCAATTTTCCCGCATATATTAGGTGTATGGCTCGTGCCCTCATTTGTTCTGATGCCTGCACCTCATTTGCCTCTTCTTCTATTTCCAACCAGGCGCAGCGGAGCATTGGAATCACTCGCAATTCCATTCAGGTCACAGTACCTGAGCCAACCCCTGAAATGCTTGCGGCGTTAGACCGAGCGTCAGCAGCCGCCGCTACAGCAGCCGCAGCAACGACATCAACAGTGGTGCCAAATGTGCCCCTGTGGACGACGCAAACGGAAAGCGTGAGAAGCATGCTAGAGGGAGGGAAACTGCGAGGCCGGCTGGTGCTCTTTCCCCACCATTTCTTGCACGGCGAAGCCCTGGAGGCGCACATCGCGGCGCGGTTCCTGGTAGGGAAACGTTTGTTTCAGTAGTAAGTTGGAATGGGAATTGCATTCCGAAGCGACGGGGACTGGGCTATGAATACTCGTGCTTTATTTTTTTGAAAGCAATAAGCCTCGTGGCCTCGGAGGTCAAGGTTTTCAATATTTGCTTCGTGTTTGTGCTTGACTCAAACACCGAAGCCACAACACCAGCTCACTTGTTATATCCAAGCACACACAACACATACGGGATATGTGGCCTTGGGTCCCATGAGCGCGTTCCATTCCTGTTTCTTACTCAGCGCCCCTCGGGGGAGCGGTTAGCGGTTGGCGGTATTGGAATACTTAAATAAGTAAAAAAATCAAAATAAAGAGGAAAAAATAGAAACACTCTGATATAATATTTTAACACATACGTACCTATGCGTTTTTTTGGTCCAAAACAATGACGAGTCGCCGACTACTCAGCCGCATTGCCTATGCGGAGCTGCGCACTAATCCATGCGCTAGCCGCGGGCCGCGTTTTCTTTCCATGGCTCGCCCACCTCCACCTCCGGGTGCTGTACGGCCGCCAATGCCAGGGTCAGCCGAAGGAGCTGCTGCTGTCGCCGCCAAACCACCGGGCATGTTTGGCAGGTTTACGCAGCGCTTCAAGAAGGAGGAGAAGCCGGGCAAGCTCACGCGTCGAGAGCTCCTTCTCGCGCTAGGCACGGCTCTAGGCATTCAAGTTACCGTGAGCGCTGCTTCCATGACTACCGAAGCCCTTATGGAAAAACTCGACGGCTATGAGGCCATTCCTGCAGAGGCGCGTAGCAAAAAAATCGCCTCGAGTAGCACGGCATTACTACACATTGCACAGTTTACAATCGTGATGCTAGCCGATGAAAACTACATTGTCATCGATTGCCTTCTCCTAGTATTTGATTACTCTATGACGATACTACTCTTGTGCCTGTGTCACAATTCCGGATTAAATGTGTGTACTGGACTCCTAGGTGCCTATGACGGCTTGCGCGGCTGGTTTCCTTGGCTCGATCGTAGCGTTTCGGCGGAAAGTTACTTCTGTGCAGCCTGGGGTCTCGTGGGTGAAGTGGCGGTGGTACGCAGCCTTGCCGGTGATGCAAATGGGAGCCATCATCGTGTCAGCGATTGTGGTCCGAGGGTTGCTAGTGCCCGAGACGCCTCCTCTAGAACCGGATCAACTCGCGGAGGTGAGATTCATGAAGAACACCTTGCATCTAGACTGAAAAACAAATGGCGGTCTCTCTTCACGAATTCAGCTTCTGTGCATGTCTGTCCCACTCGAGTACGAGAAACCTGCCTTGAGAACGACTCTAATTTCTATTTCACATTCCCTGCCTTCTTCCCTGCCTTCTGAAGGTGGATGCCGCAGCGCGCGCATTGAACCTCAAAGTCTTTAGCGAGCCCGGCTTTGGCCTCAACCCGGAGGCGTGCGTCATGGGCTGGTCCAAAATCTTCAATTGCCTGGCCAATCCTGCTACCGGGCGTGTCACGGCTAACAGTGTGCGCAGCGCTGACTTGACGCAATTGGTGCTCCGGGGCGCAGGGGTAGAGCGGCTGGTGGCGTTTTTGCAGTCGCCCGAGCATGCTTTTTGCCTCGAGGGAGCACTGCGGGTGTTCCAATCCGCAGACAACAGCGCGCCGTCGTCGTCGTCGCAGTTACAGGGGGTGAGCATGAAGGGCTTCGCGCTCACGATGGTCGCCCTGCAGTCAGCAGCCGAAGGCCACGGCGCCCACCAGTGCGAGCTTCTCTTTCGCCTCTTCAATGCTGCTGGCAATGGCCGCTTAAGCAAAGACGAGTTTGGGCAGTGGCTCAGCATGCTGCTGGACAATGAGCTGTGCGCCTCTGCGTTTGATGCCGACGCCATCGTAGACCGGTACATGTTCTTTAGGGTCTATTCCTGTTCCTGTGGGTATTTATTGGTACGGGTCTGTGCGTTTCATTCGTGGTGCAGTGCCAGTAACTGTTTTTCTGTTCGAATATGTTGAACTCCCTTCTTTGTTTCGTGCTTTTAAAGCCTTCCTTACCCGCTTTTCTTTTTCTTATTTACTACTTTATCTGTCCTTCTTGCTTTGTCTCAGTCGGGGCTGGACGGGCAGTTTGTACCAACAGAAGCTTTCCCCGAGCGAGCTAACTGACCATTTTTTCAGCTCATTCGACAAGGTAAATTTTATCTTCGTTTTGTTCAGTACCATGCGTCTTGTTTCACCAATATTCTTAGCTTCCCCTCCAAGCATACCTGTATAGTGTGGTTTCTTATAAGTCTTTCTTCCTTGGACTCAACTCACTTGCTTTAAAAAAAATATATACATCAAAATAAAAAAAATCTAGGACAAGGATGGCTTCTTAAGCTTCGCGGAATTCAGCGCGTTGTGCAGTGCATCCAATTTACGGTTTGGTGCCTTCTGTTTGGCCGCGCAGCTGCTCGAAGAATGCTCGGCCGCGGTGATTGCGGGGCAAGTGCTCCAGCTCCTAGTGCTGAACCCCCAGGCAGCGAAACCACCCAAGAAGACCGCAGCGGACGCAACGGCGGCGGGGGCGCAAGTGGAGAAGTGAGCTGCTTTCTTTGGACCGGTTTGCTTATTTTGGATTATGGCAATGCGGTGCGCGAAAGGACCTCGTTATGGCATGGTTTTACGGGCCGTTGGTGATCCGTTTCAACCAGGATAGTAGCACAACAGCTGGCTTTTTATGCTTTGCTCGAGATCTGTGCCTGAGTTGAAAACCGCTGGGATGCACGGGGATTTACGGGAATCGGGTTGTATTTCGGGACAACTAAAGTACGTATATCCGTAATCTTATCCAGGTAACTGATAAAAATACCTACAATACACCCTGTAATAACCGATTTAAAATCGACCGATGAATTCTTCCAGAACATCACACCGGATGGATGATTGATGGACAAAAATAGTACCTACTACTACAAGAACGATAGATAGATCCTAAGTAAAAAATGCTGTCAAGTCCTTTGCGTGGGCGCGTGGCGGTGATTACGGGGTCAACCTCTGGCATTGGCTTGGGCATCGCTCGCGTCTTAGCCAGCAAAGGCTGCGATTTAGTGGTCAACGGCTTAGAAGGCGCCGCCGTTGCCCAGGGCATTGTCGAAGAACTCCGCCGGGCGAACGGTTGTGCAAAAAAACGAAATCATCACGCTTAATGACACTCATGAAGCATGCTTGAACAAGCTTGCACTACCGCAACCTTTTCTAGGCTTTCTAATGATTTTCTTTGTTTTGGTTGTTTCGTTGATTTGTGTTGTCGAGCAGGCGGCATTGGTGTAGTGCATTCGGGCGCCGATTTGCGAGATGCATCGCAAGTGGCCGACATGATGAATCTTGCACCAGTAGGGGCATTACCACGCTAGACAACACATATAACTAGCTAGTGTAACTTTTAAAGGAAAGTCGATTCACGCGTACTAACATACAAGAACATGATGTTTCATGCGCCAACGTTTTGGTTGTTGTGCTATTCTAGGCGAAATTTGGAGGCCGTGGGGTTGACATCGTAGTGAACAACGCTGGCATCCAGCACGTGTCCAACGTGGAAAACTTCGACGTGAGGCCACTTGAATACTTTAAAGCAAGAGTGAACATCATGTTTAGAATGATTTATGTATAGAATACTTACTTGCATTCTTAGACGTACAATAATGCTTCTTGATCTCGAACGTTCGTTTCGCGCTTCATTCATAGATTGAAGCCTGGCGGCGCGTGGTAGACATCAATTTGACGGCCTGCTTCTTGACGACCCAGCACGCGCTGCCTTACATGCGAGAGCAAGGCTGGGGCCGCGTCATCAACGTGGCCTCGGTAATTATTCACATAATTCCTTCTTAGTTGGGATATTTGGTTTCACTTTGGAGCTCACTTGTGATGTGCATTCCGTCAAGATTAAGATTAATTTTCTGGCGACTGAATTCATATGAGAAGTTGGCTAGGTCATGTTCTATCTGCATGACGCACCCACGCTCTTCAACCATACACTTCTTTCTACCTCGCTCTAATTCCCTCTCCCTACTGTTACGACCACCACAGGTTCACGGACGCGTAGGGTCTGCCGGGAAGTCCGCTTACGTGGCGGCCAAGCACGGCGTTGTGGGCCTCACCAAGGTAATCTACTAGTACACATTTCTATTTGGAATTGAGAGGGACGTAGCGAAATAATGAGGGTTACCGGAGTTAAAGGGAGATAAAAGGCTTTCGCACGTTCCTTTTTGTGATTTTCTGGTCATACTCTTAATCACGGCGTCACTAATGCTGAATAGGTTGTAGCGCTGGAGACTGCCGGCAGCGGCGTGACTTGCAATGCTGTATGCCCGGGCTGGGTTTTAACGCCACTGGTGCAGAAGCAAATTGAAGCTCGTGCGGCGCAAGCGGGACATTCGGTTAGTGTGTGAATTCAAATATTGAAGCTTCATTTTTTCCTACCTAGGCGAAACATTTCGAATGCTGCATTGCCCTTTCTTGTAGATACGAAAGGCGTGTCTGTTCAATTGCGTTTTTGAAAATGGCATGATTCTTTCCCAAAAAGGTGGAAGAAGCTACTAAGGAATTGCTCCTCGAAAAACAGCCTTCCGGAGACTTCGCCAAGCCGGTAACTATTGGCACACATCTTTCGACATGCGCTATGCATTTGTTCTGTAATATTCTTAGAAGCAAACTGCTTATTCAACTCCTGGAGTTGTCTTTGTGGCCGCAGTTTCATTTTTGTGTGCGGTTAATTTAGGAGGACATTGGCGAGCTTTCCGCGTTCTTGTGTTCAAATGCAGCGGCTCAGATTACCGGCGAAGACATTGCTATTGACGGAGGCTGGACTGCGCGCTAGTGTTCTGTTCTTGATTGTATTGCAAGACGAAAATCGGAGTTCATTGAATGTGGTGTTTGTATGAGTATAATGTGAGACCTATATCTCGCCAAACTATCCACGTATTTGCAAAAGAGATATGGTGCTGGGCGGTTTTGAAATCGCAATGCGATGCCAAAAAAGGCGATTGACTTGTGGCGGCCAGCGGCGTACTGTGCTTTGCTCAGAATGTCTAGGAACACCAACAGTGTGACAGGCAATAGGAAATATTTTTTTGCAATAACACAGGCTGTTGATGCTACTGCACAAGCAAGAGTGCAGGGTATGATCAGCGGTCATCAGCGGATCAGCGGTCGTCAAAATCTGGCAAAGATTCGACAAGATCAGATGATGGGTTGGTTGTTGGTTGTTGGGTGTTGAGTCAGACGAGGAAGCAACGGGAGATTAGAGCTCTTTGCACGGCCCTTCGCAGATTCGAGAAGAACTTTAGCTGTTATAAATAGAGAAGCTCTTTGAAATCTGAGTGGATTTTTCATCATCTTTATTAGCATTCGAGCTCCATTGCTCATCTCGCTTAGTGCAGTAATTCTTGCAACCATTTAAGCAGCGTTCGAAGGAAAACATGCGTGTTCTAGTCATCGGAGCAGGACCTTCGGGCCTAGTGGCTGCAAAAGTTTTGAAAGAAGCCAATCCAAATTACGAGGTAAATTATATATGACGCATGGAACCTAACCTGCGCGGCGTTTATCCTAATGGTTTACATCGAAATCTCTTCTCAGCACTGCTCTGTCTCCCCTATTTTTTTTCTCCTACTTCCTTCTGCTTTCACTTTCTTGTGTCTTCTCTACTATTCTGCTCATATATGCGTAATTGTCTGTCTATTTTGCGCAGGTGGTCGTCGTTGAAAGTGGGTCGCGTATTGGCGGCACTTACGTGAACAAAACCTACGAAGGGTCGACTCTGGTGTCGTCGACTTATTTGACGGCTTACAGCGACTTCCGGCGCCCGGACGGACCTGAGCACATGACCACGGACGAGTAAGTCAAGTTTAAGAATTGCTAGCAATGCTATGATTGCTTGAGTTCGTTTCGGATGCTTGCATACCCGCCCAGGAATGCTTTATGCTGCAGTCTCGTAGCTGTTGATGCTCCGTTGTTGTTGTGTTTAGCCTCTGCGTATACATTTGGCAAGGGTATATGTTTCTGTATTGCAAAAAGGGAACCAAGTTTGTTGGCCTTATTTTTGTTTCATTCCTTGCTTGACTTCTTCTTCGGCTGGCTGCTGTCAGGTATGTGGCCTATTTGGAAGACTATGCTGCTGAATTCCAACTGCTGCCCCTCGTGCGTTTCCACACCTGCGTGCAGCACATTCGCAAACCAACTCCACCCCGTCGGAAAAAAGGGGGCAAAAAGGCTTCCTCCTCTACGGACAAAGCTAGTCGCTCCTCTGCATCATCAACTTACAACGACTGCCAACACCACCCGGAAGGCGGCCCCTATGTTGTGGAACTCACGGATGCGATGACGCAGCAGCGCTTGCCTGATGAAACCTTCGACGCTGTAGCGGTGTGTTCGGGTTTGCACAATTCCCCCCGGGTGCCGAGCTTTCCGAATATGGCCGCCTTTCGGGGCACCATGCTGCATTCGGCCGCTTACCGGGGGCCTTTTGCCACGGAATTGCCGAATCCCCCCCTCGGGGGTGCTCATCCGATGGTCACCACCACGGTGCCCGCCACCTCAGCTGCAGCTGCCTCCTCTCCTTCGCCATCTCCTTCGCCCTCTTCTTCTTCTTCTTCTTCTTCATCTTTGCAGTCGACAACTGCTACTGAGGCTTGCGCTGCCAGCAGCGCAAGCCACATCAAAAGCCACTGCAGCAGCAACGACGTCTCACCAGCACGAGCTCAGGCACCAGCCTCTTCGTCGATTTTCGCGGGGAAGCGGGTGCTCATTTTGGGCAGTGGGGAAACGGCCTTTGACATTGGTTATGCCGCGGCAGTCTACGGAGCTTCGGCCATCACCATGACTACACGGCAGGGCTTCGTGAGGTGACGGGCTTTTTCTTTTACCCCCTCCTCCTGCTTACCTCTTCGCGTTGTTGCTTAGTTGTTTGTAGATTAATAATCTGCCCCCCCCCCTCCCCCTCCCCCTATCCCCCTCCCCCCTGTACTTTCGGAGAAGGGTGGCATACCGTATGCGGCATGCTCGATTGCATGCCCGCGTGTGCTTGCACCCCCCCTCTCTCTCTTTTTTTTCGTCTTTGTATCTGGTGTTTATCGGCGTAATAAGTTGTTTTTCTCTTCTTCTTCTTCTTCTTCTTCTTCTTCTTTGCCCCCTTTCCCCCTTTTTCGCTCTCTTCACAGCGTGCCGGCAAGTTTTCCCGGCACGAATTTGCCGCCTCTCGACTGCTTGATCATGAATTTAGGCACGCACGGGTGCGTTTCAGTCCCATTCGCCATTTTCTTCCCCTTACCCTTACCCTTTTCCTTCTATTTATTATTAAAACTTTCACGCGAATGAAGAACTAGATCGTCATTTATCCGTTTGCATTGGCGGCGCTATTCTCGATTTCTCTGTCTTTCCTTTGCGACGTTGTGTGCATTTTGAATAATTCCTGCTTCTCTCATCTCATTTTACGGCTTTGACTTATCTTCTTTAAACTCCACCCTCCTTCTGTAGCTACGAGTCGCACTGGTCGGCCAAAGTGAGTTTTCACTGGTGGATCACCACCAAGATTCAACGGCTCGGCCTGCTGGCGATGGGAGGGTCGAGTTATGGCCTGAACCAATGGTGCGGCTTCAAACAAAACATGGGTAAGACCGAAGAAGTAGTATCCGAAATGGAGGGAACATACTATTGGAGACAGAACAGCAACAATGAAATCGATCGGTGTTGATATGGGCAAAGAAAAGAGAGATGAAGAGAGAATCAGACAAAGATGCTCAGTGGCGTCTCTATCATAGCATTTTTAACACCTTCGAACTTCGGACTCTTCTTCATGCTTGCATGCACTTTTTTTGTACTCCAACTATGGCGATACCTAATGCCTACTTCCACCCACTTCGTATCCCGTCTTTTCTCTCTCTCTCTCGTGTATTCGTTCAGGTTGGGACCGCGGGAACAAGCATGTGGTGAACAAGTCGTCGAAATGCATGAGTTTACTGAACCGCTTACCCAAAGCCAAAGCACCCTACTGGCAGCGCGTCTTGAACGACTGGTTTTATCAAGGGTGAGTTCAGCCAACGATGTGAGGAGGACGTGGATGACCCGAGTAGAATGCCAGCAGTGGTTTTGCATCGGCTTTGCTTTGCCACTCACCTTTTTTGCCTCCTTCCTTGGATCGAGCGAGTTCTTGCCATTTCCCTTTTCGTGTGCCCTCAACTCATATCTTTGCGCATTCGTTGCTTGTTTTGTGCTCATGTTCTGATACTCTGTATTCTGTTGCGTATTACATTCGCGCTTGTGTGTGTGCACATACGTCAGCTGGGACAAAGCGGGTGATGGAATTGGCCCCCCGAAAGGGGTAGAATTGCTCGAAGGCTTAGAAGTGCTACGAATGGACGACGACGGAGAAGCCGTGCACTTCGCGCCCATTTCTGCCGGAACACTGACTACTAGTTCTACGGCGACCAATACTACGACTGACTTTGCGACTGATTCTGAGACTAGTGCTACTGCTGCTGCTGCAACGGCTGCTGCTGCAACCGGCAGCACTCGAAGCGTGCAAGCAGATCTCATCATCCTGGCTACGGGTTACCGCCAGCGGTTTCCGTTTTTCGACCAGAGCAGGCACGAAAGAGAGGAGGAAGAGCACGACGGTCTACCAGTGGGTCAGCGAGTCCTTCTGCAAGGGTTGAAAGCACGGTCAGACTTGAACGGGTCGACAGGCGTCATTGGTGACAATGGTGGCGCAGCGAGAGAGGATGGCCGGTGCGTATTTCGAGTGGTTATTCATATTTCAATGCTTACATGTACGCTTGCATATTTTTATGCAATCTTTTGCCCGCTGCGACCATAAAAATGAATGCCTTCGGATTATACCAGTATTTTTTCTGCGATATTACAGGTTCTGCGTACGACTGGATTCAAACGGAAGCGAATTCTTGCTCAAGCCTCAGAACCTCATTCCATATGCAGCAACGACTTCTAAACACGATGGCGAAAACACACCACTTTCGTCGTCATCGTCGTCGTCTCCCTCGATGACTGCCAATGCAGAGGACACTACCGCGGCAACAACCATGCCGACGTCAAATGAAGACCCGTTGCCGTCGGAACACTTCATTGTGGACCCGCACGAGCCGAGGTAGGTGTTCCTTTGCATGCGGATATGACATGTCATTTTGAGATGAAATGAAATTGCTGCAAGGTCACGGAGGCCAGCGAGGCCTTTCGCTCTGTGTTTAGCTGCATACGTGCGTTTGCTTTCTAAAGCAAAATCTAAAGAAAGGATTTAGGCATATGCAGCTGCCTCCTCACAATCTAGCTGTCCACTGCCTATTGCTACTATACTCTCTCCTTCTTGCGCAGCCTTCGCCATTCTAAATTTCTTACAATGCTATACTGTGCCTTGCTTCCTATGCTTCCATCCCACAACATCACCAGGCTCGCGTATTTGGGCTTTGTGAGGCCCAACGTGGGTGCGATTCCGCCGATGGCCGAGATGCAAGCCATGTGGTGGGCCCTGCGCTTGAAGCGGCTGGTAAGTCAAGAGATAGAGACACGATTACACTTGATTAGAGCTTCGATTTTAAATGGGAGAAAAGAATCAACAGGGCTACTGTTGATGGCCGGTGAAGACTTTTATTGTGTGTGCCCTTTTTAGCCTGTTTGTGCACTTTTGTTACTTTCTCTACCCTTTTCTCACACTTTTTCGGCCACTTTTTCGGTGTTTTTCTTTTTTTCTTTTCTCCTTCTACAGCACGACGTGTCAGAGGAAGCGCGCGCCAGTGCCAAGCTGTCACCCTCCGAAAGGCGCCAAAAGGAGCGCTTGGCGTTTCGAGCGGCGCGGCGGCAGCGCCTACGAGGCGGCGGCGGAGCCTGGGCGCGGGACGGGACGTTCTTAAGGCATAAAACCACCGCTGCTGAAGGTGATGGCTCCTCTTCTTGTTCTCGTTCGTCGTCCGCAGCAACATCTTCACCTCTGTCGTCGTCGTCGTCGGCACCACCTTCTGAGCACAACACCAGCAAGGGTAGTGGCACTGGGGCGAGTCGTCATCAACAACATCAACATCCAGGAGAAGGTCGCCCCGGTGCTCTTGGTCCTTGCCGCAATTTAGCGGAAGCGTCCTGGCCAATGCCGGGTTGCGCGAGAGCCAAGCCATACTACAAGCTGTCGGAGTCCAAAATTGCTTACGGTAATTGTCCGTGTTATGCCTAACTGCATCCGCGCACTTTCTTTGGCGTGGTTTTACTACTTGTATTGTGCTGAGCGGACACGCGCACGGGTGCACATTCGTAAACATTTTCGTTGGATTGATCTCAACAAGTCTCCATTTCTCTTGCTTTGTCCATTTTTCACCTAAATTTGTGCCACTTCCTCGTATTCAACTGCGCGTGCTACCAGGTGTGGATTACGGCACCTACATGTTTGCGCTGGCGCGCGAGATGGGCTCCGAACCCAAACTCACGCATTGGCTCTTCAAGAACCCTCGCGTGTTTGCGGCGGCTGCGTTCGGACAAGTACATTTGCGTATATATATATTGTTTCGTCTTTCCTTGTCGCCTTTCTGAACACCCTCATGTAAAATAGAACAAGATTTAACTAAGATCCTATATTTTGGATGTGAAGTAATTTTATTTCTTCGCTATTTTTCCTCTCCGCTTGTTTTTTTCTTCTTTTTTTCCTGGAATTCCTTCTATGAACTTCTCCTTGTTTGTTTTTGTTCCCCTCAACTCTCTCTCACCCCATTGTTGTTGTCTGTAAATCTAGGCCCACGCTCCTCTTTTTCGACTCAACGGACCTTTCGCGCATTCAAACGCTCCTCACATTTGTGGCCACGAACTCTTGCGGCCCATCTGGCAGCGGCCTTTTTTCATGAACGTTGCCTTTGCTGGAAATGCCCTCTTCTTCGGTGTGTTATCTCCCCCGCTTCCCTTTTTTTTTCCATCTTTATCACTTTCTTTTTCCGTTCTTTCTCATTCTCTCTTCTGACTTCTTCATTTTTCTCTTTGTTCGAGAAAAGAGAACCATTCATTGCCCAAGAAACAAATTGAAGCTCTTATCTTTTAAATTGCCATTCATGATTCCTTCTTTCGCAAATCTTATCAGGCGCCATCAACGTGTGTGTGGCTGCGTGGTCGAGACTCACTCGTTACACGATCAACGATTTCTGCGCGGATGCGTTCGATCTCTATGATGAGGTGTGCGTGCGGTGGTGGTGTAATTGTCGTCTTGTTCTTGTTTTCTTCGAGTAGCATCTTAGGACTACCCCTACGTGTTGGCGGCAACGCATTTGTTTTGCAATAAAACTATGTCGTCACCCTTCTTTTTGAGCTCGAGTTCACCTCAATTCTTTGCACTCGACGAACTCAACCGTATTTTTTTGGTCTCCTCGTCGCGCATTCTACTTCCACCTCGTCTGAAATAATACTGTGCCTCTAGGTGTCCCTTCGTGCTGGCCCTCTGGTGCTCTCCGCAGCTCAAGCGGGTCAGCGAGCGTGGCTGAAGGCCTCCATCTTGGCCGCCAAGCTTCCATTGGCTGCTGTCTTTTCACCCTTTACCGGGGCAACTTCTTCTCATTATTCTTCTTCTTACAAGTCGTCCGGCATTGCAGAGGTCGATTGGCTGGCGCAGGTACCGGAATTGAAAACAAATGACATGCACACTGCTGCTTTTATTTTTCGCGTTGTCATGTCTTGTGAGTTGTATGTTGCACCTTCACGAACATCACCCCTAGTTTTTCTTGCGTGCGTTAAATTGCTTTTTTTGTGTGATTGTTGTGCTTGTGGGGTATTTCAGTGGCTCGTGTCTCAAAGCCGCAAAAGCACAGAATCCGTTACCAAGCTTCCCGAGTCCCCCACGCGCGACGAAGGCAGTGCACAGAGCAATGATAGGGACGGAAAAGGCAGCAGCAATGGCAGTTTGGCGTCCGATTTAGCGGCGCTCGCCGCTCTGCACGCAAAAGGAGCACTGACGTCAGAGGAGTTCGCGACGGCAAAAGCGAAGTTAATGGCTGCTCAGCAACCACCGGCCTCGCGTTGATGGGCGTTTGATCAAAATGGGCCCTTCCTAGAGATCCATTTCATTATTTTAGGAATTCAGAGGCATAGTCGAAGCTAACGAAAGGAGCTCGAGTTGAAACGAACTCGAACTCGAACTAATACTTACTAATACAAACCCAAATGGCACAGAAGCCAGTGCCGCGGGCAGAAGTGGAAATGCGCGTGCGTTGCGCAAACAAAGCAAGTGTGGAATGATTCAGGAGGGAGAGGGGCATTGGGCATTGGCCAAATTCCTCGAAAAATTTGCAAATAAGCGAGGAATTTGTGGGTGTTGCGCACTCCGCAGAACAATAAAGAGGAAGGCGCGCGAGGAAAGAAGCTCGTGACATGCGGAACACGAGGTCCACTCGGCAGAGGCCAAAGTGTGCCTTTCAGCGCGCAAGGCGCCTATTGTTCTGCCCCTGAGCCATAAGAGGCTTTGACGGGGCAGGAACTCCTTCCTCGTTCGCCGAGTGGCAGTGAATAGAAAAGCCCCCCCCCCCTCCTCAAAAATACAAACATCAACATGCAAGCGCGCCGCTTGTGGCCTAGCGGTCCCTCCCTATCAAAGAGCTAAACCCATATATCTTCCATCAAACGCCACGGACCCTAGTCGTGGTCGTCCTCCAGCGTTTTTCGAAACCCTCGCAAGGCCCTCCACCTTGAGAGCAAGTCGACTGCGTATACCCCGAAGAGTGCAGGTTCCG
>Ga0307931_1001476_pt1 | contig 15441 bp, 7 predicted proteins | sample OrgLakmetageno47_FD_201816 | JGI IMG/M metagenome (GOLD analysis project Ga0307931, IMG submission 201816) | Saline water microbial communities from Organic Lake, Antarctica - #47 | ecosystem: Environmental > Aquatic > Non-marine Saline and Alkaline > Saline | place: Antarctica: Organic Lake... | reverse complement strand
CCGTTGGACTGCTTGGTTATGGTTTAGATTGGTTTTAACTACACCCCGTGTCGCCGTCCAGTTATGCGGGCAGATAACAATGTTATCTGCCCGCATAACTGGACGGCGACAGTTCCCATGTAGTAAACGCCGTTAATTTCCAAAGTATCATAACCGCTTTCGGTCGAAAATGTTTTTACATCCAGAGTTGCGGCCCGATTGACATAAATATTGCACGAATCCATGTTTCCGTAGTTACCTGTGATTTTCATTCATTCATGATTTCATGTTTGAGTGGCGCAAGAAGCCAGACACTAGCATACGCGCAAAGCAATAAGGATAAGGATACAAATAAAAGCTTACTTACTTGGGTAATTGGGCGAGAAGAAGCACTTGCCCGCAGAATCAGTTGTGCAGTAACCGCTCTGAATGCTGAAGTAGTCGGTATCAGCATTGGTTAGAACCCTTTCCGTGCTGCAATCTTCTTGAAAGTCGGTGCATGCGGACGAACCCGGGCAGGAATACTTGCCCGAGGAGCATGTGGTGCATGACGTCGAAGATAACGAGGCGGAAAACTTACCGCTGGCGCAAGGAATGGCTGCACTCGCTCCCGTTCCACAGAAGTAGCCCGGCGGGCAGGCAACATAAACAGAGGCACCTTCTTCGCAATAATTTCCCTTAACAGTCCCAACAAAATAATGGACATTTTGCATATTTGGGGATTAACAAGACAAGCAGCAGACAGGCAGAACGGGAATAACACAAATCAGCAAACATACTCTATCAACTACCAGGAATACTTCGGTGTTTTAGATTCGTTATCGCACCGATGGACATGCATTGCAATTACTGTAGTCAGTTGATCTGGGAGTCTCGTAGTATTGCCCGCCCGGGCATTTGTCGCACTGGCTTGAGTATGGGCATGGCGAATGACTGCAATAGTACCCGGCTTCACAATCTGCCCACGCTGAAGGCATCGCCACGATAAGGAAGAGAACAAGGACTCTCATAACTCCGTTTTTATGACCAGAAAGCATAAATTATGTTGTGCCGCGGATAAAGTCAGTACTATAAAAGGAAGAAGCTCTACGTACTGTGAAGCCTTCCCAGGCAAAATCAATGAATTCACGCACAACTTACCCCACGCACGTGTGCGTGACACGTCGGCAGCTGTTATCCGTCGGTTCACGGCAGCCGAAAGGCCGAAAGCTGATAATTTACCGACGACAGTGTCTGTCTACTGTACTACTGTATGCACCCTGTACCTACGGGAAGCATCAACGCTCCAACGTACGAGTCGTTATACAGAGCAATGCACTGCTTCTACACTTTTGCGTTCCAAATTGCGTGTATTTTCATCCACTGCAAGAAATTCCTATCAAGGGGCAGATGGCTGTAGGTATAATCAGCATTACTTTCACAGTTCTCAGCATGTTTCACAGTTAAAAAAAATAAATTAAGAGCCGCCCTGAGTGCAGAACTCACGAGCCCGTCATCTGAGGTATCTCTGTCATAGAAAAGCTTGGTACTTGTCGTGCAGATTTCTTAGATTTGGTGTGATTTCTGAAGTCTGACTCAGATGGCTTGCACTCATATGGCTATCGTGGGGATCTCTGGCTCTTCGGTTCCCATTTCCTTCCTTCGCGGGGTTTGTGCCTCACCACTCACCACATGCACTCAAAGTGCCAATAGCACACTTGAAAGTCAAAAAGAGAATACGATAACGAACCAGAAATCTAGGAATATCCCCTTTTTGGGGGAGGCTCCAGTAACCAAAAAAAACCACGAGGCAGCTGGGTTTTCCTTAGTTTTTTCTTCAGCATAATCAGCATTTGCCGGATCTTCTGCTGAGCCGAAGTGGGTAAATTCCCGGAAAACCCGCGGTTTTCTTGGTTACTGGGGAGGCTCGGCTGTATGACTTGCCGTATGAACGATATTAACGAGATTTAGAGAGCGAGAGCGGGCGATACGTCCTTTAAATCGCCTTAATACGGTACTTGGCTGAGGATTGCGCCCGTTTTTCGTAAACGATACGAGATTTCATTTCGATTTCGTCAAAGGAGAGCACGCAATTACGCCGAAATAACGTAAAATTGTGCGTTATTTAGCGAAATAACAAAAAAAATAGGGCAAATTTTGACGATACGATTTATCGTAATACCTAAGCCAAGATACGTTAAGCCGGACTTCCCTCAAACAGCGCAATTAATTTATTAAAGTGCGAACTATTACTATTAGAAGAAGGAGGTGCGTAATTAATTATTCGCATCTGAAGATTAAATCGGAATTCGGTGCTTCATTCGGATATCCAAGGGCAATATCTGTGCCCTGGGCCCATCTCAATACGCCAACAAAAAGTCAACAAGAAATGGAACCACCTCTACCGGCGAAGTATCGCTGGGGGAGTGCAAAAGTAACGCCAAAAGATTGGAAAAAATATCGAAGGCAGTTACCACAGGGCAGAGCTATTCTCACGTAGATCGCAGAGAGCGCCGAAAGCCAGCAAGCAGGCAAGCAGCACTTTTTGCCCTCTATTTTACTTCTGCGCAGCCCCCTGTTTGACCACCTCAGTCATGGCGTCAAAATCGTGCACGAACCAATCAGCACCGTCGGCAACCGCGCTGCGGACCTAAAATAGAGTAGAAAAGAGAATAGCATTAATAGAATTATGCTTTTAAAATTGGTGGAGCTGAAAATTATGCGCAGGAGAAACGAATCAAGAAGAAGATAATGACGATGAAGAAGAAAGCTGCCTGACTCCTAGAGATGGAACAGAGAAGCACACACAGCCCGCACACATGTGAATCACCACATGTGCTCACCACAACGCCCCCGAAGCCCACAAACGCGTCTGCTGCGCCAGCGCCTTTCGCTTGCATGTCGGTGGCGCCGTCTCCTACCATCACTACCGACTTGTACCTGCATGCGTGACATTTGGGGCATTTCCATCCATGAAAATGATTACGGTGATTTCGGTCAGACATGGAAGTTGAGGATGAGAACGTCACCAAAAAAGAAGGCTAAAGATACGAAAAGAAATAAGTATAATAGGAAAGGTAATCCAAGGCGTACTACAAAAACATTAGAAAGATGACAAACACGAGATATTTTAAAAAAAACGGAAGAGGCACTCAATCAAACGAGCACTTCTATCTCTCTCTCTTTTGCTCCCACTCCTCTCTCTCTCTCTCTCTTTCTATTGCCCTTTCGTCTCTCTACTTTCTTACTCTCATTACATCTTCCACTCCAAACTCCAACATTCACGACCATCCACCCAATCCTCTCTCTCTCTCTCACTCAGTTTCTCCCTCTATTACCCTTTCGTCGCTTTCAAGTGCGCCACCGTGCGAGGCTTGCCGCCGTCCCGAGAAGTAAACTCTTCCGCGTCGAAGCCCGCGTAGTTGCCCTAATATATATATATATATATGTATAGTATGATACAGAATAAGCAAGAGTGCATTTGGGTAAGGTCAAGTAAAATGAATATTAGAAAGAGGCAAGATTCTCATGAGAGGCGTTAATTAAAGAAGTAAAGGGAAAGAAATACATGCGGATTCGAAAACTATGGCTTGAAAGTATAAACGCCATTGAAAACAAAGCACTTACCGCAGCATCGAAAAGGATTTGGTTCGCGAAAACGTTGGCTAGAGGCACTCCGAGGCGCTCGGCCACAGGGTTGATCATCAGCCGGAAGCCTGGAACGGGTGGGCATCATATGCAAAACTTAAAAGTTAGTATCGTAGGGGAGAGCACGCAACGGTACAACAGTAGCGTTATCATTGGCAGGCAGGCAGGCATATGGCTGATGAGAAGCTGCCTCCAAAATTATCAATTGACACATTTGTTTCCCATTTTCTTCTTCTTTTTTTCTCGCCTTTCTCTCTCTCTCTTGACTCTCTTGAGAAGTATCATTCCACTCAGCTACACCTCCACAACATCACCCACTCACCGCCCGATACTAGGTACACGTCGGTGCCGCGACCCATGAGTGCTTTCACGAGACCCTCGAGGCCCGGAGACAGCTCGAAAGGGTGCGCCGCCAAACACGCTTCAATCTGTGCACGAATATAATAAACAGGGGGGGTGTAAGTCATTTGAAGTGTGGTCAGCGAAAAGAAGAAAGTGTGTTGATGAATCATGGTAAGAGTGAAAAAAAAGATAAATTAAAGAAAAAGGAAAATGAAGGTATTACAATCACTGAACGCCAAGCTACGTATACCAGTACAGCAGTTAGCTAGAAAAGAATAAAAGTAGCAACAATTGTCGTAACACAGCAGCAGAGAGAAGGAGGAGAATGAAATAAACATAACACACGGCCATCTTCATTCCTAAAATACTGCACTCACGTCCATTTTCGAGGGTTTGATGAGGTCTAAGCGAGCCGCGAGTGCGTCTTCAAATTTCATGGAGCCGCCCATCGCAGAAGCTGTCAACTCCGCAACCTGAACACCACATGTAATGCGAGGTGGGTTGAAGTGGAGAAAGAGAAAAGAAACAAAAAAAAATTGAAACGTGCGTTTCCACCGATGCACCATGGAAAATAAATCCAGGGAGATATACTAAGAGGGATCCTCGAAACGCAATTCTTTTTCTAGGCGAAAGGTAAGGCACCTTAGCGCCAGCACCGCAGTGGTCAGCCAACACATCGATCCCTTCCTGAAAGCCGACAATTGACGAAGGGAGGGAAAAAAAGGCAGAAACAAAGGATGGAACAGCAACTGATGAAGAGGAGATAAAAATGCATCGAACAGGACGAAATATGAAATGCATCAGAGAAGAGGTTCAATCATGGGAAAGTCTATTCTTCAATCGCAAGCTTTGTATGGGGACTGAATCACAGGTGAATCTTGGCATCCTCAAAAAGCAACACGAACGGATTTCAACTGTGAACCTCACTTAAAACCAACATACATGCACCTAGCCTACGCATGCCCCCCCCCTGTTATTACCTCCGTGATCACGGTTGAATCCACGTCAAAGCACACTGCGTCTGCTTTTGCCAACTCCGCTTTGGCTGCCGCCACTGCCTGCCCTTTTTCCGCACTAAAGGCAGCCCTTGTCGAAGAAAACGGTGCCGCCGCTGCGACCGCCATGGACTGTCTTACGTGCTGAGTTGCAAACGGGGCCATTCGGCTGAAAGCTAGCGCACGAGTTAGGAAGGCCATGGGTAAGGTGAAGGGATGAATGCGAAGGGTAAGAGCTTGTAGAAGTTGTAGGTTTGTGGATACTCGTCATCTCGTCATCTCTCGAGATGAGTGTTGGTTGGTTCAGATTCTTCTTCTTCTGAATGTCGGTGAATTCAGTGTGTTGAGCTAATATGGTACATGCGTGCTGGACCACTGGAGCACCAGACCACCAACAACGGACGACCGCGATTGATACCTTACCAACAATAGCCCCTTCACTTCAGATAATTCGCGGCGGCTCCTGTGGTTATGATGCCTACGCCCGAGTAGTAATCCTTATAGAAAACTCTGGGTGTTTTCTGGGTACTGTGGCTGAGACATCTTCAGAAAGTAGGCCAATTTGAATCCATCTGCCTTGTGTGATTAAAGCCCCTTTCGAGAACGCGCTCAAAAGTAAGGTCATTTCCAAGGAGTTCGATGGGTGGATCGCCATTGCCACGGACAGCCACTCCCCGCCGACTTGTTCGGAGGAAAGGCGCCAGTTGGAGCCTTAATTGGCCTTCTGGAGCGAATTCGCTAGCGCATTTGCAGCTCAAGTGCATTCTTTATGTGCCTCTGTGACTGCTGTGTACTTGTCTTTCTTTGTTTTTGGGAGAGAATTAACTAGACTAGACTAGACTAGACTAGCCCGGAGTGGAGACAGCTGACTCAGAGCATTCTCAAAACTCCTGATGCCTGGTGGCTGAGGATTCGATTAGGTAAAATACTCCCCCAGTGCAAAGAAAGCCAGGGGCAGGAATAACACACTCTCAGAGGTGATTTGTATTTGCAAATGTATAATATGCCTATGCGTTCTACAAGGCCCTATCTGGCGGAATCCTTCCGACCAAATCGGCGGAGTCTGAGTGCCCATTGTGTCTCACGTTCCAGGTACACCACGAGGCAATTCTGCGGGTCAATGTTCTTGTCAGGCGGCGGGCGCCAGCCGCTCTCGGCATCGCCAGTCCACTTTCTTGCTGCATAGAGCCAATTATGGATCAGGTCGCCGTATGGTACAGGTACACACCGCCTACCATCGGCGATTTCACGTGTATCCGGGTTTGGTGGGGGATTTTCACGCCAATACTGAACCGGCTTCCTCTCTGCTCCAAGTCCACGGCCATTCCACTCAAACCGATGGGTTGCCTTAACCCAATGAAGAACTGCGAACCTAGGCTCGCAGGGTAGAAAATAAACTTGGAAGCAAGCTACAAAGCAGGGGAAAATGTAGGGGAAACTCTTTTCGCAAACCGTGAATAAGTTCAGTGGCTACGCAGGTGTCGGGAAACTCACCGACGGCACCCACGGATCTCACCGGGGAAGTTGAGCGACGGAAGATATGTGCAACGACATAGATATACCAACCCATACCAACCACCACACCACTACTTAACTCCCATCAAAACCCCAATCGCTCTATGGTACTAGGATATGGTATTATATGTGGTCGCATTTACCATATCCGCCATCTCAGCCATAATGCTTCGATGCTCTCTCGAGCAAAGTGCATTCCGTAATTAGTCGTCGAAGACGATCGCAATATGCTGCCTCTTCTCTTCCGCGGTGAAAACTGAATCCCGGCCGGGCACGCCCAGTCAGACTTGTTCTGAAGATTACGCTTTTCTGTTGCTATACGTCACGGTGGAGTTTCTTTGTAATTGGGGAGCGTATCAACTAAGCAAACTAGACGAGGCCCCCTTTCTTTTCGACCTGAAAAAATGGCGTTTCGGGGGGGAGGGGGGCGAAGTATGGACCTGACTAGTGACTTGACACAGACCTGGACTTATGAATTTGATCTGTTATGAGGCAGGCCCTTGGTTACTGATTGGAAGGCTAACAGGAAGAGACGAGGAGCATAGAAGCCCGAACTAGACCAGACCAAAGGGGCTGATCAGGCGCACGTGCCCGAGTGGCCATGGGAGCAGTTTCCATCCAAAAAAAAAAAAAAAATACCGAAATGGCGCGCACCTCCGTGGGCTCTAAAATAATATATAATATACGCCACTCCGTGTTCTATTGTCTATCACCTATGTGTCGCATATCGCGCCGATACTTTAATTATTGGATCTAGAGGCTCTTTTTTGGTGATTAAAGCGGCCATTTTTTGAAGAGGTGGTAATTCCACACCACACCAAGCCCCGCAAGAAGCCCTCCAAAAACTGTTACCGAGGGAGGCATATCTGCTGTCGCAGCTTCGTTTGCCGATTTTGTAAAATATAATTGTGCAATGGAAACTAAGTCAAGCCCATTTTCGCAAGCGCCGCCTGAGCATTGGAATCCCCTTGATCAGTAGCCATTTTAAACCACTTCGCTGACTCCACGTCATCCTCCCCTGTACCCTGCAACTGGTACAAGAGTCCCATATTGAATTGTGCTTCTGGATAACCACTATCAGCAGCTATTTTCCACCACTGCGCTGCTTCCTCCTTACTTACTGCTAAACCTTTCCCTTCGCGGAACATTTCTCCCAGTTGCAGTTGTGCCGCACGATTCAGTTGCTTGGTGGCCTTTTTGAACCACTTCACTGCTGCGATATCGGTATTTTTTTCGCCATGATACCTGTGTAAGAGCCTTAAAGTAAACGATGCTCTTGAAGCCCCTTGGTCAGCTGCACTTTTCCACCATCGCACTGCTTCTACCGCACTCTGCGTTACGCCTTTGCCTTGGAGATAAAACATTCCCAGTTTAAGTTGTGCCGCGCTATGTCCTTGTTCAGCGGCCAATTTGATCCATTGCACCGCCTGTGCGTCGCTTTGTTTCACTCCATACCCGTACAAAAATATTTTACCAAGATTGAGTTGTGCCTCCCTTTGCCCTTGATCAGCCGCCTTTCGAATCCAATGAATCGCCTGTGAGTAGCTTTGGGGTACCACTCCTTGCCCATCCATGAATAAAGCCCCAAGGTTTGATTGCGCATCCGAGTGTCCTTGCTCAGCAGCCATTTTCCAATACTCCATCGCTAATTCTAAACTCTGTGACACACCGACACCATCTTCGAAGTATACTCCCAGCACGTTTTGAGAATGCGCATCCCCTCGATCAGCGGCCATTTTGTACCATTTTGCTGACTCCACGTAACTCTCTTCTGTGCCGTGGCTTTCGTAAAGGGCACCCAGGTTGAACTGCGCATTGACAACTCCATGATCTGCTGCCTTTTTCCACCAGCGTGCTGCTTCTGCGTAATTTTGTGCCACGCGTGTGCCTTCGAAAAATAATGATCCTAACCGCAACTGCGCTTCAGAATGCTCTTGCTTAGCTGCCAATTTGATCCAATACATCGCCTGCGAGTTGCTTTGTTTTACTCCTTCCCCATTTAAGAACAATAGCCCAAGATTTAGCTGTGCCTGCGCATGCCCTTTCTCGGCTGCCATTTTATACCAACGCGCCGCTTCCGAGTTGTTTTGCGTCCTGCTGTGGCCATCATTGAGCAAAATTCCGAGGTCGCACTGCGCTTGTAAATGCCCTTGCACCGCTGCTTTCTTATACCACCGTGCTGCCTTCGTGTAGCTTAATGTCACTCCATAGCCGAGCATATAACTGGACGCAAGCTTAAACTGTGCGTCAGCGTATCCTAGATCTGCGGCCATTGCGTACCACCGCACCGCCTCAACTGCGCTCTCAGTGACGCCAAGTCCATTCATGAAAAAGATCCCAATGCTTACGTGCGCTTCTGCAACTCCTTGTTCAGCTGCTAATGTAAACCACCGCAACGCGTCGACATAGCTCTGTGGCACGCCATGGCCTTCCATGAACAGGGTACCAAGCTTCATCTGCGCATCTTTTTGCCCTTGCTTAGCTGCCATCTTCAGCCAACGCGCCGCCTTGAAGTAGCTCTGACTCACGCCGCCACCATTCATGTACAAATGCCCAAGACTAAGCTGTGAATCTTTGTGCCCTTTCTCAGCTGCCTTTCGCCAACATTCCAATGCATTCTCGATACTTTGAGAAAGTCCTTTGCCCTGGAAATAATTACTCCCGAGGAAATATAAGGCATTTGCATCTCCTTGATCAGCTGCCTTTCGTAACCAGCGCACCGCCTCAACATCGCTCTGCAGCACACCACGGCCTGAATCATAGTTCATCCCTAGCGAGAGCTGTGCCTCGGCATACCCTTGGTCGGCTGCCTTTTTGTACCAACGCGTCGACTCCACGTCGTCTTGAACAACACCGGTACCCCCTCTGAATAGACCTGCCAGGTTAAACTGCGCCTCCACGTGCCCTTGGTCAGCAGCCTTCCGCCACCAAAGCAGCGCTTTGTCGTAGTCCTGCGTCACGCCACGGCCAACGAAATAGTATGTCCCGAGTTGGAGCTGCGCATCCATATCTCCCAAGTTGGCAGCCTCTTCGGACAACTGCGCGTCCTCTATGTCGCGAGCCACATCTGAAACAAACTTGAAGAAGCCATCGGAGTATTCTGCAGCCATTTGCAACCCAAGCATCCAAGCCACAACTAAAGCTCCAAACCACCAACATATCCTTTTCATCGTCAAGCTTTGTACCACCCTGCGACCCCTCACCAGCAAATTATCTTGGCCCAAGTGCGCGTCACCATGCTCTTGCTTGGCTGCCATGCGCCTGCGCTGCACCCCTTTCTCCTGTTTCTGCGCTACTCCGCGACCTTTGTTGAGCGTGCTCCCTTGCCCCGATTGCTCACGTGCACGCCCTTGCTCAGTAGCCTTATTCCTGCGTCGGGCTGTTTTCTTTTGATTCTTCGCTGCACCGCGGCCTATTGTAGTCTGGTTGTGCACCTCCAATGGTGCTTCGTCGTGTGTTGGCTCTACTGCTGCGTGCTCGTCCTGCGCTTCCTTTTCGTGACTCTGCTCTGCAGCAAAACTGATCATAGCCAGGTTGTGCACCTCCGTTGGTGTTTCGTCGTGTGTTGGCTCTACTGCTGCGTGCTCGTCCTGCGCTTCCTTTTCGTGACTCTGCTCTGCAGCAAAACTGATCATAGCCAGGTTGTGCACCTCCGTTGGTGTTTCGTCGTGTGTTGGCTCTACTGCTGCAAGCGCATCCTGCGCTTCGCTCTCGTGGTTCTGCTCTGCAGCAAAACTGTTCATAGCCAGGCTGTGCACCTCCGTTGGTGTTTCGTCGTGTGTTGGATCTACTGCTGCAAGCGCATCCTGCGCTTCGTTCTCGTGGTTCTGCTCAGCAGCAAAACTGTTCATAGCCAGGTTATCCACCTCCAATGATGCTTCGCCGTGCGTTGGCTCTACTGCTGCATGCTCATCCTGCGCTTCGCTCTCGTGGTTCTGCTCTGCAGCGTGACCATTCAAAGTCAGGTCTCGCTCCTCCGATGGTGCTTCGTCGTGTGTTGGCTCTACTGCTGCATGCAAATCCTGCGCTTCCTTCTCGTGGTTCTGCTCTGCAGCGTGACCATTCGTAGCCAGGTTGTGCACCTCCGATGGTGCTTCGTCATGCGTTGACTCTACTGCCGCATGCGCATACTGCGCTTCGCTCTGGTGCATCTGATCCGAGTTTTGACCACTCGCGCGCAAATTTTCGAGCATCGATGGCGCATCATCGTGCGCATTCTCAGCTGCCGCATCCCAAACTTGCACTTCGTTCTGGTTAATCAACTCCGCAGCGTGCCCATTCATAGCCAGGTCGTGCAGCTCCGATAATGGTACATTGTGCGTTTGCTTTGCTGCCGTATGCTCATCCTGCGCACCGTTATGGTGCATCTGATCCGACTTTTGACCATTCGCGCGCAAATTTTCGAGCTCCGGCGAAGCGCCGCCGAGCGCTTGCTCGGCTGCCAAATGCCTACGCTGCAATATGTTTTCGTAGTCTTGTGTCACGCTCCGGCCTCTAGAAATGAGCAAGTCGAGTTTGGATTGCGCATCTGCATTTCCTTGGTCAGCCGCTTTCGTGTACCACCGAGCCGCTTCGATATAATTCTGTTGAACGCCGTGCCCGTTCTCGAAAACCTTCCCGAGGCTAACTTGCGCTTCTGCATGTCCTTGCTGAGCTGCAGCTCGCCAGCCAACTACCACTGCATCTAATTTGCGCTGAGCTTTCTTTGATAGTGTTGACCAGGACGCTTCACCGCGTGCTACCATCTGTTCGAGCATGACGTATTGTAATATTCCATCCATGTATAGCTTCTCCGGTCCCGGTGGAAGAGGGGTGCGGCACAAAGGGCACAACTGCGTCACTCCGAACTTGCGCAATTCCGCCACGCAATTGTTGTGCAAAATATGCGCGCATTGTAAGGCGCAGGCCGAGGCACCGCGTACTGGTTCCAAACAGATGCAGCACTCCTCTACTTCTTCAGCAGCGGCGGCTGAAACGTTGGAGGATACATTCGAAGCATCCAATGAAGGATCCAGAGGTTGCGGCACCCGGTCGGCCTTGGCAAAGCAATTCTGCTTGTGGTTGGCCTTCCAGTGCTCCCGCTGGCAATCTCTACTGCAATACACCACGAGGCCGCACCGGGAGCACGGCGAGAGTTTCGGAGCACGGTCACTTCCCTCAGCCACTAGGCAGTTACTGCAAAATTTGACATAAGATTCTTTCTCCTTTTTTGTTGATGGTACGGAGGACATCTAGAAGGCAATAGGAATGGTTTTTAGATTTCCTTGGCGATAGTCCGGAGCCTCTTTGGAATAGGCCTTTATTGATAGCTTTATCCCTGGCTCTTCCTTTAAAACGATCTCCTCGGCAAATGTTTTTTGATTTGTTCTCCTTCGCTTGTATATTTTTTACTTCTATTGCTTCTAGCGCCTTGAAGAAGGATCAATACTGTTCCTTCAAACGCACGGTTTGCGGTTTCATTTTCATAAGTTGGCTCCCAATAGGCGAGTGCTATGACTAAGGCTAGAGAGGCATAAATGCGCGACGTGATCGACAAGAGTGGCAAAATATCAGCGAGATTTTAAACATAGATACGCAAAATGTTTGACGACCATACGCATTTTGAACGATAATGTGGCATGCCTTCTAAACGACTGAACGTGCTACGTGCTGGCCCCGCCCCCCGCGAGGCTGCACGGAAAATGAAGAAGGGGCCTTGCCCTTGAATAACTGGGCCTTGTCTGCGGTGTGTGGATTGATAAGAGCTAGTTATCAGGTAACTAATATGGGTATTATTTTATCTGGGGATGGGGTCTGTAAGTCTGGTTCCTTCGGGAAGCTGCAATCCCACTCCCGAGTCAAGTACTCAAACCCCTGTCGCAACCGCGGCGAATCGCATGTAATTCGCGCACCAAACAAAAAAAAGCTGCGTTCCTATCGCTAACATCCAACAGCAATCGCGCATCTCATACAAAGGTATCCTTGTACCCCCCTAAAGAGGCGCTTCAAGGGCCATTTGGGCCAGGGCCATCGTGCAGCGCACTTGCAAGAGCCACGGGTGCACGTCACGGCTACTCCCACTGCTGCTGCTGCTGCTGCCACTGGTGGTGTGCGAGCCAAGCGGCAACCAGTGCTCGAGAGGATAGCCAGGCGCTAACGCTGCGAGGGGCACCTGAAGAGAAGACGCATAGCCAAGCACACAACAAGGCGTGTAATCAAGCATACATCCAATTGAAAAGAAATGGCAGTTTACATTGGCACTCCCTAGGCATGTTATCGGATCAAACAAATGAAACAAAAAGGACTGAAGAATAGGGAAAGCAAGGTGTTTAGGAATAAAAACTGCCACTGCTCACCGTGACGTCACCCAAATGCAAATCGCCAATCAGCGGCCGCTTTTGGTACACCCCGACATAGAGCACCGCCGGTGGGCCACCACTAGAGGCACTTGTGTGCATTGAAGAGGCCTATGCAGAGGCCAGAAACATGAGAGTGCGAGTGCGTTAACTTCGAGTGGGCATAACAAACACTAGGAAAATATATCAAGGAATGTATTCAAACTAGGAGGCAGAAATTAGCTGAAGACGGAAAGCACCAATGATATTTCAATAAGATCAATGAAGTTAAGTTGAAGCTTGGCATTCCTCGAATAAGAAACAAATAGGTCGCGTAAACTTTACCTCCTCGTTATGCTCGGCGTCTTCTTCGGGGAGCGGCACTCGAAATTGCACGCAAGCGCCCCAAGGTGGCGGAGGCGCAGCAGCAACAGAACCACTGCCGCTGCCACCGCCGCCGTTTTCCGCGGCATTGGACTGAGCAGCCTGAAAGGTCAAATGGTGGCTGCCGGCGTGGCCGCCTTTTGGTGGGTGGGGGGAACAGGTGAAGAACGAAAGAGTTGATTAGGGGCCATTACAAAAAGACAAGATTATAACGAAATCGCTATATGTGCACATGTAAAAACATAACTTGAGAGGTTGCAAATCATCCATTCACGGCATATTCGAATGCTTCTGATTTTACATGCCCTAATATTGTCTATAGTACCGTGGTCGATGCGGCAGGGCTCGGTAACATGGGCATCCAAAGTGCGCACTTTTGGCGTCGCTACCGCCACCGGTGGCAGAGACGACAAAGGAGAAGAAGGAAGCGAGGAGTCGCGGGCTGCTTGAGATGCTGCAGCGGCAGTATCAGCCGAGGTGGTGGTGGTAGCGGCGTGAGGCGGCGACAGCGGCGACGACAAGTCTTCCGGGAGGAGCTGCACGACTGCATAGACCTGCGTTGGATGGATGAAAAGCGCATGGGTAGGGGGTGTACAGTGAGATGCAAAAATTAAGACCAAGGAACACACCAGAATTTTGAAACCTAGACGGTAGAAAATCACTGCCTACTAGCACGTTTATTACAATTTCACTCTTCTCATATACTCTGTTATTCTATTTGACTCCTGACAAATTCTGATCTAGAAACTCTATGCAATGACCTCCGCCAGGCGCTGCAAGCCGGCCATGGGCGAGGCCGACAGGTTTTTGAGGTCCAGCAGGGTGACCCGCAGTACAGGGAGGGTTCGAAACGGGAGCTGCACTTTGCGCCACAGCGCGTTAATTTGCATCTGTGTATTTGAGGCAAATAAGATTGGCATACAGAAACTGACGCGCATTCAAAGATGTGGATGCAAAACAAGGTTACACAGATGTAGATAGATACACGTGCAACACATTTAGTATGCAAATTCATGTTATTTCATTCTTCGATGCTAGCATTTGAAAGTACGGTGCGTCACCTGTTGGTAGAGACAGCGTTCAAGCACACTCGGAGAATTCCCAGAACCAAAACCCAAGTTGTTTGTTGAGGTGCTAGTATTCATGCCATTATTATTGATGCTGATATTGCTGCCGACGCTGTTCAGGATCGGAGATGTCATATGGAAGCCAGTATCGCCACAAGCAGCTTCGTTCAATGTCTAAAGTAGCACAGAAATAGACAGAAACAGAGAAACAATGAGGCAAGATGAATGTAAATATGTTTCAAAGGGGATTTCGAATGAAACTATGCAAAAGTCAACAACGAATCGAAGTCAAGAAATTAAAAGAAGTTTGAGAAAGAAGGAAATGTCGCACCACAGTGGCCAATGCATTCAACTGCTCTCCCGGCAGCAGCATATCCAAACCGCCTGACGCTAACAACAAAACTGCGCAATCGAGAGCGCACATTTTGCGCAATTGTGCGTTTTGCTTGGCCTTCTCATTAACTTTCTTTGCTTCGTCTTCTTCTCTATCACCTTCGGCTGAAGTAATTGAATTATCATCACTATTGCTCATGTCATTGTCAGGACTAGCGCTAAAAGCACGTGCCACTACTTCCAAGAAGCGCATCTCTTCAACCTCCAGCAAAGAAGACGACGAAGACGAAGAAGGAAGGAGGTCCGAGCCTGGAAGTTCCTTACGCAGCGACTCTGCAAATGTGCAAGCAGCTAGAAGTCCACTGTTTCTAGGAACTCCACTTGAAGATGACGAAGCAGCAGCAGCAGCTGTACCGCTGCTGCTGCCACTGTTATTTCTGTTCAAGCTACTACGAGTAGCGGGTAAATGGCAAGGAACGTAAGACTGTCGACCGACCCAACCAGCACTCTCTGACGTCATGGACAATGGCAACGCGTCAATCTCCCAGGCATCTACGAACCGATAGAGCACTGTGCTGTAGCTCGAGAACTTCTCCGCCACCGCTTGATTGTAGCTGCTGTTGTCGGTGTCATTGTTTCGGCGCCCTCGCTTATTCTTTGCTTTTGCGGCACTGCTGCTGCTGCTGCTGCTGCTGTTGCTTATCGCACTTTCGCTCATTCGGCTGTTCAGGCTACTGCTATAGGCGCTGTTACCAGTACCGCTGCTAGTGCTAGGGTAATCGCTGAGAGAAGCTCGCATATCGGTTGAAGACTGTCCACTGGCTGCACTCTGTAGAGAAGACCACAGGGAGAAAGAGGAAGAAGAGCTGCTCGTTGCACTGCTGC
>Ga0307931_1001474_pt1 | contig 15446 bp, 10 predicted proteins | sample OrgLakmetageno47_FD_201816 | JGI IMG/M metagenome (GOLD analysis project Ga0307931, IMG submission 201816) | Saline water microbial communities from Organic Lake, Antarctica - #47 | ecosystem: Environmental > Aquatic > Non-marine Saline and Alkaline > Saline | place: Antarctica: Organic Lake... | reverse complement strand
AGGCAGGCCATGGCCGATGATATTGCCGAGCGGGACCGAATCAAACGGGAACTGGCTGCCACACAGCAGGACGCCAGAGCGACCAAAAGTGTCACCATTGTTTATCAGGCCGAGCGCTCAGGGCAGGCGACAGTCCGGCTGCAATACCAGACTCAAGGCGCGAGCTGGCGCAGCCAATACAACGCGCGGCTGGAGACTGCAGAAAACGGGACTGCTGGCACACTCGTTCTCGAGCATCTCGCCCTTATCCGCCAGACCACGGGAACCGACTGGACTGAAGTACAGCTCAGGCTTTCAACAGCCAATGCAAGATCTGGCACCGACATTCCCCCGCTTTATCCCTGGGTGGTTTCACCCGGAGTGTCGGCCGAATACCGATCCAGAAAGTCACTCGGCGCATCCCTCGACATGATGCAGTCTGAGGTCGCAAGCGCGCCACAGACAACGAGCGTTGAAAATGATGGCGCGTTTACCCAGAGCTATCGGGTAGAAACGCCTGTCTCGTTGGCCAGTGGGAATACCGATCAGTTTGTGGCGGTTGCCAGCCATGAAGTTCCGGTATCCATCGAGACCCGGTTTTTCCCGGTAATGGACCTGAACGGGTTTATTCATGCAGCAGGCATTTTTGAGGCCGCCATGTCACTGCCAGCGGGACCTGTCACGCTCTATCGTGATGGCCAGTCTGTTGGCCGCTCACACCTTGATAGCCTATCCACCGGCAGCGAGCTCGCCATGGGCTTTGGCGTCAATGACCGAGTTGTTGCCGAGATGGTGAACGAGCAAAATCAGAAAGGCGAGCAGGGCGTGTTCAAAGGGGAAAAGTACGTTCGCCGCGTCAACCGGTATGAGATCACCAACAATCACCCCCGAGCGGTTGCGGTTCGTGTCTTTGACCGGATCCCGGTTTCTCAACAGGACGATCTGACCGTCAAAGAACTGGAGATCACCCAACCCGTGAACCGGAATACTCAAGACATAAAGGGCGTCTTTTCGTGGGAACGCACGATAGAACCCGGCAAGACCATTACCTTAAAATCCGGTTTCGAGCTGCGGGTACCAGAAGATTCAGAACTGCCATCGGAATTCCGATAAGCTGGCGTTCTCCCTGACAAGTGAGGGCACAGCACAATGAAAGAAATCATTCATTACACCGTCAGAAACACAGCGCTGGGCCTGGTTACCAGGGCTGCTTCGGTGTGCGGCAGGAACCGGGAGTTAATGCCCCTATGCAGAGCCTGGATTATCGGGTAGTTGAGCAGGCTATTCACTGGCTGGAGAAAGGCCGAACTGTTTGGTTATGCACGGTTCTTGCTACTTTTGGCTCGTCGCCAAGGGAGCCAGGTTCGTTAATGGTGGCCATGTCCGATGGCAATCATCTCGGTTCACTGTCTGGCGGTTGTGTTGAGGAGGATTTTCTCGAACATCTGGCTGCCGGTGAGTATGACTTTCCTGCCATCACTGTAAGCTACGGTGCGCCACAAAATGGCCAGGAAAACCCTCGCGTTCGTCTGCCTTGCGGCGGCATCCTGGAAGTGTTGGCGGAACGAATGGCTCCCAACCCGGGAAACATAAGTCACCTGACGACAATCAGACGAACCCTGAGTGGCCAGCAGGAACTTCTGCGGACCGTGAGGCTGACAGACGGTCATTGCTGGCTTGAAGACGCTGGGGAGCCCGGGCCACGGGTTGCGCAGGAAGAAGGCGAAGAGATTGTCCGGATCCGGGTGGGCCCGGTCGCAAAACTGATCCTTGCGGGCTACTCAACCGTTGCAGAGGCCTGTGCCGATTTTGCCATAAGCCTGGGCTACCATGTGGTTCTGTGCGATCCACGAGAAGAAGTTACCGAAAATCTAAACCTGCCCGATGACATCGAATTCATGCCTTTGCTTCCTTCTTTATACATTGCCTCAAAGGGCGCCTGCACCCAATCCACCGCCGTAGTGGCCGTCACTCACGACCCCCGCATTGACGATCTTGCCATGATGGCCGCGGTAAAAACGTCTGCCAGTTATATTGGAGTGATGGGCTCCATGCGAACCAGCCAGGCGCGTGCCGAACGGCTCCGCCGCTCGGGTGGACTGAGTGACGAGCAAATCAAACGGATTCACATGCCGATTGGCCTGGATCTGGGAAGCAAAACCCCGGCAGAAATTGCCCTTGCCATAATGGCGGATGTTGTTCGGGTAAGGCGGGGGAAATAGTTGCAGCATCCGAATACGTACCTATGAGGCAGTTGTGTCCGCGGTGTTTTGAAAAATTATCGTTTGATGACAACGTTAAGCTCGGCCTCGAAACCGTCCACTCGACCTCTGGCGGGCGAGTGGAGTGCCAGCTCCATCCCGGCGCCTTCCGCAATGGCCTCGACAATCGCCAGACCGAGCCCGGATCCCAGGACTTCTGTTTTTGAGCGAACAAACCGGTTTCTCAGAAGCGAAAGGTCGTGTGGAGTAACAATATCGCCGCCGTTGAGGATGTTCAGGGTTCCCTCCGCCGAAAGGCGTACCTCGACCGGTTCCGTCCTCGTACCATGTTTGAGTGCGTTCTCGGTAAGGTTTCTGGTCAGGATCGCAAATGCATCCGGGTCCAGCAACGAGGCGACCTGAGTATCCGGAACCTTCAGGTCAATCCGACCCGGTTCCATTCTCTCGTAGTCATCGATAATCGTTTGGAGCACCGGCACCAGATCCTGAGCTTCCTCGGATACAATACCCCCGCCTTCAGCCTTTGCCAGTTCCAGCAATTTCTGGGATAACCGTGAAAGATCACGAAGTGACTCTTCGATCTCACAGGCTTTGCGCAAAGACGTTTCTTCGAACAACTCCGTTTTCAGTCTCTGAACTTTAGCCAGCGCGGTCGCGAGGGGCGTCCTCAGCTCGTGGGCGCTGTTCGCAGTAAAACTCCGCTCTGCCTCGAGTGCCCGTCGCAGGCGTTCCAGCAAGCGGTTGATTGACGCGGCTATTGGTTCAAATTCCTCGGGAAGCTGCTCCGTTGCGACGGAAGACAGGTCTCCTGCGCCTCGCGCCTCAAGGGACTCCCTGAAACCCACAACCTGGCGGAGTGAAAATCTGACAGCCCACCAGACACCAATCAGACTGACCGGAATCAAAAACAGGAGCGGTAAGAGCAGGGCGAGGCCCGCTTCAAATGCTGCTTCCCGACGGTGTGCCAGAGGTTCGGCAACCTCTATAAACAGAGTGTTGCTGACTGCAGACGCACCATAGATTCGATGGGTGGCGGTGTCATAAAAACCTTTTTCCGGGCGAGCGCCGAAAACCGTAATGTCTGTATCGTGAGACCGTAGCAGGATGTTACCCGAAGCGTCCCGAACCAGGTAGGTGAGGTACTCGTCATGATCCTCCATCGCCGGTGCCCTTTGCTGAGTAGCATCGGATTCCCGGCTGAGTATGTCAGTCACCGCAAGGGGCAAGATTCGTTGCGCGGTTTCTTCAAGAGCGCTGTCGAATACCTCATTCATCTCGTGCTGGGCGACCAGGCCAGAGGCCGTGACGCCAATCAACCAGAGCAAGGTAACACCGGTGGTGAGGCCAACACCCAGGGTTCTCTGCAGGCTGTGTCTAGCGTTCATAGGTTTTTAACCGGTAGCCCATCCCACGAACCGTCACGATCGAATCCCGTCCCAGCTTTTTGCGAAGTCGGCTGATGTAGACCTCAATAGTATTGCTTTCGATTTCCGAACCAAACTCGTAGAGCCGTTCTTCAAGTTGGGATCGGGAAAGTAACATCCCGGGACGCTGGATGAAGGCCTCTAACAGGGCCCATTCCCGGGCCGTCAATTCCACTGAATCGCCATTCCGGCGAATTCGATGATCACTGAGGTTTACTTCGAGCTCGCCGATAACCACAACCGGGTTCGGGTTGCCACGATAACGCCTCGCGACTGCTCCCACGCGGGCGGACAACTCGGAAAGGTCAAAAGGCTTAACCAGGTAGTCATCAGCGCCGGCATTGAGCCCTTCAATACGGTCCGAGACCTGGTCGCGCGCGGTAAGAATGATTACAGGCGTGGCGTTACCGGTTTGTCGAAGTTTCTTCAGAAAGTCGATGCCATGGCCATCTGGCAGCATCAGGTCCAGAAGCACCAGGTCGTAGGCTGTGGTTCGGACACTGGTTTCGGCATACCCAAGACTCTGCACCCAATCCACAGCGTGCCCATCCTCACTGATTTGCTCCTGAACTGATTCTCCCAGTCCGGTGGCGTCTTCCACCAATAACACCCGCATGCATCGTCCTTAAATCGATGATTTGAAGACGATACTACAGCTTGATCCTGACAACAGCCTGAAATCGCTTTCCAGCGCCAGCCTTCAGCTTGCTGTCAGGAACACTGGATACACTGGCTACAACAAATCAAAGGAGGGCGATCATGAAAACCAAAACTATGGCACTGGGCCTATCAATGATGCTTTTAAGTGGGGCAACGCTTGCAGATGACGACTGCGATGACCCGGTTTCTGGCTGGCAGCCACGCGAGAATCTGCGGCAACAGCTGGAAGCTGATGGCTGGACCGTTTACCGGATCAAGGTTGATGACGGCTGTTATGAAGTGAAGGGACGGGATAACAAAGGAAACCAGGTAGAGGCGAGTTACGCCCCCTCCTCACTTGAGCTCAAAGAGATGGATTATGAAGACGACGAATACGATGAATACGAAGACGATGACCACGACGAAAGGAATGACCGCAACTATCGAAACAACAGCAAGCCCTCTGGCGAGCGGCCCTTGCCGAGCAACGGTATTGTAAATGGTCGCCCTGATGTGACTGTTCAATGAATCCCAGACCGTTTTGGCCTGCTTTACCGGAGATAACACTATGAAAAAAATATTGTTTGTTTTGGGGCTTGTGGTGGTGATGGCACTCCCGACTTACGCACAGGCAAAGGAAGTGACCTTCACCACTCAGCTGAATAACTACCGTGGCGATGGAGCCTACCTGGCGATCTACCTGACGGACTCAGAGGGGGTGTATCAGGGAACACTCTGGATTGCCGGAAAAAAGAGCAAGTACTACAAGCATCTGCGCGACTGGGCCAGGGGTAGCGGCATGAATCGAGCCGATTATGACGGCCTGACCGGTGCAAGCGTCACCAGTGGCCAAACCCTGAAAATGACCATGGATATTAACGATTCGCTGATTGATAGCGGTTATCAGATTCGCGTGGACAGTGCGGTGGAGGATATGCGTGACAACCGTGCTGATGTGGTTGTTCCACTGACCACAGAAGGAACAGGTAAACCCGTTAACGGCCGGGGCTATATCCATTCGTTCACTTACGATCTCTGAAAAATAAGCAAGAGGAACCACTATGTGGCGCAAGCTTCACTCGCTTCCGGGTCTGTTCGCAGCCTTGTTTCTGACAGTTCTTGCCGTAACAGGCGCGATTTTGTCGGTCTCACCCGCACTGGAGCGTTCGAGTGCGATCGTTCCGGCTGCGGGTGAGGTAAGCGTTGCTCAACTTTCTGAACGAGTGGTTGCGAATTATCCGGGCACTCAGCAGATCGAACGCTCGCCGTCAGGCGCTGTCATCGTCTATTACAGCCGTGACGGTGCCCAGGGTGCCGATCTGGTTAACCCGTTAACGGGGCAGGGTATCGGGCAATACGAGCCGTCGGCCTTTTTTCGGTGGGTAAAGGATCTGCACCGCTCCTTTCTGCAGGATGATGGTGGTCGAATGTTGGCCGGCGCAATGGCGTTGTTGATGGTGCTGATGTGTGTGTCCGGCGCCTTTCTGTTGTCCCGCCGAGTGGGTGGATGGCGCTATCTCCTGAAACCATTCAAGGGAGGTGGTAACCATCGGATTCACGTAGAATTAGCGCGATTTGCGGTGATCGGACTCTTGCTGACAGCACTCACCGGGACGTATATGTCCGCGGTGCGGTTTGGTGTATTGCCAGAGGCTGCCGGCAGCGAACCGTCCTTTCCTGCAGAGGTTTCAGGCGGCGAGCCAGCCCCGGCAGGATCCCTTGAGGCACTCCGCAATACAGACCTCAACAACCTCCGCGAACTTGTGTTTCCGTATCCGGATGATCCTCAGGACTTCTTTTCTCTGAGCACCCGTCAGGGCTCAGGATTCATCGATCAATCGACCGGCCAATTCCTGAAATATCAGGCAACGCCAACCAATAGCCAGATTGTTGACTGGATTGCCCGCCTCCATACAGGGGAGGGCTTATGGTGGCTTGGCCTGATACTGGGCGCCGCTGCGTTGACGGTTCCCGTGCTATCGGTCACCGGAGCCCGTATCTGGTGGTTGCGCCGCCGCGCGTCAGGCAAGGTCCTTAATAATGCGGATGACACTACTGCGGATACGGTGATCCTGGTGGGTTCGGAAAACAATACGACCTGGGGATTTGCAAGGGAACTCCACGAACAACTCACGAGGGAAGGACGTCGTGTGCGCTCGGTCGAGATGAATCAGCTGGCTGAAGAATATCCCCAGGCTTCGATGCTTTTTGTGCTCACATCCACCTATGGGGATGGAGGCCCGCCAGCTTCCGCCAACATGTTTATGGAAAGACTCAGGCGCTTCCGCAACACAGAGGGTCTGACGTTCGCGGTACTTGGTTTTGGTGATCGACAGTTCGCAAAGTTTTGTCAGTTTGCCGTGGATGTGGATCAAGCTCTTGAATCGCAGGGCCTCGATCGGCTGGAGCAAGTGGCCCTGATTGATCAACAATCGACTGAGCAGTTCAACGAATGGGGAAATCGCATTGCGGACCTAACGGGTGTCCTGCTGGCACTCACACATAATCCAGCGCCCGCTGCCCGGTTTGACCTGGAGTTGATTGAGCGGGCGGATTTTGGTCTGGAAATTCAGGCACCCACCAGCATCTTCCGTTTCGGGGTCCCTGTTACACAGAGGCGTTTCCGAGGGATATTCGGGAAGGGACCTGGCCGACTTCCTGAGTTCGAAGCCGGGGATCTGGTCGGTGTTTTTCCACCTGACAATAAGGCACCCAGATTCTACTCATTAGCGTCGTCCAGCGAGGACGGATCGCTTGAAATCTGTGTGCGCAGGCAGCCTGGGGGCCTATGTTCTGGATTTCTTCACGACCTGAAACCCGGCGAGCGTATTCAGGGCTTCATTCAATGCAATCCAGATTTCAGGCCAGCCCCGGGAAACACACCGATCATTCTGATTGGCGCTGGCGCCGGTATCGGACCACTTGCCGGTTTCATCAGGAAGAATAACACTCACAATCCGATGTACCTGTACTGGGGCGGTCGTAATCCGCAATCGGATTTTCTCTATAAGCCCGAGCTTGGCCGCTACCTGGAAGACCACCGGCTCACAGGTTTGAGCACGGCCTTCTCCAGAACACACGAGGGCGCTTACGTTCAGGACAAAATCATCGAGGATGCACCAGACGTGCGCCAGATGATTGAAAAGGGCGCACAGATACTCGTTTGTGGAGGCCGCGACATGGCCCTGAGTGTAAAACAGGTGATCAATGACATCCTGAGGCCACTGGAAATGGATGTGGAGAGACTGAAGCGGGAAGGGCGTTATCTGGAGGACGTTTATTGAGGTGTGTTTTAAAAGGCTGGCCAGAGCCAGCCTCCTCAGGTTCAGGAAAGGTGATGTACGTCTTCCATGCCATACACCGGCGTTTCCAGGCCTTCTTTGCGGGCTTTAAGCTGAAGTGCCAAGTAGAGCGAATAGTGACGTGATTGGTGCAGGTTGCCACCGTGGAACCAGAGCGCTTCCTGTTGAGTCGGTTTCCACATGTTGCGCAGCTCGCCTTCCCAGGGGCCCGGGTCCTTGGTGGTATCTGATCCCATGCCCCAGCATTTGCCCACCTTGTCGGCCACCTCCGGGGAAATGATCTTGGCCGCCCAGCCGTTCATGGAGCCATAGCCGGTGGCGTACACAATCAGATCGGCCGGCAGTTCCGTGCCATCGGTCAAGGTCACCGATTTCGGGTTAATGCGCTCGATACTGCATCCGCTCTTAAGTTTGATTTCACCGTCAGCCACCAGCTCGGACGCGCCAACGTCGATGTAGTAGCCAGAACCCCGGCGCAGATACATCATGAACAGGCCGGAGCCGTCGTCACCGAAGTCCAGGAGGAATCCGGCCCGCTCGAGGCGCCGGTAAAAATCGGCATCCTGTTTGGCGACCTGCTCGTACACCGGAATGTGAAAGTCCGGCATGACTTTGAAGGGAATCGAAGCGAACGTCAGATCCGCCTTTTCGGTGGTCATACCGTTCTGTATCGCCTCTTCCGAGTACAGGGGCCCGAGCACCAGATCCATCAGGGTGTCGGACTTGATGATGTGAGTCGACGAACGCTGGATCATGGTGACATCGGCATCGTTCTCCCAGAGCGCGGCACAGATATCGTGAGCGGAATTGTTGCCGCCCAGGACCACACACTTCTTGCCACTAAAGGCTTCTCCACCGCGATGTTTGCTGGAATGATGCTGCTCGCCTTCAAAACTGTCCATGCCGGGGATGTCGGGTACGTTCGGCATACCGGACATACCGGTCGCCATTACCAGTTGCTTAGGCCGCAGAGTGACTTTTTCACCCGCCCGAACAACATCGACAACCCATTCCTTGCTGCTCTCATCGAAACGGGCGCCGGTGCATTCGGTTGAGCTCCAGTAATTCAGCTCCATAACCTTGGTGTACATCTCCAGCCAGTCACCGATCTTGTCCTTGGGAGCAAAAACGGGCCAGGTGTCCGGGAAAGCCAGGTACGGTAGGTGGTCATACCAGACTGGGTCGTGCAGACAGAGTGATTTATAACGGTTACGCCAGGAGTCACCGGCCGACGGGTTGCGCTCAACAATAATGGTTGGCACATCCAGTTGGCGCAGGCGCGCTGCTAAACCAATACCGCCCTGGCCGCCGCCAATGATGACGCAGTATGGCTGGCGACTGTAGCCGAGCTCCCGTTCCTCTTCCTGTTGCGTTTCCAACCAGGTTTTTCGAGATTTGCTAGCGCCATGCTGAGCCCCTTTCGGCCTCAGGTAGTTGCGTTTTTCCGGGAACTCTTTCAGTTCCTGCATGGTTGTCAGGAGCGTCCAGGCCTGACCGTCTCTGAGGCGTAGATGTCCTTTGCCGAGGGCATCCTTGGTCTCGAAGGTAATCCAGGCGTCGATAACACCGTCCTGTTCTGTGACGTCTTCAGACAGCTGAAAGTTGTTTGGCTGAGTCTGATTGGCGATGTTAGCCAGCATATCGCGGATCTCATCCCGCCCTTCGACGGTTTTGAGATTCCAGGTAATAGCGACCAAATCACGCCAGTAGCCGTTTTCTTCGAATAGATCTGCGGCGCGGCTGGGATCATTCGATTTCAGGGTTTCATTGAGCCCATCGAGCCACTGCTGCGCTCGCTGGGTGGACGTGTTTTGTGATTCTGACATGTCTTTTCTCCACTTTGACATTGTTGTTGGTTGTGGACCACGGCGGCAGCGCCGTGCAGAAGAATGAATCTCTTCAGAGAGGTCTTTGCAGGTGGCGTGCCAGCCCCGGCTGTGGTCTTTAAAATTTATTTAAGCCGTTAATAATAATGATTTTTATATTTTTTGATGGGCTGCAGGAGATAGGAAGAGCACTTTTAATCAGGATCTTTTGCGTTACATCTGTAATGTTCTTGGTTGTGGGTAGATGACATGTGTAATGTTATATCGCAAGGCAAGTTGGGCTAGGAAGGGAAGGGAAGGGAAGGGAAGGGAAGGGAAGGGAAGGGAAGGATTAGTCTGGCTGGCCTTGCGGCCAGCCTCGGTAAATCAGGTAACAACTCTGACTCAGAAAAAGCCCAGCGGGTTAATGTCATAACTGATAAGCAGGTTCTTGGTCTGCTGGTAATGATCAAGCGCCATCTTGTGGTTCTCGCGGCCAACACCAGACTTCTTGTAACCGCCAAACGCGGCGTGAGCCGGGTACTGGTGGAAACAGTTGGTCCAGACACGACCGGCCTGAATTGCCCGGCCCATGCGATAGGCCCGGTTGATATCACGGGTCCACAGGCCCGCGCCAAGTCCGAACTCGGTATCATTGGCAATCGCCAATGCTTCTTCTTCGTCCTTGAAGGTGGTGACACCTACCACTGGCCCGAAGATTTCCTCCTGGAAGGTGCGCATGTTGTTTTTTCCCAACAGCAAGGTCGGCTGAATGTAAAAACCATTAGCGTATTCACCTGACATCTCTTGCCGGCCACCACCCGTTAGCACTTCCGCACCTTCTTGTTTGCCGATCTCGAGATAGGAGAGAATCTTGTCAAACTGCTCTTTGCTCGCCTGGGCCCCGACCTGAACGTCTGTGTCCAGCGGATTGCCGCGCTTAATGCTCTTGGTGCGTTCGATAACCATGGCCATGAATTCGTCGTACATGTCTTCCTGCACCAAGGCACGGGACGGACAGGTGCACACTTCACCCTGGTTAAAGAACGCGAGTACCAGCCCTTCCACGCATTTGCTGATGAACTCTGGTTCGGCCTTCATGACGTCAGAAAAGTAGATGTTGGGGGATTTTCCGCCCAGTTCCACGGTCGACGGGATGATGTTCTCCGCCGCGCACTTCATGATGTAGGCGCCCACCGGAGTGGACCCGGTAAAGGCAATCTTGGCGATACGCTTATTGGTGGCGAGCGCCTGACCGGCTTCAACGCCATAACCGTTGACAATATTAAGCACGCCCGGGGGCAGCAGGTCACCAATCAGCTCCATCAGCACCAGGATGCTGGCTGGCGTTTGCTCCGCCGGCTTCATCACAGTGCAATTGCCGGCAGCCAGGCAGGGTGCCAGCTTCCAGACGGCCATCAGGATCGGGAAGTTCCAGGGAATGATCTGCCCCACAACGCCCAACGGTTCGTGGTAATGATAGGCAACGGTATTATTGTCAATGGCGCTGGAGGTGTCTTCCTGAGCCCGGATACAACCCGCGAAGTAGCGGAAGTGATCAACCGCCAGCGGGATGTCGGCATTGATGGTTTCGCGAATGGCCTTACCATTATCCCAGGCCTCTGCCACCGACAGCATTTCGAGGTTTTGCTCCATGCGGTCAGCGATTTTCAGCAGGATATTAGAGCGCTCAGTGGTTGAGGTCTTGCCCCAGGCCGGTGCAGCTTTGTGCGCTGCATCCAGCGCCAACTCGACATCTTCCGCACTGGAGCGCGGAATCTTGCAAAAGACGTCGCCGGTAATGGGCGTGATGTTATCAAAGTACTGCCCTTTTACCGGAGCAACCCATTCGCCACCGATATAGTTTCCATATTTCGATTTGAAGGAGACAAGTGAGCCTTCCGACCCTGGATTTGCGTAGATCATGATGGTTTCCTTTTATTATAGTTATGCGGTTCGATCATTTGAGCGAAATCGCCCGTTGACTGTATTGCTGACATGCCTGTCCCCAAACAGTTCCTTCAGCGCGAACGACCCCCGTTAAAGAAAATTTCAGGGTTTCATTGAGCCCGTCAAGCCACTGCTGGGCTCGCTGGATGGGAGTGTTTGGTGATTCTGACATGGTCCCTCGACACTTTGACATTGTTGTAGGTGGTGGACCACCACGGTGGTGCCCTGTGCAGAAAATAATCTTTCAAAGGGGGCATAGCAGGTGGCATGCCAGCTCCACTTTCTGGATTTAATAATCTTTTTAAGCTGCTGATATAAAAGGTAATTACTGGATTTTTAAGGGGTAAAAGGCGGCAGGAAGAGCGCTTCTGATCACGATCTTTTGCGTTACATCTGTAATGTTTCTGGTTGTGTATGCATGACATGTGTAACGCCATATCGGGTACTAAGGTGGGGTGTCGGTATTTGGCAATCCGGTATAAGCTGATAAGGCAATGCAGCATTACCTCTCGTGGAAGACAACAACAAGATCAGAGCGATGCAGGAGCCTGTCATGACTACGCCACTTGCGCAGCGCCGTCATATCGACGCTATTTTAAGCTACACAGACGACAGTTCGTCGGTGAACTTGCCGCCGGGAGCTGAACTTATTGGTCGTTCCTGGAAACGATGTATCAAAGAATACGGACTGGACCCGAGTCAGCCACGCAGTGCCCGGATTGTGACCCAGCAAACCCTGAAGGAGCACCAGGACTCGGTGGATGAGTTTCTCAACGTAGCCAGGGCGGGTGTTGAGCAGCTTTACTCTAATATTGCCAACCTTGGTTATGTGTTGCTGCTTACCGATCACCGGGGCATTACCGTGCAGTATCTGGGTGACCGCCGTTACGACCAACGTTTACGTAAAGCTGGTTTGTATTTGGGCGCGGACTGGAGCGAACAGTATGCCGGCACCTGTGGAGTAGGAACCTGTATTCAGGAGCAGCAGGCCCTGACGTGTCATCGGGTCGATCACTTCGATGCGACCCATATCAATCTGACCTGTACTTCAGCGCCGATTCTCGACCCATTGGGCAATCTGCTGGCGGTTCTCAATATTTCTGCCCTGGATTCGCCGAACGCCCATAGTAGCCAGACCTTCGCATTGCACGTGACTCAGCTCTACGCCCGGATGATCGAGGATGCTTATTTCCTCCGTCGTTATCGTAAACAGGTGATTTTCCGGTGCGATTCTTCCCGTGAGTTCGTCCAAGTGAATGGCCAATACCTATTTGCCATAGGCGACGATGGCTGTGTGGAGGCGGCCAATACCGCAGGACGCTTGCTCATGCTGAGCCCGACCTCTGACAACAACGTCGGGCGCCACCCCGCTATTACCAGCCTGTTCGAATGTGAGCTCAGGGATATCTGGAGCATTCCGTACGATCACGATGATCAGTTGAAAGCGTTCAAACACTGTGCAAGCGGAAATACGTTTTTTGCTACCCTGATCCAGCCCAGAATCAAACCTTCGTCTTCGCCATCTTCAAAGGATCTTGCCACCGAAGAACGTGTGCCACAACTGGATGCACTGGCCGCAGATGACCCGGTAATGCGGCGCACCCTTGATCTTGCCAAGCGTCTGCGTAACAGAGATGTCGGGCTGCTTATTCTGGGTGAGACCGGTACCGGCAAGGAAATTCTGGCCAGGGCCATACATGCTTCCTGCCACCGATTCCGCCGGGCATTTGTCGCGGTAAACTGCGCGGCCATTCCCGAGTCACTTATCGAGAGTGAGCTTTTTGGTTATGTTGCAGGCGCATTTACAGGGGCTCGCCCCAAAGGCATGCGGGGTCTGATTCAACAAGCGGATGGTGGCACGTTATTTCTGGACGAGATCGGGGATATGCCCCTTCAGCTTCAAACTCGTTTATTGCGAGTGCTGGCAGAGGGAGAGATTCTACCTCTCGGCGCAGACAGTCCAGTAAAAGTGAATTGTCGCGTGATTGCGGCTACTCATCAAGATCTTGGCCAGTTAATTGAGAATGGCTCTTTTCGTGCGGACCTCTATTACCGGCTTAATGGTGCCACCCTGCGCCTGCCTTGTCTGAGCCAGCGAGCGGATCGCCTGCACGTGATTAACAGAGTACTAGAGACCCTGATTCAACAGGACCACCTGTCGGATGTTCGAATTCGGGCAGATGCCATGAGTGCCATGCTTGCCTATAGCTGGCCAGGAAACATTCGGCAGTTGGTTAATGCCCTGGCGTTTGCCGAGGCCACCTGTGATAGCGGCGAAATCACCGTTAATGATCTGCCCGAGGAGTGCATTTGTGACCAGGCATTACCGGTAGCGGAAGTGCATAATGAGCCATCTGAGGCCAGTCTGCTGTTGATGGCTTTGAACAAGCATCGGTGGAATGTCTCAGAGGTAGCCCGCTCTTACCAGGTTTCTCGACCAACCATCTATCGTTGGATGCAACAGCAGGGGATTGAGCAGGCCAGGTTTCTGGGAAAGACGACACTATGATTTTTAGAATCTGACCCGAAGCCCCGTGTCTGCCTGGAGTATTTTGAACTCCTATGTCGATATACACTCATAACCGCATTATGTCCGGTTCACTTGCTGTATTCTTGCCATATCTGGGTCCGAAATGCGGCAAAGACTTCTGACCCTCTATCAGACCTGCCAGCTCCAGGCTCCGCTCGGGATAGTGATGTTAAACAAGCGATTGCCAAACCCTTTTTTAAATCTATTACTAGCGATTATCATCCTGCAGAGCGTTGCGGGCTGTTCCGCCTTCCAGCAGCGTGACCGGATAGCGACTTTCAATAGCGCATACACTCAGGGCAATTATCAGTCCGCTGCTGACGCCATGGCGTTCACTCCAAAACAGGACGATGGCGGGCAAGATGGCCACGCCGGCGACAAGGTCCTGGAACTGTTGCACGCGGGTGAAGCCTTCCGCCTGGCCGGAGACTACGATGCCGCCATAGCTGCCTTCGACCGGGCCGAATCGGGCATGAAGTATCTCGATACCCAAAGTGGGGCTTCCTCTGCTATGGGAAAGGTCGGCTCGGTACTGGTCAACGAATCCTCCCGGGATTACCGGGCCCTGATGTCAGAAGCAATTCTGGTGAACACCTACAAGGGGCTGTCTTTCCTGGCAAAGGGCAACAGCGACTTTGCCCGGGTGGAATTCAACCGGGCCGATGACCGGACCCGACGGGCAGTGGACTTTTTTGCCGAAGACATCAAGGCCCAGCGCGAGGCGGCACGGTCCGGTCAGGCCGATGCGACGTCAGTGCGCCGAAACGTTGAAAGTGGGGAATTCCGCTCGAAGCTGGCGAGCCGTTATGGTGATCCGGCGGGCTGGAGCGTCTATGCCGACTATATCGTGCCTGCCAGCACCTACCTGCACGGCCTGTATTTTTTGGCGGCAGGTAACGGCCAGGCGGATATTGATCGAGCGGCCAGTTCCTTCGAGCGGGTTGCCCGCATGACGCCGGGCAACCCGACGCTGGCTGCTGACGCCGAATTGGCCCAGTCACTGGCTGCGGGGAAGCTCCGGCGGGACGAGTTGCCGCCCATGATCTGGGTGCTCTATGAAAACGGCCTGGGGCCGGTACTTGAAGAAGTTCGCTTTGAAGTGCCGCTGTTTGTGCCTTACCGCGACAGGGCATCACTGATTTTTGCCGCCATCGCGCTGCCGCGCTACAAAGATCGCAGCGCCGTTCCCGGTCATCTTGTTGCCAGCACCAGTGATGGCCTGTCAGCAACCACGGAACCCATGGCCGAAATGGGTCGGGTGATTCGTACAGAAATGCAGGCTCGCTTTCCGGGCATCCTGACCCGCGCGGTGTCGGCGGCCGTGGTCAAAGGATTAATACAGTATCAGGCCACCGAATCACTGGGTGTGCTTGGCCAGATTGGCTCAATCATCTACACCATGGCCACCACCCAAGCCGACCTGCGGGGCTGGCAGGCCCTGCCGGATCACTGGGAGATTGCCCGGCTAGAGCGACCGGCCGACGGCGACATCACCCTTCGCGATAGCCAGCAGGGCGTACTGGGTCGGGTAACAGTGCCGGATCAGCCGTTCACCCTGATTTACGTGAAACGGCCTACCATAGCCAGTCCGGCTA
>Ga0307931_1001473_pt1 | contig 15451 bp, 16 predicted proteins | sample OrgLakmetageno47_FD_201816 | JGI IMG/M metagenome (GOLD analysis project Ga0307931, IMG submission 201816) | Saline water microbial communities from Organic Lake, Antarctica - #47 | ecosystem: Environmental > Aquatic > Non-marine Saline and Alkaline > Saline | place: Antarctica: Organic Lake... | reverse complement strand
AACTGCACTCTCTGACATGCCGACCGACGTTTGCTTCCCCATGCTTCTCACCCCCGAGGGAGGAAGATTGGATTGGGGTTAGAAAAAAAATTGCACTACTGTAGTATGGTAAAGTATAAAAAGAAAAAGAGGGAAAAACCACACTCAGTAAATCCGAGAAAAAAACTGTGCTGCTACTAGCTAGCTTTATCCCGGGTTGAATGGGGGTTCCGGTGATTGCACGATAGCCGGTTTAGCTCGGGGTCGTAGTTGTAGAAACGAGGAAAAGGTGGCGCCTTGGCAATAGAAGGGCCATCTTGCTGAAAAACAGAATCCTTCTGTAGGATGCGGTTAACGAAGGCCGCATTTGTAGCTGTAACTGTAGAGGAAATCCGTTGACGCCAGTATGTCGAGAACCGTGTGGTGTTCCAAGTCGAGTCGGTGTTTTGGTGGCTGTGACGCATACTAAACCTACCGGCGACCTTGACGTGTTTAAAGACCACGGTGAGGAATTTCGACGCTTCCGGTCCAAGAGCTCCATTCGTCACCGGATCCAGTCAACCAGATAAACCCAACACGCATCAGGAACGCATGCAAAGGGCGGGCACTTTAATGAGGCAGGTACTCTGCATTGAGCGGAGTGCGCTGGCGCCTGCCACACTAGGGATCTCTTTGTTACGGCCGGCCTTGCCTTCAAAAATCCACGAGCCATGTGGAGCTCATGGGACTACACCCAGCCGTTTCAGCGCAACAGCCCCTGGACTCTCCACACGGGCATGTGGATACCGGACCCCCCTCTCGGGAGGTGGTTCAATGTTACAGTGGAATACTGGGGGATGTATTCGCAGGAGGAATTATTCATTACAGTAATTCCGATATCCCGACACCGAGCGAGGCTGTCACTCGTCTGGCCTGGGTGTTGCGAAATAACCCGGAATTCACTAGTCCTAGTGAAGCCAAATTCCTATCAAAGCCCCGTTATCTCTCTAGTTCTCGATAGGGTTATTCCGCAGCACTGGGAAATCCTCTCGACGCCGACTAGACGGCAATGGGCTACATTGGACAATCATAAACAGCCCCCTCTCGGAGGTTCCAAGAGGTCCTCAGAGATCTGAACTTTTCTCAAACAGCAACAAAAATTTAAGAGACACAGAGGCCGCTACAATACGGGCATTAGCAGGAGTGCGCACGCAAAGCGCATGAGAAATAATTGCGCATGCAAAGTCTAAGTACAAGTCTGAGAGTTGAGGGAGGGGTGTGGGTGCTTTAGGCCAGGTCCCTTGAAACAAGAGCGGCCTTCGTAGACTGCTGAAAGGGTACAATCCAATAGTCCAGGCCTTTTCCATAAACCCTATTCAATAATGAAGTGCACACTGATAGGCGAGTCTTATGTAGATATGAACTCACAGGCCAGCGCAGGGCCATTACACACAGAAATAGGACATATCGCCCTGTAAAGGTTCAATCTTTTATCAAACACGAGCCCCATGTGGCCAGAGTCTGAGGGCGAGTAGGCAGGAAGAAAGAACAGTAAACTTGTAGCAGAATAGAACATATTCGGACACAAACAAATAAACAATCATGATATTGATGGTAGTGGTCCAAAGTACAGTAGCCTGTTCTTCCTCACTCCTAAGCATTCGTAAACCTACGTCCCAGAGTCCTTCGGTTTAAGCGAAGGACTCTGGGACGTAGGTTTACGAATGCTTAGGAGTGGTTCTTCCTGTGCGAGAAGAGTTCCTACCCGCAGAGGGGGGAGCCACTACGAAGTCCCGCAGACATTCCAGCAGAAGATTCGCTCACCCTTAGCATCCTTTTGATTACTTGGTCAAGACTCAAGACGATTCTTGTGTTGTTGCGTTCTTGGAGCTTATGAGACATGAGTGCAATGAATATTGTCCTTGAGCGCGCTGAGTGTTACCAGTGCGCGCTGATCAACGACTGCATTATGCAAAAAGGAGAAGTCGCGTCGCCATTTAACTGCGAAAAATTCGGCACACTCAGTGAAGAAATTCGACATGGACTAATGTGGTGATTCATGATTCAATTCAATGTTTTTTCAGAGAGCATCGTTCATCCAATTGTCACAAAATCTTGCCTGCATGGAAATACACACGAAGAAAGAGGGTCTTGCAAAGTAAAGCAGCAATGAGTTTTTCTTTTAAATCTCAGTTGATAATTCGGCTAATGGATTGTTTTGAATACCTTGATGAACCTTATGGCTGATGGCTGCATTATGCACAAACTCGATGTCTAGTTGCCAATCCAAAGAAAGCCTCGAGCCAATTATTGAATGCAATCTATTTTTTGATATTGGGTCACTCGAACTGTCCTTGCATCTGCTCATCTTAAACTGGAAAGTTCATTTTTCATTAGAGTCAGAACAATACTGCATCATGTCAATATCCTTGATTCCAAAAAAAACAATCGTCCTAGACTGAGATTCCCACCAATGTTAGCTATTCAGAAGCGCACTCGAATCATGTATTACATAAGAGCTCTCAGAGCATTCAATAGTTCCTGCTCACTTCAGAGTCAGTTGAACGGAGAAGGACTCCAGCGCACGTAAACTCAATCAGTATTCAAAGGCAGTTTTGAGCATGGGCTCACCAAATCTTATTTCTCAACCTGGATTGAATTCCCTGCATCTCTGTGACACTTATGCAACATATCGGTGTCTTCGTTGATGCCAGAAAAGTGGAGTCCCACAAGTTCATTAGTGCATGAGATAGAAGATGCCATAGAACTGCAACGGATATATCTTGATGTGAAAATCACACCATAGACCCCACAATCGCCATTTCCTTGGCTCCACGTTGATCAAGCACGAGAAGCTCCCTGCTCACTTGGAACGTCGCAGATATGGATGGTGCCTTGGCTGTATTGCTGCCACTTACATCGCGGAATATGCCTCGTCCTGCACTTGAGCAGCTTCAGGCATTCGCGGAATGTCTACCTGATGCCTCTGAGTGCGTCTTGTTCATCGGTGTAGATGATGATGACCCTGTTTTTGCGCATGCATCAATGGAGACCTTTTGGGCTCAAGCCTTCCCTGAGTATTCAAAGAATGGTCATATCATTGTGGATCATTTCGCACCAACTTCACCACCAGCTGTGTGTGCTATTGCACGTGCCCTGGCTCAACGTGCTCTCAAGTTTGGGCCAACGCAGTGTACTATGTTAGCACTTCTTGGCGACGACGTTAGCATTTCCCCCAAGCGCGATTGGCTTACCTCTGTTCGCAGAGGCTTCAAGGAAATAAACGAGCGCCTGCTTGTGGAAAACGATCTCAACGTCCCTGTTGGGTTTGGCGTTGTTTGCCTTCCTGATTCCACCTTCATTGGTTTCCCATCCTTCCCCATCGTGGGTCGTCCACACTTCGAAGCCTTCGACAATCTCCTATCTCCCGTGGCCTTCGTGAATCAAGATGCAGATCCATTTACGTACGAAGTGTACCGTCGGTTTGGTGCTGCAATTTACGCCGAAGGTATTTCTATGGTCAACGGCATCGGTGGTGATGAGGGCAACAATGCACGTTATGAGCGCGTCTCGGTGGATTGGAAGGATGGGTTGCTCGAGGAAGGAGTTGCTTGCGTATCAACCTATTTATCCAAGAAAAACACAAGTAAAATCGTTCATGCCGCGCACGTGACCACCCTTGATGTAATCGTGCCATCGTTTCGGACTCCTGAAGCACTCCTACGTCGTATCATTGCGCTCCCAACTCCCAAGGGCTTTAGCACTCAGTTTATTATCATCGTTGACTGCCCCGAGGATGGAGCAGAAGTTCGATCTCGCTTCGAGGCGGACTTTCACGAGCGTGTTCGAGTGCGGGTCAACAAGGAAAATATTGGTGCTTCGTGCACCCGCAACCGAGGGCTAGACGAATCAAGTGCGCAGTGGATTGTATTTTTGGACGACGACATTGAGCCTCACCCCTCCTTACTGCTCGAGTATGCAAGCGCAATTGCTACCAAGGGTGCCACGGCAGCTGGTTTCGTAGGTGCATCATATTTTCCTGATTCAAGCGAGTCTCTCCTCACAACGGGCTTGGAAATGTCATACCTCACATATTTCTGGAAAGTGGCTTCTATTGAGGATGGCGGAGATGAGGCACCTTGGGGTGTAACAGCCAACGTATGCACGCGACGTACACCTGAGCGGTTTGACAAACGCTTTCCTAAAACGGGTGGCGGCGAAGACATTGATTATGAGCGTCGCGTTGCACGCCACACCTGCCTTCCGCTGTTAAAGGCTCCTCGAGCAATGGCTACGCACCCATGGTGGAACAATGGGTTACCCTCCGCCTGGCGCTTTCATAATTGGGCTCTTGGAGACACGCTTCTAATGGATGCTGATTTATATCCAACCCACGTCTTTCTGTCGTGGCCCAACGTTTGGGAATGCAGCGCGGGCACTCTCATTCTAGGCTTGGGATGGTCACTTCAGCTTTCCTTCTCAAACTCTCCCGTGGGAGATGTTTGTGCGGCTCTTGCTCATGTTTGGTCGACTATATCTGCACTATGGTTGGCTGAGGCAGCGCTGGACGTGTTCAACGTGACGATGGCGGACACGAACATAGCCGCGCACTCAAAGGGGATCCACCGAGTCCGTGCTGCACTAGTATCTTGTGTTTACAAGAATTTCAATGAGGCTGGTCACTTTGCAATCACATCACTGCGCCGCGCCAGGCCCCTCTATCGCTTTGATTGGTGGTTTGGGCTTTCTGGTGATTATGTTCCTTCTACGCGCTCGAGGGAACAAAAGCGTGCTGTAGTGTTAGGCGCAGCTGCTACTCTAGGCTTTGCTTTGCCTGCTCTGTACTCTATTCCGATGACTCTGTTTCTTGGTGCAGTAGTGTCCCAAGTTGCATGCTCTTTCAATTATTCAATCGCTAGCTACAGTCCCAAGAGTACGAGTATGAATACTTTAATTGATACGAACACTTTGGTTGACATGATTCCAGCCGAACTGACAGTTGTATACATATGCGAAGGCTCGTATGCACGCGCTATGGCTGTAAGCATGCTCTCGCTGCTCGAGGTGCACGACAAATCGAACCGCTCCGAAAAAATCAATATTCATGTAATTGATGCTGGTATTGAAGAAACTGACTGGCGCAAAATTGAAGTGACTGCCGAGCTGTTCTCATTCGCAAGTTTGACTCGAATTGCGACTCCTTGCCCGCAAAGTGCACCTCCTCATGTGGCTGGGAAGTGGTCCACCTGGGCCAAACTATGGTTGGACGAGCTGCTGCCGACAAACGATGACAATATGGTCATTTACCTCGATTGTGATACGCTAGTTCTATCTTTGTTGACCGTGCAAGCTCGCTGTGTATTTGCCAGCCTCCGTCGCAATGCGCTACCGCTGGCTGCCGTTCGCGACATTGGCTGTCCATGCGGGGATGACAAGCTTTTGGTACACGGTTTTACGAGCACTCAGCCCTACTTCAATGCAGGTGTGCTCTTCCTTGATCTTGAGAAGATTCGGGACCAGCGGCTCCTTGAATCAACGCGTCAATGGGCACTGAAGCATCCGGGCGCTTCGGCGCTTTCAATGCGCGAGCAAGATGTTCTGAATCTAACCTTTCGGGGTCGCTGGCTGCCATTGAGCTTCACTTGGAACGTGCAGGGCATGGGAACTTACGGTGACTTCCGCACTCGTGCCGAGGGGCCCAGTATGCCTGCTCTATTTTCTCCGGAAGAGTGGGGAAACATTCAAGAGGAGGCTCTCATTGTCCATTTTACTGGAACTTCAAGCCCCTCTCTTTCTCAACTACTGAACCCATATTCGAAAATCCCGACCAAGCCGTGGGCTTGGTTTTGCCACCACCCGCTTCTCGAAAAGTTCTGGCAAGTGGCAGCTCGGACTTCCTTCAATAGTACATGGATTCCCGAGGATATTAGTGAAGAAGCTGTCATAGAGCCCGATCTCTCCAAGTTGCGTCAAATGGTCGCAGAAAGGGACCCGAGCCTTGCTGTATCCTGGAAAACTTGCTGAAGAATACCCTGGGTACCGTAACTTCGTTCAAAGTAATCAATTTGTGCTTGGCGTGTCCACTATTCGGCCCTTCACGGACGCAGAGGTGTCAGCGCTGATTGTAGGTATACTGAAAAGAATAATCCACGTTCGATTCGTCGCTAATTCATGGAGTTTCGCTGTAACTCGAACTGCATTAGAAATGGAAGCATGTGGATAGATGGAGAAAAATGAAATAGAGAGGACTTGGGTTTTAATTACAAGAACGCATCGGTGAACTTATTTTGTCTTTGATGAGATGTTTGTCCCGTTAAGTCATAGTTGGCCCCTTTTATCAACTTGTCGATGAGGAGTCTATGTCACCATCTGCTGGTCGTAATTTATTCTAAATATATTTAGATACTTCAAGTCCAATAACGTGCGTTCCTTATGCGCTTTCGGATGTCCGAGCTGCGTGGTAATTCAGTAAGGGGATAGACTTCGGCCCCGGGCATCCAGTCATGGGTCATGGGCAGCTCACTTCGGCTGCGATGCGCGTCTGAAAAACCGACACAATTTTTTTGAGGAAAGTAAAGCAGCAAAAACCTAATCTATGAAGCTAATCAGGCGCACATGCATTTCTCTGGGCATATTACCGAGAAGGCTCGGCCTCCGGCCTCCTTACACAAGAGCGACCGAATAGGATTTTCAGACAGGCCCCGAAGGACCGGAATTAGAGAAGAAGCTTATCAGGCGCACATGCCCGAGTGGCCATGGAAGTGATGGTAGCGGTCCAAAGTGGCACGCTCCTCCGTCAATATAATTTTACTAAGTTCGGGCGGAACCGAGTGGTCGGATTTTAAAATGGTGAATAGGAAGTAAATTTTGGCTCACATTATCATTGCAGTTGGGACTCGAGAACAAGTCGAGAGGAAGGAGCCTAGCTATCCACTATCCAAAGCTACAGTAGTTATGAGGTCCGAGGACAATTGAACTGGACGACTGATGACTAAGCTACAGTACTTCTTCAGAGGTGCTCTATACTTGTGCATCTCCCCACCTGCACTCCAGGGCCACGCCTATTATACATGGGGCTTCACTCGGACCGAGGAAACTTCTGATAGACCAGCCAAGCAACGAGTTTTATTTATAATATATCGCTAGTCTAGCTAGCTTGCGCCACTCCTAATCATTCGTAAGCCTACGTACCAAGGACTCTGGGACGTAGGTTTACGAATGATTAGGAGTGAGCTTGCGCACCTAATGAGGCGTTTGCGGCCAGGTCTACAGGGAGAACTGTAACTGTCTGGTTCCGCATGGTTCCGTATCTTTTTGCGGCTGCGGTGGAATGACGCTGAATCCTGATTATCAGTTACGCAGCTTTTACGCAGGCATATGCAAATGCCTAATGCATCATCAACGTTAATCTGCTCCGCACTTCGGAGCTACAGTACTTTAACGATAAACAATTATGAAACTAGCCTTCGTATTCGAGATTGCTCTGGCGGTAGGGCTGGTAGCACCCAATACCCTCGGCGCCAACGATGCACAGGCGATGCCCGTCGAAGCAGTGTTCTTGCTTACTGAAGGCCGCTCAGGCAGCACTTTCGTCGGCGAATTGTTGAATCAAGACAAGCGGTAACTTAACACATTCAAGTTTGACCCTGAGAGTGCTCATTCCAGTCTCATAGTGCTCAAGCTCCCCAGTATTAGTGTTGATACCTGTCCACATCGTGCTGCTGATCTACAGCGTCATGTACTTTTACGAGCCGTGCCGTAGTCTAGAGTGGGGAAAAGATCCAGGAGGACAGCAAACAGCATCAGCCCAGGTATCTTCAATGCTTTTTACCGTGGCTAGACTTGCTACTAGGTAATTGCATACTATCAGTGGCACAAGCGTTCGTAGGCACACGCTTATAGAGCCCGCACACGCTTTCGATCCCACTTGTTGGCGCTTGCTGTACACGGTTAGGTAGCATGCGAAGCACTCGCGGTTCGCCTCTTGTCTTGCAACGCAACAGAGGGCGACTTGATGAAGCTCCTCGGCGACTGGCGGGCTGCTAAGCGTGGCAGCAGCTTGCTGCGACTGGCGGCCAACAGCGGAGTCTTGCGGTACGGCACACAGCTCATAGTTTATAACACGAGCCAACTCGTTCCTAGCTACAGGCTTTGTTCAACAAATATTCATGCTATCAATAAAGTTGCACTTTTTAGGCGAATCTGAACTCTTTTTTTTAATTGATTTGTCATTGTGTCGCTCGGCTCCGTTAGCTACGACAAAAACAACCTCGACGCGCCGGGCGTGCTCTTGAAGAAGCCCAACAAAGCTGGAGCGCTAGGGGCTGCGTTTGGGCCGGCGTGTCGGTCGTCGCTGCGCGTCGTGAAAGAACTAGTGGGGCGATTTCCAACCCCCATTCCGAAGGCCGTAGTGCGGTCTCTGCGGCAGCACAGCTCTTCACGCAGTGCTGGTTCGTCTCGTCAAAACCTCACATCACCCCTGGCTTGCATGTCTTGCTCTTGCTAATCTCTCATGCACTGATTTATATAATGGCCTCGTAAATTTCAACTTCCATGGCTTCTATATATATTGGTAACCAGTGTCGTGAACTACCGATTCTCTCTGCAGATTCTGACAGCGAAAGCGGTGATGCTAGCGGATTGGGCGATGTTGGCGACGACGAAGGTGGCCGCCACAGCAGCAGCAGCAGTACAAGCAAAGCCACCGCCCTGTGCCTGGAAACCCCCAACCATTGGGCGTGCCGCGGCGCCCGCGCGGGGTTCAAAGGACAGGCGCCAGCCCCCGAAATCAAAGTCCTGCACTTGGTGCGTTGATATTTGTTTTCTTATAGTCACAATCACGTCCTGTAAACTTCTCTATGTGTATACTCTTATACTTACAGTTCTGTACTACTGTAGTAGCTCTCGGAGTAGATTAAGAGTGTGTATTTTTAATCTAAAGCCGCATCAACAATTCAAGTAACAAAGCATGCCTCAAGTGATTGCTTTTTTAATATGTGCATCTCTCTTTATCATATTCTACATATTGCCTACTGTATACAAACACACCAAACCTACACCAATGAAGGTGCGGGACGTGCGCGGCGTGATTCATTCCCGGCTCAAACTCGAAGCGTTCTGCGGCGATTCGCAGCCTCTGCTGTGTGCAAGGCCATTGTGCTCGTCGATGCGACGAACCATGGCGTCCGCGCACAAGCTCGTGGAAGAAGCGCGCCGTGCGGCGATGCACGCACAATCGCTGGTACAGTGTACACATATTATGCACGTTACTTTACTGTGTGTGATATTGTGTTTGCGTCTCCCTTCGCGTTTCAATAATTCAGTGTAAAACTTTGAAATTTTCCCTTTTGAGTTGTACTTGATGTGATCATCTCATCTCATGTTTTTTATCTAATTTGTCCTTCCAAAAATATATCACATTAGGCCGAGCACGCCAACGCGGTGAGTGCCCTCGCGCAAGCGGCCAACCAAAGCGGAGGCCTGTTCGTTGACTTCGAAGCTGGGGCAGGCGGCGACGGGGCCACCGTTGGCTCCTCCCAATACGTGCAAGCGGCAAGCTTGAAAGACGCGGCGCAGCGAGCAGAAGACGCCGCGGCCCGGGCGCAATTGGCGGCGTCGGGGACCGAAACCGCGGTGCTGTTTGGCGCCAGCAGCACGCCGAGCAGCCGGGAAGAGTTTTTGCCGCAGTCGATTTACACAATGCTTCGCTACGAAGATTTGGTAAAAATAGCAAAGAAAGGCTTGAGAAGAAAGTAAACGACCTTGCATGTGCCTATCATACTCGTTTTGTCCATTGGGCCTCCCTATTATGACACTATCATCTTTTGCCTGAGACATTTGCCAAGACGCTAGTTATTCCTGCCTATGAATAATGCAAGTCGTACCTCTATGCCCTTCCTTATGGCGTGTTTTCCATTATTCCTATTTCTATGTATTTTGTAAGGCATTGGAGCCGAACTTGCGTGCCACGGAGCTCTTCAAATGGCTGGGCCTGGTAGGAGGAGCATCGGGCCGAGGAAGAGGAGGAGGAAGAGGCCGTCAGCTCACCAGTAGTAGCAACACTTTGCCTCCGAATGTTGCCGCGTGGCTGCAGCGAGCTACTAGGTATACACTCAGTTTATGCTCCCCCCGTTCTAAGGGGGAAGAGAAGAGAAATGCTGCAGTTGAGCAACTTCAATCCTCAATCCTTTCCGTTTTGTATTTTCTTGATATTCCCTAAAAAAATCGACGACCATCGTAAAACAGAGCCCCCAAGGCGGACGGGGATTTCGGGACCAATCGCCAAAATTCCGCCCGCGTCGCACAGCGGTGGATTGCGGCCTTGCCGAGGCCTACCATTGAAACGGTCACGGCCGAATGCGCAGACGTGCTGACTGCTCTCAAGTATCCTGTGGGCGATTATTTGCCCAGCGATCCGGTATTGAGTCATTTTGAATCGTTGTTTTTTTCACAGAACCAGTGAGAATAATGTTTATGACAAATTCAGAATGTTTTTTTCGTGCACTACTTTTTAAAAAAAGTTTTGTGCTGTAAGATTCATTTCTTCTTGCTACTTTATTCGCACCAGGCGCACGGAGCAACACAAGCAGTCACGGGACAGGGAGCATTGAACGATGGTGGCGGCAGCAGTAGCGCTGCTCTAGCCGCAGTCCGGAGTGGAGTGAACGGAGGCCGCGGCGCTGGAGTGCTCTTCGGTGGAATGCCCGGCAGCCCCACCAAAAAGGTAAGGGATTAGAAATGCCACTGTAAGTAACACACGCTACATGAATTCACTACAAAAAAAGAATTTTCCTAGCCCTGGCAATGATAGGTCGAATTAAAAACAAATCATTATCCTTATGTCAGCTGAATACTCTTGCGATGACGCTAGTGAGCTTTGTGCTTTCAGAAGTGATGTATTTTAGCGTTTTTTTGTCCTTTACTACCCCTTAAATTTCGATACTTATCTCAACCTTTACATCATATTTTCCATTTTCCTGCATTCACATCTTCAGCCAGAGCTAGTCGCTGCCACGGCATTCTCGAAAGGCAGTGGTTTGAAACTCGACCTTTCTAGTCGGGTAGCGCACTTGCAGTCTCGCCCAGTGATTGATTGGGCTGCCGTCGAGAAAGAACTGCGCCGAATCCGACAAGCACACCCGCTCAGCGTGCGACGCGCCGCAGTAGCTATGGTGGGCGCTGAGACACGAGCAGCGTGGCGAGAAGCGCTGGGGAGGATGGTGCTGCGGGCTTCCGACGAAGCAGCGCACCGATTAATGCAGGTATAGGCTGTTGTGTGCATGGTGGCGGTAGCGATTGTGACGGTGGTGATAATTTTGGCAGTGTTGTATTTGTGCTCTCCAGCTAATCAGTTCTAGGTGATTTAATGATTGAAGGGATATATTCTTCCCACTCGATAACTCTGAATTTTGTATACTCTTTGCTTAGGGTTCCGCAAATGAAGGAGCTCCATCACCTCCGCCGCCTCGCCTCAACGTCGGTGTTATCGGTGGAACCTTTGCGAGTGGCACCGGCGGGAAGGTGTGTGAGATTAGTTCAGTGTTCAGGAGACGACTTTTTGCCGCCTATTAGCTTGCTTTCTACACTGTAATGGTCTTCATCTTGTATGCCTTGTCTTCATCCATCCTCTCGTCTAGATTCTATCATGGACTTTCACCACTCCTATATTTCTTCGTACAATGTAATTATCAAATGTATTGGATTTATCTCTTCTCTCATGGGACCAGGTCAACCACCGTTGGCGTTTTCCGTCGCTTGTTGCGGCTGGCCTTCAACGAGTGCTGCCTAATGTAGCAGTGAGTGGGCGCAGCTCTGAAGCATGCTTCTTTTCTTCCTGCATTTTTTTTCCTTTTCTTGTTCTTTTCTTCTATCTCTTTTTCTATCTTATTTAACTCGCCCTTTTCTGTACACGTCCACACGTGCTTTTCATGTATCTACTCAGGTGAATTTCGTGGCCGATGGGAGCCGCACTCAGCACGGTTCCTTCACCGCAGGCTTATGTTTAGACAGCTTGATTGGTGCACCCGCTCAGGACACGCGGCATCGCGGAGGCAGCAGCACAGGTATGCGTCATGGAATTAATGTGTAAATGCCTCAAAGATGTCAATAGTCACGCATTCAGCACCGGTCTATAGGTGGTATAGTCTAGCATTGAGCTAAATGTCCGTACTGTGCAACAGGCTCTAGCGGCAACAATGGTGGGGTAAAGTCGACTTTATCGGAAGATTCTGAAGTGGACCTCTTGCTCATGGACTTCGCCATGGACGATCAGGTATCCGATGATGATGATGCGTTCGTGGTCACACTTTGCACCTAAGCTTAGCAGGAAGATCCAATCATTCTTCTTTTTTTGATCCTAGAGTCTACATCATGGTACAGATCTTTAGTGAGGTCTCATAAAATGACACAGGAATATCTATATATGCTCAAAGGTTTGAGAAGTCTTTGGTGAAAATCTAGTTGTATACAGGCTACAAGTTTTTTTGTCATTCCATTTTCTTTTCCTTTTATTTCTCCCCCTGTGTCTGTTCCCAAACAGGCCTACTACGGCAACGACGCGTTGCCGTTTGAAGTGTTGTTGCGGGCTGCTCTCAGTCGGCGGCCGCAGCGCCCCGCAGTCATCAACGTCATGGCATGGGGCAGGCGTTTGGCGTGGATCTCCGCGCAGCACCCCCAGCTGGCCCTCTGCGCCCACTACGGCGTCACGGCGATTTCGATCCGGGACGCCCTGTTGCCTCTCATCAAGAACCCGGACTTGGTGTCGGCGCTGAACCATGGAGGAGTGCAGGGCGAAAACGAAGCGCCCGACGGAGAAGACTTGAGCATTGCTGCGAAAATGAAAAAATACGTGTACCCCACTGCGCAGCATCTCTGCGGGATTAAGGTACGAAGGAAAATGGACTACAATTGACATTTCATGCTCAATTCATTACCTAGTGGATCCGTAAATATATGAACAGTGTGGTACAAAGTCGTGGGTACAACCTCTTGTGGTTGCTTACTTTGCTTTTCTGGTGTACTTTGCAATGTGATAAGGTGAGTCAATCATCCAGCACTCACCGGTGGAACAAAGGGGCCGCATCAAGAGGCTCTCACAGACACCTTCGTTATCGTCATCGTCACTTGCTTGCCAGTAGTTCGGCTTTTAATGCCTCGTATACTGAGGCACCAATTTCACCACCGCTCAACAGTACAGCTGCTACGACTGCACGATTTTCACCTTCTGCCAATCGGCAATTGAGCGTGAGCCACATGGCCCGAGCTGCTTATGGGGAAAGAGGCCACGGAGTAGACAAGGGCAAAGCAACGAACCATAAGAAGCATTCAAATCACGCAAAGACCGGCAGCGGTGGTGGTGGTGGCGGTAGTTCATTGACCAAAGCAGCTGGAGGAGCGTGGCATTCGGTCAAAAGCCACCTTGGTGGTGGTGGTGGTGGAGAGAAGAGCTCGCCCTGGGGAGGTTCACCACAATCTCCTTCTGGGGTAAATAATGTAGCGATGGGACCAGGAGACGAAGCAGATCGTTTGCTCGGCCACAAGTGGTGCCTGCCTGACCATCTGGTAAGTTGGGGTAAATTAATACTTTAGATATACTTCCTTGCTTTCGTATATACACTATGTACGCTACTAGGCGACGACTCTTTTGATTTGTACGCGACCTCTCTATTAGAGACTGTCTCTATTAGAGAGCACCTCATGACCAAAATTAATTATTAAAACAGTCTTCTTTCTTTGAACGCATCTTTCTCCTTTGCAATCTTTCTATTCAAATTGCCTCCAGGTGCACTCGGCAACTGCTGACTTGGTCTTAGAGCATTTGCTGCAGGTATATTTATTACATGAATTGAGCTAGCAGTACTATTTTTAAAGTTCTTTGGTAAATTTTTCTGCACTCAGTATTAGTAAACTGTCTTCCTTTGATGCCATATTGCTTCACGAGCAAATCATTGGAAATGCTATGCATTCTTTAAATATCGAAACATTAACAAAATACACCACCTCGCGATGGTCGATACGGCTGGTGCTTGCCAAATGTAGGAATTGTTGGCGTGGCGAGACGCTGGTCGAGCAAGTTGCAAATCAAAGGGAGCGGACCCGAACAGCGCTCTACTCACGGGTGGCTGCCGTTACTTTGGCAAGGAGCACCACCCTACGGATGGTGGTGCTTTTACCGCACGCAACGGTAATTATTGTATCGTAGGTCTTCAAGAAGAGCACATCTTGTGATGTCTAAGTAAGAGGTGCAACAGAAACTGTTGGTCTAAGCTGTGTTGAGATCATCATGATATCACACGGGCCTATTTCTTCTTCTTGTATCAACTCTTGTATGCATGGGAATTCCTCAATTTGTTACCAGACCCCAAACTGGCGAAATACTTTGAATTGATGCTGGCAGCCAATGTTGCACGCGAAGTTGTGGCAAAGCAAATGGTCAAAGACGGCCTAAATCCAAAGTAATGAGAAATTTGATATTTATTAGGACTTTGATACGCTCATGGCGTGGGTGTCCTTACGAATTCCCTTGAAACATTTTTACCTCGAATTTCAGGGACTTTTCTTATCATTTCTGCGACCTTTTTTTATTTTTGCAGGTTGTTGCGCTTGAATCCAGACGACTTGAGCCCCAATTCTCCTCCAGGCGCCACCCTAGGCGTTTACCGGGGGAGCAACGATGAACCATGGGCGCCTCCGCCTCCACTCGCCACCCGCGACCTGGACTCGAGCAGTAGTGACGCACATGGAGGAACTCGCGATGCCACGCACGCAGGAACACTCAGCGCTACTACTGCGGCGAACGGTATCTTTGCAGCCTCAATAAGTCCCTATCCTATCTCTTTGTTTCATTGGTTTCGCTTGGTTTTAGGCCTCTTGGTCCAAAATATTCATAGAATCGCATTGACTCAATCAATAAATACATTTTGATTACACAAGGACTGAAACTGATATTTTAATAACCAAATCATCAATCTTCAACTGTCTTTTTTTTCTGTAGGCAAGCCAAAGCGATCTCCTATGTACGAAGGCAGCAGCAATCAACCAGCAGGAGCAATCAACATGGGTGGAATAGTGACAACATCGGCTGCAAACGCGGGGAGGGCGCGGAGCGCCTTAAATGACCTTTACCCTCTTATTGCATCTAGACATGGTACGTAGTTGTCATCCAGAGAATGAGTAGGTTTATGACATGACTTGGTTGAAGGCGAATGAATTTATTGAGCGTTTTTGATGCTCAGGATGACAGTGATAATACTGTCGACATTGTCGTCGTTATGCGTAACATCGTTTGTACTCTTAACCTGATAATGTAAAGTTCGATGGTGCCTCTTGAAAGCCTTGAAGAATATTGTCTATATTATTGCTATTGAAATTTATATTTCAAACTGATTTTGTTCTTGTTTATGTCAATTGTTTAGCGGATGCAAGTATTTCAAGTTCCTCAATACATGAACATGGTCGGGATCGACACCGGCACCACCACCAATATCATTCACCT
>Ga0307931_1001470_pt1 | contig 15469 bp, 8 predicted proteins | sample OrgLakmetageno47_FD_201816 | JGI IMG/M metagenome (GOLD analysis project Ga0307931, IMG submission 201816) | Saline water microbial communities from Organic Lake, Antarctica - #47 | ecosystem: Environmental > Aquatic > Non-marine Saline and Alkaline > Saline | place: Antarctica: Organic Lake... | reverse complement strand
GAAAGCGCGCGAAGCGTGAATGAACTTATTAGCTAGCTTCGTTTCAGACACAGTTTTAGCTAGCTGAGTTTATTGTTTTGTCTTGTAAATATTAGAGCAAGAATGTCATAGGCGAAACGACCGTGGAAGGGCATGGAAGTGAGTACGAGATCCGTTGCGAAACCCATTTCCCCTCCTTGAAGGGAGTGAAAGTATCAAAAAAATCTGAGAACAAAAAATGAGCCCAAAAGGATGCGGCCCACGGTCGTCAAGCAAAGTTGCAGTGAGGCATAATGCGCATGCTTTCGAGGGCAGTAACTCAGAAACAACTATTGTTGTTGAGCACGGACCCCTTGATGGATGCTGAGGGTGAGACGAAGTGAACATCATTTTTAATGCACCTTATCCACAAGTGAAGGCCTTGGACACTCCACGCGTGAACAATCTGCGCCTCATCTTCATCTTTACTTTATAACTACTAAAGTTATTGCCGTGGGATTGTCTTCGCTTTGAATAGACTGGGGAGCAGTAGACATCTCTGCCGCAGACTCTTGATTCGACTCACACAGCTATTGCCTGCTCCTCCTCTTTCTTCCTTTTCTTTACCACAAAATCCTGCCTGGGCATTTGCTAGGCAACCTCCGCTGTATCGCGACAAGCAATTACAGCGGCTTATCACTTCCCTCAGCCTGCCAAACGGAGTGGCGGTCAAGGAGCGGCGCGTGGGGCGGCTGGGCTACACTGGCATCGAGGTGTACGGCCAAGACAAGGAAGCAGACAAGGACTGCGGCGACGTAGACAACGCCGTTGAGACACTTCAATCCAGCATGGCAATTGTCAACGAGTCAACGGTGGCTGAATGGAAGCGTGTTTCAAACTTGCGGGCGGTTGTGTGTTGGAGCACCATCTTCTTCTTCGTGGGCAATCATTACTGGCACTTTGCGTTTTAAACATCCTATTGCCATACAGCCTTCACGCGAATCCAATGGCTTTGGCATAAGCGAAAAGACGTGAGGCGTCTTGCCTCTAACAGCTGGCATTGCCCTGTACACTTGCTTAATGATGGCTGGAGTGAGCTGACATAGCTCATCTCTGACTGGACACAGCGAGGGCGAGGCATTTGACCAGTAGATGTGCTTGGACGTCCACGTCGCATTTCCTGTATCTCTTTTCTGTACTGAGAGATAGCTGTAAACCTAGTAAAATATCTAGATATAACAATCCACCACTACCAGAATCCTCCAGAATCCTGGAAAGTACAGCGGCTTCCCTGATATGTAAAGTTCGGGTGTGTATATACATATATACCGATATTCGATATAATCATATTGAATACTTGCGTATTTGGGTCGAAAACGTTGCTTTTTTTGGCCTCCTTATTTTTTGCCTGCTGGTTGGCTGGTTCTCTCCTCCGCTTGCTAAGATCTGTACAGAAGTATAGAGAGTAAAGCTATGAGCTAGCTTCTGGCTAGTCATGAGCTGTATTGGACTAAATTAATTTCTAAAAACGAAAGACTTGCAAGCTTGGATCATTTGTTCATACTTTCGGGAGTGAGATAGCTGTTCTAGCCACGCTAAGTTAGCCGCGCTTTGCGTCCATTATACATCAAACAAATACCAGGGCAAACAATTCAAGGCATGCGGAAAGTCAGCACCCTGGCTTTGGCCGTGAGTATTCCTAATTTCATCACGAGCCTAGGCATTGGTGGCGGCTCTACTAGTACGCTGACGATTCGGCATAGATTTACGCATAGACATAGACGCTGGAGTTCAATGGCAGATGTGAACGATAGTTTAAGTTGTCAAGGATCCGATGATGAAATAGATTTGCTTCATTCGTGGCTACACGAAGGCGGTGCTCTATTTCCCAAGATAAAAATAGGGCGTTGCCTTGAAGAAGGCGGCCTAGGCGTGTTCGCTACTCACGCGATATCCCCTGGTGATGTAGTGCTCGACCTACCTCTCTCTTTGTGCATCGCGGACTGGGAATCGACGAGCAGCGCACCTGTGCCGTCTTCTTTCAAAACATGCGCTATTGGAGCTAATATACCTGCAGACTTAAGCGACCGTTTAAAGTGGACTACTAGAATGGCGGCGGCACTTATCACTGAAAGGAAATTGAACTTAGGCTCAGTTTTTGGCCCATACGTATCCTTGCTGTCTCCGGAGCCACCGCCAAATTTGCCCCATCGGTTCGTCGACACTGAACTTGTCTCGAAGGAAGCACAGTCAAGGTGGTTTGAAGCAAGCGTTGACACGAACTTTTTTCGCGCCTTCACACTCCGGGATGAGCTGGCAGATGCCATGGAAGAATCTCTGGCGAAGGGAGATGCGGGCCCATTCCCTGCTGTATCACCTGAGCAGTTTTCCTGGGCAGTGGATACAATTCAATCGCGAGCGTTTCGTTTCGAGCTCGACGACGGAGGAAAATTACGAGTTCTAGCGCCTTTGTTTGACTGCTTCAACCACCGCAGTGCATCCCAGAGCTATTTTGAATTGGTGCAGTCGAATGAATTTGCCACACTGCGGCTCACCGTTGGTGATAGTTACGCAGTTGGAGATCAAGTGTCTATCAACTACGGAGGCAAAACGTCGGATGACTTTTGTCTGTACTACGGCTTCTTCCCAGGCGAGGATAACTTACACGCTGCTGCGGAATTGCATGGCGGACTCTCACCACCTCAACTTGAACAATTTCGCAAAGATATAGCCTCAATAAATGCAACTGCAGAAAATGAAAAGCTCATGGCCGATTTGACAACCTTGTTGACTGAACTCACCGAAGGGCCTGTTTCAGATGCTTTCATAAAGTTATCATTGCATCCAAATGATCTAGATGACCTTGAAACGCTCGTGTCTGTGGCTGTTGCTGTTGGTAGTGCCACAAAAGCTATATATAAAGCTCAAGGCAAGAAATATGATTCAGACAAGGCGGCTGCTTTATTGCTTGCCGATCGAATGCAGTACGAGTTAAAACAGTTCCCGACGACAATTTCCCAAGACACTTCGACGTTGAACGATTTGACAAAGTCGTCTTGCGGTGATTCAGGACCAAAGAACATGTTGGTGGAGCTGCGCCTTCAAAAGAAAAAGATTCTTTTGAACTTTGAGGCCCTTTTCTCAGAAGTTCCCGCTTCGAATTCCTTGGAACATCACCACGATCTTTTCGACCTCCTTGCTGAAAGGATTCGCCTGATGTGATTATGCATGATTTTTTTTCTTGGACCATGCCAAGTAAGCACGGGCCAGCTGCTATCTGCTATTTTTGATACTAGTTTTCTGGTAACTTCAAACAACTTCGCAATGCCCAAGAAATACTCACTTCTCATTACCATTGCGTTCCTATTTGTTTATTTATTTATTTCATCTCCAGCTCTCTCGTGCATTTACATGCGCTGCGATTGCTTCTAAATTTACGGATGTGTAGCTATCTGGCTTTAAAATTTCACTTCGCCTCGCTCCTCGCTCTATCCTCGATCATCTCTCGGCAAATGCAAATGGCGATATAAGATATAAGATATAAATACGAGTAATACGAGGCCCTTTTAAGCTTAAATTCTTATAAGTCTTAGAACTAGACGTGCGTAGATATAATCAAGCCATAGAGAATCGATGGGCGTGGCGTCTGTGGGATATGAATATAAGAGTATTATTATAGGAAATTAACGCAAAAATTTAATAATCACGACACTAATTACATGCCGCATCTTTATCTATATCCCTTACTCCCTTTCTCTTATGTTTGTGCTTGCAAGTCACTGCAAGAAGGTTAAAGGCCCATGTGCGAAGGCAACTAAGCGCATCTCTGAGATGCGGAACTAAATACAAGAATCAAAGCGGCTACGCATCGACTTTGTTTTGCCACGCGTTCATTCGCGCAGCAATGAGAGGGCTCATGGACCGCGAGCTAGTTCCACTGGACCCAGAGGGCGCCCGGGACGAACGCCACGACGACAGCGCAGACCCGCTCCCTGTGCCCGTGGACGACGACGTAAAAGGAGGCACCCGAGAAGGAGCAGCCGCACTACCACTGCTATTGTCACCAACCGCAGCTGTTGAGGAGTTTTCCTTTGCAGTGCGCTCTGCAGCACCCGTAGCTGTGAACGCAGACCCAGTAGCAGCAGCCGTTGTTGGCGCAAACGCAGACGACCCTGCGTCGTCGCCTTTGCTACTTCCGTCCAAGCCTAAGCCTAAGCCCAGGGAGAGGTTGCTCCCGCTTTTCGGCGATTTGAGAATGACACCTCCGCTCAAACGAGGGTCGCCGCCGCCTGCTACGGGGGATCTGCCGCCGCCAATGGAGCGCGACGCTCCCAGGTTGCCGGTGCTACCGGCGCCACTGCCCAAGCCGAAGCTCCGGCTGCGCCCTAGCCTTGACGAGGGGCCAGGACCCATGGCCTTAGGCGCATTGCTACTACTACCACTACTGCTGCTGCCAGAGCTAGAAGGACCACCAGAGCTAGCACTCACAGGCACTGAAGGTTTGGATTCACTACTTGCCTGCTGCTGCTCCTGCGGCGTTGCTGCTGCCTCCTTGCTCGCTGAAGTAGAAGGTGGAGGTGGCGGTGCTGGTGCAACCGCTGTCGATTGCGCAGCTCCTGCCGCTGCTGTTGCACCTGCAGCCGGAGGCGCTCCAGTTGCTTCTGTCGCGGGTTTCACCCCAGCAGCAGCGGTGACAGCTGCTTCCACCCCAGCAGGGGTAGTCGCCACCTCGGCTGCTGGGGCAACTTCTCCGCCCTCAGGGCCGGCAGCGCGTGGCGGAGCCGAGCCAGAGCGAGACCCTAGCCGGCGGCCGCCGCCAAACATGCCAACCTTGCGAGGTGCAGCCGCTGCCGCTGCTGGTGCAGCTCCAGCTCCGCTAGCAGCGTCTGTGGCAGTAGCAGTCCCTGCCGCTGCCCCGGTCCCACCTCTGCTGCTGCTGCCGCTGTTGGTGGCGCGCGCGCCGCCCACCATTTGCAGGTAGCTCGGCACCCCCGCCGAGGAGGGCTGCTGCTTCCAGGCCCGCAAGCGGTCGGCAATCGGGCTGGACTCCCGCCCCCGCTGCCGGGTCGGGGTGGGCTCGCGCTCCAGCATCTTTTGGCCGTCGGCGTTCAAGGGGGCGTCGCTTCGTTCTCCTTGCCGGTCCGAGGGCGCAGGCGGCTGCTCGCGGTCGCCACTGCCACCGCCACTTGCACTTGGGTCAACACCAGTGCTGCCACCAGCGCCGCTGCCTGTGGCAGGTCGGTCTGCTTTGGTTTTCCACAGCGCGACGCGTGCCGCTACTGGCGACGCAGACCTCAAGCTGGCTAAGCCAACCGAGAGCTTGCGAGCGGGTACTCGTCGCGTGGGCGCTGCATTCGCATCTGTGCTGCTACTGCTCTCCCGGGCGGCCTCTGAACTACTACCTGCAATTGCTCCGTCTCCTGGTGCTGGTTCTCCACCCCCTGCATTCACTACACTATATGCACCTGCAGCACCTGCTGCTGAGGCTGCTGCCGAAGGGGGTTGTTGCTTGGGCGGCTTGAAACTGCCGGGCGGCGGCGCCGGCGGCATGGCGGCGCTGTCGAGGGTGTTGGTGCGCTTGGCCGCGAGGCGAAAGGCCGCGGAGCCCGTGGAGGCACTGCGCTGCACGGCCCGAAGCGCGGGGGCTTTTGCGTTGGAGGAAGTCGCTGCTTCGGCTTTGGACTTCCACAGAGCGAGGCGGTCGGCCATGGGGCTCGAGGCCCGGAACGACGACTTGCGCGCTGGCATCGCGGGCCGCCCACCGCTGCGAAACATGCCCGTGGTGGCACCACTGCCACTGCCACTGCTGCTGCTGCTCTTATTGTCGCCACCACTGTTGCCATCCACGTTACCCTCAGCAGTAGCAGCAGTAGCAGAAGCAGTTTCCTGCGCTTCGCCGCCGCTTGACGATGACATGGTTTCGACAGCTGGTGCAGGAACTGCCACCTCCGCAGCTGCGCTAGCCGAGGCAGGCGGAGCAGCAGCAAGTGCAGGTGGCGAAGGCTCTCCCGATGACCCTTCTGCTACTGTTGTCTGAGCATCCGAGGCAGGGATGCCTTTGCGCTCCGGCGCTGGCGGCGCGCGTGGGCCCGCGGGAGCAAACGACGAGCCAATCGAGACCGAGTTCCCGCCGCGCAGAGGGGACCCAGAGCGGTAGGCCCCTGCTGCGCCATTGCCTGCACCTTCACCGCCATTTTTGCTGCCAGGTGCCTGCGCTGCCTCTAAACGACCACGGGAGGTATCGCCACCATTAGTGCCATTGGTTTCGTCGTTGTCGTCGTTGAAGGAAAAAGGCGCCGCCACCGCAGAGGGTTTGCGCACTGTGCGCTTCACAGTGGATCGCGCATCGTCGGAAGGAGTGGCGACAACGTTTTCGACGCCCGCAGCTGCTTTGGGCAAGTCAGTGGGCATCTGAGACAACAACGAGGAGGACGAGGACGCCTGAGGTGTAGGGCCTTTCGGGGCTTGCGAAGCCGCAGTTGAGGCTGCTGCGGTTGATCCTGTGGTTGCTGCCCTTGCTGTCCCTCTCGCTGGTACTTCCTTGACACCAGCAACAGGCTCAGAGGCCGCTGCTGCATGCTCCGTTGGTTGTTTCTGTTCCTTTTCTTCTGCCACAGTAGCCTCTGACCCTGGAGCAGCAACGGACTCCGCAACTACCGCTGCTTCTACTGGGACGTCTGCTGCAACCGGTGAAACTTCGTCACCTCCTTTTCCTGCAGCAGCTGCGGCGAGAGGTGGTTCTATGACGGGAGGCTTCATCGTACCCTGCCGCCCACTAGCCTTCGCAGTAGCAGCAGGTGCCGCTGTCTTGTCTGCCGTGGCTCCTGCTGCTGCTGCGTAGGCTGTTGCAGTTAGTGGTGCAGTGACCTTTTGTTCGGTGCGTTCCTTCCATAATTTGACGCGGTCGGCAATGGGACTGGCGGACCGCAACCCTACGCTGGGCCGCCGCTGGGGGAGCCGCTTGGATACCCCGTTGCGCGCTGCTGCGTCAATGGCGCTGTCGCCCGTACCGCCAGTAGTGGAAGTGGGAAAGCCGGCCGCAGCCGCAGCAGCAATGGCATCTGCCACAGCGCTCGACGGCGAATTGTCCCGGTCGCCATTGTTTTCCGCGGAAGCAGTTACAGACAAGTCGAGAGCTGCAGGGGCTTTCTTCCGCACGCCAGGAGCGGAACTGCTGCGCCGCGTTAGACTGCTACTGTTGCTGCCCGGAGTTCTCGATGACGTAGAGGCTACCAGCGACGCGACTAAACCACCGTAGCTCGTTGCCTTTTTCGCAGTGGCCACGTCAGCCTCGTTGGTGCTGCCATTCGTAGAGTCGTTGTTGTTGTTGGCGGTGCTACAGTCGTCGTCGCCGCCGCCGCCGCTGCCACCGTTGCCGCCTTCCACTTTCCAAGCGGCGAGCCGGCGGGCAATCATGGGGCTCACCGAGCGCTTCTTGTCACCGCTGCCCACCACTCCCCCTCCAGCGGCGGACGCCTGCACTGTCGCTGTACCAAAACGGTTCGGAATAGAAGCGTCGGTGCCGTTGCCACTGCTTCCTACTAGGCTAGCGCCGCCGCTGGAGAGGCGGCGCGGAGCCGACGCATTCAGAGAGGCGCGCAAGTTCGACGAAGCTTTCTTCTTCAAGCTACCCGGGCCCCCGGGGGCGCTGCTAGCCGTTGCTGCGGCACTAGCGCGGTCTTGAGCTGGGCCCGGAAAGGCGCCAACTTCTTTGAGAGGTGCGTTGGCATGGAACGACGGCGAACGCTTGATCATGGGAGAGCTGGCCCGGGGTTCGCTACTACCCCCGCTACTATTGACATTGCTGCTACTGCTGCTTGTGGAGCCTAGAGTCACGCCGGCCCGGCTGCTCATCACTTTCGTAGCCTTGTTTCCACCTTCGCTGCTGTTGCTGCTGCTGTGGTCGCCGACCGCGCTGCGTTGAGGAGTGTGGTGCCGCCTTCCAGACGCGCCTGAGCTGGTCGCAGAAGAAGAGGAAGCAGTTGTTGTCGGAGCCCCTGTAGCTGCAGCAACAGCAGCCGTACCCGAGGTATGCCCACTGGCGCCGCCACTGCTGCTGCCACTGCCGCTGCCACTGCCGCTGCCACTGCCGCTGCCACTGCCGCTGCCACTGCTCGACTCTGCTTTGGGTGCCCGCCGGCTCGGGCTGTCGCTGCGGGGCGGCTTCCACTGCGACTTGCCCGTGGCCTGGTTGAACCAGTAAAACTTGCCGGCGTGGCTCCGGGACTCGCACTTGACCCACGGGCTGCCTTCGCCCATGCTCGTCGCGTTAGCAGGCGCCGCATACTTGAGCGAGGCGGCAGCAGCTGCTGGTGCTGGAGGTGCTGTCGCTGCTGCTGCTGCTGCTGTGGTGCCTGTGGTAGAGGAGGCGCGCGGCGGCGGTGGAGGCGGCGCTCCTACGGAAGAGGCTTGAGGCACACCGTTGGTGTTGCTACCGCTACTGCCGCTACTACTGCTACTGCCGCCACCGGGAGATTTGGAAACTTTGCCCCAGGCGGGTGCGTTGGCGTTGGCTGCCTTGCTGTTCACGCTCGACGAGCGTCTCGGAGAAGAAAAGGAAGAGGATTCTAAAGGCGCGGTCTCTTTCCTTGCTGCAGTCGGTGCTGCTAATGCACTAGTCGACAACGCTGCAGCGCCCAATGCGGGGCCGCTCGTGGTTTCACCCGCAGCCGCATTGGGCGACAAGTTGACTTTGCAGGCCCTGAGCAACGAGCGAACTGCGCTAGCCAAGGTGGTCACGGCGATTCGGGCGTCCAAGCGGCTAGGGTCGCCTTCGCTGGACCTGCACGCCACCACGAGGCTCTTGAACGCGTCGCTGCCCAGCGGCAAACCGAGGAAGTGGGCGAGCACCTTTTCGTGGAGGAAAGACAGAGAGGAGTAGTGAGGTACTTGTTAGATGTAGGGGCAATGGCGAATGTGATAATGCACGGAATAACAATGACGACAGAGCCTCAAAAAGCGCGAGGGTGAAAGAAAAAACAGACACTAATTGCACCACCGGATCCGGAAATTGATACACGATCCACATAGCGTATAACACAATACCTCTTTGATGCTGGCCATAGGCACCATTGTAGAGCCACCATTGTCCCTATCACAGCACCGTTCGAATGCCCTGGAGAGCAACATCCAGAAAACAAAGAAACAAATCATAAGTTTAACGCTATATACTCGGCCGTGGCATTCATAAACGGGAAATTAATCGCACACATTCGCTACTAGGCTTGAACCGGAGACAAACCTCGTGGTGGCGAGAAGCGAAGGGGCGCCCCAAAGCGCAGACGCCAACGCCATTACATGCGTGACGCCGCCTGGCTGGCCCTGCGTCACAGCATGCCTAAAATTGGACGCCCCACACAGAGAGTAAGACGAGCACAACAACGACAAGAATAAGTACGCAATGATGGCAATTGATTTAGATTGAGACAGAAAATGATTCTAAGCCTGTTAAGCTGCGAAACGTAAACGATTAGTATTCGCGAATGGCGTGTTTTGGACGTTACCAGAACAAGCTCTTTCGCTCTGAGGCGTTGTCATCAAAAGCCACTAGCCGCAGCGCGGTCAAGTGAGCGTCAAGCGCCGCCATGCAGCCAGGAGCCGGGTCTAAGGAAGGCCGGCGCGAAGCTGGCGTCGTGTCTGCCGTGCGGCTGACGTGAGCTGCCTGAGAGCGGGCGTAGGCCACTAAGTTGTCGTGCGCGTCACGAAGGCGGTGCTCTTCGCCTCCGGCACGGATCTTCACGTCAGTGACAGACGACTTGGCGAGGCGAGCCAGCTTTTGGGCCAAGGCTACAATTTCTACCAACAGAGAAGCGCACGCTGACAAGTCGGGAGGGTTGTCCTCGGATGCGCTGGCTAAGGCGCCCACGCGGAGCCTCAAGGTTTTGCTCTGTTTGATGGCGTCCTCCACGCACGCTGTGTCCGAGGCCACTTTGGGCCCAGCCGCCACGGGCGCTCCATAGTCAATAGTGCTACTTTTTTCGGCTGTACGCTGCCTTGATGAGGCGGGCGCTTGCTGCGCGCGGCTCATGGTCACTGCGGAGCAGTCACCACAATGATAAGAAGACAAAGACAAAAAGTGAAAAGAAATAAACGGCGTGGGTGCGGCTTTATATTCTACGAAGGAATCCCTAATATGCTACACAACAACTCTTCTCAAGGTAACGACGAACAACGAAAGAAGTCGTTGACGTCGTGTTTCTGTCGTCTTCTGTCGGCCTGGAAAACTTTTCACCTCCCGACGGACCAACCAACCGGCTAACCCACCCACGCCCACGCGCTCAATCTCAACAACCTGCTCATCGCCTCCGAGCTAAAGAGCGCAGGATTTTACGCTTATACACATCAGTCTTCGTGTACGCTAGAGAATGGCGGCCATCGCTGCACGATCGGCAGCTATGCTGGCTTGTGAGTCTGAACTCTATATAATCTATTCCCCCGTTAGTCGTAGTTCACTCACCAACAAGTGCTGTTGTACGCGTGCGTTACACAATTTCCTGTCGGTGAGCAGATAAGCGGCAAAATCAGCAGACTCGTCAAAAAGTCGCGAAAGCTGCGAGACTCGGCGATCCTGAAAATGTGAGTAAATTCATGATTTATTTATGGCCGAGACCTTCTACTACATCGAATTTGCTTTTTATGTATTGTCGTTGCTCAATGCGTCTTTTGTTGCCCCTCTCTCAGAAATGGCTGTATGAGATATCGAAGCGGCTCCCAGAGAATGAACGGGACGCCGCTGTTGAGTCGTTAGAAGAGTCAAGAAGTCACCGCTATAAGCGCTTATCGTCGCTTGCAGGCCGAGGAAATCCTTACCTAGCTGCGTACTGCAAGCTCTCCTATTTCGTCTACAAAAACATAGTTTCTCAATCCTGGTTCGAGGCATTCATCTTGACGAACATTCTCCTCACTGGCGCTGCAACTGGGTTGGACCTGGAAAATAACAGCCGTGATGCATGGACTGTCGATGCTGTTAAAGTAGTGTCTTTGATCACACTGGTTGTGTTCACAGTTGAAATTATCCTCAAAGTCGTATCCGAAGGACTTCAACCATGGCGCTATGTTACTGACAAAGAAAACAGGGCATTCAATATTTTTGATTTTTGCATCGTCGCGGCTTCATATGCACTTCTTGGAGGGAGTAGCTCAGGCGCCCTTGGGATCCTTCGCATGCTCCGATTAGTCAGGCTTTTAACATTCATAAAAAATGTACCTGTGTTGCGTGTTATCATCGTCGGACTTGTGCAAGGGCTGAAGTCTGTGACGTATATCGTAATGCTTCTGTTCTTGGTGATATATATCTTTGCGATCTTAGGCTGCCTCGTCTTTGGTGAGAACGACCCCAACCACTTCGGTGGAGTTCACATTGCAATGCTTGCGCTTTTCCAAGTATCAACACTCGCGTCGTGGACTGGGATTGCGTACGTTTCATGGTTTGGATGCGAAAATTACATTGGCAGTCCGTACAATGAAAACAATTCAGCATCTATTAGTACGAGCTTTGGGCTCTTTCAGGGCTTCAAGTGTGACAACCAAAACCCGGAAGCATCATCATATAGTCCATTTACGACTGGACTTTTCTTCTCGCTTTATATTTTAGTCACGGCGTGGGTAATTTTGGTGAGTAGAATGAAGATCTAGCAAATCTTCAAGATAATGACACCAACTTATAAACCTTTTATGTGTGTGTTGTGATGCGACCATGCGACCATCTCTCTTGACTTGTTTTGCAGAGTCTCTTCATCGGCGTGATTTCCATGTGCATGTTCGACGCGTTCTTCAAAATGAAAGAAGCAGACGCGAACATTGCAGCTCTCAAGCAGCTTGAGATCAACGAAGAACTTGAAGTTGTAGGATCGAAGCCACCTCCATTGAAACTTGCGATTGACCGGGTCTTTGAAGACTCCGCTGAGCAAGACCACCATTCTATTTCCGCAATGAAACAGTTGCCCGACAACGCTGGATTTGGAATGCGCCTCGAAGCGAAGACCATAGATGCTTGCTATCTTGTCAAAAAATCTCCGTATTTCGTGAATTTGATTACTCTTACTATATTACTGGTTGGACTTGCAACTGGTCTTGAAACAAATTGGACGCTAGAGTGTTATCGAATGAAAATTCGTTTTATAGATGACACTTCTCTTGCGTCCGAATTGAAATATGAATCTGAATGCGGCCAAGATCAATTTTATTCAGTAGTTGTGGGCATACTGTCGCAAATCATCTTCACGATTGAGTTAGTTGTAAAACTTTTGGCTGAAGGGAGAAAACCCATGCGCTTCTTTAAGGACCTCGAAGATGGGTCTTGGAATTGCTTGGTAAGTGATTTTGCCCGCATTGACGATTGACTCGTGCACGAATATTTCGTTACTGTCGATTCATGTTCTCTGCGTTTCTTCGTTGTAGGACTTTGTCATAGTCTTGATTGGCTTTCTGGAACTCACTGCAGCCAAGGTCATTTTCAAGGACTTTCCTGTGGTGCTCCTGCGCCTTCTTCGCCTTCTTCGTGTGTTCCGCCTCGCAAAAACGTTACCTCGTTTGCGCTCAATCGTTGAGGCGCTCATTAGTGGTTTTTCTGCCGTCGGCTGGATTTGCTTGCTGATTGTTGTGTTCAACTACATTGCGGGCTGCATGTGCATGCTACTCTTTCGTAACAACGACCCGTTCCATTGGGGTAGTGTTGGCCGCAGCATGTTTACAATGCTACGCCTCGAGACCCTAGACAGCTGGGATCAAAGTAAGTTAAGCTAAACATAATTAACTTAAGCCGAGTCTCGGCAAGTTTTGTTACTTGGTTCTCACTTCATTCGTTTTGTTTTACTTTCTTTTGCCCCCCTTTCCCTCCATCCGCAGTTTTGTACATAGCAGTTTATGGCTGTGACGAGTACCCGGCTGGTTACGACGGTTTCACAATCAACAACCCAGCTTCGTTGTGCAAGCATCCGAGTGCCTATGGCTGGTCTGGTGCTCTTATATTGTTCATCCTCGTCATTTTCGGCTCGTTCATGCTACCAACTGTTCTCATTGGTATTGTTTCTATTAAGTTTGACGAGGCAAGCCAAAGGGCTGAAAAGTACGCGAAATCCATGGCCGAAACCGATCGAATTGTTGAGACTGCGAAGGCTGAGTTACCCGACTTCTTCGACGCAAATCGTCTTTTCAATATTCAAAAATTATTCAAAATGCTCGACACTCAGTCTAAGAACGAGCTTGTTTTGTCTGAGCTCCTTCCTTTCTATTACTACTCATTTGATGTGCTTTTTGGGGTCGTGTTGTCAAGAGAGCAAGTTGGCGACCTGTTTGGAATTGCAGACACAAACCGCGATGGAAATATCGGGATTGTTGAATTCATTGAGTTTATCGGAGTGATAAAGAACATCGAGAATCACTGCAAGCAATCTTCTGATTTTGCAGAGGCAGTTTTCGGTAGTAACTTCAGATCAACTAAGAATGTTGGCGAGAAGGTGAGTTTTTGGAACAATGCGATGGCACGCTCTGATGAGGCGTCTATAAACGAGGCGTGGGAAATCATCATCGAAGCTGTCAACGCTTCCGAAGGGGACAGTATTCGCGAAAAAGCGAGCACACTCTTCAACAATATGGACAGCGACAAAACAGGAGACTTGGACTCAGAGGAGCTAGAGCAAGGGTTCAACAATTGCAACATTCACATGACTAAACGGCAGACCAATGCTTTCGTGTTCTCTCTCGATGAAGATGGAGACGGCAGTATTTCATTAACAGAGTTTCTAGCCCTTCTATTTGATAAAATGGGTACGACATCTCCTGATGAGAAAGAAGCTAGTGAGAACGATGCGGTATCGGCTGAATTTCCAAATTTTACTCGCTCCGAAACTCTCGAAATTATTGATTCGGAGCCGAATTCCAATACTCGGGTAGAAGAAACATCGACCGAGCGCAGGAGCGCAGTATGGGCTAGTCGCTTATCAGAGGTGAGAAAGAGGCTGAAAGTATTACCCCCTGAAATGATCGAGATGCGAAGCATGCTTTTTGAAGAGAGCTCCCAAGACAACAACAACCCGTCGGCCATCGAAGCAGAAGCTACAGGGACCGATAGTTCTGCCGAGGCGACTCTTGCTCGCGCCCTGGCGGCTGTGAGCACAGCGAAGCAGGCGTTACAGAAAGCCACGGCTGAAGCTGAAGCAGCGGGCGCAGTTGTCGAAAACGTAAGGGCTGCTCGTGTGGTGAGCTTTGGGCCATCTACGAAATTGTAGTCGCCCTATGCAGCTCGTAAGGTCGGATACAACGAATAGACGAATCTAGTGACCGGCACTTCAAATAGGATTTTCGGCTACTAGAGGACAAGTAGAGCCGTGTTCATGTGTGCGATGCATCGCCAACAACAGGAACCCTCCCTGTATAGCTCTGCAGCTCCTAAAGGAGACCACAAACCCCACTGTTCGCACATGAACAAGCCGGGTGTATGGGCGTTTCGTCAATACAGATATAGGCACACATGCGCCTTAAGTGGCAAATAAAATATTGTTGCATGATGCACGATGAGTTACAACTTTTGAGTTTAGTCCAGTCTTGTCTTGCGGATTCTCCCCAAATACGTCGTGATTCAACTTGGTTCATTAGATCGAAAGAAGGAAATCGTATTATTCAGAACAGCACCTAGCCCGGGCAGGCATATCCTGTATTCTTTAGGGTCCATCGCGGAAGTACTCGAAGCCTACCCCCCCCCCCTCATTGCATTACAAAAAAGGGAACTCATTGCAGTCAGACTTCTTCTGGAGGTATCTTCAATACGCAGTTTTTGCTATTAGTTTACGTTTCTTTGAAATTGGGGAGTGTAATCTAATCTCATCGATTAATCCAATCTCATTCGTAGTTGAAGTCAATACGCAGTTGAATTGTGTTGTGGTATGTTGTTTGTTTGTGTCCAGTTTTCTTTGTAATTGATGGGAAGTGCAATGAGAGTAATGTGCAATCTTAAATTCAATCATGTTCAAAAATGTGAAGGAGCATCCTTGTAAAAACAGTTAGAACCCCCTGTGAGGTGTAATGTGTAAGTAAAGACAGATTTCCAAAATTTGGGGGGCGAGGCATCGCAAATCCACGCACAATCCCGCCTGACTCGAACCTTTTTTTTCTTGCGTGGGTTTGCTTCTTAGTTTTGTCATGAATATTCCCCAAATGGTAATACTAAAGAAACATCCCCATGCCTACTGCTAAATTACCGAATATCATATCAGGGCACGCGAACCTTCAGAAGACGCGGAACCTGCACTCTTCGGGGTATACGCAGTCGCAGTCGACTTGCTCTCAAGGTGGAGGGCCTTGCGAGGGTTTCGAAAAACGCTGGATGACGACCACGACTAGCGTCCGTGGCGTTTGATGGAAGATATATGGGTTTAGCTCTTTGATAGGGAGGGACCGCTAGGCCACAAGCGGCCCGCTTGCATGTTGCTGTTTGTATTTTTGAGGGGGGGCTTTTCTATTCACTGCCACTCCGCGAACGAGGAAGGAGTTCCTGTCCCGTCAAAGCCTTTTA
>Ga0307931_1001469_pt1 | contig 15471 bp, 16 predicted proteins | sample OrgLakmetageno47_FD_201816 | JGI IMG/M metagenome (GOLD analysis project Ga0307931, IMG submission 201816) | Saline water microbial communities from Organic Lake, Antarctica - #47 | ecosystem: Environmental > Aquatic > Non-marine Saline and Alkaline > Saline | place: Antarctica: Organic Lake... | reverse complement strand
GAATCATTCCGCACTTGCTTTGTTTGCGCAACGCACGCGCATTCCCACTTCTGCCCGCAGCATTGGCTTCTGTGCCATTTGGGTTTGTATTAGTTCGAGTTCGAGTTCGCCCCGGAATCGGAATGCCGAACCCCCTACTACCGACCAAGCGACCCAAGATCAACAACTCCAGAACTCGCCGGCCCTGGCGGCCTTCGCACCTTCGCCGCCCACGCTCCCAGCACCTCCTGCTCCTGCGCCAGCTTTGCCTCCTCATGAGCAAACAGGTCAAGATGAACCACTTGCTGCCGTCCAAAACGGTGACCCCGCGGCGACATTAACCTTCCAAGCCTTCAGGACACAAGTGCTGAACGAGGTGGCGCCAACCTTCGCGGCATTTCAGACCCAGTTCGAAAGCCTCAACGCCGCTAATGCCGCCATGCTCGCCACATTAAAGACCATGCAAGAAACTACAAGTGCCCTCAAGACGACACCCGCAGCGGCTGACCTCTACCGGGCGCAGGGACTGGCTTACCAGGAACAGCACAACCGCACGGCGCACCTTCCCCTACATTGCTCGTCGAATCGCCCTGCACTTCAGGCCGCCTCCAGCCAGGAATCCCAACTCCGTACCATCGATGGATTCCTCGAGAAATGCTGCGACACCAAAAAAAAATCTTTCTCTTTCTTGGCGAGCGAGCAGAATCGAAAGGCCGCAGCGAAGATGACTGCTTCAGTTATGGCCTCTTTCGATGTTGTGCGAGCCGGATGTGCTTCGGCGGCGGCTGCGTCATCAGTTCATCAGCCATCTGTCGACTGTTCGGTTCCGTGGGCATCCACCAAGATCGCTGATTGGTCCGCGTGTGAGCAGAATCCTTGTCGTATTGCAGATCACCCTGTAGACGACGTCCCGCGCCACTGCTGCTCTTCTCCCCCTGCAGTGTCACTTGCTCGCATAGTACCTTTTGGCGCACTCAGAAACATGAGCGAACGCGATGTAACCAGATAGGAAACCGGGATTTACTGTACTGAGAAGCTGAGAAGTGAGAAGGGACTCGCTTCTCGCTTTACTTTAGAATTTACTGAAGTGCTCCTGTATAGTTACTAAAGGTGATTCGCCACTGAGGTTCCAGTAGTCTCCATCTCAATCAAGGAAATCAGGGCCTCTTAAGGGGCTATGGTTTTGGCGTTTCTTATTAAAAGGCCGCAGTACGAGGGGCGTCGCCTTGGGGGCGTCTTTCTGATGAGAGCACAGCCCTGCGAGCTTCAAGCAAGAAGCACAAACAGACACCGAGGCACCGACGAGGAGATTTCCTTTCTCGTTATGCCGTATGCCCTGGCCCTTTACCACAAAAGAATGCCTTTGCGTTTGGTTGTCCCATCTTTCTTTCGCGGGTCTGGGCACATGATTTTACTTCTTCTTTGGCTCGTCGCGCACGAAGGCCCGGCCAGTGAAATTGTGGGGCGAAATCTGGAACAGCTCTGCTTTCACTGCCGGGGACACGTCGAGGCCCGCGATGAAGTCCCGGATGGCGGCCTCGGTGATTCCCCCCTTCACGCGGGTGAGGGCTTTGAGGGCTTCGTAGGGCTGCGGGTACCCCTCGCGCCGCAGCACCGTTTGCAGAGCTTCTGCCACCACCGCCCAGGACTCGTCCAAATCCTGTGGGCAAAGGCAGGCGAAACAAAACGAAAACACACATACTTATACACCAGGAACGAGGAAGAGAAAGAGAAGCGTAATGAAACGTTGGAATCAACCTGCCTGTGAAAGAAAATCAGAACGAAGGCATGTGCCTCCAAAGAGAGAAATGAGCACGATTCCACGTTTTTAAAAAAGAGCATGAAGCTGCACGAAATATGTGTTCGATTCTCAATCATATACAGCACTACATACAGCGCTCAAGCCATACAACACACTACCCTACAGCAGTTTTGTATAACCTTGTTCAATGCTGCGCTGTTGAGGTTCATTTTGGACAAACCACGGGAGGCCGATTTCAGGCCTAGGACTGAATGGCCAATGGGAACTCCCATGTTCCGCATGACCTACGAGTATTGTTTTTCAAAAGATAAAGATATGATAAGGTTAGAGGTTGAAGCGAAGGATATGAAGAAGACAATTCAAAGAAGCGCCTGTGAGGCATACATTTAACTTCTTGCCCGCTTTTCTTCCCCGCCCCTTGTGAAAGGCTGTAAAAGTAGTGGCATAAGCATTCGTTCATTCATTCATGCCCTTTCAAAAGGCTGAAAAAGAAACATACACATTCATTCTCTCTCTATTAAAAAAACACTTTTCATCCATCACCGTAGAGTCCGTAAGGTCGCGCTGGAGGCGGCTGATGGGAAGCTTGCTGGAGAGATGGTGGAACACCGAATTCGCCACCCCAAAGTTCCCTTCCCCGTTTTCGAAATCAATCGGGTTCACCTGAGAAGCGTGTGAATACATGTGGAAACATATGGGTGATGGAGTGTCATTTTCACGAATTTCAATTCCACGTTTCTGTGGGCATTTTTGCAGAGAAAAGAAGGGCCTTTGCCTTTCATTGGCAAGTTCAAATCAACGCACTCAACTTCACATGAACCCACTTCTTCATACAGCCGCACATTGTCACAGCCACAGGCATTCACGGTTACACGGCACTCCACACCGCTTCGCACTACCACAGGCACAAATTAGGATTCATTCCATGTACATGCAAGGAGAAGTCCAGTACCTTGTGGGGCATGGCGGACGAGCCCACTTCGTTTTTCTTGATGGTTTGGGTGAAGTAGTTGAGGCTGACATAGGTCCACATGTCGCGGCAAAAGTCGGTCAGAATCGAGTTGATCCGCGCCATGCAGTCGCAGTGGGCCGCCACGTCGTCGTAGTGCGAGATCTGAAGCAGGACGTAGGTTCAGGTCATGCATGGATGTATGTTTGTGTGCGGCACAGTGTTGATGTAGGATGTTTGGGCGGGCCGAAAGACAATGATGGTTACGAAGTAGAATAATAAGAAAAAACAAAATGGATTGAACAGAAGAATTTGACTTTAAAATTGTGATGTCGGAGGTGAGGGACACTCATACCCGTATTCACTCCCTCACACTCGTATTTGTATTCTGGCACGTCCACACCCATACTAGTATGCATTCATGCTCGCGTTATGCAGTGCCTTCCTTTTACCTGAGTGGTGAAATGCTGGCGCTGCAGACCTAAGCGGCTCGCCAGTTTCGTGATCGCCGTTTCCCACTCTACTTCCGGGTAAGCAACCACGTGAGCGGCGCAATTTCCGGTAGCGCCCCCCATTTTACACCCAAACGGAAGTTGCTCCAAGTGAGCTACTTGGTGCTCCAAGCTTGATTTGACGATCATGATGATGGTTGTTTGACGACATGTTGATTTGCATCGATGGCACCAAAAACAAGAGGGCCATGAGAAAGATGGCAAGGATTTGGTGCAGAATCTAATTCCTCTCTATTTACGCACATATAACTCCCCCGCACAAACTTTTTTCAATCAAATGCGCACTGCTCTTCCTCTTTCTTTCTATTAGTACGTGCACAGCACCAATATGATGTACATTCAAAATACCCCAACAGAGACAACGAACAACAACAACATGTGCAGTACCGTTCCACGAAGACCATCATTTCTTTCCCTACGCGTGTAGGCGTTGCGGGCTGGCCGTGAGTGCGCGCCAGCATCGGTTGGAAGTCCCAGGCCAAGGCTACCGCACGCAACTAGGATATAGGGCGCGTGTGTCAAACCAACACAAAGAAGAAGAAGAAGAAGAAGAAGAAGAAGAAGAAAAGAGCCATACAAGGATAACGCTAATAAATGAGATGAATGATAAAACACAAGAAGACGAAAATTATGAAAGAAGAAACTAGTAAAACAGAAAAGCATAGCGCAGGCACACGAGCGCACAATATTGATTCTTTCCTAACCTAGAATAAAAACTAAGTTTCTTTTTAGGCTTTCACCTCTCCGATGAACTTCTTGAGGGTTGGCAAGTACGACTGTTGAATCGCGTCCCGGAGCATCAAAGGCTGAGCTACGTTGTTCACGTCCTGGCTGGTGAGCGCGAAGTGAATGAACTCCTTGTGCGCGCCGAGGCCCAAAGCGTCGAAATGCTCCTTCAAAAAGTACTCCACCTGACCCCAAAAAAAGAAAAGGCAAGGCAAGAGTGGATCGTGGTAACTTCCAGATCAAGGATGGTTGGAGCGAAAAGGGAAAGCAATCACACTGAATGTTAGCACAATAGAGTCCCAAAGGCTACTCGCAAATACTAGAGCACATTTCAGTTGCATCTGTGCATGAAGACAACGATCCACTTACCGCTTTCACGTCATGGTTGGTGACTCCTTCAATCTTCTTCACGGCTGCAGCGTCCTGGACACTGAAGTCTTGGTAAATCTTGCGTAGCTGCCCGAACTAATGTGGTAGGACGAGGCAATCGTGGCCGATGGGTAGTGCCAAAAACAATACGAAAATTATCAGGAGACATGGCGTGAGTTTATCATAAGAAAGCGTAAAAAGTATTCTAAAGAGCATGTCGACTACAAGACAAGTTACCACACAGCGTACTATAGTAGTAAGTAAGAGCTTCGTAGTAATTCTCACCTTGTCCTTGGGCACACCACTCAGTTGAGGCAAAAGGCCGCACAACTCAATGAAGTATTCAACTTCCACCATAACGCGGTACTTGATGAGTGCATGCTCCGAAAAATAGTTCGACAACTCGCCCACACGCCCGTGGTATCTACATGTAATCGACGACAGCAACAATATGAGAGCACGAATCTTCTCACATAAAAAGAATGCCAAAGTTGCAATTTCAGGTCGAACAAAAGATAATATGGCATCAAGCATCTTCACTAGCAAAGACCTACCGGCCGTCGAGCGGGGTTAGCGCTAGCAGCTCAAACTCTTCAATAGTCATGGACTTCGCTTCACAGATAGCACCATTGTCAGCTGGCGATGCTGCGACGGCAGCCGCGGCAGCTGCAGCAGCGGCAGCGAACGCCGCAGCCAGTGCTCCTGAGCCTTGAGCCTTGGGAATGGCTTGAACTGCGGGCGCCGACAGCGACCTCGCCGATGCAGAGAGAGCCGCCGGAAAAGTAGCCGCTGCAGTCCGACTTAAGCCTCGAAGCACAGATGATGCCATCCTTGATTGAATCTAAGGAAAGCACAAGCGCTAGTCAGCACAGTCGATAAGGAAATCGAGAAACAAATTATGGGAGTGGGATAAAGTTGGCATTACTAGCGCACTTCTGCACCTTTACGAATTCCTTTCGAGCAATCGAGAGGTGAATGGCTTGTAAAGCAGTGACACTATGGCAAGCTTTAATCACAGTAGCTCTTGAAGAAATGAGGAAGCAAAAAGTGCAGGAATGTTGAACATATATCCCCCTAATATCGTACTGTTGGTGCTAAGAGTTTGAGTTGTGAGTTGCAGTGTTCCACGCTCGACATTGCCGAGTACCGAGCAAGGTGCCGAACGGACCGAGCGGCCGAATATTGCTCGCTGCTCGGTCCAGTTCGACATCATTCCACGCGCGCCTGTTCGATTCGGTTGTTCGGTTCGGCGTATCAGCCGGGGGTGCTGCTCGGCTTTGGTGCTCGACTACGATTTTTTTTGCAAAAATTTACCAATTTCGTTGTTCGCGTGCTCGACACTTTGCTCGGCACATCTGCCAGGCGGTTTGCTCGATTCGGCTGCTCGCAAGACAGTTACCTCTGTAGGCCTATTCGGTTCGACTGCTCGTTCGACTACGTTGGCTACCCCTCCCCTGTATTCGGTTCGGTATTCGACATCAAAATCGCGCCGAGCGTGGAACACTGGTGAGTTGTGACAAGGGTATCTACAAACCCTGGGTAACATCTACTCTAATGTATACCCGTGAATACCAATCGGATCACCGGATCCACTCTGCCGTCGGGTTCTACGTCTGACAGGAAACCACACAACATAACATCTTGGCACCGAAATCGAATGAAAATCACTGGGGCTCATGGCATGGGTCGATCCCGTAAATGCCCATTTCGCGAGGCAGAGTGTCCAATTTTGTGTCTTTGAGTAGTCACATCGTAAATTTATAACTAACATTAAATGTACTTCCAGCAAACGATGCAATTGCGTTTTTAGTTGCGCTTCCTATGGCCTAACGAGCTGGTTATCACCTTCGTTTGTGCTGTTTCTGCCAGGTCATCGAGTGCTATCAAGCTGTATGAACTAGATGCTGTGCTCCCTATCAATTTTAGACTTCCAAATGAATTATGCTGTTTCTAGATGAGCATGAGATCTTTGTGTCTGCTGCTTTTTTTCTTGTTACTGATAGTCACCCTACCTCGTCTTGTGGCGTGCCCATAGATGCCACCAATCGAATTACCTTCAGACGCTTTCTCGTACCATCTAGGCTCAGTTCATTGGAAGCTTCAAAATTACTCTTGCTTTTCCTCGCTTTTCATTTCTGCCATCCTAAGTTCTTTTGCTTTAGTGGGGTGAGAGTGCTAGGAGAACGCTCTGTCTTGTGCTGTTGCGGAACTTGGCTGTCTAGCTATGCCACCGCCTCTCAATGATCAAACAAGCACTCTATTTTGCACTTCGACGTTTCATCAAAACAATACATAATTTTAGATGAGACAATTAAACGTAGGTTCTGCGGACTTCCTTGATCGGACAGATGATGGTGGTGTCAACGTTCCTTGAGGCCTTATTGTAACATTTGCCCTCTTTGCGATATATCTTTGTGCGCCCTGCTTCTCATCTATTTTGAGCCCAGCAAGCAAGTGTACACAAACTTTCTTTGTCCAATAGTCTTATCAAAACTTTGACCTTTCAAACCTTGACACCTAGAACTCCTCACACTTGAGTTATAGTACCACAGCCCAAAGCCGGGAAGATCTCATCTTTGCTTTGCCTCGGCGTGTACACAGGTCAGCATGGCCATGCTGACCCACCTACGCGTTGGCAATCCCTTGTAAACTATTTCGAATGGGCGATCTCAGCAACTTTCAGGGCAACCGTTTGTATCACTGAGCTGTAAGCCAGTAAGCCAGGCGGCTTTCCTCAATTTTGATTTCCCGATTAACTCCGCCAGTCATATCGAAAAGCGAAATTTAAAAAATCAAAAGAGCCCTCTCGTCACTGGTGGTCTTTGTGCTTATTGAACAACTGAAACGACGAAGGCACCACAAAAAAAGGACATTAACATAAATTCCACATTCGCATAATGCTAATACATGCAATAACAATTAGATAAATAAAACCGGGCTTTTGGATTACTCCAGATTTGAAATCTTAAACACGTGGGTGTGTATAAAAGATGTTGCTATAAATAGATGCCTGCATCTTTCCGCGAACTAGGTCGATAATTTCGCAACAGAAGTATTAAGGGCCTAGCTAGGCGGGGTCGTCACCGATATGCGTAGAAGTAGACACAGAACTGGAGAGGTCTCGTCAAAACCGTTGCGCGAAAGTGGCCGACTGAACAGTAGCACTCTAGCGAAAATTTAGAGTTACGCTTCAAGAAAAGCGGGCTGCGATTGCCAAACAAACAACCACACGTGCAAGCCACATTGGCATTATGGCAAAACCTGAGGAGGAACCAGTAAAAAGAAATTAGTGGAACTGGAGTTGATGCGGTCTTTGTCATGTCGCACCTATACTTGCCCGGCGTGCCAAACTCTGGAAGGCGTGAATGTACTCAAAGCTTTGAGAAGTGCGATCAATTCGAGCGGAAAGTGGCGCAAGAATGGAACTCGGCTCTTGACCAGGCCTTACAGGCGCAACGGAGTCGACGCGTAGTACACTCTTTCGCACCAGGGACTGAAGAATTGTCAGAAAAGTGAGCGTACGAGTATTGACAAAAATTGAGGCATGCTTAGCTCAGAAACAATCGGCCGAGGGATTTTCCGAGGACATCCTTTGGTGGTATCTGAAGGCGAAAACGGAGACAGGCACAAAATGGTAGGAATAGTGCTCAGAGTTTGAAGTGGGGCTGAGTGAGGAACGCCTCGCTGGTTTAATATATATCAATGAGCCAATTTAGACCTCCTCACTCAGCCCCACTGCAACAGTGCAAGAGTCGCAACTCGCCCGGTGCCGCCCAGGAGAACTTCGCGGAGTGACACTGCTCACGACATAGCACGTATCAACAATGAGAACCGGCAAATAAAAAATAGTAGAACAATCGTGCATAAACCTTCAATTTCTATGTTCTAGCCCCGGCACCCCTGCTTCGTTGCGCTGGCGTGTTTGGAGGACGTCTCTGAAGCCGCCGAAATGGATCCTCCATGTTAGGTCGTGCCGAGAAACAACCGTTCCTGTCAGAGGTAGAACATAATTTTTTTGTATTAGTACAAGAGATGTTACCCAGGGTTTGTAGATCCCCTTGGTTGTGAGCTCATAGAGTTCGTTGCAACAGCCTAGCTAGCCAGCAGCCTAACGTCCATCGTCTAGCTAGCCTGCCTTCCCAGTACTCATTGATTCTATCTCTAACTCATCTCGTGAATTATTCTCGTCATACTTACGTAGCAATTAAAAGATATTGAGAAAGCCTTTAGACTGGCTAAGCTTTGTATAAAAATCCACCATGAGCATGAGCGCTCGAGTAACGCCGTCGGGTACACCTTCCGATAACGCTATGGTAATAACGGCAGAGGAGGAGGGCGACCAAGAAATAGTGCCCGTAGAAGAAAATCCCGAGCCGCCCCCGCCACCGCCGGTCAGTTAGGGTTTGGTTGAACGCTGTATAGATTGTATGAGTGAAGTATACATGGTGTGATTATCGTGCCCAGTTCTCGATTCCTACTGCTAGTATCCGAACAACTTAGGATAGGAGAGATGATTTGGGCTCATTCATGGCTAATAACAAGGATTAAAAGCTCTGAGATTTCTTTAGCGATAGGCAGTCTGTATTGAGCCCCGCAATTTTTGTTGCTTGGCCCTGATATCGATACTCTAGCCCACTCCATTTCCGCTAAGTGTCACCCCTGTTGCTACAAACTTCTTGATTTTCCTCACACCATTATCACCCCGGAGTTATTATGCTCACTTTTCTTTCCAAATCTTTACTTCTGCTTCTTTTTCGGTGCCTCTGCCACAACGTTCGATGCACACGCTGTGTGCTCTAATATAGATCCGCAACGTAGGCGACGAGGTGGAGCTCGCGCCGGGACTGTTCGACGAGGGCGAAAAAAATGGCCTGAAAGAAGGCGAAATGTGCACGGTGAATTGTGAACTAATTCTCCCTTCTCGCTTTTTCTCTCTCTACAGTGCTTGGCTTTCGCGAATGTCTTGCGCACCCCTGAAAGTCAATGTGAAGTCCACCTAATTGATCGTTGTCTATGTATTGTCTTCATTCTGTTTTTATTTTATCTTGTGCTGTATGCGAACATACGTCCTCTCTCAGGTGATTTTCGCCAACGCCAAGTACGGCAACTACAAGCTGAAGCGCAATTCGGACGAGCGCGAGCTTTATTGGTTCAAATCTGACGAATTATGGGGCGAAGACGAACGACAGGCGAAAATCAATCAGGTGAAACGAGAACAGGATGGAAGAGAGAAGAAAAAGAACAAGATGGCTTAGTTTACTTTTTAAGTCTATCATGATACAGTAGAAAAAGTCAGCTACTTCGCACCTCAATCAACCATCTAATCTCGCACTCTCTCATTTCAATCTTTTTCACTGAACGCGCAGGCGTCCGCTGAGGCGGCCGCGTTGCAGGCCCAGATCGATTCTGCCGTAGTGGAAAAGCAAGAAGAGCAGGCCGCGCAAATACGGCCACCTACGGGAAGTGCCAACAACAAGAGCAACACCAGCCAAGAAGAGAGCAAAGAAGAAGAAGAAGGCGGTGAAGAGGGCGGAGAAGGTGGAGGTGGTGCGGTTGCCAACGCCCTGGCTGAATTACATGTGGTAAGTTTTGTGCTCACACTGCACCCAAACACTTCTATCTCCCGACATGATATTCACGCTGTGACCATTAGGAGTCTATTTTTTCTCAGTTCTGTCTCTCTTCTTTCTTCTTTCTTCTTACTCTCTCTCTCTCTCTCATACGCACGCTCACTGAACCATTTTTTTCACCTCCCCCCTTAAACGACCATTACCAGGAAGCCGAAGTCGACAAGCAGCCTGCCAGCACCATCACCAAGACCACAACCATGTTGGTCGAAGAACTGTTCAACCACACGCAGTCTGAGGCCGCAAGAGACGAGGTAATGAGGGGGTAGGGGTGTTGATTTGTATGGTCGTGAATTTGATAAAAGAAGAACAACGGGGAGAAATGAAACAAAGAAAGGCCAATGTAAGTCGGCTGTTTTTTTGCAATATTGTGGTCTACAGTCGCTGCTATTTTTTTTTCTGTTTTGTTGAATATTCGTGCATCGTTATTTAAACTCTCACTTTCGCTTCCAATGTTGAAGGTGGTGATGCTCATGGAAGCACTGCGCTATCGCATCAAGTTGCCGTTTTTCGGCGCGCACCACATTAGGACATTCGCAGGCTTACACGGCGAGGCCATGTGCTTAGGTATTACGGTTATCATCACTACATTAGTGCACATGTTCCATATCGCAAACGAGAAATAGGAAAGATGCTAATTCTTTTCGAACATCTCTTTCGTATATCCTTCCCCATGGTCTTTCTTCTTTTCCGAATAGTCTTTTCTGTTTCTCATTTTTTTATGTCACTTCACGTACGTGTATATTAATATATATTAGAGTACCTGCAGCGGCCGCTGTGGCAAGAGGACTACATGTTGGCCGCGCTGGTGCTCCGAACCCTCGAGCCGTGCTTGCAATACTCCGACCAGGTGTGAGGGGGGGGGGGGTGCAGGTGTGGATGCTATAGTGGGTCAATGATGGGTGTGTGTGTGTTGTTGTTTTTTTTGTCAAATTTTGAGTGTTTTTGTGTTGGAAATATAATAGAGCAAGAAATTTGAAAGCCAATTATGTCAGTTTGAAGTATTTCTTGTTCTTGTCAATCAATTGTCTTCACCATTCCTAACCCCAAACTCTCGTCAAACCCTTTTATCCCATTCTCATTCCTTCGCCCCTTGTAACCTTTCTTTATCTCCTTTTTCTTTGCACTATCTTCTTGCTTCTCCCCCCCCGCTAGGTCTGCGCGCGCTTCGCAGCTTCGGCGGGCCGCGAAGTCCTCATGAAGGTGCTCGAGCGGAACAGCCACGACGAAGAAGTCGTGAAGTTGGTGCCCAAGTGCTTACAGGGAGCGCAAATCAAATCCGCGTTCGTGGCGAAACGAGAACTGGTAAATCGAAATTGCCTGTCTCTTTAGCAAACGTTTTTTTTTTTCCAACGAACCGTGTATCTCTCCCCCAAACTACAAAGGCAAACTTCAAGGATGTATTGCGGCCCTCACCCATGTTTAAAAACACTCGATGACTTGGTATCATCTCTTCTTTCTGAACCTCACTTTCCCTGCCGTACTCATGTACACAGGTCCGCATGCGCCGGAGCCTGCAGTTTTGCTCCAAGTGCCGGCCGCGCTACTACCAGCATGGTATGTGTATGCGTGTGTGCTCGCTTGTATGCGTGTAGTTTGATTGCTTGAATTCATACCGTATCCCCTGCCATGAAGCATTCCCTAGTACTCATACTCACTGTCCACACATCCACACATATATAATATGGCATACAATATATACCTACTACACAGGATTGTTCGGGACTTACCACCCGTATCTGTGCGCCGACCCCCACGGCGACGGCGACGACGACATTCCGGACCACGGGCACCCAAATTCCGTGTTTGAGCGGCCCGGCAACGATGCCGACGGCCCGACGGACCTGGAGAGGTAGGCGGTTGGCTTGATTGGAGGAATGAAAGAATTGAAATGTGTGGGTGCATGAGATTTTAGAAGGAGAAGTGGAGGGTGGAGGTAGAGCGAGGGACGGGAAGAAAAGGGAAGTCTCGACATTTCGTGTGACGTTTTATTTCATAATTTTCTCATCTTTCCGGCTGTGCTCATTCGTCTCAACAACAACTAAACAGGTCTCTGGTCCCCAACGGTGACGTCGAGTTTTGGTTCGAAACTTCCACCGTTAACCGGCAAGTTCTTGTTTTTTTCTTTTTCAGTTTTAAATTCCGTGAAGACGACAGCCGCTATTCTTTGTACTTTTTGATATCACTCCGTTTAACATCTGTGTAAACCAAAACACATTTTACATCTTGAAGAATAGTTTCTTCACGTCTTTTGTGAGCAACCTTGTTCGATTAATGCTTTCTTTCTTACAATGTCACCTCGTCTCCTTTCTCTTCACCTGCTTCTTGATTCTCTGCGCAGATACCGCAACAAGGAACGCCATGGGTTGTCGAGAACAGCGCCGCAAGTCGCTGCGAAAGCCGCTGCAGACGCCGTGCTTCTAGCGATTCAAACCGGGCAAGAACCCGAGCCGTCCAATGAGGTGAGTGTGAGTGTGTGTGTGTGTGTGAATGTTTTCTGTGCGCCCTCTCTAGCACACTGTTTATTTTTTTGCTGAAAATCAGTATTTTCACTGTAAACTCCATTCCTCTTCGATGTTTCCTTGCATGTTTCTCGTTTCGTTTCTTCGCTTGTTTCGTCCTCTACTTCGCTACTTCTCTTTTGTCTCGTCATTATCACCACCTTCACCACCCTCAATTTCCTCTCATCTCATCTATTCTCCTCTCGTCTCATCACCATCACTCCATTAGCCGGGCGCCACCGCGGGCAACCCTTTAGGCTTCGCCGCGCTAGCTCTAGCTGCCCGAGAGGAAGATGCGGCTCTGAGCGAGGCGATGCAAGCGGACAAGAGGAGAGCCACCGACACCGCCATGCTGCGGCAACTCGTGAACTTGCTCCTGAGGTGGGTGGGATGAGAGTAACTTAGTGGGATATGCATGGCAAAATATATTGAAAATGACGGATAAAGAAGACTAGAATGAAATTCTGTAGTGCTAGTGCTATTGATAGAATAATGAAAACTATTGTACTCTTTCATACTTTTTTGACCACACGTTATCGTTTTCTTCATTGTTGGACTTGATTCGCAGGTTCATCAAGGACTCTGACGTCACAGTGTGCGCGTTAGAAGTGCTGTTGCATTATGCGACCAGCGGCGACGAGAAGGCGCTCATTGACGCGCAGGTACGAATATATTTATGTTCCGAATAAAAGTGAATACATAAGACACTCACAACTATCTATCATACTATTAGTCATCCCAAGCATTCTCCTCGTCCTCACCCTCTTCTACATGTACGTCAGGTGGCCGACGCAGTCGCAGCAGCTCTCAAGTCCCACCCCAACGGCGCCTCTCCTGGGGGCAGGCGGGTGCAGTGGCGGGGCTGCGTGGCGATCGCGCGGCTAGTGACTAGGAGCGATGTTCTGAAAGCGGAGGTATTTTTGCACGAATATTGTATGAGGGAAGCACGATGGTGATTATGGAGTTTCATTCATTCTGTTTCGTTGTAGAGTTAGTTTTGCACGAATATTGTATGAGGGGGCACGATGGTTTTAATAGAGTGTCTGACATTCTATGTTGTTGTAAATGAGCGTATGCTATTTGCTTGTTCGATGCTTTTAAGTCTCTGAGATGTGCATTATCGCTGTGACTGTTTTATTGAAGGCACAACGCTTCTACTCAATCACACTCCTTTATGCCCATGATTTAACCCGACAAACATACTCTATAGGTGGGTCGTTCTGAAGCACCGTTAGAAGTGTTGCACGCTATCACGCGATGCCCTTTGGACCGCCCTCTACAGCAACAAGCTTTATGGGCCATCCACTACTGCTGTTTGCACGACTCAACGCGGCGCCGATTGCTCACTGGAGGCGGTGGCCTGCCTTCCTCATCTTCCGAACAGCAACAGCAACACCAGCAGCAGCAGCGGGGGAAAGTGGAGAAGAAAGTGGCGAATCCGCTCGTTCGCGTGTTAGCGGTGCTGCTGGTGGTGCGACCGCATGAGATCGCGACAGCGAAAGCGGAGCAAACACAAGCAGAAGCTTTGCAAGAGTTAGCGGGCGTAGCCTCGACCGCGAATGTGCGGCAACGGGACGTGGTGAACACAGCAGCCTCGGGCGCTTCTCAGAAATCGGACAAACCGGGAGCTGAGAAGCACAAAAAGAAAAGAACGGTGAGACATCGGTGTACAAAAAGAAAGGAATCACTATCCTTTTCAGGCTTAGCGTTATATAATGTTTTCAAGATTATTCATTCCATGTCTTTTGATATTTTGATATTCATGTGATTATTTACCTCTGTCAAATACTGCGCGGCATTAGGAATAGGCTATCTTATCCACTCTATTCATGTCCTGCCTTCTCGTTCTCTTCGCTCTGTTCTCCGCTGCTGTTTAAAAACAGACGGAGGAGCTGTTGCGCGATTCGATTTCCAGAGACTTAGTGCTACCGATCGAAATGCACTCCTACACGTCGATTGAGGTACACGATGATACCAGCATAAAGTAAACATCAATAGTGCTTGTTGTTTTCCTTTATTTTCTATTGTCAATACTCTTTCTTTCATTCGCGCGTCTAACTACTTTTCTTTTTGTGATTCACTTTCCATTCTTTTATCTTAGGCTTTGAAAGAGTTTTTGAAACCTCCGAAATTTCAAGCGGACTCTTTCAAAGCGCCAGAGAAAATGCTGAAAGCAAAACCGAAGTTCGGCACGGCGCAGTAGCAATAGGATTTTTGCTTTTACTTGTTCTGATCGTGTTGGCACGCTCCAGCTTGTTGCCACTTCTGCAGGATTTTATGCTTTATGCGATGGCATAGCACTGTTTATATAGAAGCATTTCATTTTGCCACTATCATAGATGTGGTGCCGCTTGGCTCGTGAAAAATAAGCACACCGGGCACACGTGCAATGATCAATAATATCTATTTCCTCATGCGCCTCATTCAACTGCTAGTGCTAGTTGGTTGTTGGTTGCTACATCTACGCCCACTTGGAGAGCACACCCCCAGTCGCTCTTAAAATCAATTAAGCACTTAATTAAAGCCACATGTAATCGAATTTAGGCAAAAATAAACACCAACCCTGGCCCTACCCTGTAAACCCGCCCTAAACTAAAAATAGTTCGACTGGGATGTAGTACGCCCACTTGGTAATTCCACTTCGTATTTCGAAGTAAATTAAACCCGAAACCCGCTACGAAACGCATAAAAGTGAATTGCGATATGTGTAACGAGCAGAATGGCTTCGCTTTCGGTTTGTGGATTATTTGTGTGTTCATGGATATCTTTTTTAAATGCGGAATAGACTTGAGACTGGTGTTGGCGCTGGAAATGGGAAGTTTATTGCTTGTTGCACGTTGCACCGACGTAAGAGGACAGGCGATGCTGAGATCGGCTGGCGCCCGACGCCTGATAAAAACACTGAAACGATGCCCTGCTAGGGCAAAAATAGCCCAGAGAATTGCCTCGTGGACCTGAAACGTGACACACGAACGAGCACTCAGTCCCGCCGACTTGTTCGGAGGAAAGGCGCCAGTTGGAGCCTTCATTGGCCTTCTGGAGCGAA